>Ga0302325_10030950_pt1 | contig 11025 bp, 7 predicted proteins | sample Palsa_T0_2_FD_201948 | JGI IMG/M metagenome (GOLD analysis project Ga0302325, IMG submission 201948) | Peat permafrost microbial communities from Stordalen Mire near Abisko, Sweden - Palsa_T0_2 | ecosystem: Environmental > Terrestrial > Soil > Palsa > Peat permafrost | place: Sweden: Abisko... | reverse complement strand
GCCGGGCAGCGGCGCCTGGGCGGGACCTGACCGGCCCGGTGGGCCGGGTGGCTGGGGCGCGATGGTGAGCGGCGCCGCGAAGGGGCGCATGGCGTCGGCGGCGGTGAGGTCCTCGAACGGGTCCGCTGACGGGGTGCCGTCGATGTCGATGCCGCGGCGCAGCAGCTTGGTGGTGTAGATGGTGCCGTAGCTCAGGGCCCGCGAGGTGGCGGTGGTGATCGCCACGGCGAGCAGCACCGGCAGGGTGGGGGTGAAGTCGCCGGTCATCTCCACCACGCTGGCGACCGAGGTGAGCGGGGCCCGGGCCGCGGAGGCGAACACCGCGCCCATGGCCACGACCGCATACAGGGCAGGCTGCCCGGCGGCCAGCGGGCGCAGCACGGTACAACGACACCCAAGGCTTCTGGCATCGCGCTGGATTCGACACCCATGCGACGGCGATGGGGCCGGTGGTGCCGGACGGCGCAGTGACGCTCATGCTGAAAGCCGTTCAGTTCTCACCATATCGGTGAGGCGGTTGTGCCCTCAGTGCGGCAGGGCCGGGAATCACAGGTTGAGCTCGTTCAGGCGGGCGGAGGCCAGTTCGGTGCAGCGGATCGTCTCGTCGTAGAGGATCGCACCACTGATGCAATCGCCGAGTCCGGTCGCAGTCACGATCAGAGCCCGGTGGGCGCGCCGGGCCTCCTCAGTCTGGGCGATCCCCGGCCCTGGCGAGGCGCTTGTTGCAGGTCGGATTGCTCTCATCCATCGCCAGCAGTCCCTTGTCTTCGGCCACCAGCGCCCGTGCGGTGGCCAGAACCTCCCGGCCGGTCATGCCGGGTCGCCCCAGGTCCAGTTCCGGATTTCGGGCCTGTCCTGGCCGTGGATGTCGATGTACTGGTTGTGCTCGATGAGCTTGTCGCGCATCATCTGCTTGAGGTAGTCGCCGGTGGCGCCGAGCTGGGGCAGCCGGTTGATCACGTCCTGGACCAGGTGGTAGCGGTCCAGGCGGTTCTGCACTCTCATGTCGAAGGCCGTGGTGATCGTGCCTTCTTCGTTGTAGCCGCGGACGTGCAGGTTCCGGTTGGCGCGGCTGTAGGTGAGCCGGTGGATCAGCCACGGGTATCCGTGGAAGCCGAAGATGATGTGCTTGTCCCGGGTGAACAGCGAGTCGTAGTCGGTGTCACTGAGCCCGTGCGGGTGCTCGGAGGCGGGCTGCAGTTTCATGAGGTCGACGACGTTGACCACGCGGATCTTCAGCTCGGGCAGATGCTGGCGGAGAATCGAGACAGCCGCCAGGACCTCGAGGGTCGGGGTGTCCCCGCAGCAGGCCATCACGACGTCCGGCTCGCTGCCCCGGTCGTTGCTGGCCCAGTCCCAGATGCCGATCCCCTCGGTGCAATGCACGGCGGCGGCTTCCATGGTCAGCCACTGCGGCATGGCGCGTTTCCCGGCGATGACGACGTTGACGTAGTGGCGGCTGCGCAGGCAGTGGTCGAAGACCGACAGCAGGCAGTTCGCGTCGGGCGGCAGGTACACCCGGACGATGTCCGCTTTCTTGTTGACGACGTGGTCGATGAAGCCGGGGTCCTGGTGGGTGAAGCCGTTGTGGTCCTGCTGCCAGACGTGCGAGGCGAGCAGGTAATTCAGTGAGGCGATGTTCCGCCGCCAGGGCAGCTGCGCGGTGACCTTCAGCCACTTGGCGTGCTGGTTGAACATGGAGTCGACGATGTGGATGAACGCCTCATAGCAGTTGAACAGGCCGTGCCGGCCGGTCAGCAGGTAGCCTTCCAGCCAGCCCTCGGACTGGTGCTCGCTGAGCATGGAGTCCAGCACCCGGCCGTCGGGCGCGAGGAACTCGTCGTTCTGTTGTGTCCGGGCGTCCCACTGGCGGCTGGTGACCTCGAAGACCGCGCCGAGCAGATTCGAGAGGGTCTCGTCGGGGCCGAAGACCCGGAAGTTCCGCTGGTCCTTGTTCAGCGTGGTCACATCGCGGAGGAACTCGCCGAGCACCAGGGTGTCCTGGGCTTCTACTGCGCCGGGCGAGGGCACGTCCACGGCATGGGCCCGGAAATCGGGCATCCGCAGGTCGCGGAGCAGGATGCCGCCGTTGGCGTGCGGGTTGGCGCCCATCCGCCGCTCCCCCTCGGGCGCGAGATCGGCGAGCTCGGGCCGCAGCCGGCCCGCTTCGTCGAATAGTTCTGCTGGCTGGTAGCTACGCATCCAGCCTTCCAGCTGCGCGAGGTGATCGGGATGGTCCGCGTCGACCAGGAGCGGCACCTGGTGAGCGCGGAACGTGCCCTCCACCGGCAGGCCGTCGACAACCTTCGGCCCCGTCCAGCCCTTCGGCGACTTCAGCACGATCATCGGCCAGCGCCGCCGGGTCGTGTCGCCGGTGGCGCGCGCATCGCCCTGGATCCTCGCGATGCCGCCGAGAGCCTCCTCCAGCGTGCCGGCCATCAGCTGGTGCATCTCCTCCGGGTCGTCGCCTTCCACGAACAGGGGCTCCCAGCCGCAGCCCCGCAGGAACTGCCCCAGCTCCTCGTCACCGATACGGGCCAGGACGGTGGGGTTGCTGATCTTGTAGCCGTTCAGGTGCAGGATCGGGAGCACCGCCCCGTCGCTGATGGGATTGAGGAACTTGGTGGACTGCCAGGAGGTGGCCAGCGGGCCCGTCTCCGCCTCGCCATCACCGATCACACAGGCCGCTATGAGGCCGGGATTGTCGAACGCCGCCCCGAACGCGTGGCTGAGCGAGTACCCCAGCTCACCGCCCTCGTGGATCGATCCCGGCGTCGTCGGCGCGACATGGCTGGAGATCCCGCCGGGGAACGAGAACTGCTTGAACAGCTTTTTCAGCCCGGCCTCGTCCTGGCTGACGTCCGGGTAGATCTCGCTGTAGGTGCCCTCAAGGTAGGTGTTGCCCACCAGCGCCGGGCCGCCGTGACCAGGACCCGCGACATAGAACATGTCCAGGTCATACTTCTTGATGACCCGGTTCAGGTGCACGTAGATGAAGTTCTGGCCCGGGGTCGTGCCCCAGTGCCCGACCACCAGCGGCTTGACATCCGACAGTTCCAGCGGCCGTTTCAGCAGCGGATTGTCATACAGGTAAATCTGGCCGACCGACAGATAGTTCGCGGCCCGCCAGTACGCATTCATCCTGCGAGCCAGCTCCGGGGAAAGAGGGCCCGTCACCGCACTATCAATATCTATTGTCGTCATGAGTCAATCCTCCATTTTGTTAGTGCGCCAATCATGGGCATGGGCCGCGGCCGGGCCGATCTGCCCGGGGCGGCAGCCCGGCCGGCACCGGCCCGCCTTGAGTCCCGGAGGCTTTTCACGTGCGGGGTTTCGCCGCGGCGGGGTCGGCGGGGGCTCCGGGCGGTGCCTCGGCCTCGAGCTCGGCCTTGGCCGCCAGGAGTTCCCGCTGGGCGGCTTTATCCATCACCGGGTAACGGGGGCCGATATCGATCAGGGCGGCGGCAATGACGGCGGCGGCGCAGATCCTGGTGAGCCACTTGTGGTCGGCGGGCAGGACATGCCAGGGAGCCCATTCGGTGCTGGTGTGGGTGAGCATCTCGGCGTAGGCCTGCTGGTAGTCATCCCAGTACCGGCGTTCCCGCGCGTCGCCGGCGGAGAATTTCCAGTTCTTCTCCGGCCGGTCGATCCGCTGGAGGAACCGGGTCCGCTGTTCCTCCTTGGACACGTTGAGGAACAGCTTGACCACCCGGATGCCGTTATCGGTCAGGTAGTGCTCCCAGTCGTTGATCTCCCGGTACCGGCGCTTCCATATGCCTGGGCCCCTGGCCTGCGGGGGGAGCCTCTCACGGTCCAGGATCTCCGGGTGCACCCGCGCGATCAGGACCTCCTCGTAATGGGACCTGTTGAAGATGCCGATCTCGCCGCGGGCGGGCAGGCGGCGGGCGTGCCGCCACAGGTAGTCGTGATCGAGTTCCTCCGCCGACGGGGCCTTGAAACTGGACACGCTGACTCCTTGCGGGTTCACGCCGCTCATCACGTGCCGGATCGTGCCGTCCTTGCCGCCCGCGTCGATCGCCTGCAGGACGACCAGGACACCCCAGGTGTCCTGCGCGGCCAGCCGCCGCTGGTATTCGGTGAGCAGTCCCGCGCCGCGCTGGAGGAGCCGCGCCCCGTCTTTTTTCTTGTGCAGCCCGAACCGGTCACCTGGGTCGAAGTCGTCCGGCAGCTGCACCGTGGAGCCGGGCTTGACCCGCAGCGGCCCGGCGAACCCGGCAGCCCAGTCAGTGTCCTGCTCGGTCATCGGTGTCCTGCCCGCCCGCCGGTGTCCCGTCCGGGTGATCGATGTCCACCGGCGGCAGGTCCCGCACCTCCTGCTTGGTGATCGTGAGCAGGATGCCGTCGCCGGTGCTGGCCACCGAACTGACCGGGATGGCGACTTGCTTGCGGCCCCACAGGTGACCTTCCTGGAGGAGCACGTGGGTCACGTGGTGGTTACGGGGATCGATGACGAGGCCCTGCACGAGGCCGATGTCGCCGTCGGTGGCGTGGACGCGGTCGCCGCGGCGGATCTCCACCTCTCCCAGGGGAACGGAGTCATAGGCGACGATCTGCTTAAGGTTCCCCTTGTGGAAGGGGCCCAGGCGCGCCCCCACGCCGTAGTAGGGCCAGGAGAACACCTGTCCTGGGGCGTAGCCGGAATAGACGCCGCTCTTCGGCAGGAAGTGCGTCTCTTTGGCCCAGCCGAGCCTGGCGAACTCGGCCAGGGTGCAGCGGAGCCGGATCTCGCCCGCCCTGGCGTCAATGAGGTCCACCGGGACAAGCCGGCCGAGGCCGTGGGGGTGCTCCGGCCCGACCGCGAGATGGGTGACCGCCTCAGCGACCGGGTCAACGACCACGCGGCGCACCTGTCCGCAGGACCCGTCGCTGCAGCTGACCTCAGCCCCGATCACGAACCGTGCCGTTTCTGCCATGGTCATCTTCTTCCTCTCCCTCAGGCCCGGACCGGATGCCGGGCGCACCAGTCACACCGGCGGCGCCCGCCGGTGCCTGGCTCGTCGTTGCCGTCACGCCTGATTTCCTGCCCGTAGGGACAATCGCCGCTGTCGTGGAACACCAGGTCCCCGGGATCGGTATCGGTGTGGAACGGGGCCAGCTTCGCTGCGGCAGCCGGCTCCCCCGGCAGGTCAGGCGGCGAACCAGGCTCCGCGGCAGGCGAGCCGGCCCGCACGGCGCCCTGGTTCTTCACGGGGTCGAGGATCCGGTAGGCGGCGAGTTTCACCCGGTCGGTGATCAGGAACCAGATGATCGCGTATCCCCACACGACCAGGGCCCAGCGCCAGCCGATGGGGGGCATGAAGATCCCGTACACCGCCAGCAGGGTCGCGATCACTTCCGCGCCGGTCACGGCCAGCACCAGGATCCGCGCCGGGCGGATGGACCAGAACGGGCCGCGGGTACGGGTCAGGTAGATCGTCATCGACCCGGCCACCGACAGCATCAGGTACATCAGCGTCTGCAGATGCGCATGGTTGAGGTGGTACACGCGGTCGCCCAGGTAGAACAGGCCGAACGCGGCGATGGGCCCGACGACGCCCAGCACCGTGGCCATGCCTATCACCAGGCGCATGTTCCAGGACTCGGGCTCTTTCTTGTAATGCACGTTGTCGTAGGCGATGGACAGGATGGAGCCGTCGTTGAGCAGCGCCAGCACCACGATCATGACCGCCGTGACGGGGAAGAAGTTAAAGATCAGGATGGCCAGGGTGACGAACAGCAGCACGCGGAGTGTCTCGGCGATCCGGTAGATCGCGTAGCTGTTCATCCGCTGGACGATCCTGCGGCTCTCCTTGACCGCGTCGATGATCACCGACAGGCCGGGTTTCATCAGCACGATGGACGCCGCCGCCCGGGCCGCGTCGGTGGCACCGGACACGGCGATGCCGCAATCGGCTTTCTTCAGCGCCGGGGCGTCGTTCACCCCGTCGCCGGTCATGCCGACGATGTGGCCCCGCCTCTGCAGCACGTCCACGATGTGGAACTTGTGCTCAGGGAACACCTGCGCGAACCCGTCAGCCTCCTCGATGGCCTCGGCCGCCGCCGGCGTCTCCTCGCGCTTGGTGTCACCCAGGCCGGAAGCGTCCAGGATGCCGGTGCCCATCCCCAGTGCCTTGGCGGTCTCCCGCGCGATGGCCACCTGGTCGCCGGTGACCATCTTGACGTGCACACCCAGCTTCCGGGCCGTCGCGATGGTGGACTTGGCGTCCTCGCGGGGCGGGTCGGACAGCGGCAGCACGCCCAGGAACTGCCACGGGCCGTCCCCGTCGGCGCGGGCCACGCCCAGCGACCGGAAACCGCGCGCCGCGAAGCCGCCAACTGCCTTGTCCACAGCGTTCTCGACCTGCCCGCTGTTGGCCGCCAGCGCCATGATCACCTGCGGCGCGCCCTTGGTCACCTTGAACGCGCTCCCGTCCGCGGCGGTGACGGCGGCCTCGGTGCGCTTGCTCACCGGGTCGAACGGCTGGAAGTGGGTCACCTGGTAGCCCGCCAGCGCCTGATCCTCGTCCAGGACGGCCAGGACGGCCAGGTCAATGGTGTCGTCATCATCGGCGCGCGAGGCCAGCGCGGCGCTGAGGATCACCTGGGGGGCGGTGACCTTGCCCACGGCGAACGGATCGCCCAGGGTCAGCTTCATCTGGGTCAGGGTGCCGGTCTTGTCCGAGCACAAAACGTCCACGCCCGCCAGTTCCTCGATCGCCACCAGCCGGCTCACGATCGCCTTCTTCTTCGCGAGCAGCCGCGCGCCGGCCGCCATCGTCACCGACAGCACCGTCGGCATCGCCACCGGGATCGCCGCCACGGTCAGCACCAGCGCGAACTGCAGCGTGTCCAGGACCGGGTTGCCACGGACGATAGACACCACGGTGATCACCGCCACCAGCGCCACTGCGAGAAGGATCAGGAACTTCCCGATCTGCAGCACCGCGCGCTGGAAGTGGCTCACCGTCCGGGCGTCCTGGACCAGCTCCGCTGTCTTGCCGAAGTAGGTGCCCGTCCCGGTGGCGTAGACCAGGGCGCCGGTCTCGCCCTGCTTGATGATCGACCCCGAGTACACGGCGTCGCCAGGTGCGGCCGTGACCGGCAGCGATTCCCCGGTCAGCGCGGACTGATCCACCTGCACCGGGTCACCTGCCAGCAGCCGCGCGTCCGCCGGCACGATGTCACCCATCCGCATCCGGATCACGTCACCCGGCACCAGCTCACGCGACGGCGGGGTGACCCACGTCCCGTCCCGCCTGACCCGGCACTTGACCGCCAGCTGCGCCTTCAGCGCATCGATGGCCTTGCCCGCCTGGTGTTCCTCCCAGAAACCGACCATGGCGTTGGCCACCAGCAGCAGCAGGATGATGAAGAAGTCCGGCCAGTGCCGCAGCACCCCCGACAAGATCACCGCCGCCTCGATCATCCACGGGATCGGGCCCCAGAAATAGGTCAGCAGCTTCAGGAGCGGGTTTTCTTTTTTCTCCTCGATCTCATTCGGCCCGTACCGGGCCAGCCGCTCGGTCGCCTCAGCCTGGCTCAGGCCCTCCGGCGAGGACCCCAGCCGCTTCTGCACCTCCGGCAGGGGAAGGGACTTCAGGTCATCCTTCGCATCCGGCTCCGGGCCCGCCTTCGCTCCGGGAAGGCCGGCGCCGGTTTCCTCAACGGTGCTCACGTTGTTCTCCCGTCCGCCGCGGCATCGCATTCACCCGCTACCCCAGCCGCGGTGTCACGCGTGGCCACTCGGCCATGCCCGTCAGCGCGCACATATCCAAGGTGCCCGCCAAGAGCCACGACGGGAGGGACGGGGTAGGGCAGGCAGAAGGTCCCGGCCAGCCGGGTGACGGCCACGGCCGGCCCGGACCCGCGCTCTGGCACCCGCGACGCCGGTGAGCCCGGCGGAGGCAAGACTGAGGCGACGCCTGCGCCAGTATCCGTTGCGGCAGCGAGCCGGGTGGCCGGTTCTTACCAAGCACCCGAACAGCGGTGGTCATCGCTCTCCTGAATACCGCAGGCCGATCCCGGCCTTAGCAACTGCCTCACGTCGCACGTCTGCTCCCGCTGGCTGGAATGGTCATGTCCCAGTCGGCCGGAGAGCCGGCCGGCTGGCCGCCGCCGGACATGTAACTAGAGGCAGTGCCAGCCGCGGGTCCGGGCCTTGCTGACCAGGAACTTGAAGGTTGACCAGCGGATGACAACTGTTGTTCCATACAATACTTCCCTATGGGAACATCTTCAACGCCGCAGCGGGTCCTGCCGGAGCTGGCGCCCGAAACGGTAGAGGTCCTGCAGGCGGCCACGCGCGTGCTGGCCGGTGTCGCGCTGCGGAGCCTGGACGTCCTGGGCGGCGCAGTGACCCTGCCGCAGTTCCGGATGCTCGCGGTGCTGGCCGACCTCGGGCGGGCCCGGTCCGTCCAGGTTGCCCGGGCGCTGGGGCTGGAGGCATCGACGGTGACCCGGCTCGCTGACCGGCTAGCCGCCGCCGGTCACGTAATCAGGGGCAGCGAGCCGGGCCACCGCAGCGTCGTGACGCTGGAGCTGACCCCCACCGGCCGCGGCCTGGTCAGCCAGGTAACGGCCTGGCGGGAGCAGGAGCTGGCGCGGATCCTGGGTCAGCTCCCGCCCGCCGGCCGGGTGCAGCTGACCGCCGCGCTGCGCCAGCTGGTGGACGCCGCCGGGGAAGGATACGGAACGATCTCCCGCAGCCTGGTCCCGGCATGACCAGATCTGGTCGGCCGTCCAATGCCGATCCCCCGCGCGCTCTGCGATCCCGGCCAGCGCACGTCGCCGGCGCTCCCCGGCAATGATGAGGGGCAGCGCGGACCGGCTGTGCGCCGGTTAGCAGCCGATGGCGGGCGCGTGAGCTGGACGGCGGGCAGGCGCGCCCGGCGCGGTAGACACCGATGGGAGGCTGACCAGGCGCTGACCGCGCTCTACGACGAGCACTACCGGGCCCTCACCCAGCTGGCTGTGCTCTTGGTGGATGATATTGCGGTGGCAGAGGAAGTAGCCCAGGCCGCGTTCGTTGCCATGCGCGGCGTATGGCGGCAGCTGCTCGACGGCGACAGGGCCCTGTCCTGCCTGCGGCGCGCGGTGATCAGCCGGGCCCGCTCCCACCGCGCTGCCCGCCCCGGCCAGCCACAAGCTGCGCACCAGGCCCATGCCCGTGGGGACACTCTCCTCCTGGCTCTTCGCGCGCTTCCGGCCCTGCAGCGCGAGGCGCTGGTCCTGCGCTATTACGCGGACTTGGCCGATGCCCAGATCGGCTCGGCGATGGGAATCGGCGCCCGATCAGTGCACGTCCACATCAGACGCGGTATGGCCTCCCTCGAGGCTGCCCTCGGCGGCCAAGGCCCGTCGCTGCCTGCGTGCCAGCCAGCGGCAGACGCCGACCCCGAATGGTCACTGCGGCCGCCGGGCACGTGAGGGGATCGCCGCCACCCCGCAGGATGCGCTCAACCCCGATCAGGTCGCTGTCGCCGTGCCGGACGCTGACGTCGTTCGGCCGCCGCCCGCCGATCCTCCCAGATTTGCTACCCTGCCCCACCTCACGCGCCAGCGTCGGGTGCCAGGTGCGTTACACCTCGCGCTGATCGGCGCGGACCTGTACGGGTTATCGCGGCCGGGGGCACTCACGGGGGCGCGGGCTGGATCCGGTGGCTTCTTTTGAGCAGCCTGCTTCCCTGGGCGTACACGAGGGCGTGGTAGCTGATCGAGGCCAGGCCGAGGAACCAGCCGAGGATGTGCTGCCCGGCGGCGTAGACCGCTACGGCGGCCAGCCCGGAGATGGCCAGTTCCTGAACCAGGCGCAGCGGCTCGGGCAGCCGACCGGCCTGGCGGAAATCGACGGCGCCCCAGAACCCGAGGCAGGCGCGGGAGGAGATGTTGATGATGCGCCGCCATCCGGCATCCGGGCCAGCGCCGCCTGGGTGGTGATGAACAGGCCGATCACGTTGACCTCGTACATGCGCCGCAGATCGTCGGCGGTGACCTGCTCGAGGGGCTTGTCCTCGAAGATCCCGGCGCTGTTGATCAGGACGTCGACGGCGGCACCGTGACCGCCCCGCCTCATCGACGGCGCGGGCGGTCTGCGCGGCGGCCTCGCCGTCACGGTCCAGCGCCAGGATTAGGCAGCCGGGCACGCCGAGGCGCAGGGCGCAGGCGCTCCGATGCCGCTGCCAGGCACACGGTCCTGGCCAGGACTACCGCACCCCAAAGTCAGGACCTCACGTTCAGGATCCTGTACCGATCCTCGCCGCGGGCCCGAGCCGCACTAGTGCCTGCCTGGCCGGGGGCTGGCGCGGCGGTTCTGTCAGCGGCGGCAACGCGTGCTGGCCGCGGCAGGTGCGCCCGGGCGGTGCTAGCTGCTGCTGCGCGGCATCTGGCCGGGGCCCGGCCGTGGGGGCTGCTCGCCGGATGCGGGAGCCGGCGTCTGCGCGGCTGGCCGAATCTGGGGGTGGCCGTCTGGCTGGCTGCCGGGCTGGGCGTGCGGGTGTGCTGGTTGCGGGGTGTGTGGTTCGCGGGCGAGCAGGTTGACGCGGTCGCCGGGGACCAGGATGATGCCGGGGTCGGGGTCGCGGAGGGTGCGGTTGTCCAGGACCGTGACCGGGATCCAGCCGGGCGGCCAGCTGGTGTCGCCGAGTGCCTGGCCGGCGGCGGGCGAGCCGGCGGAGATGGTGATCTCCAGGATCTGGTAGCCGCGCAGCGGGGCCGGCGGCTGGCCGGGCCCGGCCTGCGGGCCGGAGACGGCTAGTGCGGCGGCCTGTTGTGCCTGTGCGGAGGCGGGGCCGGCGTACATGTGGCGGGCGACCGCCTGCAGCACGTTCTGGCTGGTGATCCAGCCTTGCAGGTGCTGCCCGTCGGCAGACAGCACCGGCAGGCCGTCGCGGCCGTAGAGCTCGAGCTGGCGCAGGGCCTGGGTCAGGGACTCCCCGGCGAACAGTATCTGGGGGCGGTGCTGGTGGGTGACCGGGCCGGGCAGCGCGGCGCGCTCCGGACCCGGCAGGCCGGGTGGCTGGGGCGCGA
>Ga0302325_10030949_pt1 | contig 11025 bp, 9 predicted proteins | sample Palsa_T0_2_FD_201948 | JGI IMG/M metagenome (GOLD analysis project Ga0302325, IMG submission 201948) | Peat permafrost microbial communities from Stordalen Mire near Abisko, Sweden - Palsa_T0_2 | ecosystem: Environmental > Terrestrial > Soil > Palsa > Peat permafrost | place: Sweden: Abisko... | reverse complement strand
TGAATGCGCTTCAGCTCGATGCGCAATTCGGCGCGCAACTTTGCGTCCAACGACGATAGCGGCTCGTCCATGAGGTAGATGGACGGCGAGCGAACCAACGCGCGGCCGATGGCCACGCGCTGCATCTGACCCCCGGACAGGCTTGTGACCCGCTGGTCCAGCTTGTCGGAGATACGCAGCAGCGTCGCGACTTCATTCACCTTCTGGCGGATCGTGAACTCTGGCTCGCGCCGCGCCGGGGAGCGCAATGGAAAGGCCAAATTGTCGAACACCGAAAGGTGTGGGTAAAGCGAATAATGCTGGAATACGAAAGCCACGTCGCGCTGCGCGGGCGAGGCGCGGGTGACATCCTCGCCGGCGATGCGGATCCGCCCGCCGTCCGGCCGCTCGAGGCCGGCGACCAGACGCAGCGTGGTGGTCTTGCCCGCGCCGGTCGGCCCAAGCAACACCACGAACGCGCCGTCCTCGATGGTCAGCGACAGACCGGACACCGCATGCGTTGCGCCGAAGCGCTTCGACACCCCATCGAGCGCAACCTCAGACATGGGCGCGCTCCATCGCTTGCGCGTGGTCATCGAGCGCGGTGCGAATGGCGCGGCCGGAGCCGGCGTCGAACAGCGAGATACGGTCAGGCCGGAATTCGAGCCCAACCGGATCGCCGATGGACACTTTGAGACTCGAAGCCAGTCGCGCTTTGACCATGCCGTGCGCGGTCGTGACGGTGACGATCTGAGTCGTGCCGAGGTATTCCGTCCCGAACACTTCGCCCCGCAACCGGGCGCCATCGCTCAGGCGGACGTGTTCGGGGCGCACCCCAAGGATGAGGTCGCGCGCCGCCATCGCCTCGCGCGGGGCTGGAATACTGATTTCGGCCTGGCCAACGCGAACGTTGCTCCGGCCGGGCTCCAGCGAGTCGTTGAATGTCAGCAGGTTCATTGGCGGTGAGCCGATGAAGTCGGCCACAAACACGGAGGTAGGCCGGTCATAGATTTCCCGCGGCGTGCCCAATTGTTCAATCACGCCGTGGCTCATGACCGCGATTCTGTCGCCGAGCGCCATCGCCTCGGTCTGGTCGTGCGTCACATAGACGGTCGTTGCTTTCAGCCGGTCGTGCAACCCACGCAATTCGCCGCACATGACGTCGCGCAACTCTGAATCCAGTGCGCCGAGCGGTTCGTCCATCATGAACGCCATCGGCCGGCGCACAATGGCGCGCCCGAGCGCGACGCGCTGGCGGTCGCCGCCGGACAAGCTGGACACCGGGCGGTCAAGCAGTTCGGTAATGCGCAGAATGCGCGCGGCTTCCTCGACCTTCGCCCTAACGTCGGCGCGCTTCATGCCCATGGAGACAAGCGGAAAGGCAATGTTTCGTCGCACATTCATGTGCGGGTAAAGCGCGAAGAGCTGGAAGACGAAGGCGATGTCACGCTCCGAAGCGCGCTTGAACGTCACGTCCTTGCCGTCGAGCAGGATGCGGCCGTCCGTTGGCAGCTCAAGGCCGGCGATCATGCGCAGCGTCGTCGTCTTTCCGCATCCCGAGGGGCCCAACATGACGAAGAAGGACCGGTCTTCGATCACGAAGTTCGAATTTTGCACGGCGACGAAGCCGTTAAAGTCCTTGTGCAGCCGCTCGACGCGTATCTCCGCCATGACGACGCCTCACTGCGGAAAGTGGCTGACGACCACGAACCCAAGCGTGCCGCCCAGGATCGTGACGAACGAGTAGGTGTAAAGATCGAGCGAGAAGGGCTGCGTCAGCATCACGATGCCAAGACCGATGACGGTCATCGCCCCGTTTTCCCAGGGGCCGCGCCGGAACCAGCGGGCCCATCCCACCGGTTTGATGTCGGGCCGCCCGCTCATTTGCGAACCGCTCCGAACGTGATCCCGCGCAGCAAATGCTTTCTCAGAGCGATTGTGAAAATGACGATCGGCAGCAGAAACAAACTCGTGCCGGCCGCGACTGCCGGCCAGTTCTGGCCTCCTTCGCCGATGATGAACGGGATAAAGGGCGGCATGGTTTGCGCGTCCGAGCTCGTAAGCAAAAGATTGAACGCGTATTCATTCCAGGAGAATATCAGGCAGAAAATCGCTGTCGCCGCGATCCCAGTTACCGCCTGCGGCAGCACCACCTTTCGAAAGGCCTGCAGGCGCGTGTAGCCGTCGACCAGGGCGGCCTCCTCGTACTCCCGCGGGATCTCGTCGATGAAACCCTTGAGCAGCCAGACCGCCAGCGACACGTTCACCGCCGTGTAGAGCAGGATTATGCCTATTCGCGTGTCGTAGAGGCCAAGCCAGCGATACATCATGTAAATTGGGACCGCGACCGCGATCGGGGGCATCATGCGCGTCGACAGGATGAAAAAAAGCAGGTCGTCCGCCAGTGGCACGCGAAAGCGCGAGAACGCGTACGCGGCCAGCGTGCCAAGGAACGTCGCCAGGATCGTCGAACCGAAGCCGATGATCAGCGAATTGAGGAACCGCTCGACGACCCGCGACGGACCGGCGATCACCATGTCGCGGTCGCGGGCGATCTTCTCGTACCATGTCTGCGGCGGGGGCAGCTTGGCGATGAAGTCGTGCGGCTGGTGCGTTTGCACCGTGAACAGGTCGACGAATCCCTCGAGCGTCGGCGTGAAGAACACCTTCGGCGGATAGGCGATCGCGTCCGCTTGCGATTTGAAGGCTGTCGCGCCGATCCAGGCAAGCGGCAGAATTGCGACCACCGCGTAAAGGACGACCACCACGGCGGCGAGCCGCCGCGCGAGCGGAGACGGCTCGGAGAATGGGCGCGGCGACGGAGCGGCGCTCATTGCTGTTTCACCCAGTTGAGCGCCCTCACGTAGACATTCGCGGCGCCGAATATCGTGACGAAGAGGATTACGGCGAGCGCCGAGGCATAGCCGGTCTCCCATTTCTCGAACGCGGCGCGCTTCAGCGTGATCGAGACCAGTTCGGTGGTCGATCCCGGCCCGCCGGACGTCAGAAGATTGACCATGTCGAACATGACGAACGCCTGAATCGCCTGGAAAAGCACGGCAAGCATGAGGAACGGGAGGACCATCGGCAAAGTGATCGACCAGAATTGCCTCAAGGACGACGCGCGATCCACCTCGGCCGCCTCATAGATGTAATCGGGAATGGACCGCAGGCCGGCCAGGCAAATCAGCATCACGTACGGCGTCCACATCCACGTGTTGACGAGCACGATTGTCCAGGGCGCCAAGGCGACGCTCCCGATCATTGTGAACGAACTCGGCGCAATGCCGGTGAAGAAGCCGATCAAGTAGTTGAACGGCCCGATCTGCGGCTGGAACAGCAGGGTCCAGAAGTTGCCCACGACCGCGGGCGACAACATCATCGGCAGCAGAATGACGGTCGTCCAGAAGCTGTGGCCGCGGAATTTGTGGTTGATGAGCAGCGCCAGACCGAGGCCGATCACGACTTGCAGCGCGATCGTCCAAAACACGAAATGCGCGGTGATCTGGAAGTTCGTCCAAAGATCCTCGTCGGTCAGGATGTCGACATAGTTATCGATGCCGATGAAACGGGCGGGGTTCGGCAGGTTGGCCATCAAGCCGGTGAAGGAGAGCCGAATCGCCCAGATCAACGGAAAGATGTTGATCGCGAGCAGCAGGACCATCGTGGGCAGAATGAAGAGCCAGGCGATCGCGCGGTCCGACATGCCGCGAACGCGACGCGCGACGGGCGGCGCAGTCCGCATGGCTGCGCGGCGGTCGACTAGCGTCGAGGTGGCGTTCGTTCCGTTCATTTCGTACGCTCGGGCGTCGTCAAGTCTCCCCCGGCCGCTCAGCGCCGCCGAGGGAGCGATTGGGCTTTCGCCCTGCGAAGGGCGTTGCGCCTCCGACTACGACGGATCCTTGCCTTCCTGCTTGAAGACCTTGATCCAATCCTTGACCAGCGCGTCGAGCGCCTGTTGCGATGTGCCCTTGTTGGCGACAACGTAGTCATGGACCCGATTCTGCATGTCGAGCAAAAGCGGGACATAGAGCGGCTCCGCCCAGAAGTCCTTCACGATCCCCATCGTATCGACGAACGAGGGAGCGTAGGGCGCGCTCTTCTTATAGGCGTCCGATAGCAGAACAGCCTTGGAAGCTGACGCGCCGCCGAGATCTGTCCACTTTTGCTGCACATCGGGCTGCGCGAACCACTTCACGTACAGTAGCGCATCGTCGACGTCCTTCGAAGCCGCAACCACCGAAAGTCCCTGGCCGCCGAGTTGGCTGAACTGGCCGGTGGGTCCCTTGGGATTCATGAAGAAGCCGATCTTGTCGCCGCCGACGTTCGGATCCTTGGCGAGGCCCGGGAAGAACGCATACCAATTCATCTGCATCGCGACTTCGCCGGATTTGAAAGCGTCAAGACCTTCCTGCATGTATGCGTTCGTCAGGCCCGGCGGCTGGCAGCAGGAGAACAACTCCTTATAGACGTCCATGCCCTTGGCGGCGCCGGCGGAGTTGACGATGCCCGTCATGTGGTAGGGCTTCTCTGGATCCATGTAGTCGAAGCCGTAATTGTACATCGCGTTGGTGACGCCCATCGTGATGCCTTCCGAGCCTCGCTCGGTGAAGATGTACGACCCGTAGACCTTCTTGCCGTCGATCTCCTTGCCGGTGAAGAATTTCGACACTTCAATCAATTCGTCCCAGGTCGTGGGCGGTTCAAGCTCGCGATTGTACTTCGCCTTGAATTCGGCGCGCAGCTCCGGCTTGGCGAACCAGTCTTTACGATAGGTCCAGCCGACGGCGTCGGCCATGGCGGGCAACCCCCAGTAGTTCGGCGTGTTCTTGGGCCATTCCGCGTATCCGACGACGGTCGCAGGCAAGAATGTATCCATCGAGATATTGTTCTTGTCGAAGAAGTCGTTGAGCTTGATATACCACTTGTTCTCCGCCGCGCCGCCGATCCATTGGCTGTCGCCGATGATCAGGTCGCACTCGCTGCTGTGCGAGTTGAGCAGGTTGATGAAATGATCGGCGTAGCTCGTCCAGGGGACGAACTCGTGCTTCATCTCGATGCCTGTCTCTTTGGTGAAATCCTTGTCAAGCTCGACCAGCGCATTCGCCGGGTCCCATGCCGCCCAGCACATCGTGAGCGACTTGCCCTCAGCCCGCGCCGAGGACGCCGCTCCGAGAGTTAGCGCCAAGGTTCCTGCAGCGCATACCAGGGATAGAGTCGTGCTATTCATCCTCATCGTTCGCTCCTCCTCTTTTGGCCGGACACTGCCGGCCGCTACTAAACCTTGGCGTTTGTCGCTTTTTGCCGGTCTTCGCCCGACCTAGAGGCGAATCGAAACTCAAAGCCTCGGCTCCGACGCGAGGCACTTATCGCCCGGTACAGTTGTAAAGTTTAGTGGTACACTAATCACTAAGCAGGTCAACTAAATTTTTCCGCGCTTCCCCTTCGGGGCGCTGGACGCCTCAAAACGACAATGGTGACCGAGGTTGCCCAAGAGAACGCGTCACAAAGCGCAGCTATGTATCGCCGCGTTGTTTCGATTCCGAGCGCCGAGTTCGCGGGCGCGAATCTTCGGCGCGATGTTTGTCCAACGACCCGTGCGACGGCCTCGTTCTCGCGCTGCCCAAAGCCGGTGCGAGATGGCTAACGCCTGTCACGCGGAACAAAGGCGTCGGTGGCTACGTTTCTTGCCTACACAATCAAGCACCGCGTTAGAGGCGAGAACCTATGTTAGCGCTGTTCCTGGACCATCCCCCGATGTTCGTTGCAGGCGAAATCGCGCTCGGCCTGTCGCTTGCCGTGTTCGTGGTCACACTGGTCGCTGCGATAGCCGACAGAGCGTCAGAGGTTCTTCAATTGCGCGAAGTCAGCCATTCAGATCCAACGATTGTTCGTCGGCCTGCGCCCCAAGCGGTCTCCGCTCGTTCGAATGTTCCGCGTCCGGCTTTGGCCGAGCAGCGACAACGTGGCGAGCGCCGAGCCCACTAGAAAACTTCGGACACAGAAGTCATTTTCGTTTCACCCTTCGTGCTCATGCCGACAGTCGTCAGTGCGGCCAGCTCGGCAAACAACAGCTCATCTGCAAACAAGCGAGTCCGCGAACTGACGCGTCCGCAGCTTCTTTCGGGACGGCCGCTGGGTCCGCCCTCGACCCTGAGCTGAGCAAAAGCTTTCTCCAGCGCCGCCCAACTCGGTCCCCTGAAGCCAGTCCTTACGTTGGCGGCAGGAGATGCTGAACCAGGGCGATGTCGGCTACATCCCGCAGGGGTTCGGTCATTCGATCGAGAATGTGAGTCGGGAGAAAGGCCGCATCCTCATCGTCTTCAGCAGCGGCCACTACCAGACGATCGATCTCACGCAATGGATCGCGGGCAACTCGATCGACGTGCTAGCCACGAATTTCGCAGTGGAGGCCGCAACGTTCGAGAAGTTCCCGAAGGGCGACGTCTTCATGACGAGATAGCCGAATCGCTCGCGCGCCGCGACGAAAAAATAAGTTCGAGCACCGCCCGCTGATGCCCGATCGGTCGCCTACATACGTCCGCCTGATCTCTCAGGCGACCTGAGACGCAATCGGTGGAATGGCCGACATAGACGAGCAGCGCTCACGATGGCTGAACACAATCGGCTCGCGCGAACCCCAACCATCGAAGAAGATCCGAGTTCGATCTTCGGGGCTATCTCGCTCGCGTTCCAATCTCACCGTTGCGTATGACGTCGCGCCGAAGGCTCAGATGACTCACGAGGAGACCCTGGCGACGTCGATCTTCTGAAGCAACGTCTGATTGTCTTCGATGTGCAAGTTGTCGGTGATCCGCCCGTTCTCGACCTTCAGCAGGTCGGTAGCGACGAACGTCACCGCTTGGCCCTTACCCAGTGTCTCGCCGAGCCTGCCCGTGAAGTGCCCTGTGAACACCACGCAAACGGTTACGTAGTCGCTGGCGACGATCATTTTCTTCACCTCGACCCTCAGGTCGGGAATGGCGGCGCGGAACTGGCGCGATGCGAGCGCCGGTCCCTCAGGCCCCTGCAGCCGACCTGAAGGCAGGCTGTCGTCGGTGAAGTTTTCAGCGATGGCCTGCTTCAGCAGCGTTTCGTCGCCGGTGTTCCAGAAGTCGTAGAAGGCGCGCGCCGCTTTCACGGTCGCGTCGCGTTGTGCGTCGGGAACCGACGCGGCGATGACCAGTTCGTCGATCTTCACCCCATTGGCGGCATGGGCGAGGACAAACGACCCCAACAGAAAGAACGGCAGAGCGGCCAATGCGCGGAAAATCACCGATTGATTCAACATGGCTCGGCTCCCGATGCGAGGGCGATCCCCGGTGAGAGGGCCATATTGACTGGGAGCCAGCGACTTCGCACGTTAGATGTCGATAGGACTTGTCAGCGGTTGTTTGCGATCGGCGGCGCCCGTCGATCGCCAACTCCCGCGCCTTTATTCGCCGCCGGGTCATCGAGCTCAGCTTGAGCTTGCAAAATTTGCGATAGTGGATCGGAGAAACCGCCTTGAAGCTCGACGCGGTCGGATTCGCCTCAGATCACGTTGATCGCAACGTCGATGTTGCCTCGCGTGGCTTTGGAGTACGGGCACGTCTGGTGCGCCTCGTCCGCCAGGGCCTGCGCGACTTCTCGCTCGACGCCCGGAACGCTAACGTTGAGGCGAGCTCGGAGGAAATAGCCGACTTCCGAAAGGTTCAGGTCCACCTCAGCGTCGATCGCTAGGTCGGGCGGCAGAGTGATCCTCCTTTTGCGGGCCGCGATCCCCATCGCGCTTTCGAAACAGGCCGACCAACCGGCTGCGAGAAGCTGCTCCGGGTTGGCGCCGATGCGCGCCGAACCGGGAATCGAGAGCTTGACGTCGAGGTGACCGTCGGAGCTGCGGGACGCGCCGTTTTCCCGGCCGCCGGTGGTGTGAGTTTTTGCCGTGTAAAGTAGCTTTTCGCCGGGTGTCGTTGCGACCTTGGTCATGCTTCCTTCTCAGTCGGGGTCGTTCTTTTCGAGATTGGCGCCGGCGGGTTTCGCGCGAAGATGCCCGTTCGAGGAACAGTCGAGGTTGCGATAAGCGCCCACATCGGCTTGGCGGCGCGATCAGATGAAAACCTAAGCAGAGGCCGAGAGAAAACGCCTGTTAGCGGTTGTTAGCGGTTGTCAGCTTTTGTCAGCAACGACGGGAGGTTCAGCGCGAACTCTCGGCGGCGCTCCGCCGGCGGCGCCTCCCCCCGTCGGCAACCTCGAAGGCCTTTCACCGCGGTTGCTCGCGGCGCGCAAATCACCGTAATTTCAATGGCGCGGCGCTGAGCCTTGAACTAGGATGCAATTCTGGCTGTACGGCTGGAAGTAGCGCCATGGCGGGGCCGGCGGAGCAGGTTACGGACGTCCTTTCGTTTGGTCCCTTCCGCTTGGTCGTCAGCGAAAGGTTTCTGACAAAAGACGGCGTGCCGGTGGAGTTGGGCGCGCGAACGCTCGATCTTTTGATCGCCTTGGCGTCAAGCCCCAACGAGATCGTTAGCAAAAAGGACCTGTTGGCTCGGACCTGGCCCGACGTCACCGTGGAAGAAGGCAGTTTGCGATTCCACATCGCCGCACTGCGCAAGGCGCTCGCCGATGGTCAGGGCGGCGCCCGCTACATAGCCACCGCGGCCGGGCGGGGCTACTGCTTCGTGGCCACGGTCTCGCGGTCGAGCGACCAGGAGCATTTGCGCGCGGCCGATGTCGCCAGTTTTCCGCAAGCCAACCTGCCTGCCCGCTTGGTCCGAATGGTCGGCCGCGCCGACGACGTTCTCCGGGTCTCGGCTGAACTGACCGCTGCGCGCTTTGTCACCCTCGTTGGCGTTGGCGGCGTCGGCAAAACCACGGTTGCGGTCGCGGTTGGACATCATCTGGTTGCGGCCTTTAGCGGCGCCGCGCTGTTCGTCGATCTTGGAATGCTGAGCGATCCCAATCTGGTCGCCACGACCGTAGCCTCCATGCTGGGGCTATCGGTCCAGTCAGACGATGCGACGCCGAGCCTGATCGCCTATCTGCGGGACAGGCGAATGCTTTTGATCCTCGATACTTGCGAGCATCTCATCGAGGCGGTTGCAGCGCTCGCGTCCCAAATCTTCATCACGGCGCCGGAAGTCCACATTCTGGCGACAAGTCGCGAGGCTCTTCGGGTCGAGGGCGAGCATGTGTACAGATTGGATCCGCTCGCCTGTCCGCCCGACGATCCGGGGCTCACCGCGGCCGTTGTTCAGACGTTCCCGGCCACCCAGTTATTTCTCGAGCGCGCGGCGGCCAGCGGACTGCGGTTGGAGCTCGGTGATGGCGACGCCGCAATCGTCGGGGGGATCTGTCGAAAGCTCGATGGCGTGGCGCTCGCGATCGAGTTGGCGGCCAGACGAGTCGAGGCGTACGGCCTGCAGCAAACCGCCGCGCTTCTCGACCAACGTCTCACCCTGCTGTGGCTGGGGCCGCGCACCGCGCCCCCGCGCCAAAAGACCATGCAGGCCACGCTGGACTGGAGTTATGGGCTCCTCTCCGAGGTAGAGCGCATCGTGCTTCGTCGGCTCGCCGTCTTCGTTGGACATTTTACGCTCGACGCGGCGCTGGCCGTGGTGACAAGCGCGACCGTCGATCAGGCGCGCGTGTTTGGCGCCATCGACAGCCTCATCGCCAAGTCGATGGTCGCCGCGCGTCCCATCGGGGCCATGATGCGCTACCGGCTCCTGGACACCACGCGCGCTTATGCGCTTGAAACCAGCGTTGAGGCCGCCGAGCTGGCCGACTTGGCGGTGCGGCATGCCGCTTACCACCGGCGATGGCTCGAGCAGACCGGGACCGAGTGGTCGACCTTGCCGAGAGCGGCGGACCGATCGCCCTACTTCGCCGGCATCAACAATGTCCGCGCCGCCTTGGAATGGTGTTTTGGCGTCAACGGCAATGCAGAAATCGGGATCGGACTAGCCGCCGCCGCCACGCCGGTCTTCTTGGCGATGTCGTTGCTGCCTGAATGTCAGCGCTGGTCGGAGAGGGCGATTCTCGCTCTCGACCGGACCACCCAAGGCGGGGCCGAGGAAATGCATCTTCAGGCGGCGTTGGGAACGTCGTTGATGCACATCCACGGAGAAAGCGATGCCGCGCGTCTGAGCCTCAACAGAAGCCTCGCGATTGCCGAAGAGCGGGGTGATATCCTCGAGCAAGTCCGGTTGTTGGGCCGGCTGCATATGTTCCACCTGCGCGCCGGAGATTTCAAAACGACGCTGCACTATGCAAGGCGTTGCTCCGCCGTCGCTAGGACCGCGGCTGATTCGGCCGCGAACGCGCTAGCCCATTCCATCTTGGGGATCTCGCTCCACCTTGCCGGCGACCTGAGCGGCGCCCGTCAGGAGCTTGAGGCTGGGCTTCAGTACTCGCTCGGCTCCCAGCGGGCCAACACGATCTACCTCGGCTTTGATCACCACAATCGGGCTGGGATTGTTTTGGCGAGGACCTTATGGTTGCAAGGCCATCCGGCTCAGGCTGTGGATCGCGCGCGTCAGGCCGTAATAGGCGCCGAACGCATGGACCATCCGGTATCGCTTACCATTGTTTTGCACTGGGCCGCTTCGGTATTCCTTTGGACCGGCGATCTCGCGAGCGCCGAACAGCACATCGATTGGTTTATCTCTCGCGCCGAAACCAACTCTCTCGGGCCCTCCCTTGCGATCGGACATGGCTTCAAAGGGGAGCTGGCCATCCGTCTTGGCGATGCAAAGGGCGGGATCGAAATCGTGCGGGAATGTCTGGAAAAACTCCGTGCCGCGCGCTACGAACTGCTCACCACGCCGTTCAACATCTCGCTCGCCCAGGGGCTTGCAGCGATCGGACAGATCGCCGAAGGCGTCGCGCTCGTCGACGAGACGATACGGCGGGTTGAGGCGAACGGAGACGACTTATATTTGCCCGAGCTGCTGCGGGTGAAGGGCGGCCTGCTGCTCTCGACGTCGAGCGCCAATGCCGATGAGGCGGAGCGGACCTTTGTGCGATCGATTGAGCTGAGCCGGCGCCAGGGCGCGCGTTCGTGGG
>Ga0302325_10030945_pt1 | contig 11026 bp, 10 predicted proteins | sample Palsa_T0_2_FD_201948 | JGI IMG/M metagenome (GOLD analysis project Ga0302325, IMG submission 201948) | Peat permafrost microbial communities from Stordalen Mire near Abisko, Sweden - Palsa_T0_2 | ecosystem: Environmental > Terrestrial > Soil > Palsa > Peat permafrost | place: Sweden: Abisko... | reverse complement strand
TGCAGCGCACGGTGCCGTCACCGCTTGGGATCAGCGTCACATCGGCGCCCGGGACCGAGCCGCTGCGGGCCACCGCGAAGAGGTCGGCAGCCGGTCCGCCGCACCCCGACACGAGCAGCAGCGCCGCGGCGCCGACCGCCACGGCCGCCGGTAGCGAGCGCGGGCGCGGGCGCACCGCCCGGGCTCCCCGGCCCTCTACCCGCGCGGGACGAACTCGGGCACGTCGAGCGATGCCACCGACACGGGCGCGCGGCCCGCGACCGGGCGCGGGGCGCTGGTGCGCTTGATCCGCGGCTCGCCGATCGGCTCGTCCAGCCGGCGCGGGCGTCGCACGGCGCGATCGGAGTAGCCGGTCGCGACGACCGTCACCCAGACCTGGTCGCCGAGGTTCTCGTCGACCATCGCGCCGAAGATGATGTTGGCGTCGGGGTGGGCTGCCTCGCTGACCGCCTTGGCGGCCTCGTTGACCTCCCACAGCGAGAGGTCGCGCCCACCGGTGATCGACAGGAGGATCGAGCGCGCGCCGTCCATCGAGGTTTCGAGCAGCGGCGAGGACACGGCAGCCATCGCCGCCTCGATCGCGCGGTGCTCGCCATGGCCCATGCCGATGCCAAGCAGTGCCGTGCCGGCGCCCGACATCACGGTGCGCACGTCGGCGAAGTCGAGGTTGATCAGGCCCGGCAGCGTGACGAGGTCAGAAACGCCCTGCACGCCCTGACGCAGCACGTCGTCGGCGACGCGGAAGGCCTCGACCATCGAGGTCTGCTTGTCGAGCACCGAGAGCAGCCGGTTGTTGGGGACGACGATCAGCGTGTCGACCTCGGCCCCGAGCGCCTCGATCCCGGCCTCGGCCTGGTGCGCGCGCTTGGTGCCCTCGAAGCCGAACGGCTTGGTCACGATGCCGACCGTCAGCGCCCCGACCTCGCGCGCGATCCGCGCGATCACGGGCGCCGCGCCGGTGCCGGTGCCGCCGCCCTCGCCGGCCGTGATGAAGACCATGTCTGAGCCCTTCAGCAGCGCCTTGACCTGGTCGTACTCCTCCATCGCCGCCAGGCGCCCCAGCTCGGCGTTCGCGCCCGAACCGAGCCCGCGCGTGACCTGCGCGCCGATGTGGACGGTGACGTCGGCCGTGCACTGCTGCAGCGACTGAAGATCGGTGTTGACGGCCAGGAACTCGACCCCGGCGATGCCCGCCTCGACCATCCGGTTGACGGCGTTGACGCCGCCGCCGCCGACCCCGATCACGCGCAGCTTCGGCTGCCCCATCGAATACGGGCGCGGCTCGCTGTACTCGGCGCGCGCGTAGACGTCGATCGGCGTGGCGTGCGGGCCCGGCTGGGGATCGAGGATGTCGTCGGGAAGCTCGGAGCTGAAGGCGGCGCGCAGGCGCTCCTGCGGCGTCGGCACGAGGGCCGCGATGTCTTCGCTTGCCCCCAGCGCGGGATGCGGCAGGCCGCTCTCGCGCGGATGTCGCGGCGGCTCGGCCGCGGGCTTGGCCACCACCGGCTCGACCGGCCGGCGCGCGCGCGGCGGCGCCGTGTCTGTTGCGGGCGTCGGCTGTGGTTGCTCCGGGGGCGCCTGCGCAGCCCGGCTGTCCTGCTCGGTCTTGCGGAAGAGCGCCGCGAGCGGTCCGTCGCGCATGCTGGCGCGCTTACCGCCGGCCATGGAGCACCTCCTGGGCGAGATCGCGGTAAGCCTGTGCGGCCACGCCGTGGGGGTCGTACTTGAGCACCGACATGCCCTTCACCGGCGCCTCGGCAAAGCGCACCGTCTTGCGTATGCGCGAGGCGAACACGCGATCGCCGAAGTTCTCCTCGAGGATCTCGATCGCCTCCTTCGCGTGGATCGTGCGCGAGTCGACGAGCGTCGGCAGGATGCCCTCGATGTCGACGTTGGGGTTCAGGTTCTCGCGGATCATCGAAAGCGTGTTCTGCAGCTGGATCAGGCCGCGCATCGACAGATACTCGCACTGAACGGGGACGATCACCTTGTCCGCGGCGGTCAGTGCGTTGATCGTCAGCAGGCCGAGGCTCGGCGGGGTATCGATGCAGATGAAGTCGTAGTCCTCGCGGATCGGGTCGAAGGCCCGCTGCAAAGCGCGCTCGCGGCCGATCATCGGCGCCATCGCGATCTCGGCGCCGGCGAGGTCGATCGACGCGCAGGCGACATCGATCTCGCGCTTGCGGATCACCTCGCGGATCGAGATCTTGTGCACGAGCACGTCGTACATCGACTGCTCGAGCGAGTCGGGGTCGATCCCCTGCGACATGGTCAGGTTGCCCTGGGGGTCCATGTCGACGCACAGCACGCGGTGCCCCTCCTCGGCGAAGGCCGCGGCGAGGTTCAGCGTTGTCGTTGTCTTGGCGACGCCGCCCTTCTGATTGGCGAACGCGATGACCTTTGCCTTCTTGCTCACGGAATGCTCCAGCGTCGAGGGCGGACCCACACGCGGCGTTATTCGCAGGCGCTGAGCGGAATCCTTCATCCGGCGTCCGCCTCCGACTCGTGGGCCGGGCGTGCCACTAGGTTGTAGCCATCACCTCGGGACCGGAGAACAGAACGGAGCACGCCGGCCGCGGGCTGCTGGGTCGGCGATTGGTGATCCTGCTCGGCAAGGGCGGGGTCGGGCGCTCCACGCTCGCGGCGGCGCTCGGGCTGCTCGCCGCCCGCCAGGGCCGCCGCGCGATCGTGGTCGAGGTCAGCGGCCGCGGCGACGTGCCGCGGCTGCTGGGGGCGCCGGCGCAGAGCGGCGTCGAGAGCGAGCTGGCGCCGGGCCTGTGGACGCTCGACGTGGATCCTCGCCGGGCGCTGGAGGAATACCTGCACGACCAGCTGCCGCTGCGGATGATCGCCGACGTGATCGGTTCGAGCACGACCTTCGGGATCGTCGCCGCCGCGACCCCGGGCCTGCGCGAGATGCTGACGATCGGCAAGATCTGGGAGCTGGCCCAGCCTCAGCGGCGCACGCGCAACGCTGAGGCGTATGACGTGGTGATCGTCGATGCGCCGGCCACCGGACACGGCCTGGCGCTGCTGCAGGCGCCGCGCACCTTCGCGAGCGCCGCCGCTGTCGGGCCGATCGCGCGCCAGGGCCGCCGCATCGCGGCCATGCTGCGCGATCGCACACTCACCGCCCTGGTGGCGGTCGCGACGCCCGAACGCGCGGCCGTCGACGAGCTGATCGGCCTGCGCCGCTCACTCGGCGGATCACTCGACGCCGAGCTCGTAAACGCCGTCGCGGCGGTTCGATTCTCAAGCGACGACGCCGCACTGCTGCGCGAGGCCCACGCGCGCGCGCAACCCGGCTCCCCGACCTCTCGCGCCCTGGAGGTGGCGATCGCCGCCGAGTCCCGCTCGCGCGCCCAGCAGCTCCAGCTCGCGCGCCTGGAGCAGCCGCTCCCGCTGCCGTTCATCACCGCCCCGGCGCTGGGGCCGGGGGAGCTCGAGCTGCTGGCCGACGTTCTCGCGGAGGCGGCGTGAACGCGCCGCCCGCGCAGCTCGGCGGGCGCCTGTGCATCTGCGTCGGCGCGGGCGGCGTCGGCAAGACGACGGTCGCGGCCGCGATCGCCTGCGCTCGCGCCGCCGCGGGCGAGCGCGTCGCGGTCGTCACGATCGACCCGGCCCCGCGGCTCGCGAAGGCACTCGGCTTCGACGAACTGAGCGGGGAGCCGCGCCGCGTGCCGGGCGCCGGCGAGCTGTGGGCGATGCGACTTGACCCCAAGCGCACGCTCGACGAGCTGATCTCGAGCCTCGCCCCCGACGATCAGACGCGCGAGCGCGCGCTGTCCAACCGGATCTACCGCGAGCTCTCCGGCGCGGTCGCCGGCTCACAGGAGTTCAGCGCCGTCGCCAAGCTCTACGAGCTCGACCGGAGCGGCGCCTTCGACGCGATCGTGCTCGACACGCCGCCGTCGCGCAACGCGCTGGACTTCCTCGACGCGCCGACGCGCCTGACGCACTTCTTCGAGGGCCGCGCGCTGCGCCTGCTGCTCGCGCAGGGCAACTTTGCAACCCGCGCCGCGAGCCGAGCCGGCGCACCTCTGCTGGGAGTTTTAGGGCGCCTGACCGGCGCCGGCGTCCTGCGCGAGATCACCGCGTTCTTTGCCGCCATCGCCGGCATGGTCGACGCGCTCGCGGACCGTGCGGCGGCGGTCTCGGCGCTGCTGCGCGAGCCGACCACCACCTTCGTCCTGGTGACCTCGCCTCGGCGCGAGGCGCTCGAGGAGGCGATTGCGTTCGCCGCTGAGCTGCGTGCAGCGCGGCTTCAGCTGGCGGCGCTGGTGCTCAACCGGGTTCATCTCCCGGGGGCGGCGGCCGTCGATCGCCTCGGGCTCGAAGCCCTGCTGGGCCCGCGCATGGCGGGCCTGGTCGTTGCCCAGTGCGGCGAGCTCGCGGCGCTGGAAGCGGCCGACGCGGCCGCGCTCGAGCGTCTGCGCGAGGCGTTCGGGGAGCTCGCGCCGGTGCTGATCCCGGAGCTGGGCGAGGAGGTCGAGGACCTCGAGGGCCTCGCGCGGATCGGGCGCTACCTCGAGTGCTCGCCGAAGGGCACCTCGCCCTCGGCGGCGCAGTAGTCCTCCTCCAGCGGGAGCAACCAGTCCTCCTGGCGTTCCTGCGCCGTTGCGGGCTCGCGGGGGATCCGCCGCAACGCGGGCTGCGCTGTCGGCTCGTCCTCGTCGACCAGCAGCGAATCGGCGAGAGCGACGAGCTCGCTGCTCAGGTGCCCGCAGATCACGTCCCGCAGCAGCGCCCGCAGATGGCCCTCGATCTCCTCCGCCAGCCTGTAGGCGTCCTCGCCGACGCTGACTCCCGCGATCCGCGAGCGTTCCAGTGAGATCGCGTGCGCGACGCGCTCGGTCGCGGCGGTTCGCTGAGCCGGCTGCGCACAGAGCGCCGCGATCCGCCCGGCGAGACGGCCGCTGCGCGGGCCCTCGGGCTCGAGCAGAACGCGCAGCGCGAGCAGGTTGTCGGTCAGGCCACTCAGCACGTCCGGGCGCTCGAGGGCCAGCTCGAAGCGTTCCAGGGCCCAGGCCAGCTCGCCCTCGACGGGGCGCCGGCGGCTGATCAGGTTGGCGAACGCCCGCAGCTCGTCCTCGTGGTCGAGCGTGATCAGCACGCTGCCGTCGCAGCGCCCGCCCGCAGGCAGCGGCAACGGCCGCCAGGCGGATCGCTCGGCGCGAACCCATGCCAGCGGAGCCATCGAGATGCCGGGGGCATAGAGGCGCAGGGCGCTCTGCAGGTCGCTCAGGCGCTGGAGCGCCTCGGCGACCGCGCCGGGCCCCTCGCCCGGGACGAGCGCGACCACCGTCCGCAGCTCGCCGCCGCGGCGGGCGTCGTCGCGGCGCCACAGCGGATCGGGCGGCAGGACGTCAAGGCGCGAGAGCGGGGCGAGCACCAGGCCCTCGGCCAGCGTGACCTCAGGGGACTCACAGCCGATGCCGCGCAGCAGCGCGAGCACAGCCAGCTCGCCAGCCGGCGCCGCGTTGGTGCCCGCCGCAAGCTCGCGGTAGGCCGGCTCGAAGCGCTCCGGCAGCAGCTCGAAGTCCTCACCGGCGCCCTCGAACACGCGGCTGGTGAAGCAGCGCAAGGCGTCCTGCTCGACCGGCGCGCCGACACGGTGATCCTGCGCGTAGGTGTCCAGGTAGCTCTCCAGCCCGTCGAGCCCGGCCAGCGCGAGCTGCGCGTCGCGCATCTGCGGCAGCGCCAGTAGGCTCGTCCAGTGGCTCTCGACGAAGGCGGCGCTGAGCGGCGCGTAGCAGTAGAGCCCGGGCCGCGACCCGCGCGCGCCCTCCTCCACGACCTCGAAACCGAGCTCGTCGCCTCCCGCGACCGCTGCGGCGAGCGTCGCGCTCGCCGCTGCGGCGAACGCGTGCAACGAGGCGTGGAGCTGGCGCGACTGCATGGGGGGCGATTCGTCCGCGCGGGCGATCGTCCTCCTCGGCGCAGCGGGGATTGCAGCGCGAATCGGGCCGCCGCCCGGGGCGATGCGCTCGCGGCCGGCGGATCTCGCTAGGCGGCGACTGCGGTGCGGTGCTCGGGCGCCTGCGAAACCTCTTCGCACAGCCAGCGGCGCCCGTACTCGCGCATGCTATCGATGATCGGGAGCAGGTCGAGACCCTTCTGCGTCAGCGAATACTCGACGCGCGGGGGCACCTCGGGGTAGGTGTGGCGCTCGACGATGCCGTCCTCCTCCAGCGCGCGCAGGCGCAGCGACAACGTGCGCGGGCTGATCCCGGTGAGCGAGCGCTCGAGCTCACAGAAGCGGCTGCGGCCGGCGGCGAGGTCGCGCACCAGCAGGAGCGTCCACTTGCCCCCGACCAGTTCGGTCGTGTGACAGACGGGACAGGTGTCGTCAGATGCCATCGCACCCGATACTTTACCAACTGAAGCGTTGCGGGTTGCGCTCAGCTGACGAGCGTCAGCGGCCCCGACACCGCAGGGACCGTCGGGACGTCGGACATCGTCGTCCCGCGCCGGCCCTCGGCGTCCAGCAGCAGCTTGAAGTCGTGCGGACTCGACGCGACCATCACGGCGTCCTCGACCGTCACGCGGCCCGCGACGACGTGCGCGTAGAGCGCCTGGTCGAAGGTCTGCATGCCGTAGTAGCCGCCTTCGGCGATGACCGTGTTCAGGGCGCCGGTCTGGGCCGGGTCGAGGATCATGTCGCGTGCACGCCCGGTCATCCGCAGCACCTCACAGACGGCCACGCGGCCGCCCTCGGCCGCCGGCACAAGGCGCTGGGAGATGACCCCGCGCAGCGTGCCGGCGAGCATCGAGCGCACCTGGCTGTGCTGGTGGGGTGGGAAGAAGTCGAGCATCCGGTTGATCGACTCCGACGCGTCGATCGTGTGGATCGTGGAGAGCACGAGGTGGCCGGTCTCCGCCGCCGAGATCGCCGTCGCGACCGTCTCCTCGTCGCGCATCTCGCCGATCAGGATCACGTCGGGGTCCTGGCGCAGCACGCGCCGCAGGGCCCGTTTGAAGGACGCCGTGTCGGTGCCGACCTCACGCTGGCTGATGACCGAGCGCAGGTCGGTGTGGATGAACTCGATCGGGTCCTCGATCGTCACGATGTGCGCCGCGCGGGTGAGGTTGACGTGATGGATCATCGCCGCGAGCGTCGTCGACTTGCCCGATCCGGTCGTGCCGGTCACCAGCACGATGCCGCGCTGTTCGTCGGCGAGGCTCGCGATCACGGCCGGGAGCGCCAGCTCCTCGATCGTGCGAATGCGGTGCGGGATCGCACGCGCGACGAGCGACACTCCGCCGCGCTGGCGGAACGCGTTGATGCGGAAGCGGGCGACGCCGGGGATGTCGTGCGAGAGGTCGATCTCGTTCTCGACGTCGAACTCGGCCATGCGCACGCTGTTGCCGACCAGTTGGTGCAGCGCGGCCTCGGTGTCGGCCGCCTCGAGCACCGGCCAGTCGTCGTTGCTCAGCGGGGTGAGCTCACCGTCGACGCGGGCAAGCGGAACCGACCCCACCTTCAGGTGCAGGTCGGAGCCGTCGCAAGCGACGAGTGCGCAGAGTGCCTGGTCGATGTCAATCACGAGCCACGAGAAGGATCGGCGCTCCGCGCGCAAAGGTTGAGCAGATGGACACTTGGCCCACCCCTCGAGGTGTCGGTCCAGCGCCCGTCCGTGCGCGTGTCGCGACACAGCGGCCGCGGCAGGCACCAGCCCCGCGCGCCGCGGCGGTCTCGCCGGGGCTCAGGCGACACAGCGGCCGCGGCAGGCACCAGCCCCGCGCGCCGCGGCGGTCTCTCCGGAGCTCAGGCGACGTCGCGGAGCTTCTGCGCCTCAGCGAGGCTCTGCAGCTTCTTCAGCGACTGGTTCTCGATCTGGCGGATCCGCTCGCGCGTGACGTTGAACGTGCGGCCGACCTCGTCCAGCGTGCGAGGGTGCTCGCCGCCCAGTCCGTAGCGCAGCTCGAGCACGCGCCGCTCGCGGTAGGAGAGGTTCTCCAGCGCCTCGCGCAGCGCCTCCTTGGTCAGGATCTCGGCGGCGCGCTCGTATGGCGACTCGGCCCGCTCGTCGGCGATGAACTGGCCGAACTCGGACTCCTCCTCGTCACCGACCGGCTTCTCCAGCGACACCGGTGCCTGCGCCGAGCGCTTGATCGAGTCGACCTCGTCGGGATCGATGCCCGTGACGGCGGCGATCTCGTCCGGTGTCGGCTCGCGGCCCAGCTCGGTGACCAGCTTGCGCTCGGCCCGCCCGATCTTGTTGAGCTTCTCGACGACGTGAACGGGGATGCGGATCGTCCGCGCCTTGTCGGCCAACGCGCGGGCGATCGCCTGGCGGATCCACCAGGTGGCGTAGGTCGAGAACTTGAAGCCCTTGCGATAGTCGAACTTCTCGGCGGCGCGTACGAGCCCGAGCGTGCCCTCCTGAATCAGGTCGAGGAACGGCAGGCCCTGGTTGCGGTAGTTCTTGGCGATCGAAACGACCAGGCGCAGGTTGGATTCGACCATCTTCTGCTTGGCGTCGAGGTCGCCGCGCTCGATGCGCTTGGCGAGGTCGACCTCCTCCTGCGCCGTCAGCAGGCGCACCTTGCCGATGTCCTTGAGGAATAGCTGCAGCGAGTCGGTGGTCATGTCGGGCTTGAGGTCGAGCGCCGTCTTGGCCTTGCGGCGGCCGCGCTTGTCCGGCGCGCGCTCCACCTCCGAGCCCGCGGCGGTGGCCGGGTCGATGTCCTCGACCAACTCGATCTCGGCCCGCTCGAGGAAGCCGTGCAGCTCCTCCATGTCCGCCTCGTCCATGTCGAGCTCTGAGACCGCGCCCTGAATCTCGGCGTAGCTGAGCACGCCGACCTGCTGGCCCTTGGCGACCAGCCCCTTGACCTCTTCGAGCTCCTGCAGTTCCGCTACTGACATTTGGTTCCGTTTCCGTCGCACAGACGAGCGAGCGCCCAAAGGGGGCTGGTCGCCTGCGATTGCCGAGAGAGTCGCTCAAGCGCTCCGTGGCGGGGTCTTCCCCCGCACACCGCACAGCTCAAACGTCGCTCGGTATTCTACGCGCTTTACTTTGTGTAGTCAACGTTTGCGGCCGCCCGCACGGGCATTCCGTCACTCCTAATACGCATAACGCATCGGAACGTTTCAGGTTTCCATGCGAATGCAGGTTTAATCCGCCCGAGGTCGAATTTCGGGCCACCGCATCGCGGCCATGGTTTTCGCACGCCTCGTCGACGAGTGGCTATACTCGCGCCACCACGCCGAGCCACGCTGCGTCCGCGCAGGGTGGGCGGGGGAACCACTGCGGAGCCGTTCTCCGCTGGGGCGAATCGGCCGTATGACGGCCGTAGCGCAAGGCGCGCGAGCCCGACAGCTCACCCCGTAGGCGACGGTAGGCGGCCGGTGAGTGCATGGTGCGCGCGCGTACAGCTATCCGATGGGCCATTCCCGGCCTCTGCGCCGGCCTTCTGGCGCTGCCCGCAGGCGCCAGCGCAGCCGATGGCGGCACCACCGCTCCTGCGTCGATGACCCCGGGGGCCTCGACGACCCCCTCGCCGACGGCGGTCGCCGGAGCGCTCACGGTGACACCGGCAGCGCTGCTGGAGGACCAGGTCGCCGTGGTCAGCGGCTCGGTCCCGCTCGTGGACGCCGGCCACACGCTCTGGCTGCAGGCTCGCCAGGGCCTGGGAACCTGGACGACGGTGCTGAGCGCCGCCGCCAAGCCGGGCGGCAGCTTCGCGATCGACTGGCGCGCGAACCTCGCCGGGCGGCTGACGCTGCGCGTCGTCAGCTCCGACACCGCCACGGCCAGTTCGGTCACCGCGACTCCGCAGGCCTCGCTGGCGGTGTACCGCAAGATCGTCGCCACCTGGTACGGCCCCGGCCTTTACGGCAACCGCACGGCGTGCGGCGAGCGGCTGACGCGCTACATCGTCGGGCTGGCGGACCGGACGCTGCCCTGCGGCACGCCGGTCTCGCTGACCTACAACGGCAGAACACTGACGCTGCCGGTGATCGACCGCGGCCCGTACGCCAACGGAGCGACGGTGGACCTCACCCATGCCGCCGCGCAGGAGCTCGGAATCACCGAGACGGTGCCAGTCGGCATGCTCTCGCTCGGCGGCCCGCTGCTCGCGCCCGCCAACTTCTTCGGCCCGAGCGGCTCCGGCCCGACCGGCGCGACCGGCGCCACCGGGGCCACAGGGGCGACCGGCGCGACCGGCACCTCGCTCGCCGGCGGCGCGACCGCGCCGCTCGCCTGAGCAGCGCGGCGGGCCGCGAAGCGGCTGGCTCTCGGCGGACGCACGCCGCTTCAGTGCACGCTGCGGCGCAGGCCAACGCATAGGCGTTCGCCAGCTGACAGCATCCGCGAGCGATGGTGCTGCTGATCGCGCCGCTCGTCGTTGTGCTCGCGGCCCTCTGGGCGATCGCGGTGCGCCGGCGCGCGACGCTCCCGGCCGCGATCCACATCGTCGATCCTGAGGGCGGGCCGACGATCGACGCGGACGGCGCGGCCCGCTCGGTCCAGGCCGCCGAGCTGCGAATCCCCGCGCCGGCGCTCGTCGCGCTCTGGTCGCCCACCTCGCTGGAACGCCTCGCGCGCACCTACTGGCGCTTCCTCGAACGCTGCTCGCTGGGCCTGATCCGTGTCGCCTACAGCGACCGCGACCGCGCCGTGGTGCTGCTCTGTCGCCCGTTCGTCCTGATCGCCTTCGACCCACCGGAGTACGAGCTGACCGCCGACCGCGGCGTCGTGCGCTGGCAGATCCGCGGCGGCGCGCTGGTCTCGCATCGTCAGGACCGCCGCGGCGGCTTCCTCCAGATCGATGTGCGCCGGATCGACGACGCCGACGCCGACCACCAGACGATCCATGTGGAGGTCGCCGTGCTCAGCTTCTACCCGGCGATCGCCAACGCGCTCAGCCCGCGCCTGTACGCGGCCACCCAATCGGCCATCCATGTGCTCGTGACGCACGGCTTTCTGCGCTCGCTGGCGCGGCTGGACCTCGCGCAGTCACGGACCGGCCGCTTCCGGGGCGACGGGGGCGCGGCTCAGTAGCTGCGCAGCTTGGC
>Ga0302325_10030944_pt1 | contig 11026 bp, 7 predicted proteins | sample Palsa_T0_2_FD_201948 | JGI IMG/M metagenome (GOLD analysis project Ga0302325, IMG submission 201948) | Peat permafrost microbial communities from Stordalen Mire near Abisko, Sweden - Palsa_T0_2 | ecosystem: Environmental > Terrestrial > Soil > Palsa > Peat permafrost | place: Sweden: Abisko... | reverse complement strand
AGCCATTCGGACTTCTTAGCGTCGCTGACGTGCTGGCAAAATCCAGCGACATCGGCACCATCAAGATTGGATTGCGCCTGGGGGCGCCGAAGTTCTATCAATACATTCGTGATTTCGGATTTGGGGAGGCCACCGGAATCGAACTGCCCGGCGAAAATCCGGGTTTGCTGCGCCGCGTCGAAAATTGGTCGGCCAGCTCGATTGGATCGCTGGCCATGGGGCAGGAAATCAGCGTCAACCCGCTGCAATTGGTTTCCGCTGTTTCATCCATAGCCAACGGCGGAGTCCTTCACAAGCCCCGGCTGATTCGTGAGATCCGCCATGCCGGCGGAGTCGAGACTCCGGCTTCACCGCCTGCCTCGCGCAGTCTCAGCGCGACCACCGCCGCCACGGTGCGCAACATGATGCAGGGAGTGGTCCTTTCGGGCACCGCGAAAGCCGCGCAGCTCGCTGGCTATAGCGTGGCGGGGAAGACCGGAACGGCACAAAAAATTGATCCCGCGACGGGCCGTTATTCCACCACGCAATATATCGCCTCCTTCGTCGGATTTGCGCCTGTGAACAATCCGCCGGTCACGATTCTGGTGGTTCTGGATTCGCCCGTGGGGCTTCACATGGGTGGGGACACTGCCGCGCCTCTCTTCAAGCGCATCATGGAGCAGGTGCTGGCGTATCTGGGCGTTCCGCGCGATCAACCACTTTCGCCGCAGCAATTGGAATATGCACGTAAGGGCGCGGCACCTCCTCCGCCCAGTGCAGTCCAATCCGATGATGCCGGCGAGGACGACGCGCCGGGAACGATTGTTTCAGACGTCATACCGCCAACATTTGTTTCGCCCGCGGCGTCAGCTCCTGCATTAGCTCCCAGTTCGGTCGAGAACACCGGCGGCGCAAATCCGTCGGCGCTTCAAACCGCTTCCTTCACCGGCGGCGCACCCGTCGCGGTTCCCGATTTCTCGGGACACAGCGTGCGTGATGTCACCGAACTTTCCTTGCGGCTGGGTCTGAATCCCGTGCTCATTGGAAGCGGAATTGCCTCAGGGCAATCTCCTTCGCCGGGGGCCATGTTGCCTCCCGGAGGCCGCGTTACGGTGCGTTTTGCCCGTGCGGCCTTGGCGGCCATTGCTGCTCGCGAGGTTTCCGCGCGATGAAATCGCTCACGCAGCCGCGTCCGGCTTGGAATGATGCTCCCCGCGCGCCTATACTGAAATTACGCGGCATGAAATTGCGGGAAGTGTTGAGCGGAATTGACGTGGTCGGCATGGCGGGCTCGGCGGAAACCGATATTGTCGCCATCGCCTGCGATAGCCGCAACGTTGTACCGGGAACGTTATTCGTCGCGCTTCCCGGCTTCAAAACGGACGGCAATCTTTTTGTCCGCGAAGCTCTTGCCCGTGGCGCCGCGGCGATTGTCAGCCAGGCGCCGCCCCCGGAACCTTTGCCTTCCGCCGCGTGGATTCAGACCGACTTGCCGCGTCGCGCGCTGGCGCTGACCGCCGCCATATTCTACGGACATCCCGCGGAATCGCTTCGATTGGTCGGCATAACCGGCACCAATGGGAAGACAACCACTGCCTATTTGCTGGACTCGATCCTCCAGGCCGCTGGTCTTGTTGCCGGACTCGCCGGCACAGTCGAATGGCGCACGCCCGCCGGGACTCACCCATCCAGCAACACCACGCCTGAATCCCTTCATTTGCAGCGCATGTTGGCGGAAGTGCGGGATGCCGGCGGTTCGCACGCCGTGCTGGAGGTCAGCTCTCACTCTCTAATGATGGACCGCCTCTGGGGCTGCCACTTTGCCGTGGCCGTTTTCACCAATCTCACGCGCGACCATCTCGATTACCACAATGATTTGGAAAACTACTTCGCAGCCAAGCGCCGCCTGTTTGAAGGCACCGGCGCCGGCGCTCCCGATGTTGCCGTCATCAACACCGATGATCCGCGCGGTGTGCTCCTGACGGGCCTCGCCGGCCGCACGCTCACCTACGGCCTGCGCAATGGTGCGCAAATCACCGCGCGCAAAGTTCAATCTTCCTGGGAAGGGCTGGAATTCACCGCGCAGACCCCTGCGGGAAAATTCGAAGTTCGCTCCTCGCTCACCGCGCGCATCAATGTCTACAACATCCTGGCCGCCATCGCAGCGGCGCTGGCCCTGGAGGTTCCCCTCCCAGTCATCGAAAAGGGAATTGCCCAATTGGAGAGCGTTTCGGGTCGCTTTCAGCGCGTGGATGAAGGTCAGCCATTCCTTGTGGTCGTGGACTACGCCCACACCGACGACGCGTTGCGCAACGTGATCACCACGGCTCGCGAGCTGAATCCCGCCGGCCGCATCATCACCCTTTTCGGGCCGGGCGGCGAGAAGGACCGCACCAAGCGCCCGCTGATGGGCGAAGCTGCCGGCAGCCTGAGCGATCTTGTGATTCTTACCAGCGATAATCCTCGCTCGGAGGATCCGCTCCTCATCATCAATGACGTCCTGGTGGGGATGCAGAAGGTGGATGGAAATTACCGTATTGAATTGGATCGCGAACGCGCCATCGAAATTGCTTTCGCGGAAGCCCTCCCCGGCGATACGGTGCTCCTGGCCGGCAAGGGTCACGAAACCGTTCAGATTCTGAAAGACCAGACGCTGGAGTTTGACGACCGCGTGGCCGCGCGTCGGATTCTTCGGCAATGCGGCTATCGCAAGACCCGGTAGCGGCCATCCGGCCGCCAGCGGAGCCGGAGGCGCGGGTCATCCGCCATATGGCGCCATTTTTTTTGGGGGGGGGAAGGTGAGCGCAGCAGCGTGACACTCAGCCCGCGGGAGATGCGATGCAATGGAAGGTGGAACAAGTGGCTCGCGCTTTGGGCCTTGCGGCTCCCTCCGGGCTCAGCTCCGTGGCCCGGTTGGCCGGTGTCTCGATTGATTCCCGCGCGGTACGGCCTGGTGAATTGTTCATCGCCATTCGCGGGCCGCGTTTCGATGGACATGCTTTCGTGGCGCAGGCCCTGGCTGCTGGCGCTCTGGCGGCCGTGGTTCAACGCGCCCCCTATACTGATTTTTCCGATGAACTCCGCTCGCGGCTCCTCCCGGTGGACGATACCCTGGCCGCGCTCCACGAACTGGCGCGCGCCGTTCTCCGCGAATGGCACGCCGCTTCGTCGAGCCGCCGCGTCGTCGCGATCACCGGCTCGGCGGGAAAAACCACGGTCAAGGAAATCCTGGCGACGCTGTTGGGCTCGCGCATGCGCGTCTTGAAAACGGAGGGAAATCTCAACAACGAATACGGGCTTCCCCTCACGCTGCTGCGCCTGGAAGATTCCGATGACGCGATTGTCGTTGAGCTGGGAATGTCCCGCCGCGGCGAATTGGCCCGCTTGGCCGCCCTGGCCGAGCCTGAAGTCGGCGTGGTCACCTGCGTTGCGCCGGTGCATCTCGAATTCTTTTCCTCCGTGGATGAAATTGCCCTGGCCAAGCGCGAATTGATTGACGGGCTGGCAGGTCCTGCTCCGGTGGCTGTTCTCAACGCCGATGATTCCCGCGTCGCGCGCTTCGCGGACGGGTTTCGCGGCCGGACGCTCACTTACGGGATCAGCGCTTCTGCGGATTTTCGCGCCGAGAATCTTGAAGTCCGGGGAATGGAGGGTTCCAGTTGGGATTGTGTCAGTCCTGCGGGTCGACTGCGACTTTCTTCGGCGCTGCCCGGGCGGCATAACATCTATAACGCGCTCGCGGCAGTGGCCGCTGCGTCGCAATGGGGTTTTTCGCCTGCCGAAGCGGCTCCGGTACTTCGCGCCATTCGCCCCTCAAGCATGCGCGGCGAATTGATCTATTTCGCTCCTGGCTTCTCCGTTGTCAATGACGTCTACAATTCCAATCCCGCCGCCCTCTCCCTGGCCGCCGAAACGCTCGCGGCCACTCCCGGCTATCGTCGCCGCTTGATTGCCGCCGGAGTGATGCGCGAACTCGGATCTTCATCCGTTCAGTTGCATCGCCAATGCGGCCAGGAAATCGCGCGAACTGGAAATGTAGACTGGATTTTCGCTGTCGGCGGCGATTCCGCGGAAATTCTGGCGGGTGCGATAGCCGCCGGTTTCCCCGCGCAGCAAACTCGCTTCTACGCATCCTCCGCGGAAGCCGCGGAATTTCTCACGGGTTTCTTGGAGTCCGGCGATCTGCTGCTGGTAAAAGGCTCGCGAAGCGTCCGCATGGAAACGATTGTCGAAGCGCTCTTGGCGGCCTACCCGCAGTCCAAGCCGGAAGATTCGGTCGCTGGGGGAGATGCCTCTTCTTTGCCCGTGCGCCGGGACGTGAGCTGACATGCTCTATTATCTCTTTGTCACCGTCCTGCGCCCCCACTTCAGTCCTCTGAACGTTTTTCGCTACATTACCGTTCGCACTGCGCTCGCCAGCCTGACGGCGCTGTTCCTCTCCATGGCGCTGGGGCCTTGGGTCATTCGGCGATTGCGCCTGCTCCAGATCGGCCAGTTCATCCGCGAGGAAGGTCCTGAAAGGCACCAATCCAAGGCCGGTACTCCCACGATGGGCGGCATCCTGATCGTGGTTTCCATCGCCGTGCCTACCTTGCTTTGGGCCAATTTGCGCAACCCTTACGCTCTACTGGCGCTCGGCGCCACGCTGGCTTTCGCGGCCATCGGTTTTGTGGACGATTACAACAAAGTCGTTCGCAAACGCAATCAAGGACTCACCGGCCGCCAGAAACTGTCGTTACAGATTCTTACCTGCGTCCTCGTGGGTGCCGCGCTGCTGCATTTGCAGGCTCGTGGGGTTTACACCACCACGCTCAGCGTCCCGTTTTTCAAACGCCTGCATCCGGACCTGGTGATTCCTTCGCTCTGGGCTTCGCCGCATCTCTGGCCTATCGCGATCTTGCCGTTTCTGGTGTTTTTGGTTTTGGTTATTGTGGGCTCCTCGAATGCCGTCAACCTCACCGACGGCCTGGACGGCCTGGCCATCGGCTGCGTACTGGTTTCCGCCGGCGCGCTTACGGTGCTCACCTACGTCACCAGCCATGCGCATTTCGCCGAGTATCTCGAGATTCAAAAACTTCCGGCCGTCGCGGAGCTGACCATTTTCTGTGGCTCCCTGGTCGGCGCTTCGCTTGGCTTCCTTTGGTATAATGCCCATCCCGCGGAACTTTTCATGGGTGACGTGGGTTCCCTCGCCCTCGGCGGCGCCATCGGCGTGGTCGCCGTCATCATCAAGCAGGAAATCCTGCTTCTCTCCATCGGCGGCGTTTTTGTCCTGGAAGCCCTGTCCGTGATTCTTCAGGTGGCTTCTTACAAGCTGCGCGGCAAGCGCATTTTCCGCATGGCGCCGCTCCATCACCATTTTGAGCTGGCCGGCTGGAGCGAATCAAAAATTATTGTCCGGTTCTGGATTATGGCGCTGGTTTTCGCGCTTTTTTCCCTGACCACGCTAAAGCTGCGGTGATTTTGTGAAGCCTGCCCAACTCGACGGAAAGGACGTGCTGGTCATCGGACTTGCCCGTACTGGCGTGGCCACGGCCGAATTCTGCGCCGAGCGCGGCGCGCGAGTCACGGTGATCGATCGCCAGCCGGAAAGCGCGGTTGCCGATGCAGCAGTCAGCTTGAGGCAGCGGGGCGTTCATGTCGAATGTGGCGGCGATTTCCCTGAGCTATTTTCCGGCATCGATCTCATCGTTCCCAGCCCCGGCGTTCCCGCAGATTTGCCCGCAATCCAAGCAGCACGAGAACGCGGCGTGAAAGTCTGGAGCGAAATCGAGTTGGCTTGGCACTTTCTTCACGGGCGCTTGATAGCAATCACCGGCTCGAACGGGAAGACCACCACTACGGCCCTCCTCGGGCACATTCTGAATAACGCGCGCCTTTCCGTGCTCGTCGGCGGCAATATTGGTACTCCATTGATCTCCCTCGTTGCCGGATCAGCCGACGCCTCCGTCACGGTAGCGGAAGTGAGCAGTTTTCAGCTCGAACTTATCGAGTCCTTTCGTCCCGATGTGGCCGTGATGCTGAACCTTACTCCAGACCACCTCGATCGCCATGGTTCGTTCGAGAATTACGCCCGCGCCAAGTGGCGTATATTCGAAAATCAGCGCGACCCGGATGCCGCCATCCTGAACGCCGACGATAAGGAAGTTGCGCGCCGAGTACCCAGCGGTCCGCGCAACTTTTGGTTCAGCCGCCTCCGCGACGTGCCTGCGGGCGCTTTCCTCCGCGATGGCTGGATAATCCTGCGTGACGGCGGTGCTGAATACGAGCTTTTGCGCTGCAACGAAATTCAACTGCGGGGCGGCCACAACATCGAGAACGTGGTGGCAGCCTCCATCGCTGCGCATCTAGAAGGTGTTCGCGCGGAGGTCATCGCGGATGGCGTGCGCACGTTTGCGGGCGTTGAACATCGGCTCGAATTTGTCGCTGAAATCGCCGGCGTGCGCTTCTACAACGATTCCAAGGCCACCAATGTGGACGCCACCTGTAAAGCCCTCGACTCCTTCACCGAACCTCTCCACGTAATCTTGGGTGGTAAGGACAAGGGCAGCGATTACACCACTCTACGCGAGCCTTTGCGCCGCCATGCAGCACGCATTTTTCTGATCGGCGCGGCTGCGGAAAAAATTGCCGAGGAAATCGGTGATGCTGTCCCGGTGAGTATGGCCGGCACTTTGCAAAAGGCCGTGTCGCGCGCGTTCGCCATCGCACATCCGGGAGAAATTGTCCTCCTCGCGCCGGGCTGCGCCAGTTTTGACCAATTTCAGAACTTCGAGCATCGCGGCGGCGTCTTCAAGCAGCTTGTCGCGCACCTCGCGCAACATATCACGGCGGACGCACCCGCCCGGAAAGGCTAATCCATGCCTCGCAACCTGCAATACGACCGTCAGCTTTTCGGCGTCACCGTGGCGCTGTGCCTTATCGGGGCCGTCATGGTTTTCAGTGCGTCGGCCATGATGTCGCGGGAAGTTTACGGAAGCGCCTACACCTTCCTGTTTCGCCAGCTTGCATTTCTTACGCTCGGCGGTGTCGGAATGCTAGTGCTGATGAACGTGGATTATCGGCGTCTACGCCAGCCGAAAACCGTCTTTACGGCGCTTGCCGGCACCATTGCGTTGCTCCTGCTGGTATTTCTCTGCGACCGCTCCCATGCCACGCATCGCTGGATTCGTTACGGCGGAATCGGCATTCAGCCCTCGGAGTTCGCCAAGCTCGCCACAATTCTCTACCTGGCCTGGTTTTTGGAATCTCACAGCAGCCGCCCTGATTTCAACATTCACAATATCCGGCAAACGCTGGCTCCCGCGCTGGCTCCCGTCCTGCTGATGATGGTGCTGATTCTGTGCGAGCCTGACATGGGTACAGCCGCTATGCTCCTTTTTGTCGCGACGGCCATATTTTACGTAATGGGATTTTCTCTGCGCATTCTCTTCGGCGCCGCCTTGGCCTTGGTTCCGATCGTCTACCTTTTGATTGTTCGCGTGCCCTATCGCTACGCGCGCATGCAGGCGTTTCTTTTCCCCAGCACGGACCCGCAGGGCCGCGGTTTCCAACTCATCCAATCGCTCATCGCCGTCGGTTCCGGCGGTCTCACCGGCGTGGGCTTGATGGATAGCCGACAAAAGCTATTCTACCTGCCCGAAGCACACACGGATTTCATTTTCGCCGTGTTATGCGAGGAACTGGGATTCATCGGAGCGCTGGTTCTCATCGCGCTTTTTGTCTGGTACGCCTGGCGAGGCCTGCGAACCGCCTGGCGCGCGCCGGATGATTTTGGCCGTCTGCTGGCGCTGGGGATCACCGCACTGGTGGCCGGGCAGGCGTTCATTAATCTCAGCGTCGTGGTGGGGCGGATTCCCACCAAAGGAAATACTCAGCCATTAAAAAAAGAATGAGGCTACAGCGTGATTGTGATTCTAAATGCCCCCGGGGTACTCTTGAATATCAGCCAGCATGCCGAATGAAAAATGCCGCCAGAGATACACCCGTGAACCTGTTGGTGGCTGGCGGCGGCACGGGCGGACACATTTTCCCTGCTCTGGAGGTGGCTCGCGCCTGGCGGCGCCTCGGCGAAGAGCACGGGAGGGAGCACAGCGTCGTCTTTGTAGGTACCGCGCGGGGCTTGGAAAAACGCTTGGTGCCTGCTGCCGGATTCAGTCTTGAACTCATCCGCGCCGCCTGCTTGAAGGGCATTGGCGGGTGGCGTTTTGCGCTCAATGCCGCGAGCTTGGCGCCCGCGCTCTGGGATTCTGCCGCCATTTTGCGACGTCGCCGGCCGGACGTGGCGCTCGGCATGGGTGCATACGCATCCGGGCCAGTGATCTTGGCGGCTGTCCTGGCGGGAGTACCGTCCATGATTTTTGAATCTAACCTCGAACCCGGATTCACGAACCGCATGCTGGGAGTCATGGTCACGCGAGTAGCCACAGCTTTTGACATCACGGCACAACGGTGGGGTTCCCGGGCCATCGCTATCGGCTGTCCCGTGCGCGCGGAATTTTTCGATGCTGCCCCGCGAAAGCACCTTCCGCCGTTTCATGTCCTTATTACGGGCGGCAGCCAGGGCGCTGCGCCGGTCAATCAGGCCGTCGTCGCCGCCCTGCCACTGCTGAAATCTTGGCGGGAACGTCTTTTTCTGGTGCATCAGACGGGCGAACGCGACTATAATTCGGTTCGTGACGCGTATGCGCAACACAATTTTTCAGCGGAGGTCACGCCCTTCATTCAGAATATGGCGGAGCGTTTCGCCCAGGCCGATTTGATTGTTTGCCGCGCCGGTGCCATCACCGCCGCGGAAGTCGCCGCCTCCGGCCGCGCCGCTATCTTCATCCCTTTTGGCGCCGCCGCCGATTCCCACCAATTGCGCAATGCCGAATGGCTCGAGCAGGAAGGTGCGGCGCGGGTCATACCTCAGGATCTACTGACGCCAGGACGCCTCGTGTGCGAAATTTCTTCGCTATTGGACGCTCCTCGAGAGCTGCAGGAAATCGAGCGGCGCGTTCGTGCGCTCGCCCGCCCGCGCGCGGCGGAGCGGATTGCCAGGCTTCTGGAAGGAATGGCGCGCCAATGACTTTCACCTTTCGCAATTTCCAGCGCGTTCATTTTGTCGGTATCGGCGGCACGGGAATGAGCGGCATCGCCGAGGTTCTGCTCTCGCTGGGCTATTCAGTTTCCGGTTCTGACTTGCGTACATCTTCCGTCATGCAGCGTCTCGCCGATCTGGGCGCGGCCATTCGCGAAAATCATTCCGCGGAAAATGTGCATGGCGCAAACGTGGTGGTCGCTTCCTCCGCCGTTCGCTCGGACAATCCCGAAGTTCTCGAGGCCCATCGCCTGAAAATTCCAGTCATTCCCCGTGCCGAGATGCTGGCTGAACTTATGCGTCTGAAATTCGGCATTGCGGTTGCCGGTGCGCATGGAAAGACCACTACCACGTCGCTTGTAGCTGCCGTCCTGGCGGCGGCGGATTTGGACCCCACTTTTGTCGTGGGTGGCCGCTTGAATCATGTCGGTACCGGCGGACGCCTGGGCCAGGGCGAATACATGGTGGTCGAAGCCGATGAAAGCGACCGCACATTTCTTTTGCTGAATCCCGTCATCGCCGTTGTCACCACCATTGACCGCGAGCACCTTGACCAATATTCTTCGCTCGCCGAAATTCTTAGCGCTTTTACGCAGTTCGTGAATCGCGTACCTTTCTACGGCGCGGCCGTCTTATGTATTGACGACCCCAACGTTCAGGCCATCCTGCCGGATATCACGCGTCCCGCCATTACTTATGGCACGTCCAGCCACGCGGATGTGCGTATCAGCGACGTGCGCCCGCGGGGGTTCGGCAGCGAATTTCGCCTGGCGTATCGCGGCTCGGATCTCGGTGTCTTCCGCCTGCCTACTCCGCCGGGTCTGCACAACGTCCGCAATGCTGCTGCCGCCGCTGCCGTCGGGCTTCATCTAAATCTGCCCGCGGACGTCATTCGCGCCGGCCTCGCACGCTTCGGCGGCGTGGGCAGGCGCTTTGAAGTGAAAGGTCCTTTCAGCGGCATTACGCTGGTGGACGACTACGGCCATCACCCCGCCGAAATTCGCGCCACTCTCGAGGCCGCGCGCGCATGCGGATTCAATCGTCTGCTGGTTCTTTTCCAGCCGCACCGCTACTCGCGCACTCAGCATTTGTGGGACGACTTTGCCCACGCATTCGGCCATGCGGATGTTTTAGCCATCATGGATATTTATCCCGCCGGTGAACAGCCCATTTCCGGCATTACAGCCAAGCGCCTCGCCGGTGCCATCCAGGAAGCTCAACCCACCGGCGTCCATTATGTTGAGTCCATGCAGGCCGCGGTTGAACTTTTCCTCCGCGAGGCTCGTCCGGGCGACGCGATTCTGGCCATCGGCGCGGGCAGCGTCGGCCGCGCTCTCGATCAGCTCACGGTGCTTCTTCAAGCCGAGGTAGCCACGGCCCATGCGCATTAGCCACCTGCCGCCTGCCGCATCGCTCCGCGAACTGGGCGCGGAAATTCAGCCGCAGGCTTCGCTCGCGGAGCTTACTTCGCTCGGCATTGGCGGCACGACGGACCGCCTGCTCATTCGCCAATACGAAAATCTGCCCGAAATCATTCGACTCCTAGATGACGCGGGCATTCCGCATCGCCTCCTCGGGGGCGGCACCAATCTTCTCGTCGCCGATGGAGAACTGCCCTGGGTAGTCCTTCAATTTCCTCCCGCCCGTCCGGGCGTACGCGTCGAAGGTGACCTGGCTTTCACTGATGCTGCCGCTGATCTGGGGGGGGCAGTCACCTTTTGCGCCCGACACGATCTGGGCGGCATGGAAGGGCTCATCGGCGTGCCCGGCAGCATGGGCGGTGCGCTGCGCATGAACGCGGGCGCATACGGCACGCAGATTGGCAGCTATGTGCGGAAAGTTCAGTTCTATCGCCACGCATCACGCAGCCTGGAAACTTTTCGCGGCGACGACATTCATTTCGACTATCGCCACACCTCCTTCGCCCCGGAGGACATCATGCTCCGTGTGACCCTTCAACTGCCG
>Ga0302325_10030943_pt1 | contig 11026 bp, 5 predicted proteins | sample Palsa_T0_2_FD_201948 | JGI IMG/M metagenome (GOLD analysis project Ga0302325, IMG submission 201948) | Peat permafrost microbial communities from Stordalen Mire near Abisko, Sweden - Palsa_T0_2 | ecosystem: Environmental > Terrestrial > Soil > Palsa > Peat permafrost | place: Sweden: Abisko... | reverse complement strand
TAGCCATAGTCGGTGTCGCGCTCATACTCGGCATAACGTTCGGGCCCGAGTTGCTCGGCTATCTGCGCGTTCAATTGTTTCTGCGCCTCTTCTCGGGCACGCATCTGGTCGGGAGACATCCCGGGCTGATATTTGTTCTGATCGTCGAAGGCGTCCTGCAATTTGTAGAGCGCGCGGAACTCCTCCTCCGAGGGATTGAAAGCGCTGAGGCTTTGCTGGAGGGAATTTGCGGTGTCGCTTGAGCGCAAATCGTAGTCTTCGAGTTGTTGGGGGATGAGCTCCGCCGCTATCTCGGCGTGCATGGCCTGCTTGAGCGATTTCACCTTGTCCGAGCGCTCGACAGACAGATCGCGGGGATTGGTGCTGTACAGGTCCTGCTGCTGTTCGTTGAAGTGGTCGCGAATGGCGGCTAGGCGCTCGATCTTATCGGCAGGCAGATCGGGAAATTCGCCGCGCAGGGAAGCGGCGGTTCCGTTGTCCGGGTCTGGACCGAGCAAATCCTTCAGCTCTTTGGATTCGGCTCGTCCAATCGCGACGAGCTCGCCCATGGCTTTGAAGTCCGCCTTGGCTTCCTTCCAGAAGGGCCGATCGGCGTTGGAGGCGTCGATAGCCTTGCGCCGCGCGGAGGATCCCTGATGAATCTGATTTTCCAGGATCGCTCGAATGACGCCCGGAGGAAAACCCTCAGCCCGCAGGCGGTCGCGCTCCCCGGCAAGATCGGCGGCCTGAAAGGCGGCCCACGTCTGGGTGCTCGGCGTGGCCTTTGCCCTGGCTGCTGCGGCGTCTGCACCGCTTCGCCGCATGGCCTTTGGGCCTTGAGCGCGGCCTTCCCACAGGCCGGCGGCGATGAGGCCGACGAAACCTACGTTAAGGGCCAGCGAACCGATCACGATGATTCCGGAAGGTTTCACGATTCTGCTGGTCAGGGGCCTCGCCGAAGGCCCGGCAGCCGTTGGTACGTGGGGCTCGATCCATAGGTGATTGTGCCCCCGGGACTGATGATGGTCAGTCCCACGCCCGTGGGGAACGTGACAGCGCTTCCGTTCGCCACCTGGTTAAGCCAGGCATTGGCGGATCTAAGATAGGCCGCTCCCACCGTCGGCCCAAGGATCGATGTGATTTGGTCACGCGTGTTTTGGGCGAGCGCTTGGAGGTCCGCGCTTTTCTGATCACGCGAGAGCGTGTTGTCGTTAAAGATTTGGCTCGATTGCTGGGCGACCGCGTCGCGAAGACTGTAGGCCTGGAGGGCGGCGCCGTCCGCAAGAGAGTTCGCCGACGCCTGCTGGTTGAGCTGATTGAATACAGGGTCCCAGTCACGGACATACTCGGCATAACGGGCATCGCCCAAGCCGGCGCGAATCTGATCATTGAATTCCTGCTGCACCTGGAGGCGCAATGTGTTGTCGATGTTGCCGCCCATGGCCCCACCCGGGAATTTGTCGTCGACGGCCTGTTGGGCTTGAAAAATCACGCGAAATTCGTCCTCGGACGCATCGAAATCTCCGAGGCGATTGCGCACGAAATTGGTGATGGGAGACGAGCGCATCTCATAGTCGGCGAGTTCGTCAGGTGACAGGACGGCGGCGATATCGGCGTGCTTTTCACGCGCCAGAAGCGCGAGCTGATCACGGTCTTCGGGGAGGAGGATGCCGTTGGCTCCCGCTTGAACCGCCCCGGTCATTTCCGAGTAGTCATCCTCGATCCCCTGGAGGCTTTGAATCTTGGCGCGCGAAAGATTACCGAAGCGGCGGAGTTGGTTTGCCGTGGAAGTCTCTTCGTCGGCGATGTCCTCGCCCAGGACGTCATGAAGGAACTTCGTGCGCTCGCGCTGCAACCGGTTAAGTTCCACCAGGCGCTTGTCACCCGGCATGAACCATTTCGGACGTAGCTTCCAGAACGGGGTGCTTGGATCGGTTTCGGTGAGCGCTCGGAAACGCGCTTGGTAGCGTGCATTCACCAGGGAGTCGATGATACTTCGAATGATCGATAGCGGGAAGCCCCTCGCGCGCAGGCGCGCGACCAGCGTGCGGAGGTCGTCGGTGCGGAGGTCGTCCCAGAGCTTGGAGGGAGGGGAGGGGGCGATGGGCTTTGGCGCGGGAAATTCCACCGCCTTCGGGGCAAAGGGGTCGTATCTTTCGATGAAACCGCGAACTGAGTCCGGAGCCAGAGCGGGACGCAAGGCGAGGGTGGCCGCGAGGGCGACATTGCCGAACAAGGATACGGCGATCGGAATCGTCTTCATCGGGGCGGGACGTGACGGTATCGGCAGCTCTGAGGTGTCTCCGCCCATTGAGTACTTCCTCCGCTTGAAGACAAGGGCTCAGTGAGCCCGGTTGTGTCCGCCCCCCCAACTTGGCGGTGCCTCGCTTCATTGACCTGGCCAAGCCGCCTGCTTTAATCTCCTGCCATGACCGCACCGGCATCGACGCGCCCCACATTGGTGCCCCCGCAGGGGCATCGCAAGGTGCTGCTGCATTCCTGCTGCGCGCCCTGTTCCGGCGAAGTGATGGAGGCGATGAGCGCCTCGGACATCGACTACACGATCTATTTTTACAATCCCAACATCCATCCGCGCGAGGAATACGAACTGCGAAAACAGGAGAACATTCGGTTTGCCGAGAAAGCGAAGGTCCCGTTTGTGGATGCGGACTACGATACGGACAATTGGTTCGCCCGCGCGAAGGGTCTCGAATGGGAGCCCGAACGGGGCGCGCGCTGCACCATGTGCTTCGACATGCGGTTCGACCGGACCGCGCTCTTTGCGCACGAGCACGGATTTCCGGTCATCACCAGCTGCCTCGGGCTTTCACGCTGGAAGGACATGGATCAGATCAACGCCAGCGGCGTGCGCGTCGCCGCCAAGTATCCGGGCATCACGTATTGGACCTACAACTGGCGCAAAATGGGAGGCTCTTCCCGCATGGTTGAAATCGCCAAGCGTGAACAGTTCTACCAGCAGGAATATTGCGGCTGCGTCTATTCGCTGCGCGATACCAACACCTGGCGCGTCGAGAAAGGCCGGGACAAGATCGTTCGGGGGGAAAAGTATTATGGAGCCGCGCCGGTGACGAAGGGATAAATGTGCGGCCTTACTTGGCCGCGAGCGGCCCAAAATCGGGCGGCGGATGGCGGTGTCGGGTGGCGTCCTGATAGGCGCCCGCGATCGCGATCAGAATCGGCTCGCTGAAGGGACGTCCGCAAATATCCATCCCGACGGGAAGAACAGCTGGAGTCGGACCGATCAGGATCGTGGGTTCCGGAGGTTCACCACCGAAGCCGCCGCCCCCACCGCCCCGCGCCCATCCCGGAGGTGGCGGAGGAGCACTCGGATCGCGAATGCGATCATAGACCTGGGTGGTGAAGCCGGCCGGGACCGTGATGCACGGCAGGCCCTGCGTCAGGCCGGGGCCCGACCAAAGGGCGCTGGCGCGTCCGTTGACCGTGGGTTCGTTGGGAGCGCCGAGTTTTTGCGGCGGAATATTGCTGGTCGGAGACACGACCGCGTCCAGGTTCATATCGGCATAAGCCTGAAGGAGGGCTTCCTGGACCATGAAGCGGCGTTGCATACGCGCGGCCATCTCGAAGGTCCGTGCCTTGTCGGTGTTCGTGAGGGAGGCTTTTTGGGTGCCGAAATTCGGATCGGTGTAGAAATTCGCCTTCGTATAAAGGTCGGTGAGCGTCTTGATATTCGCATCCCGGCGCTGCCGCAGCCATAGGTTGTACTCAAATCGCCCCTCGCCCACGGCCGTTCCCGCCCCCGGTGCCGGTGCCGGCGCGGTCGCGTCTTCGGAGGCCGCCCGGCCGCGCCGCCCGGCCGCGCCAGCACCGCCCATTCCGCCCAAATCGCGTAGAGTGAATTTACCCGGCGCCTTGCTCGGATCCATCACCAAGCCGATCAATGTGGCGATGTGGTCGCCGACGGGTTTGCCGTCGGCGTCATAGGGAAACAGGTCCGGATGCTGCTTCTCGTAGGCCGCGTTCAGGAGCATCGGTTCGAGCGCCTGAATGTACTTGGTGAACAGTTCGCCGCCCTCGCCCGGATCGACGATCGTGGCCCCGAGCTTCCTGAGGTCCTCGATGGCGCGGTTGATGATGTCGATGCTCTCCTCGTCGGATTTCGTGAAGAGCTTCTTGTCCATGTATTCACGGATCACGCCGATGCGAATGCCCTTGAGGCTCTTGGGGTGGGCGAAGGTTTGGTAGGGCTCCTCGGGCAGGCGTCCGTCGGCAAAAGCCGAGAGCGGATCGCTCGGGTCGTATCCGGCGATTACCTGAAGAACACGGGCCGCGTCCTCCACCGTTCGGGCGATCGGACCGACGCGGGTTTGGATGCCCTCCTGGATCATCCCGAAACGAGGAACCAGTTCCTCGGTACCGGCGATGCCCACGCAGCTATTGTTTACGGCGGGTCCGCGGACCGAGCCGCCGGTCTCTTCGGCGATCGCGCAGGTGACAAGATTGGCGCCGACGGCCGTGCCTGAACCGGCGCTGGAGACACCGGGGTTGCGTTCGGTGTCGTATGGATTGGCAAAGACGCCTCCGAACGAACTGCGCGGAATGCCATCCGCGTATTCGCTTAGATTGGCCTTGGCCAGGATGATGCCTCCGGCGGCGCGCAGGCGTTTGGCGAACGTCGAGTCGAAGGGCGGCCGGTCGTTGGCGTAGAACGCGTCCGCGCCGGAGGTGGAGCGCATATCGATCGTGCTGTATTGGTCCTTAAGCGCGAAGACGACGCCGTGGAGAGGCCCCATCAGCTTGCCCGTTTTGGCAAAGTAGGCGTCGAGCTGCGCGGCGACTTCCAGCGCGTCGGGCAGATTGGGATCGTTGTCGACCAAGTCCGTCATGCTGCGGGCATGGTGGTCGTCGAATCCCCATTGCCTGCGCGCCGCCGGCCGGAGATTGAGCGTCGAAAGCGCGTTGATTCCCTTGGCGTGCGGGATGGTTGTGATCGGGCCGAGAATGCCGTAGGGCTGATTGACCGCGGGTCCGTTGTAGGCCTTGATCCGTTCGAGGTAGAGTTTGACGATCTGGGTCGCGGTGACCTGCTTTGCCAGGATGGCGCTCTGAATGTCGGAAATGGTCGCCTCCTCGATATGAAAGGGCGCTGCCGCGCTTAAGCGTGCGCCGCTCGCCGCGATGCCGAGCAGCGCCGCCAGCATCAAGCCGCGACGGAGCCTTCGCCTGGAAAGGGGGACGGCGTGGACGGGCAAAATGGATTTAAACATGATTGGCCTCTTGGTTGAGTGGTGAGGGTGGGAGGCGCCTCACATTCCGCTCGGCAATGGGCCGAAATCGGGCGGCGGATGCCGGTTGTGGGTGGCATGCTCGTAAGCGCCCGCAATCTTGAAGAGCGTAGGTTCGCTGAAGGGACGGCCGAGAAAATCGATGCCCACCGGAAGAATCTCCGGGACAGGGCCGATTAGATGAGACGGGCCCGAGTTCGGGTTGACGTCGCTTCCCGGCTCCGAGGGCGGTGCCTTCGTATCGAGTTCGCGGTCATACACCTGCGTCGTGAACCCCGCTGGAACGGTCATCGCGGGGAAGCCCTGCTGGCCAAGGAAGGTCCAGAGGGAACCGCGTCCGTTCAGAGGCGGTTCGGACGGTTCGCCCAGCCGCGCCGGAGGCAAATTGGAGGTGGGATAAACCACCGCATCGAGCTTCATCTCGGCAAAGCAGTTGAGAACGATCTCCTGCACCGCGAACCGCCGCAGGAGCCTGGCGGCTGTGTCCATCACCCTGGGTTTGTCGCCATTTTCCAAGGTCGTTTTGCGATTCGGGTATCTTGGATCGTCGTACCACGTCGCCTTCGTGTACCAATCGGTCATGCTCTTGATATTGGCGTCTCCGCGCATCGCCAGGTAGAGATTGTTTTGGAACCGGCTCTCGCCGACGGACGCGGCTGGGCCCGTCTCGCCACCGCCACCGGCGCCGCCGCCCCGGCGGCCACCACCGCCACCGCCGCCCCCCATCCCGCCGCCCCAGTCGGCCCCGCCGAGATCGCGCAGGGTAAATTTTCCCACTGCCTTGGACGGATCCATGTAGAGATCGACAAAGGTGGTGATGTAATCGCCGGTCGGTTTGCCCGCCGCATCGACGGGGAAAAGGTCCGGATGAAGCTTGGCGTAAATCTGGTTGTGGAGCTCGGGGCCGAGCTGGCGGATATACTTCGTGAAAAGTTCACCGTGCGGACCTGGATCGATGATCGTCGCGCCGAGCTCGCGCAGCTTGTCGATCGCCCGGTTCACGATGTCGATGCTCTCCTCGTCGGCCTTGGTGAACTGATCCTTGTCCATGTACTCGCGGACCACGCCAATCCTCATCCCTTTCAGGCTGGTCGCGTGCGTGAAGGTCTCATACGGCACCTTGGGTGTCCGTCCGACGTTGAAGGCAGTCATGCCGTCCAGGGGATCGTAGCCGGCCATCACCGTTTCGATGCGGGCGGCGTCCTCCACGGTGCGGGCGATGGGTCCGACCCGGGTATGGAGCCCGGTGCCGATCATGCCGACGTGGCTGACCAGTTCCACCGTGCCGGCCAGTCCGACGCAGCTTTCAGCCACCGCTGGGCCGCGAACCGACGAGGAGGACTCTTCGGCGATGGCGACCGTGACGAGATTGGCGGCGACGGCCGAACCGGAGCCGGAGCTCGACGCGTTCGGGTTGCGTGTGGTGTCGTAGGCGTTGACAAAAGTCCCGCCAAACGTGCTGCGGGGCGTGCCGTCGGCGTATTCGCTCAGATTGGTTTTCCCGATAATGATCGCTCCGGCGGCGCGCAGTTTCTTGACGAAGGTCGAATCGTGAGGCGGCCGGTCGTTGGCATAGGGTACGTCGCCACCGGAGGTCGTCCGCAGGTCAAAGGTGTCGTATTGATCCTTCACTCCGATGACCACGCCGTGGAGCGGACCAACGAGCTTGCCGGTCTGCGCAAACTCAGCGTCAAGCTGGGCGGCCACCTCGAGCGCGTCAGGCATGTTGGGATCGTTGTCGGCCGTATCCGTCATGCTCCGGGCGTGATGGTCGTCGAACCCCCATTCTTTGCGTGCGGCCGGACGGAGATTGAGCGTACAGATCGCGTTGATCCCCTTGGCGTGGGGAATGAGATTCACTTTGCCCAGCAGTCCGTTGGGCTCCTCGACGCCGGGCCCATTGTAGGCCTTGATCCGGGTGAGGTACATTTTGACCAGCTGGGTCGAGGTGAGCTCCTTGGCCAGGATCGCGTGTTGGATGTCAGCGATCGTGGCCTCCTCCACGTGGAAGGTGCTGGGGTCAGCCGCAACGGCGGGTGTGGCCGGTGTCAGGAGACCAAGGGCGAGAGCGGAGGCGGAGGCGAGGATCGGCCAGCGGCGCCGAGCATTCTTTCTGGGCAAAGTCTTTTCGCAGATATGGGTAAGCATGGACTGAAGTGAGAGGAGATGCAGACGGCTGGCGCCTAAATGAGGTAGGGGCGCGTCTTCGCACGGACGCAAGAATCGGGCCAAGTCCTGAGGGCTTCTGCCCGTATTCACGGCTTATCCACGGACCCCTCGACCGTCTATTGTTAGCCTGCCCGAACGGTTGCACCCGCGTGCGGTTTGCTTCCGGCTCATCCTTTGATCGTCCGAGACCACGCCAGCATGTTCGACTGTTTCCCACCCCAGCTGCCGCTCCTCATCAATCGCCGCCGCGTCTTTGGCCCCGGAATCGGAGGGCTCCTCCTGTTGAGCGTTGTTATCGGCGTGCGCCCGATGATTGGGGCGCCCGATGCCGGAGACCGGACGGGAAACCCGGCATCGGCGATTTTCGAGCGTTTTCATTATGCGGGCCATGGCTCCCGGTTCGATCCGCCGCTTGAGGCCGGCCACTGTTGTTTGACGCCAATGACCAGCCCAAATCCGCCTTTGACGCCGTTATCGATGAGGCGAAACTCGCAACCGCTGCAAAATAGCAAACGAAGAGGGGGCTCCGGTGCGGAAAGCATCCACGGTCCGCTCCGCCCATGAAAAACGCGTACATCGTCCAGAATCCCGACTATAGCGGCAGCCCGAAGACCGGGATGACCCGACAGCACTACGTGGATTGCGCCCGCTACGTCCTCGAACGTGCGTTCCGGCACGTGAAGTCATTCGACTCGCCGATCATTTTTCCGACCGTTCCCGGCAAGTCCTACCCCCAGCCGGGCGACCCGCCTTGGCGCACCCGGGCTTTCGAGTTCGAGGCATTGGAGCGCACCTTCAATCTTGCGGCCCCGCTGATACACGTCGATCCACAGATTGCCATCGGCGGCGTCCGGTTGCGCGACTATTACTGCTACCATCTGCACCGGGCGCTCACGCCTGGTCATTCGAACAGCCTGCCCCTTCCGGAAGATCTACCCGACGCCACCTACCAATTCACCTGCGAGTTTGGCGGCCTGACCAAAACTCTCCTGCTGATGCCGGACGTCGTCTGGCCCCATCTGACCAAGACGCAGAGGGACGCGATGGCCGTAACGATCTCCAAGTGGGCCCACCACCGGACGACGCAGAATAACTGGCGGCTCTTCAACATCGAAGCCCTCTCTTTCCTTAAGAAGTACGGCTACCCGATCGATGACGAGCTCCTGAAGAGCCACCTCCTCTGGATCGCCTCCTACCATGCCGGCAACGGCTGGTATCTGGAGCAGAGCTACAACTATTACACGATCAGCCTCTTTGTCGTCTACGGGACCATCTGGAACCGCGCCTTCGGCGACGAACATTACCCGGAGATCGCCCGGGTCCTGGAGAAGAGCTACCGCGAGCTCCTGGAGACCTACTGCCACTTCTTCGGTCGGGACGGGAGCATCAACATGTGGGCGCGGAGCATCTGCTACCGCCTGTGGATTTCCGGCGGATTCCCCGTCTCCTTCATGCTCAAGGGCGAGTCGCCCCTCGATCCCGGCTGGGCCAGGCGGCTCTGCTCAGGCTCCCTCCTGCAGTTCACCGCCCGCGAGGAATTTTACGACAACGACATCCCGAGCCTCGGGTTCTACGGGCACCGCGAGTACATGATCCAAAGCTACAGCTGTCCCGCGAGCCCCTTCATCATGTTCCTTCCCTTCATCAGCCTGGCATTGCCGGAGGATTCGCCGTTCTGGACTGCGACCGAAAGCGACGGGATGTGGGAAGGGCTGGGGCGCCGGTCCCAGGTCACGGTTCTCGACCGCCCCGGCCTCACTCTGGTCAACCACGGGGTGAGCGGAACCTCCGAGATCATCCCCGGCAAGGTCTACGACGACGACCATAACTATTCCAAGCTGGTCTTCAACACTCACTTCCCCTGGGAGGACCATGAGCCCACGGGCGGCACGTCGATGGAGTACAGCTTCCGCAGCCTTGACCCGCGGGACGTCGCGGGCGCGGATATCAATTTCTATCTGACGGGCCGGGCCGTCGAGAACGACGCGGCTCGCAACACCTCCTTCATCACCTCCCAGAGCATCCTGTTCAGCGGCGCGCGGGACGGCGTGCTTTACCGCCAGCTGATCATGCGCAAGCCCCCCAACAACGGTGTGGGCTACATCATCGATCTGGCGGAAATCACAGTGCCGGGAGGGGTAATCCGGGTGGACCGATGCCGCCTCGCATTCGAGCATGAGCTCACCCTGGGCCACTTCGGGCTGCCCCACCTGGACAACGCGGCCGCCCGGGTGGAGGAGCTGCCGGGAACGGCGGCTCGGACAATGACCGCCACGATCCCGGGCCGAAGCGTCGCCCTCATTGCCTACCGCGGCTGGGACCGACTGGCCTCGCTGATCCATGGCGGCCGCAATGCCGAGGCCGACCAAAGCACGGTGCTCTACGCCTACCGCAGGCGCACCGCCAAGAACCCGTCCGTCGAGCTCATGATCTCGGCTCTGCTCCACCGCACGGACGGCGCACCGTGGACCGAACAGGATCTGGCGATCGTCCGGGATATCCAAATCGACGATATGACGGCGCGAGGCTCGGTGCTGGGCGCCACCCTAACCCTGGCCGACGGCACCCGGCGGGTCATCGACTTCGGCGAAATCGACGGCTACCGATCCTGCTAGCCACCCGCTTCATCCACTAAGACCTTGTCTACATGGATTCCGGGCCGACCCCAAATGCAGCTCCGGGTGCAGTCTCCGGAGGTTAAGGCTGCTCTGGCGGCCGGGGCGGAGCATGAAGCGGCGCCGAAGTAGAATAGCCGCGTGAATTCGGTGAGAATTAATGCCTTTCATTTCGCCGCGCCTCCCTGCATATTTTTAGTTCGTTCCCTCCCCCACGTTTTGTCTTGTGCCGCCCTTCACAACCCCGTTTCCCCCCGGGGATCGCCCCAATTGCTTCGCGGAAAGTCATATCATGCGCCCTCTGCCGACTTCTCGTATTTCACTTCTGCCGACGTCGTTGTTCGATAAAAATAAGGTCCGGCGAAAATGGTTCAGTAGGATTGCTTCTACAAATCCTGGGCGGCACCGGCGGGTTCTTGTATTCCGCGGCTAGCCACTAAGCGGCCAGCCGTATCCCATGTCCCGCCGAAAACATTGCTGATAATTTATTTTCCCCCCCTTGCCCCCGCGTCCTGCCGCCATGTATCTTAAGCGATTGCTCCCCGGAATATTTTTGGCGGCGGGTCTTGTCGCGGGAATTGCGAAGGCCGAGCCGACCTCGGCAGCGCTTCACGTCACTCCTCCGAAGGATCTGATCGGCTTCTCCATTGGCGACGATTACCACATGGCGAACTACACGCAGATCGCCACGATGTGGAAGAAATGGGCGGCTGAATCCGACCGGCTGAAGGTCGTTTCAATCGGGGATACCGAGGAAGGGCGGCCGCAGCTCATGTGCATTATTTCCTCTCCGGAAAATCTCAAGAATCTGGAGCATTATCGGCAGATCTCGGTGGCCATGGGCCGGGCTCGCATTCCGGAGGAGCAGGCCGCCCGCCTGGCGAAGGAGGGCAAGCCCGTCGTGTGGATCGATGGCGGCCTGCACTCCTCCGAGAGCGTCAACTCGCAGCAGCTGGCAGAATTGGTCTATCAGATGGTGTCGCGCAATGATGAGGAGAC
>Ga0302325_10030942_pt1 | contig 11026 bp, 8 predicted proteins | sample Palsa_T0_2_FD_201948 | JGI IMG/M metagenome (GOLD analysis project Ga0302325, IMG submission 201948) | Peat permafrost microbial communities from Stordalen Mire near Abisko, Sweden - Palsa_T0_2 | ecosystem: Environmental > Terrestrial > Soil > Palsa > Peat permafrost | place: Sweden: Abisko... | reverse complement strand
CCACCCCCCCCCGTCCCCCGGGCCCCCGCCCCCCCCCCCGCCCCTCCCAGCGACGGCCCCGCCCCCCCCCCCCCGCGACCGGAGCGACCGGTGGCAGAGCGCCCGCGAGATGCAGGCCGCCCTCGAGGAGTTCGTCCGCATCGAGCGACTGCCAGTGAGCCCGGTCGCGCTCTCGGGCCTGATGCGTACCCTCTTCGAGGACAAGCTCCACCGGCACGACGAGGCGCTCCAGCAAGACAAGCGGCTCGCCGACTCGATGCACTTCGATGGGACGGAGTTCGATCTCGACATCACGCGCGCCGAGATGGGCCCGCAGCCCGTGAGCTTCGGGCCGACCGCCGTCGTGCCCCCTACGTCGGGGAGTGCCACGCGAGGGCGCGCGGGGTTGTTCATGGGCCTGCTCGGCGTGGCCGCGGCCGCGGGCACGGCCACGGGAACGGCCCTCTGGATGGATCGCGCCGGCTCCGCGCGCACCCACGCGAGCTCCGCGGTCGCGGCGCCGCAAGCGTGCGACCCGATCCTTCCGAGCGCAAAACCACGCTCGGACGGCGGCACTCTTCCCTAGAGGCGAGCCTAAAGGCGAGTTCTCCAGCGGAGGCGATGAACGGGGAGACCATCCGCGATGGCTCGCCGTTCGCGCGGGCTCCTCGCGCCGTACGGATTCTCGGAAAGGCGAGGGGACCCGCTCGCATCGCCGTCCGGCACGAACGCGTCGTGCAGATCGACGAGCCTCGCGTAGGCGTCGGCACGATCCTCGACGTCGGTCTGCACGAAGAGCTCCCCTCCCGGCTCGAGCAACCGGGCAGCCTCGTCGAGGAAGCCGTCCTGCACCACGAGGCGTTTGGCGTGTCGCTTCTTCCACCACGGATCCGGGAAGTGCACGAAGAGCCGACGCACGGCTCCGGCGGGATAAAGCCGCGGCAGCGCGAAGCGCACGTCCTCCGCCAGAACGCGGGCGCGCGCCGCGTACCCCCGCTTCGCGAGCCGGGCGTCGACGATGGCTGCCCATTTGCGCCGGACCTCGAGGCCCAGGAGCCCCGCCTTGGGCTCCGCCTCGATGCGCTCCACCAGAAACCACCCCCGGCCCGGCCCGATCTCGAGCTCGATCCAGTCGCCTTGAACCAGGCTTCGCACGTCGACCCGCTCGGTCTCGGGCAGTCGGGGGGCGTCGTCGTAGGGCCGCGTCATCCGCCACGCCTGTACCGCGGAGGGCGCCGGAGCGCCTCGCTGGACTCGCTTGACCCGCGGTCCCTTCCTCGGCCAAGGGTACGAGCGCGTGCAAACGACGCTCGAAAGGCCCCCGTCCGAAGAGCACCGGGAGCCCACCGATCGCGCTCGAAAGGACCTCGCCGTCGCGGTCGTGCCCATCGCGATCGCGGTCGTCCTCCTCGCGCAGCGAACGATCGCGGCGGTCCTGACCCGAGTAGGTCACGCCGGGGCTGCGCTCGACGACGCATACATCCATTTCCAGTACGCGCGCGCCATCGCCGAAGGACACCCGCTGCGGTTCCAAGCCGCGGCGCCGGTCACGAGCGGCGCGACGAGCACCCTCTGGCCCGCGCTACTCGCTCCGTTCTGGACGCTCGGCGCGCGCGACGACGGCATCGTCTGGGCCGCCTGGATCCTCTCGTTCGCGGCGCTCGGCGGGCTGGCATGGGAGGCGGGCAAGCTGACGGAGCGGCTCGCCGGCCGCGTCGCGGCGGTTGGCGCCATCGCGATGACGCTCGCCTTCGGCGGGTTTCTCTGGACCGCCGCGAGCGGCATGGAGGGGGTCCCTTTCGCATGGGCGATCGCACGGGCGACGCGGCGGGCGAGCGATTGGGCCGAAGGGCCCGAGACCGATCGCACCGAGCGGCGGGCTGGAGAGCTCGTCGCCCTGGCGTGGATCGCGGCGCTCTTCCGGCCGGAAGGCGCGGTCGCTGCTGGCTTCGTGGCAGCCGCGCTCGCGATCGTCCCTCTCAAAGCGACGTGGCGCGCGCGGGCGCTCGCGCTCGTCGCCGCGTCGGCGATCGTCGCGCTTCCCGTCGTGCTCTGGCTAGCTACCGGATCGCCGCGCAGCAACACCACCGTCGCGAAGCTGCTGGTCGGGAACCCGTATTACACGGGCCCGGCGCTGGCCTACGCAGTAGAAGCCAACCTGAAGCTCTTCTTCGGCACGCTGCTCCAGGGAGAGGTGTGGTCCGCAGAGTTCTTGCCGCACGCGGGCGCGCCCGTTGCGGTGGCTGGTCTCTTCGCCGTGGCGTGGCTGGGCGCCGAGCGCCGCCGCTACTGGCGGGCCGCAGGCGTCTTGCTCATCGCGACCACGATGCTCGCGCCGTGCTTCTATCTCACGTTCCTGTGGAACCGGCTGCGTTACCTGTGGCCATTCACCACGGGGTGGATCGTCGGTCTCGCGTGCCTGGCGCGCGTGGCGGGCGACGTCGCGGGCATGGTGCGCCCCCGATGGCGATGGGTCACCGGTCTGCTTTGCGGCGCGTTCGCGGGACTGTTCGCGTCGAAGCTCGAGGGGACGATCGACGACGTCGCGCAGTCGGCGAGCGGCATCGATCGGCAGCAGGTGGCCCTCGGCCGCTGGGCGAACGAGGCATTGCCGCCGAGCGCGCGCGTGGGCGTGAACGACACCGGGGCGATCGCGTACTTCGGCGACCGCGTCACCTTCGACGTGGTCGGCCTGACGAGCGCGAACGAGGCGCGCTACTGGGTCGCGGGCACCGGGTCACGGTTCGAGCACTACGAGCGCCTCGCGGCTACGCAGCCCGCGCGTCTTCCCACCCACTTCATCGTCTACCCGGAGTGGATGGCGATGGACTCCGTCCTCGGCGAGCCGCTGCACGAGGCGACCGTGACCGATTCGACGATCCTCGGAGGGCGCACGATGCGCGCGTACGTGGCCGACTGGTCGCTGCTCGGCACCGGCGAACGCCCGTGGAGCTCGGCCGCCGCGATCGTCGATGCCATGGACGTCGCGGATCTGGAGAGCGAAGCGGCGCACGGATATCGTCTGCTCGGCGCGGCGGACGGCGAGGACGTGGTCCACGAGGGCGCTTCACCGTCGGGAGCCCCGGTGGTCGACGGCGGGCGGACTCGACGGGTGATGGAGCAATTCGAGGCGCACCTTCCCGGTGGCGGCCAGGGGATCGTTCGTCTTCAGGGACGCGCCGGGACGACCGTGGCGGTGAGGATCGGCGGAAAGGCCGCTGCGCAGCTCACCCTCGACGGGGACGACGACTGGACGGAGCTTGCCTTCGACCTGCCGCCCGCGCCGGAGTCAGCCAGGACGCCGATCGAGCTCCGCGCCTCCGGTGGATCGCTGACGACGTACCACTACTGGTTCGTCGCGCGCTGAGCCCTACTCCGGCGAGAATACGATCGGGTAAACGACGGTGACCGTGCCGTTCTCGGGCTGTGGAAAGGACAGTCCGAGGAAGCTCGTGACGACGCACCGCCGCACGCCTTCGTCCGGGATGTCGCTGCCGCCGTCGGCCGCGACAGCCACGGCCCCCGAGCGGTCGATCATGAACTTGACCGTGACGCGACCATGCAGGCTCGGATCGTTCCGCAGGGCGTTCTCGTAGCAAAAGCGGTAACGGCCGTCGTTCAGGCGAACGATGCGCTGGATGATCTCGGCGGCGAGTCGTCCGTTGGTCACGGGCGTTCCGTAGCGGGGCCCCTTGAAGCTGGAGATGCGCCCGGGGCCGAGCCGGCCGCCGCGATCGTGGCCGATGCCGGTGCACGGACCGGGGCCCGCGCACGTCCCCATCGAACCGAGCGGGCCGAAGCCGTGCAAGCCGATCGCGTGGGCCGTCCCTCCTCCGCCTTGTTCCGCGCCGGACATCGAAAGGCCGCCGGTACCGGTCGCGTCGTCGATCGTGGCGCCGAACAGGTGACCGATCTTGCTGACGTCGTCGCTCCCTTCGGCAACGGTTCCCCACGGGGTCACGGGCGCGTTCGGGTCGCTCATGGCGAGGCTCGCGAGCGCCGAAATGGCACCGAACGACGCTGAATCGGCGAGCGCGCGCTCGCGCGCCAGCGTCACCTCGCTCGGCGCCACGTTCCCGTGGATCGCCATGCGGCCCTCGTGACTCGTGTCCTGGCGACCTGCCTCTCCTTGCGATCCGGCCGCCGGCGCCGCCGGTCGTCCGGAATCGCCGTCACTTGCCGGAGCATCCTGCTCCGGGCGCGCGAGCTCACGCTCCGCGCTCGCGTCGAGCATGCGCTGCATCAGCGCCAGCCGATCTCGATCGAACGAATCGGCCTCCGCCGCGGCGAGCGACGGCGCGACCAGCGACACGACGGCAAATACCGACAGGTGCAAGAACGCCGACCCCGCGATGCAGCCCACGGCCGCGCTCTTCAGCCTTTCCAGCACACCTTCGGCCGGGGCTCGCTCCGCGCTCGCGCCGTGCTCGATCCAGACGCGGAACGATCCGATCGCGATCTCTGCGGTGTTGCCGCGACGAAGAACCAGCGCCCTGTCGGCGCAGGGCGCACCGTCGAGCCGCGCGCTCGCGCCGGGCGGCACGGTCACGGTGGTGGTGTCGGCGCTCCGCTCGACCAGATCCAGGCGGTCGTCGCCGAGCACGCTCGCGGGCAAAAACACGTCGCCCCTCTCGCCGAGCGAGAGGCGCCTTCCCTCGCCCACGTGGGTCAAAGCGATGAGCGTGGGCGCCGACCCGAGATTGCGCGAGGCCTCCCACCAGACCGATACTTGTACGACGTCGTCCATGATGCGAGAGACATCGCCGCATCGCGGAAAGTTCCGTTGGCTGACGTCAATGACCGGGGGGCGCAGCGGGCGGCACCTTCGCCGTGTCGCGGCCCGCGGCGCGACGAGGCTTCGTCGCGAGGGCATCGAGCGCGCCCGTCTGCCGCAACAGCTCCACCAGGTTGGCGTACGCCCACACGTGGTGGATCTGGGCCTCGGCATCGGGCTGCACGATGGTCAGCCAGTGCCAGCTCGTGACGGGCTTGTTCGACGCCTTCAGCACACCAAGAGGCCCCTTCTGGGTACCCGTCATCGTGTGCTCGACGATGGCGAAGCCGTCGATGCCCCACGACGCCGTCGTCGTCCACTTCGCGTCGGGGAACGCCTTCGTCCAGCCGGCGATCTGCTTGCCTAGCGCCTTCTTTCCGCGCGTGGCGGGCTTGTCGTCGAAGCTGACCCACGCGTCGGAGTCGTCGGCGAGTCCGGCGGCGACCGCGCCGGCGTCGCCCTCGCCGAGCGCCCGACCCCACGCGGCGAGCTTGTCGTCCTCCGGCGACTCGGCGGCGACGTGCACGCTGGGAGCGTTGGTCGGGATCAGGGGCACCGGGGGCGCATCCTTCTTGCCGCTCATCTGCGCCAGCAGTCCGGCGTCGTCGGCGTACTCACGCAGCTCCTTGACGCGACCGTCGGCGTCGAAGACGAGCACATCGACCCGCAGCTGGCCCACGGGCGCATGCGTCGCGGTGCGCCCCATGAAGTCGCCCGTCATCGTGCCCGCCCACGCGGACTCCTCGACGACCATGTCGCCCTTGGTCCAGGCGCGCAGGACCACGGCCTTCGCGTCGCCGAACGCCGCGAAGAGCTCCTGCAGACGCTTGGCGATCTCGTCACGCCCATGCGCCTCCCACCCGCCGTACGAGGTGGCCGACGCGTCGTCGGCGAAAAAGCTGGCGGCCTTTTGCGCGTCGCGTGCACCGAGCGCCTCGGCCAGCCCCTTCGTCGCCGCCTGTACCAAAGATTGCAGGCTCGGCTTCGGGGGAGGAGCCTCGGCGACGGGCTCCACCGCCACCGGCGTGGTGGCGGTCGCGATCGGCTCGGGGGCGGGCGCTGCCGGGGTTTGCGTGGGCGCCGCACGCGCAGCGCAAGAGAGGGCGGCGAGGCCAGCGAGGCAAAGGGCGGCGCGGGGGGTCGATCGCATGGTGCTCATCGCGTTTGGCTCTATAACAAGCCGCCCACGGATGCGAACACGATCCCTCGGCAAGACGGGCCTGCGCGTCAGCGAGCTGTCGCTCGGCACGTGGGGTCTCTCGGGCGACGCGTACGGCCCCGTCGAAGAGCGCGAGCAGGAGCGCGTGCTGCGGCGCGCGCTCGAGATGGGCGTGGGCATGATCGAGACGGCCGACGCCTACGGCGGGGGCAAGATGGAGCAGCTCGTCGGCCGCGCGGTCGCGGGCCGCGGCGAGATCTGCGTCGTGACCAAGGGCGGCATCGATCGATCGACGGCCCCGCCGCGCCGGCGCTTCGACGCGGCATACCTCCGCGACGCGGTCGCGCGATCGATGCGCCGGCTCGGACGGGATCGCATCGACGTCTACCTGCTCCACAACCCGAGCGAAGCGGTCGTCGCCGGCTCCGAGGCGATCGACACGCTCAAGGAGCTCAAAGCCAGGGGCCACATCGAGCACTGGGGCGTGAGCACGGCCGATCTGACCGTGGGGCGTACCGCCTTGCGCAAGGGCGCCGCCGTCATCGAGCTCGCGTACAACCTGTTCCACTCGGCGGATCTGCATCGGCTCGCGGGCGAGGTGATCGTCGCGGGCGCCGGTGTTCTCGCGCGATCCACCCTGGGGTACGGCTTGCTCGCGGATCGGTGGTCGCGCGACCACGCCTTCGCGCAGGGCGACCATCGGGCGTCGCGCTGGACCGAGCCCGAGCTCGGGCGGCGCATCGAGCAACTGGCCGCGCTCCGCTTCCTCGTCCATGGCGACGTGCAGACGATGAGGGCCGCGGCCGTGCGATTCGTCCTGTCGAACACGATCATCACGAGTGCGGTGCTCGGACCACGGTCCGTGGAGCAACTGGAAGACATCGTGCGAGAGGTGGGGATGGGTCCCGTCTACCTGCGTGATTCGGAGCTCGCCCGTATCCCACGCGCGCTCGAGAGCGTAGGAATCGACGTATGACTCGACTCGCCGATGCCGCCGGCGTGGCGCTTGCCGCCGCGCGCGAGGCCAGCGCGCTCGTGATGCGCGTGTACGCCGAGCCGTTCGAGGTGGCCTACAAGGGCAAGGACGATCCCGTCACGCGCGCCGACCACGAAGCGAACGCGCTGCTCTGCGCGCGGCTCGAGCGGGCCTTCCCCGGGGTGCCCATCGTCGCCGAGGAAAGCGACCCCGAGACGTACGCCGCCTTCTCGCGAGCCGACGCCGCATGGTTCGTCGATCCGCTCGACGGCACGCGGGAGTTCGTCGCGCGCAACGGCGAGTTCGCCGTCATGCTCGGCCTGGCCGAGGGGGGTCGCGCGAAGGTCGGGGTCATCATCGCCCCGGCGTGGAACCGCACGTTCGTCGGCGTCGTGGGCGAAGGCGCGTGGGAGATCGCGGCGGACGGGTCGCGCGAGCCGCTGCGGGTCTCGTCGCGCGACTCGCTGCAGGGTGCGTCGCTCGTCGTGTCGCGATCGCGCACGTCGGCGGCTCTGGCGGCCGCGGTCCACGCGATGGGCGCATCGCCGCCCAAGGCGCACGGCAGCTCGGGGCTCAAAGCGGCGCTCGTCGCCACCGGGGCGCACGACGCGTACGTGCAGTCGGGCCCGGCGGGGATGCGCTGGGACGCCTGCTCCAGCGAGGCGCTCGTCCTCGCGGCCGGCGGTGCGTTCACGGACTGCGATGGCGCCGCCCTCGACTACAAGGCGCCCGACATCGTCAACGCGCGCGGCCTCGTCGCGACCAACGGTCGCATCCACCGCGCGGTCATCGACGCGCTTCGCGCCTGAAGAGGGGCTATCTTTCGAAGGCGATGCGGGACCGCGCGAGCGTCGTCGTCGTCGGCGCCGGCATCATGGGGCTGTCGATCGCGTACCATCTGGCGGCGCGAGGCGTGCGCGACGTCACCGTCGTGGATCAGGGTTACCTCTGCGGCGGGGCCAGCGGCCGCAATGGCGGCGGGGTCCGCGCGCAATGGTCGAGCGAAGCCAACGTCGGGCTGATGCTCGAGAGCATCCGCATGTGCCGCGAGTTCGCAAGCCAGATGAAGATCAACGTGTGGCTCCGGCAGGGCGGCTACCTGTTTCTCGCGCGAACGGGCACGGTGCGGGCGACGCTCGAGAAGAGCGTCGCGGTTCAAAACCGATGTGGCCTGGCGACGCGCATGCTCTCGGCGCGCGAGGCATCGCGGATCGTTCCGGAGCTCGACATCGCCGGCATCGACGCCGCCAGCTTCAACCCCGACGACGGCGTCGTCTTTCCTTGGCCCTTCGTCTGGGGTTATGCGCGCGCGGCGCAGAAGCTCGGCGTCGAGGTCGTGACGTGGCACGAGGTCGTGGGCTTCGACACGGCCGGTCCGCGGATCGAGGGAGTGCGCGTGCGTCGATGCGGACCGCCGGGAGCGGCCGTCTCGCGCGGGGTCACGACGATCCGTACGAACGAGGTCGTCAACGCGGCCGGCGCGTGGTCGCCACGCGTGGCCGCGATGCTCGGCGTCGCGCTGCCGAATCGGCCCCAGAGGCACGAGATCTGCTCGAGCGAGCCGCTCAAGCCCTGGCTCAAGCCGCTGGTGGCGGATCTATCCGATGGCCTTTACTTCTCGCAGTCGACGCGGGGCGAGATCGTCGGCGGCATCGCCAACGCGTACGTGGCGCCCGGCCTCAGCCAGACGAGCTCCCACGCGTTTCTGGGCCGCTACGCGCGTGCCCTCGTACGCGCGTGCCCCGTGCTCGACCGCGTCAAGGTGCTGCGGCAGTGGGCCGGGTGCTACGACGTGACGCCCGACGCCAGCCCCATCGTGGGCCCCGTCGACGGCGTGGAGCGTTTTCACCAGGCGAGCGGCTTCATGGGGCACGGATTCATGATGGCCCCGGTCGTGGGCAAACTGCTCGCCCAGGTCGTCGCCGCCGGACCCACGGCTCCGCTACCCCCACCGCTGGACCGCTGGACGCTGCGCCGATTCGCGGCGGGCGAGCTGCTGTCGGAGGGAATGATCCTGGGCTGAGACTCTCGTGTGTTTGACACTCGCTCGCGCGGCCCTGTAGCGTCGCTGCGCCGTCAAAACCGGGAGATCCCATGAGGACCGTGCGTTCGCTCTGCTGCACGCTGCGTTTGCTGTCGGCATCCTGCGTGGCGCTACCCGCCGCGCCGCTGATGGTCGGAGTCTCCGCGTTGCTCGCCTCGGGGCTCGTGGCCTGCGACGACGAGAACGAGCCGTCGACGTGGGTCAAACGCCTCGACGATCCCGCGCAGCGGGCCAACGCGATCAAACGTCTGACCCAATTTTACGAAGACGGCATGACGAGGGCGAGCAACAACGCCAGCGCGCCGGAGATCAAGACTCTGCTCGACACGATCATCGATCCGCTGGCCAAGCAGTACACGGCCGGTGGCCTCGACGACAAAACGCGCACGGAGCTCATCAAGTTCCTGGCCGAGACGCACGACCCGCGCACCCAGCCCGCGCTCGCGAAGGCCCTCAAGGACTTCGAGATGGGCAAGACGGACGACGAGGTCCGCGTCTCGTGCGAGTCGATCAACTTCATGGCCAAGAACGGCGTGAAGCTGGACCCGACCGTCGTCGACGCGCTGTGGAACGTCTTCGCGACGTTCAAGCTGTCGAAGGCCAAGAGCGAGCGCCTCTACAAGGCACTGCACGACGCGGTGCTCTCGGTGCACGACGTGAGCTTCGGCGACAAGGCCATCGAGAAGCTCAAAGGAATCGCCCTGCCCGACAACGTCGAGTCGGCGATGGATCAGATCCAGTGGTGGCAGCTCACCTCGATCCAGGTCATCAGCGAGCTGCGTTACACCAAGGCGGTCAAGCAGCTGACGCTGGTATTGCTCACGCCGGCCAAGGTCGACCTGAACGCGCCGACCCGGATGGCCCTCCTCAAGATGGCGAAAGCGGCGGAGCCGGAGCTGATCAAGGCCCTGAACGGGACCGACCCTGATTACGTCAAGGCGAGCGAGGGCTTCAAGGACAAGGCGAACATCGCGATCGTGGCCGATGCGCTCGGCCTCCTTTCGCGGCCCGCGGGGCGCGACGCGATCATCGCCGCCTTGCCCACCGCCGACACCGATACGGCGCGCGTCGGCCTCGCCCAGGCCCTCTCGCAGTTCCCGCAGAACGCGGCGGCCGAGCCAGGCTTCCTCGCGGCCTACAAGAAGTTCACGTGGAAGTCGTCGGTGGATTTGCTGAAGGACCTCTCGCCGCGCGCCGCTCTCGCGCAAGCTTCGGCGGGCTTCTACGACCCGACCCTCACCGACTGGTTGATCAAAGAGGTGGCCACGGCACCCGACGGCGCGAACAAGCTGCTCTTGCTCGAGCCGGCGCTCAAGCTGATGCCGGCTGCCAAGAAGGCCGACGTGGCCGCCGCGTTGCAGAAGACCAGGAGCGACCCCAAGTCGGCGGACATCCCGCCGCCGGTATTCGACGCCAGCAAGAAGGAATACGATTTCGCGAGCGGCGTCGTCGACAAGTGCGGGACGACGGCAAGCTGCTACGCGAGCGTGCTCGACGAGCCGATCCCCTCGGCCGATCCGCTGGCGAACTTCCGCGTCGTCAAGGCCGCGTGGATGGCGGTCATCTACGGGCAAGCGTCGGCCGACGCGACCCGTGCGGACCTGCTCAAGCGAGTCGACAAAGTGAAGGACGGCGGCGCAAGGTTGGCCATCGTCGAGGCGATCGACGACCTGGCGCCCAAAGGCGACGTCGCGGCGGCCGACGCGCTCGACAAGATCGTGGCGTCGGACACGAAGGCAAACGATCCAAAGCTCCGCATGGCCGACGACCCCGTGGTGAAGGTCGCGCTGCGCTTGCGGGCGCGGGCCGCGCCGTGATCGCGAGCCGAACCGTAAAGTAAAGTCAACGCGCCACCCGCTGCCCTCCGGGGCGTTATGCTGGGGCTACCGATGCTCCGGTTGCAGGTCACACACGGCCGTACCACCGGAACGCGCCACGAGGCGTCGGAGGGCGTCGTGCGTCTAGGGCGCGCTGCGGGCAACGATCTCGTCTTCCCGGACGAGGGCGTATCCGGTGAGCACGCGCGGATCGTCGCGGGGAACGAAAACTACGTTCTTCGCGACCTGCGCTCGACCAACGGCACCGTCGTCGTCC
>Ga0302325_10030941_pt1 | contig 11026 bp, 11 predicted proteins | sample Palsa_T0_2_FD_201948 | JGI IMG/M metagenome (GOLD analysis project Ga0302325, IMG submission 201948) | Peat permafrost microbial communities from Stordalen Mire near Abisko, Sweden - Palsa_T0_2 | ecosystem: Environmental > Terrestrial > Soil > Palsa > Peat permafrost | place: Sweden: Abisko... | reverse complement strand
CGGGCTCAATTTAGTCCTGGCGGGGCGGGGTATGGGGGGAGGGTGATGCGGTGGGTGCTGCATGTGGACTTGGACCAGTTCATCGCGGCGGTCGAGGTGCTGCGGCATCCCGAGCTGCGCGGGCGGCCGGTGGTGGTGGGCGGGGATGGCGACCCGACCAAGCGAGGCGTGGTGAGCACGGCGTCCTATGAGGCTCGCGAGCACGGGGTGCACTCGGGGCTGCCACTGCGGACGGCCGCGCGGCGGTTGCCTGACGCGGTGTTCCTGCCGGTAGACCGGGCGGCCTACGAGGAGGTCTCCGAGTCGGTGATGGCGGTGCTGCGGTCCTCGGGTGCGGTGGTGGAGGTACTCGGCTGGGACGAGGCGTTCCTGGGCGTGGACACCGAAGACCCCGAAGGATTCGCGCGGTCGCTGGCGGCCAGCGTCCGGGAGGCGACGCAGCTGGACTGCACGGTGGGGATCGGCGAGAACAAGCTGCAGGCCAAGATCGCCACCGGGTTCGGCAAGCCGGCCGGGGTGTTCCGGCTGACGCACGCGAACTGGTTCGAGGTGCTCGGCGCCCGGCCCACCGACGCCCTGTGGGGCATCGGCGCCAAGACGGCCAAGAAGCTGGCCGGACTGGGCATCAGCACCGTCAGCGACCTGGCGTCGGCTGACCCGGACGCGCTCGCGGCGGAGTTCGGCCCGATGACGGGGCCGTGGCTGGTGCTGCTCGGCCGCGGTCGCGGTGATGCTGACGTGGACGATGCTCCGTACGTGGCCCGCGGGCACGGCCGGGAGGAGACGTTCCAGCAGAACATCGCCGACTGGGACCGGGTGCAGGCCGAGGTGGCGCGGATCGCCGGGCTGCTGGCGGTGGACCTGGCCAAGGAGACGCGGCCCGCGGTCCGGGTCATCGTGAAGGTGCGGTACGCGCCGTTCATCACCGAGACGCACGGGGTGCCGCTGGCCTCGCCGAGCTCGGACGTCGCGGTGATCTCGCAGGGGGCCGCGGACGCGCTCGAGCGGTTCACCGGGCGGCGGCCGGTTCGCCTGCTCGGCGTGCGGGCGGAGTTCGGAACGTAGGGACGGTCTCGGGCGGGGAGCGGGGTAGCTGGTTACAGGGGGCGGGCCATGGCTAGTTCGGTGACGGCGGCGTTGGAGGGCAAGGGCTGGCGTTCGCCGGTGAGCGCGAAGCCGCAGCGCTCGTAGAGCAGCCGGGCGGGCGAGTTCGTCTCGGTGACCCACAAGTCCATCGTGGTCGCCTGCCGGGCGCGACCCCACTCGGCCACGGCGGCGATGAGGGCCTCGCCGACTTTGCGGCCACGGGCCCGCGGCCGGACGAACATGGAGATCAGGGCGACGGCGCCCGGCCGCTCTGGTCTGAGGAAGCCGCCGGCCAGCCCGGCCGGCTCGGACGCGCTGACCTCGGGAACGTAGGCCAGGAAGGTGCCGCCGCGGGAAATCCTGTCCTGCCAGTCCGCCTCGGTGAAAGCGGCCTCCTTGGCGTACGTCGAGGCGAAGGCATCCGGCGCACCCTGCAGCGCTGCCAGCCGGATATCGCGCAGCGGCTGCCAGTCCTGCGCCACTGTCTCCCGTACCAAGACCACGGCACATGGTCTCGTTGCCGTCAGCCGTTAGGCAAGTGGAATTCGGCTACGCTCGGCCTGGCCGTGTGTACGACGCTCTGGAGATGGCGAGGATCATGGGCGGGCCTGACGACTTTCTGCTGGGGCACCGCTTCAGCCGGGCGTTCGAGGACCTGCCGCCCGACGCGCGGCCCCAGGCCAGCAAGATCGCGGACCTGCCGCCTGGCCTCTCGCTCCGGCGAAAGGTCCTCGACGAGCTGGAGAACGCGGGCCTGGAGTCGTACGGGCAACTCGAGCGGGTGCCGCTGCTCCGGTTCCTGTCCGACTACCCGGTGACCGCCTACACCTATGATGTCTCGCCGGTGATGTCGCGCGGCGAACGTCCGACCGCGGCGAAGCTGGCCGGCCTGGTCCGGCAGGGACGTTACCGCGGCACCGTCAACTTGTGCGCCGAGATGACCGGCGGGGACGGCCCGCTCCTCGAGCAGGCCGGCCTGACCGGCAAGCTCGCCACCTGGCATTTCCCTGTGGTGGACATGTACCCGCCGGCCGTGACCCAGGTGGTCGCGCTGCTGGACCTGCTGACCGGGTCGCCGGGCGGCCGGACGTACGTGCACTGCGAGGCGGGCAAGGGCCGGACCGGGGTGGCGACCGCGTGTTACCGGATGGCGGTCATGGGCTGGAGCGCCGCCGACGCGCTGACCGAGGCGAAGAACTTCGGCTGCTCGGTACCCAGGCAGCAGGCCTTCATCGAGGCCTTCGGGGTGATGCTGCAGGGACATAACCCAGCGCAGGCTGGCGGCGGGGCCGTCGATGAGCTTGGCCGGTATCCGCTGAAGCCGCTTGGTTCGGTACGGGCCACCGCCGAGGAACTAACCGCGACCGTCGCCTCGTCCGCGCGGATGGACGCAGCGGGACGCTGAGGCGCCGCTGCGTCCGCGACTTCGCCTGATGTTCGAGGTCAGTCGAAGCGGCGGGCGCTCGGGTAACGCTGGCCGCCGTCGACCGGGATGTTGGCGCCGGTGACCCAGGAGGCCCGGTCGGACAGCAGGAAGGTGACCACGTCGGCGACCTCGGGCAAGGTGCCGAGACGGCCGTGCGGGAACTGGCCGGCCAGGAAGGCGGCGAAGTCGCCGGGGTTCTCCCGCTGGAAGGCCTCCCAGCCGCCGCCAGGGAACAAGATGGAGCCGGGGCTGACCGCGTTCACCCGGATGTGGTCCGGCGCCAGTTCCTCGGCGGCGGTCGCGGCGAGGTGGATCTCCGCGGCCTTGGCGGCGGCGTAGGCGGTGCGCGGGGCCGGGCGCATGCCGGTGATCGAGGAGATGATCACCACGGCACCGCCGCCTGAGGCGCGCAGGTAGGGCAGGCCGGCCCGGATCAGCTCGGCGGCGTGGCCCGCGTTGAGCGCGAACGTCGCGGTGAACTCGCCGGCGGCCGCGGTGGTCAGGTTGCCGCGGCCGACCGTTCCGCCGGCGTTGGCCACCAGATGATCGAGGCCGCCGAGCGCGGCCGCGATCTCGTCCACGGCACGGCTCAGCGCCGGGGTGTCGGTGACATCGGCCGCCGCGGTCACCACCGGCGCGTCCCGGCCAGTCAGGCGCCCGGCCGCGTCGGCCAGGCCGGCCGGGTCACGGGCGACGAGCCCGACCGCGGCTCCCTCGGCGGTCAGCGCGTCCGCGATCGCGAAGCCGATGCCCTTGCTTCCCCCGGTGATCAGCACGCGGCGGCCGTGCAGTCCAAGATCCATGGACACGATTATCTACGGGTGGTACGTACGATGCGGTGGTGACGATACCACTGGCCAGCGACCGGCCGCAGATCCTGGCGGCGAGCACCATCGGGGCGGCCTGGCTGGCGGTGGCGCGGCGGATTCTGGGCGACGGGGTGGCCAGCCGTTATGACGACCTGGCGGTCCGCGAGATCTCGCTGGTCACGCTGGCGGTAGACCGGCCTGACCCGGCGGATGCGATCATCGCGCGGCACGCCGAGCCCGAGCGGCTGGCCTGGATGCACGCCAACTTCACCGACTACACCCAGGTCGCGGCGCTCGGCGGGGCGGACAGCTACGCGAGGCGGCTGTTCGACTACGAGCACTCCGGACGAGACCAGGTGGCCTGGGTCATTGACCGGCTGCGGCAAGACCCGGCCACCCGATCGGCGACGATCACTACGTTCCAGCCGCACACTGACACCAGCTACATCCCGTGCGTCAGCCTGCTCGATTTCTGGCTGCCGGACGGGGCGGTGGAACTGGTCACCTACGCGCACAGCATCGACTTCGGCGCCAAGGGGTACGGCAACCTGGTCGAGCTGGCGGCCCTGCAGCAGCAGGTGGCCCGCGAGCTCGGGCGTCCGGTCGGCCGGCTGCTGATGATCGTCAAGTCGGCGCACGTCTATGAGACCGAGCGGGGCTACGTGCTGGGCGTGCTGGCCGCAGAAGACGCGCTTGCTGCCGACGGCGTGACGCGCTAGCTGCCAGCGCCGCCGACGGCGAGGCGCGCTAACCGCGGGCGTAGTTGCTGGCGCCGTACCAGTCCACCACCACGACGGGCTCGTCACCCACCACCCAGGCGTCATGGCCCTGCGGCAGCGCGGTGACGTCTCCGGGCCGGGCGTCGAACTCGGCGCCGTCGGCCATCACCACGTGCAGGGTGCCCTGCACGTGGTACTGGAAATGCGGCGCCTCGCACAGGTCGGTGCCCGCGAGCGGCTTCACGTGATCCGACCAGCGCCAGCCGGGTTGAAGGGTGAGGCGGCCGATCTCCGCCCCGCCGATCTGGAGCAGGTCCAGGGCGCCGTAGTCGAAGGTGCGGGTTTCGTCGGGGGTCTGGAAGCTCTTCTGTTCGGCTTTTCCGGTCACGATGGTCTCCTTCGGTCGTACTGGATGCTTGGGCCCAGCGTGCCGGGAAGAGGTTGCAGCCACCTTGCACTGGCCTGGCGACCGGGAACCGGCCGGGATTTAATACGTGCATGAAGTCGCTGGCGGTGCGGGTACTCAGCGATTTCGGCGTGGACGGAATCGAGCCGCAGGCGCTCGGCAGCAGGAAGGCCCGGCTCGCGCTGCAACTGCTCGCCATGGCCGAGGGGCAGGCCGTGTCCTGTGACGTGCTCATCGATTCGCTGTGGGGCGACGCCCCGCCTGCGCGACCCGAGGACCAGCTGGCGGTGCTGATGAGCCGCCTGCGCTCGGTACTCGGGCGCGACCGCATCGAGCATCGCGACGCTGGCTACCTGCTGCGCTGCGACTGGCTCGATGCGACCGAACTGGCGGTGCTCAGCCGCGAGGTGGAGTCGCGGCGGGAGGCGGGCTACGCGATGAGCGCCGTCGCCGCCGCCCGGGTCGCGCTCTCGCTGATCCGCGGCGACGGTCCGCAGCTCCTGTCCGGCGAATGGGCTCAGCTGAAGCACGCCGAGCTTGAGCGGCTGATCAGCCGGGGCCGCCTGATCGCCGCCACGGCCCTGCTCGAGGCGGGTGACTGGCTGGCGGCCGCCGACGCCGCCGCCGCCTCAGCCGAACGCGATCCGTACGACGAGGCGGCGCTGCGGGTGCTGCTGCGCGCCTACGTCACGGGCGGCCGGGTCGCCGGCGCGCTCGCCGCCTACGCCCACGCCCGCCAGCGGATGGCCGACGAGCTGGGCACCGATCCCTCGCCGGAGACCACCGCCCTCTACACCGCGATTCTCCGTGGCGAGCTGGCGCCGCCCGCGCGACCGGCCGCGGCCGCGACCAGCGACCTGGCCGGCCGGCACGATGAGCTTGGCTACCTCGAGGTGGTCGCGGCCAGGGCTGCGGGCGGCTCGACCGAGGTAGTCGTGGTGGACGGCGAGGCGGGTATCGGGAAGACGACGCTGCTGCGCGCGTGGGGCGACCGGCGTGCCGCCGCCGGGGACACGGTGCTGTGGGCGTCATGCGGGCCGCTGGACCGGGCACTCCCGCTTGACGCCATGGGGGTGGCGCTGGCCGCGCGGCTGCGCGAGCTCGGCCCCGACATGACCACCGACCTGCTCGAGGGCGACGCGGCGATTCTGGCACCGCTGCTCAGCGTGACGGCCGGCTCGCGACCGACGCCGGTGCTGGCCGACAGCATGCTCGGCCCGGCGGTACTTTATGCGGCCCTGGCCCGGGTGCTGAGCCGCCTGGCGAAGCGGGCCCCGCTGGTGACGGTAGTGGACGACGCGCATCTGGCCGGCCCCGCACTGGCGGACTGGCTGCGTTTCCTGCGCCGCGAACAGGTAGCGGTGACCGTCGTGGCCGCGGTCCGACCCGGCGAAGGTACGGCCCTGCCCGCGACAGCATTCATTCACCTGGATGCGCTCGACCGTGACGCGGCGGCCGAGCTGGTCGGTCTGCATCGCGTCGATGAGCTGTACGCCCGGTCCGGGGGGCACCCGCTGTTCCTGACCGAGCTGGCCCAGCAGGCCGCGGGCGCGGAGCTGCCGGCGTCGCTGGTCGCGTCAGTGTCTGCGCGGTGCGACGAGCTGGGCCCGGCGGGACTGCTGCTGCGCACCGCCGCCGTCATCGGTCCGGGACTCGACGTCGACCTGCTCGCGGCCGTGCTCGGCTGTCCCGTCATCACGGTGCTTGACGACGCCGAACGGGCTGCCGGGCAGCAGTTCCTGGTCGAAGACGACGGCATCTTCCGGTTCCGCCATGAGCTGGTCCGCGAGGCCCTGGCGGCGAGCGCCACCGCGGGACGGGCCGCGCTGCTGCACCGGCAGGCCGGCCGTGTGCTCGACCGGCGGCCTGGCGCCGACCCGCTGACCGTAGCCGACCACGCGCGCCTGGGGGGCGACCTGAGGCTGGCTGCCCGGGCTCTGCGTGCGGCGTCGGCCCAGGCCGCTGAGCGCTTCGACCATGCGGCGGCGGAGGCGCTGCTCGACGACGCGGTGCGGCTGCATCCCGATCAGGACGGGTGGCTGGCGCGGGCCCGGGTCCGGGTCTTGCGCATGCGGTACCCCGAGGCGCTGCAGGACGTCGAGCGGGCCGCGACAGCCGGCCCGGCGGCCCTGGAGGTCGGTGCCTGGGCCTCGTATTTCGCGCGCGACTTCGAGCAGGCCGCCCAGTTCGCCGAGGACGGCGCGCTGGCCGCGGCGGACGCGGCTACCCGGTCGCGGTGCCTGGCGGTGGGCGGCCGCACCCAGCACGCGGCCGGGAATCTGGCCCAGGCCGAGCTGCTCCTTGGCGAGGCGTTCGCGCTGGCCGAAGGCACCGACCGGGTGACCGCCGCCGGGTGGCTAGGAGTGCTCCGGGCCCATCAGAGCCGAACCACGGAGGCGCTGGCGCTGCTGCGCCCCGCGGCGCGCGGGCAGGTCGGGGTGGAGCATACGGCGGCCACCATGCACTCGCTCCTGTTCACCGGACATGCACACGCGCTGGCCGGCCGCCCGGCGCAGGCACTGGCCGCGTTCACCCGGTACACCACCGAGGTGGAACGGCGCCAGGTCCCGCGGTTCGCCGGGCGGGCGGTGAACTTCGCCGGCTGGGTGCTGCGGAACCTGGGCGCCTGGTCCGAGGCGCTCGACCATCATGACGAAGCGCTCGAGGCCGGGCAGCGCCAGGGCACACCTGATGTCACCGTCGCGGCACTGGAGGACCTCGCCGAGCAGCAACTGGAAACCGGCAGCCTGGACGGCGCGCAGTCCCGGCTGGACCAGGCCGCCGCACTGCTGCACGGCAATCTGGTGTTCGGGTGGCGGCTGCAACTCAAGCACCGGCTCCTCACGGGGCGCCTGGCGTTGCTGCGCGGCGACGCAGACCGCGCGCTCGCCGAGGCCCGCGAGCTCGAGGCGCGCGCGGTGGCGCTCGGCGTGCCCCGCTACGTCTGCGTGGCCCGCCTGCTCGCCCACCGGGCGAACCATGCTCTCGGGCGGCCGGTGGACGCCGGTTCTGTGGTCGCCGACCTCGATCTGCTCGATAGTTGCGTGGCCATCGAGGCGTGGTGGTGGACCTTCGACGTGGCCAGTGACTTCGCGAACCCCGCCTGGCTGGACCGGGCCGCTGACCGCACCGCCCAGCTGGCCAAGGACGCGGACCGGTATGGGGATGGGCTGCGGCGTGCGGCGGATCGGCGGCTTGGTGAGTTACCGGGCAGCTTGGTGAGTTACCGGGCGGTGAGCACGATCATGGAAACGATCACAGGCGCGGCGGCCGCGACGGCGCGCTCGGCCGCGCGCCGGACCGCGACGCGCCCTGGCGCGTCTAGTGATCCCATGAACGGAGCGACGTGAGCCATGCCGAGGCGCCAGGACGCCAGCCCGGCAGGGGTCGTCAGTCCGGTGGGAACGTCGGCGGTGTGTACCTGCACCTGGGTGAAGCCCGCGGCGGCGGCCGCCGCGGCGAGCTGAGCCGGGTCGCTGGCCCGAGACCCCGGGTGCAGGGCCGCATGCCAGGCCGGCGGCTGATAGCCGAACGATCGCAGGGCCTGGTCAACTGCGTCCTTGGCGGGGTGAGTCCAGCCGGGCGCGAACATGCTGGCGGCGAGCGCCGCGCCGACCCGGTGGGCCTCGGCCAGGCCAGCCGGCAGGTTGGCCAGGTGGTTGAGGCAGAAAGCGGCCAGCACCACGTCGAAGCTGCGGTCGCGGAATGGCAGCGCGGTCGCATTGGCGGCGACCGGATGCGGCGTCGGCAGGCCGGTACGTGCCGCCCAGGCGCCGCGGCGCAGCATGGCGGCCGACAGGTCCGCGGCCACCACCTGGCGAGCCCCGGCGGCCAGCGCGGCCCGGCCGGCATCACCGACGCCAGCGCCGAGGTCGAGCACCCGGGCGTCGGCCAGCGGCACCGGGGTGGCCGCCACCAGCGCCAGGGCCAGTGGTGTGTACATCGACCCCGGCCCCTCGGTCCAGCCATCCGCCGCGGCGTCATAGCCAGCCCGCAGACCCGCCGCCAGCTCCGCTCCGGCGTCACGGTCCGGTTGCCCGGGCGCGGTCAGGTCAGGAGGGCGGCTGCGGGGAGGGCGTTTGTCTCCCACCATGCGAGCTCCCCGTCGTAGCCGCCGAGTGCCTTCTCCCAGCCGAACTGGACCAGGGCACCCAGCAGGCACAGGGCCAGCTGGCGTTCCCACCAGGGGTCGGTGTCGATGCCGCAGGCCGCCAGTTCCTGCCGGTAGGCCGCGATTGAGTCTTCCTTGGACTGCGGCAGGCGGCGGCAGTTGATGGCGAGATACCAGGCTAGGTCGCTGAGCGGCGCGCCGCGCCCGGGCTGCTCCCAGTCGAGCACCACCGTGCGGCCCGCGTCATCGGTGCCGAGGTTGTCGAGCTTCCAGTTGCTGTGCACGAACGTCTGCGGGGTCCCGGCCAGGGCTTCGACCAGCGGGCCTGGGTCACGGGCCAGCGGGGTAACCACCGCGGCCACGGCGGGCGCCACCTCGGCCAGCCGCGGCCAGCCCTGGGCGACGAGCCGCGGTACCAGGTGCGCCGACCCGGCCGCTCGTTCTGCCGCCGCCGTCCACGGCGAGAGCTCCAGGTAGCGGTGCATCGCCGGGACGACGTCGAATTCGGGGCCGCAGTCCCAGAACTCCGCGTGCAGCGCCGCCATGTGCCGCAAAAACAGCGCGTGCTGGCCGGCCGTGATCGGCGCGTCGGTGGCCGGGACCAGCCACGGCGTGACGTCGCGCATCAGCAGGGCGCAGCCCCCGGACGGGACAGGGCGGGCGGACGGGGCTGACCGGGCGGCGGGGGCGGCGCCGACGATCGGCTGGTTGAAGCAGGCGGGCAGCCGGGCCAGGATGCCTCGCTCCCACAGCACGAGCGGAGCGCCGCGCAGGCAGCCGGAGGCGCGGAGCGTCCAGTCTTCGGCTAGGTCCAGGTACTTGAGTACGTACCTTTCCCCGCCGATCACGACCCGCTCCAGCCTGGCCCCGGACTTGCCTGGCGCCTCGTCGAAGCCGATCCGCTCGGTCGCGCCGGCCAGCATGGCGGCAACGTCCGGGTAGGTGCGCCAGGTGCCTGCCACGGCCGGCTCAGCCATCAGCTGCCTCCATCTCGGCCAGCAGCGTGGCGGGCCAGCGGCCGCCGCACATGACGGTGTCGGCGACGATGCGGTCACCGCGCACCTGCAGCAGGTGCATATGATGCGCCGCGTGCGGCACGCCGTTCTCTGACCAGCTGAGGGTGTACTCGACCACTTCGGCCGATCCGTCGTCGACGCGGTGCCTGCGCAGCTCGTCGAAGTGGCCGGGATCCGCGAACCAGCGGGCGTACTCGGCCCGGATCGCGTCGGCACCGGCTGCGTGCAGCCGCCAGTTCGGCACGGTCGCGTCCAGCGTCGCGTCCGTGCTCCACACGTCGCAACCGGGGATCGTCGCACTCTGGATCGCGTCCAGGAACTTGCCCACCACCGTAGTGTCTGCCATCGTCGCCTCCTGACGGGCCGGGTTTACTGCCATCGTGGCGGCCCGGGCTTGCAGCCAGGTTGCAGTCCGGGCCGCGGCGAGGAGGCGGCCGGCTACACGGTGACGGCTATTCCGGGGCGGGGAGCTGGCCGCGGTCGGCTAGCTTGGCGAGTCTGCGGGCGTCATTCAGGGACTTGCCGCGGGCCTGCGGCGGAAGCCGGTAGATGGTCGCGCCGCCCATCAGGTTGTACATCTTGATCCGTACCACCGGGGCGCCCGGGCGCGGGGCGCGCTGGCTGCCGACCTCCTCGTGGCCGCCCATCAGCGAGAAGCCGCCGACCTCGGTTTCGACCGAGTCGGGTATGTAGATGTTCGCGCCGCCCATGACCGCGACCAGGTTGAGGGTGAGCTCGCCGCCCTCGATCTCGGCGTCTCGCAGGTCGATCTCGTCGCCGCCCATGATCGCGACCGCGTTGATGCTGCCGACGGCGCGGAACCGGCCGCGCCGGTGCGAGCCGCCCATGATCGCGACCATCCAGCGCACTGGCTTGCGCGGGTGGGCCGTCGCCAGCCCGGTTCCGGGCTGGCCGGCCTCGGCGGGCAGGTCGCTGGTCAGCGTGGCCAGCTCGCCGCGGGTCTTGGCGGCCAGCGCCTGGCCGGACCGCTCCTCGAGCTCGTCCAGGGTGAGCCGGCCGACGGCGGCGTGATCCCCGAGGGTGCGCAGGGTAGCGTCACGCTCGGCGTCTGAGACGCGGAGCGAGGAGTCGGATTCGCTCACCGCATGCCCCTTGCTGTGTTGGCGTACCGAGGACAAACAGTACGCTGCACCCGCGCGGCGGCGGAAGCCGCGGGCCGCGTCATCACCGGCCGACCTTCTCGTTGAGCCAGGCCACAAGAGGAAAGCTCGTTCGGAGAAAATCGATGAGACGGTCCTTAGCCGAAGCCGTTTCCAGCCACGGTTCCACGGGCCATTCCCGCCATGTGGTCAGGCCCTTGTACCTGAGCAGGCCGATGCGGGGGTGGTCGGGCGGGTAGCCGCGGGGCGCGGACTTGAGCACGCCGTGGCCGTGCACGGTGAGGCCGGCCTTCTCGATCACGGCGGTGAGCCGCTCGAGCTCGGGGCCGGCC
>Ga0302325_10030940_pt1 | contig 11026 bp, 8 predicted proteins | sample Palsa_T0_2_FD_201948 | JGI IMG/M metagenome (GOLD analysis project Ga0302325, IMG submission 201948) | Peat permafrost microbial communities from Stordalen Mire near Abisko, Sweden - Palsa_T0_2 | ecosystem: Environmental > Terrestrial > Soil > Palsa > Peat permafrost | place: Sweden: Abisko... | reverse complement strand
CCAAGAGCCGCCCGATCTGGACGCGCGCCGTGACCCCGCAGGCCGGCCGCTCATCGCACGCTCTTGATCCGCCAGACCCCGATCGAGGCCGAGCCGGCCACCAGCGCGGTCGCCCCGAACAGCGCTGGGTAGCCGGCCAGCGCGACGAGCGGGGCCGCGATCGCCGCGCCGATGGCGCCCGGGCAGACGATGGCGATGTTGATGATGCCGAGGTCCTTGGCCCGGTCCCGGGCCTTCGGCAGCACCTGCGTGATCAGCGCCTGGTCGACCGCGATGTAACAGCCGTAGCCGGTGCCGTACAGCGTCGCCGCGATCAGGGCCGCCGGCCAGGTCTCCCAGAACGTCAGCAGCAGCGCGGCCGCCGCCATCAGCAGGCCGGACACGGTGACCAGTATCTTGCGGCGGCCCAGGCGGTCGGAGATGATCCCGCCGATGATCGAGGTGACCACCACGCAGCCGGTATAGATCAGGATCAGGATGAGCAGGCCGTCCGCGGCGGTCTGGCCGGGGAACAGCCGCGCGTAGTGCACCGCGTCGCGCAGGAAGTACAGCAGGTACAGCGTGCCCATGGCGATGGCGAGGCTGGCCAGGAAGCGGGTCAGCCAGGCCCAGCCGAAATCGGGATAGGCGCGCGGGCTGAGCCAGTAGGACGAGGCCACCCGGCGCCAGGAGAACGGCTCGCGGTCTTGCGGCGCGAGCGGGTAGTCGGGGCTGAACAGCACGAACGGCAGTGCCAGCACCACCATCAGCACCGCGAGCGTGATGTAGCCGGCGACGAGGCGCTGGCCGAGGACGTCCACCACAATGATGGTGCCCAGGACCAGGCCGAGCGCGATCGGCATGCCTACCCAGCCGGCCACCGTCGCGCGCTGCCGTACCGGGACGTGGTCGGGTATGGCCGCGCTCAGGGTGGCATATTCGCCGTTCTGGAAGGCGCTGAAGGCGAACCACAGCAGGGCCACGCCGAGTACCGTGGCCTGCTCGGCCAGCAGGGCCAGGCAGGCCGCGGCGAGCACGGCCATGGCGAGCGTCCATCGGTGCCGGCGGCCGCTGAACCGGCGCGGCCGCCCGCTGTGCGCGGTGCGGTCGGAAAGCGCGCCGACCACCGGGGTGGCCAGGGCGGAGGAGATGGCCCCCACCCCGGTCACCACGCCGAGCGCGACGATCTTGTGCCGGGGCGTGATGTCCTGCAACTGCAGCGCTAGCAGCACCTGCAGCGGCGTCTGGTTCGCCATCCACATGCCCAGGCTGGCCAGGGTGAGGCCGATGACCCAGCGATTCCGCACGAACTTCGTCGGTTCAGCCAGTGCGAGCGATGCCGCGTCCGGCTGGCCTATCGCCTGATCCCTCACCGCACCTCCGCTGCCGTGGGTGCGCCACAGCCACGGCCGGAGTCTTGCCGCGCTTCCGCACCCTGGCTGGATCATGACGTATGCCGGCCAGATCGCGATATACCCGCCAGTAATTTTCTTATAACGGTCCCGGGCCAGGCCGGGGCGGCACCCGAGGCGGGTCAGTCCAGCGGCTGCCGGGAGAGGACCTCGGGTTCGCGCCCGGCCAGCAGCCAGCCGGCGCAGGCGGCGATGAGCGGCAGCCCGATCAGCAGGATCGCGATGTCGGACACGAGCGCGCCGCCGGATATCCCGGACAGGCCACTGTGCGTCCAGGTCAGTCCGGCGATCACCGCGCCGGCCGTGCCGAGGACCGCGCCGAGCAGGCCGAGCGCGGCGGCGGTCGCGGCGGTGATCATCCGCCGTGTCCGGGCGCTGGCGCCGGTCGCGGTGAGCGTGCGCAGGTCGCTTGCGGTCTCACTGCGGATCAGGCCCACGGACATGGCCAGCGTGCCGAGCGCGATCACGATGCCCAGCGCGGTGACGCCGTCGGTGATCTCGCCGAGGCTCACCGAACCGGACTTCGTCTCGACCGTCACCCCGAAGCCGAGCGCGAGCTGCCTGGCGGTGTCGATCTGCGCCGCGGTGAGCGGACCCGGTGCCTGGATGAGCCATCCGTCCAGGCTGAGCGTCAGGTGATACCTGCTCACGGTGCCCTCGGTGATGACCGTGTTCGGCGCGGAGGTGCCGTCGGGCAGACCGCCGATCGTCTGGATCACCGGATCGGGCAGGCAGTCGTTGCTGGGCGTGCACGAAACGTTGCCGCCGCCGGGACCTGCACCAGGGTTGCCCCAGGACATGTTCAGGTGCGGTAGGCCGGCCAGGCCAGGTACCACGGTGAGGATGTCGGTGCCCGGGCTGATCTGGCCGGCCCTGATGCCGTACCTGGCGAGCAGTTGCGGGGTGGCGACGTACACGGTGCCGGTGAAGTGGGTGACGACCTGCACGGTCCCGCCGAGGTTCCTGTGCTGCTGCATGCCCAGCCGGAACAGGTCGGCGCCGGCCACCTCCAGTGGCAGCACGGGCTGGGCGTGCAAGTCGGCCGCATAACTGTCCACTTGCCTGCCCAGGCTAGCTAGCTGTGCGCTGGTCAGCCCTTTGGCTGGACCGCCGCCGTTGATCTGGGGCTGGACGTAGACGATCAGCTGGTTGCCGGCCAGATTCGGGCCCATCCAGTTCAGCGGGTTCTCGGCTTTGATGCTGGCGACGACGCAGATCAGCATGGCCAGGAACACGGCGAACGTGGTCGCGGCGAGCGCGGCACCTGACCTGGCCCGGTAGCGGACCAGGTCCCGCAGCGCGATCCGGATCGCGACCGGCAGGCGCGGTCCGGCCCCGGCCGCCAGCACGCTGATGGCTAGCGGGGCGAGCAGGAAGATGCCGACGATGACAGCGACCAGGCCGATCAGCAGGGGCAGCGCGACGTGCTGGCTCTGGCCGGTCGGGCCGCCTGCGAAGGCCAGGCAGGCGACGCCGCCTGCGAACACGATCACGCCGGGCGCGGCGGAACGGCGGATCGCCTTCGGCGGCGCGGGGCGGCCGGACAGCGCGGCTACCACCGGCACGCGGGCCATGGTCTTGGCCGGGCGGCGGGCAGCGAGCACTGAGGTCGCGACCGCGAGCACGATCCCGGTGGCGATCACCCACCATGGCAGGTTGGTCGCGTCGACGACGTGGCCGGTGTCCTGCTGCAGCGTAGGTGCGTAGGCGAACCAGGCGGCAAAGCCCAGCACGGCGCCGGCCAGTGCGGCGGCGACGCCGACCACCATGCCGTTGACGATCATGACGAGGCGGACGTTGCGTTCGGTCGCGCCGATCGCGCTGAGCATGCCGAGGGCACGCAGCCTGCGCTGGGCCATCACGGCGAAGCCGGCCACCGACACCAGGCCAATGAAGGTAAGGCCGAGCACCGCCACCACCAGGACGATCGCGCCCGGCGGGATCGTACTGACGCTACTGGTGGGGATGGAGACGTTCGCCGCCGCCGGGATGCCGTTCAAGACCGGCTGGTTCGACCCGGGGATCGCGTTGATCGCCTGCTGAACCGCCGGGGAGCCGAGCAGCATGATGACCTGGCTGGGGTGCGGCACCTGGCCGGGGGCGACCAGCGCGAACTCATCCTGCAGGTTGCTCGGGTTCTGCACGATCCCGGTTACCCGCCAGGTCCGGCCAACGGCCTGCCAGGTGCCGCCCACGTGCGCGTTGTACAGCCTGGCGACCTGGCTGGTCAGTGCGACCTGGCCGGGACCGGACGGGTATGCTCCGCTGACCAGGCCGAGCATCGGGCCGTTGTACAGCCCGTGCGGACTCTCCGCGCGCAGCTGCACCGACTGCGTGCTGCCCGTCGTGACGTTCTGACTCTCGATGACGTCAGCCGGACCCCAGCGGCCCTGGATGGTGGCGATGTCGGCGGCCAGGTGCGGGTTGCTGCCGGGCAGTGTGGCGAGCGCGGCGGCGGTGCCGTACGTGCCGTAGCTCGGGTTGGTAGGCAGCGTGTTCTCGGCGATACCGGCGCCCCAGATCGTCGCGGCGACCGCCACGGTGAGCAGGCCGAGAATGAGCAGCTGCTGGCGCCACTCGCGGCGGAACAGCCGCCAGCCCCAGCGGAATACCGCGCGGCGCGCGGGGACGCCCCCGTGGCCGGTCCCCGCACGCGGACGGGTGAGCGTGGTCACCGGTCCTGGCCCAGCAACGATTCCGGACCGGGTGCGGGCGCCGTCTGGTCGACGATGCGGCCGTCCCTGATGAACACCACCCGGTCCGCCCACGAGGCGAGCTGCGCGTCGTGCGTGACGACGACGGCGGCGACGCCTTGCCGGCACGCGGCATGGATCATGCGCATCACCGCGTCGCTGTTGACCGAGTCCAGCGCGCCGGACGGCTCGTCGGCCAGCAGCAGGTGCCGGTCGCCGACCACCGCGCGGGCGATCGCGACCCGCTGCCGCTCTCCGCCGGACAGCTGGTCCGGGTAGTTCGACGCGCGGTCTGCCAGGCCCAGATCGGTGAGCGCCCGCAGCCCGGCTTCCCGGGCCTTCCGCGCGCCGACGCCGTCCAGTTCCAGCGGCAGCGCGACGTTTTCCGCGGCGGTCAGGCCGGGCAGCAGGTTGAAGTCCTGGAAGACGTACCCGATCGACTGGCGGCGCAACTGCGCCTTGTCGTTGCGCGACATCGTGGCCAGGTCCTGGCCGGCGACGAGGACCTGCCCGCTGGTCGGCTCCTCCAGGCTGCCGGCGATGGTCAGCAGCGTCGACTTGCCCGATCCGCTCGGCCCCATCACCGCCACCATCGTCCCGGCGTCGACCTCGAGGCTGACCTCGCCCAGGGCGTGGACCACGGCGGCGCCCTGGCCGTACACCTTGGATACCCGTCGCAATTCCAGCATGCTCACGGCGTTGCCCCTGTCTTCCTTCTGAGCTTCGGCAGGTCGTCCCGCGCGGGGGCGGGAGGCTCGGCCGCGGCCCGCTTGATCCGGCCGTCCGCGGCATCCAGCCAGCGGACCACCGCGTCAAGCCGGAACAACTCCGCGTCCACCGCCAGCCCCAGCGCCAGGTCACGGCCGGCGTCGGCTTCCTTGATCCGGGTCCACTGCTGCATGAGCTCCACCACGTAGCGGCGGTGCACCTGGATGACCTCGTGCACGTCGGTGCCCGGCACGAGCAGCGCCACCAGCACCTTGATGACGAGCTCATCGCGCGGCGGGGATGACATGTCCGGGGGCGTCCGCAGCCAGTCAGCCAGTTCCCGCGACCCGTCGGCGGTGATCCGGAACCGCTTCTGCGGGCTATCCCGCTCATCGTCGTCGTCGGACTCGACCAGGCCGTCGCGTTCCAGCCGCTGCAGCGTCGTGTACACCTGCCCGATGTTCAGCGGCCAGACCTCACCGGTCCCGGCCTCGAACTCCTCACGCAGCCGCAGCCCGTACTTCGGCCCCTCGCTGAGCAGCGCCAGCAGCGCATGCCGGACACTCACCCTGGATGCCTATTAGGTAGCATACCCAGTATGATACTCGGTTAGCGATGAGACCGCAACGCTCGTTCAGCAGTGCCAACATGCGAGCAAGGTATCCATGGGAGCGGTCCGGTGCCTGGGCCAATATTGCCCTAAACGCCTAGGCCAATTTGCGTCCTGCGCCGGGCCAGGCTCAGCGGCCTGATCCCCGAATACTCCCAGGTCGACCGCGTGCGCAACTGGTAGACCAATCCGTCCGAAAGCGCCAAACCCGGAACGACTAGGTCAGGACTGACGAGAAAATGTGGCGCAGGCACGGGCCGGAAATGGCCTGAACGAGGGGGCTCCCGATAGGGTAAAACCCTAGCTCAGAATGGGTGGGTGCGCCGCCAGGGACTCGAACCCCGAACCCGCAGATTAAGAGTCTGCTGCTCTGCCAGTTGAGCTAGCGGCGCGTGAAGAACGCTGTGATCTTAGCAGCAATCGGCGCGGCGGTGCGAATCGGACCCCGGCCGGCGAGCGCCGGTGCCCAATGCCAGGTGAGAGGGTCATGGGACCTTCCCAAGAAAACGATGAAACCAGCAACAATCCGAACGGACCGTGGTAACTCTGTCACAGACAGGCTCACGCTACGGCGGGGCGAAGCTTGCTATGTGCCTGAACCGGGTGCGGAATCCAACCGTAAAGATAAGTATGCAAAAGCGAGGTTCGTGCGGGTGACGTATCCATGACCGACAGTAATGTCACGCCGTCGGCATCAGAATCGCCCCCAGCCTCCCAGCTCACGCAGCCCCTAGCTGCGGGCGGGACACCAAGCCGGCTGGCCTGGCTGGACCTGCTGCGCGGGATCGCCGCGTTGTTCGTGGTCTTCGACCATCTGAGCTACTACCTGCTGCAGCATGTGCGGGCCGAGGTGTACAACTGGTTCAACGCGGGCGACTACGGCGTTTTCGTCTTCTTCATCATCAGCGGCTACATCGTCCCTGCCTCATTGGAACGCAAGGGCAGCGTGCGGACGTTCTGGGTCAGCCGCCTGTTCCGCCTGTACCCGCTGTACCTGCTCGCGGTGGGGATCGCGGTGGCGCTGTACCTGGTCCACTTCGGGTCGCTGCGCGGCGAGGGCGCTGATCCGGAAGCGTCGTTTTTCTCCCAGCTGCTGATGATGTCCAACGTGCTGGGCGGGCAGAACCTGCCGAACGTGGTCTGGTCGCTGTCCTACGAGATGATCTTCTACCTGCTGATCACCGCCTTGTTCATCGCCCGGGTGCACAAGCGCAGCAGCGGGTATGCGCTCGGCTTCGCGGTCGCCGCGGTGGCGATCGGCGGCCTGCTGCCGCAGGCCTACTTCACCCACAATCTGGCTACCCCGCGCCTGATCGCGGGAGTGGCGGACTTGGCCGTGCTGGCCGGACTGGCCTTCGCGGTCCTGCTGCGCGGCATGTCGCGCCTGCTCGGTGCGGCCATAGTCGCGGTGGTCGCGATCACGCTGCTCGCCTTCAACGGGGGCTGGATCTGGCCGTGGGAAGCGCTGTCGATCCTCGCCCTCATGTTCACCGGGACGATGTTCTACCGGGCCGAACAGGGCCAGTATCCGTGGCCCCGGGCCATTTCGATCGGGTTGGGCGTGTTCGCCCTGGCCATCACCGCCGGCCTGTGGCACAGCCACGCCCTGGGCAACAGTGCGCATGCCGAGCTTGTCTTCGAGCGTCGCTGGGTCTCCACGTTCGCGCTGGCCGGCCTGACGTTCGGGGCCGGCCTGGCGTTCCGGCACGTGCGCTGGCCGCGCGCGCTGACCTGGCTGGGGCTGATCAGCTTCTCGGTCTACCTGCTGCATCCGCTGCTCATCGAGGCGTATCACCACTTCAGCTGGACGCGGCTGCACCATCCGTTCTGGCTGCAGGTGCTGCTCGCCGCCGCGTTCCTGGCCGTCCTGCTCGCGATCAGCTCGGTGACGTACCTTCTGGTCGAACGGCCGATGCAGAATGTCGGGCGCCGGGTCGGCTGGTGGCTGGATGCCCGGTTTGGTCCCGACCGGGTGCCCGACCACGTGCCCGCGTCCGCGGAACCGGCCCTGGTGGGCGGTTCCCGCCCGGCCGCCGAGTAGCTCACCGTCATACTGCATCCTGGTGTCATGGCCCCATTGCCGCTGCCGCCTCCGCGCGAACCCGGTGCGCCCTACCGGGTCTGTCTGGTCTGCCTGGGCAACATCTGCCGCTCGCCGATGGCCGAGACGGTGCTGCGCGCGGCGCTCGCCGAGGCCGGCCTCGACGGCGCGGTCGTCGTGGACAGCGCGGGTACGGGGGACTGGCACATCGGCCAACCGATGAATTCGGGCGCCCGGGCCGCCCTGGCCACCCGCGGTTACGATGGTTCGGCCCACCGGGCCAGGCAGATCGAGCCCTCCTGGCTGGCCCGGCGCGATCTCGTCCTCGCGATGGACGCGCGCAACCTGGCGGACCTGCGGCGGATGGCCGGGTCCTCCGATAGTGCCCGGATCCGGTTGTTCGGTGAGGTGGGCGGGCTGCGCGAAGCTGATGGCGCCGAGATTCCCGACCCGTACGGGGGGAACGCGGCCGAGTTTGGCTACGTGCTTGACCTGCTCGGCAGCGCCGCGCCGGTGATCGCCGTCCGGCTGGCGCGACGGCTCGAACCCGCGGCCGACGGCCGCGACACCCCGGCGTGAGTGCCCAGCGTGAGTGCCCGGCGTGAGTGCCCGGACCGCAAGCCAGATCGCGCGGCTATCCGGCCTCGCCGTCCGGGATGCGCGCCAGGTCGGCTCCCAGCACGGCTATCAGCACTTCATGATCACCCTCGCGGGCGGCCGGCGCGCGTTCGCCAAGGTGATCGACGGCGAGGTATCTCCCGATTCCGCCGCGGCGTTCGCCGCCGAGGCGAACGGCCTGCGCTGGCTGGGTGAGCCAGGCGCCGTTCCGGTCCCTGAAGTGCTCGCCGCAGAACAGGCCGTCCTGGTCATCTCGATGATCGCGCCGGGCCAGGCGACGCCCGAGGCCGCGTTCCGGTTCGGCGCCGAACTCGCCCAGCTGCACGCGGCCGGAGCTGACACCTTCGGCGCGCCCTGGCGGGGCTTCATCGCCAGCCTGCCGCTCGACAACACCCAGCAGCTCCCATGGGCCGACACCCAGCAGTCCCAATGGCCGGACTGGTATGCGAGCCGAAGGCTGCTTCCTTACCTGCGCCTGGCCACGGACTCCGGCGCGCTAGGACGGCAAGAGGGCCGGCTCACCGAAGCGGTGATGGACCGGATCGGCTCCCTGGCGGGCCCGGCCGAGCCGCCGAGCCGCATTCACGGCGATTGCTGGGCCGGAAACGTGCTGTGGTCGGGTGGACGAGGCTGGCTGATCGACCCGGCGGCGCACGGCGGCCACCGCGAGACCGACCTGGCCATGCTGGCCCTGTTCGGCGCGCCTCACCTGGACCGGATCATGGCCGGCTACAACGACACGGTGCCGCTGGCGGCAGGCTGGCGATCCAGGGTCCCACTGCACCAGCTGCATCCGTTGCTGGTGCACGCGTGCCTGTTCGGCGCGTCCTACCGGGACGCGGTAAATTCCGCGGCCCGCGCCGCGCTGGCAAGCTAATTCCGCGGCCCGCGCCGCGCTGGCAAGCTAACCGTGAAGTTCCTGCTGCCCGATCAGCCGGCGTTAGCGCTGGCCGTGTTGTTCTCGTCGATCCCTGCAGAGTTGTTCTCGTCGGTCCCTGCGGACTCCGGGCTAGTCCCGTACGTCACGCTGACATCATCAGCCTCATCGACAACTTCGGGCCAGCGCTCCTGGTCGAGCCAGCCGGGCCGATCGTCGTCGTCGTCTTCCGGCGGCAGGCCGCCCTGGGCTTCGGGCGCGAGCGGGAGCGTCACCCGGAACGTCGCGCCCCGGCCGGGAGCGGTACGCACCGAGGCGACGCCGCCGTGGGCGGCCACCAGCGAGTTGACGATCGCCAGGCCGAGCCCGCTGCCGCCGGTAGTACGCGTCCTGGCCTGGTCCGCGCGGTAGAACCGTTCGAACACCCGGTGGGCCTGGTCCGGTGTCATGCCGGGCCCATGGTCGATGACGTCGAGGATGACCGCCGGAGCCGAATCCTCCACCCGGGGGTCAAGGACCCCGGAACCGATGGACACCTCGATCGGCGTCCCGTCCGGAGTGTGGGTCAGCGCGTTGCTCATCAGGTTCCCGATGACCTGCCGCAGCCGCGGCTCGTCGCCGACGACCAGGAACGCGGCGCCGGGCTGGACGGTGAGGCCGATGGTCCTCCCCGGTGCGAGCATGCGGGCGTCGTGCACCGCGTCGGCGGCCAGCGACAGCAGGTCGATCGGCTTGCGGGCCAGCGGCCGCTGCTGGTCGAGCCGGGCCAGCAGCAGCAGGTCCTCAACCAGCACGCCCATCCGGGCGGCTTCCTTCTCCACCCGCTGCATGATCCGGTCCAGGTCGTCGGGCGTGAGCCCGGCCATCGCGGCGGCCGAGGGTTCGCTGCCTGCCGCGCCCGCCTGGCGCCTGTCCCAGTGCGGCACCAGGCCGCCGCGCTGCCGGTAGTACTCCGCGAAGCCGCGGATCGCGGTCAGCGGCGTGCGCAGCTCGTGGCTGGCGTCCGCGATGAACCGCCGCATCCGCTCCTCAGACTGGTGCGCCGCCGCCTCAGATTCCTCGCGGGCGTGAAACGCGGACTCGATCTGGCTCAGCATCGTGTTCAGTGAGTGCCCCAAGCGCCCGACCTCAGTGCGCGGATCTCGCTCAGGCACCCGCCGGTTGAGGTGACCTTGCGCGATTTCTCCCGCGGTCTCCTCGATCTCCACCAGCGGCTGCAGGTTCGCCCGCACCACGCCGACGATAGCCAGCGCCAGGACACAGACGATGATCGCGCCTACTATCAGCTCGACGACGGCCAGGCGACTGATCGTCGCGTTGATGTTGCCGAGGTCAGCGCCGACGATCAGGGTGCCTGTTTCCTGCTTTACGCTGCCTGGGCTGGTTGTCACCTGGTAGGTGATGGGCTCGACTATTACCCGCCAGCTGTCGTTGCCAGACTGGGCGGGGAAGGTCAGGAGCTTTCCGTTGTTCGCCTCGGCCCAGGCCAGGCTCGTGGGCACCGCCGGAGGCGCCTCCGCTTGACCATAGCCGAAGTAACTGGAGTAGCCGGACTGCGAATCGGACGAGTTGAGCGGCGTTCCTAGCTCCTGGAGTCCGATCATGATGTTGTCGTGCAACTGGTACTGCCCAGGCCCGACGGGGACCGCCTGGTTGCTGACGATGGCGTTGAAGTCGGCCTGCAGCGTAGTGTCGTATTGCGAGGTCAGGTTCGACCGGAGCATCCAGACGCTGCTGACGCTGATCGCCGCCAGCGCGACGATCACGAGCGCGAGCAGCGCCGTTATCAGCTTGGTCCGCAGCGGGGTGCGGTTGGACAGCCGCCGCAGGGCGAGCCAGGGCCGCATCACCCAGTGCCCGCCTCGGCTCCCGGCTTCCTCCGCTGTCATACCCGAACGCATGCCTAAGAAGAGGGAAGCCGCAGCACGTACCCCACTCCGCGCAGGGTGTGAATCAGCCGCGGTTCCTTCGTGTCCACCTTGCGCCGCAGCACGGACACATAGGACTCCACGATGCCGGTGTCGCCGCGGAAGTCGTAGTCCCACACGTGATCGAGGATCTGCATCTTGGACAGCACCCGGTTGGAGT
>Ga0302325_10030938_pt1 | contig 11027 bp, 6 predicted proteins | sample Palsa_T0_2_FD_201948 | JGI IMG/M metagenome (GOLD analysis project Ga0302325, IMG submission 201948) | Peat permafrost microbial communities from Stordalen Mire near Abisko, Sweden - Palsa_T0_2 | ecosystem: Environmental > Terrestrial > Soil > Palsa > Peat permafrost | place: Sweden: Abisko... | reverse complement strand
GCCGCTACCGCAACCATCCTGCGCTGCTCATGTGGACCGTCAACAACGAAATGAACTTCGCAAAGTTCGACGAGAAAGACCCTCCGCTGCTCAAGCGCAAATGGGCCATCCTCGGTGACGCGATTAAAGCGATGCGCCAGACCGATCCGACCCGTCCGATCAGCGCCTATTCCGGGTACGTGCGCAAAGACGCAAAAGAGGGCTACCACGATGTGGTGGCGCCGAACGGTTTCGATGACGGGGATATCGACGACGTCCACCTCTACAGCGGCTGGTACAATCCAAGTTTCTTTTCCCTGTACAACGGGGAGTTTGCAAAAAAATATGGCACGTTGGGGCGTCCGTTAATCAGCCAGGAGCTATCCACGGGCTATCCGCGCGCCGATGGGTGGGCGGTGCGTTCCTACACCTACAACCGCTACGTGCCGCAGGCACTGGTGGGGAACTATGCTTTCGAGCAAAACGATCCGGCGATCTTTCTGACTCGCCAGGCGTTCATGACCAAGGAGTTGACCGAAACCATCCGGCGCACCTCACGCCAGGCGTGCGCGGGATTAATGCCCTTCGCCTATCTGACGTGGTTTTCCAACGTATGGAAAATCGACGAAATCCGTCCGCTGCCCGCCTATGGCGAAATCGCCAAGGCGATGCAGCCGGTGCTTGTCAGCGCGGAGCTTTACGGCCGGCATTTTTATGCCGGAGACACGCTTCGTCGCCGGGTTTGCATATGCAACGATGCGGATGACGGCGGGGCTACGCCCGCCGCAACCATGGCGTGGGAAATCCGCGACGGCGCGTCAGTTCTGGCAAAGGGGACACTGCCAATCCCGGCTGTGGACTACTACGCCGACCATTGGATCGACGCGCAATTCCAATTGCCCCAGACCCTGCCCCGCCCGAGGGTGAACGCCACACTCGCGCTCACACTCCTGGCGGGGGAACGGATCTTGGGCGCGAATGATTACGATATTGTCCTCACCACCCGCGACTGGGCTGCACCAAGAGGCCGGCAGACACTGGCCGTGTTCGATCCCGCTGGCAAGGCCAAGGCCACCCTCGCGGGGGTTCAGACGGTGGAGGTTTCTCTGGCAAACCTTTCCGGGACGAAGGCGCTGATTGTCGGAGATCTCGATGGTGCATTGAAAGCTGCATATGGGGCCGAGGCGTTGAAAACTTTCGTTCAGGAAGGCGGCCGGCTCCTGCTGTTGCAGCCGGGGCCAGCTCTGTGCAAATTCTTGCCCGAATACGTGAAGAGTCATCGCTCCACGCAGGGAGAAATAGTCAGCATGGTGGTGCCGGAATCGCCGGTTTTTGATGGGATTGAACCGCTGGATCTCTCATGGTTTGAGTTGGGGCCGAGGGTCACGCCCCTCGCCTGCACCGGCACTTGGGAAGTGAATCGGGATGAGCCCGGAATTGAGACGCTGGCAAACCAGTGCGATTTTCATGCAGATCAAGTTTTCGGCTCAGCCAAAGTAATTCCTTTTTTCAAAATCGCCGGCGCCCCTCTCGTTGAAATCCACATCGGAAAGGGAGCGATTCTGGCAAGTGAGATGGTGCTCCGGGCCAAGGACCAGGACCCCATTGCCGGCCGGCTTCTGGCAAACGCAATCGGCTGGTTATTGCCGTGACCGCATCTGCGAGGCCTGCACCGGCAAACCAATTGATTTGAGGAACTGAAGGTGACGCAAACCTTAATACAGAGATCCGCAAGCAAATGATAGATGGGGGACGAAAAGGCGAAATCGAAACAAGTCGCGACCGCTATCATGGCGGACCGCCGCACCGACTTCGAGGCGGTACGCGTGTGTGAGAAGGCGCAGGCAAAGACCACCTGCAGAGAGGAACCTCGTAAGCAGGGCAGCTTGCGTAAAATCACTGGGTGGGTGTGAAAGGGCAATCGGTTTGATCAAACCACTCTTGCGGCGGGCGATGAACCTTCGTCAACTTCTTCAGCCGGGCGTTGGAAGCTTGAGCGCGGGGTGCGTTCTTGACCGACTTGCGCGGTCGGGAGGCTTTGACAGGGGCGGAGTGAGATGCGGAAGCCACGCCGATAGTATCGGCGCAATCAGCGGGTCAGTCAAACCTTTTCCGTGGGAAGCCGTTAGGACATCCACCCTTTACCCGTGCGCTCTTTTGGTCGCTCCATGTCGCTTCGGGACGGGAATGCAGAACCGGGCGGGTCCAATACTTTTGCCATCGAGCGGTCAGCGTTTGCCCCATCGCCGTCCAAATGGGCGGGACGCCCATGCCCCGCAGGTCTCGGGACATCACTGATTTCCGGAGGAACCCCGGCAGCTACTTCTTCGCATTCTTCAACACGGCTTCGGTCAGCCTCACCAGCGCGGCGATCGCCCGGTGATCGGTGTCATCCGTTTCCGTTTCGCGGGCTGCGCGCAGGGCTCGGGCCAGATGGTCAACGGCTCGGCGTGAACAGCTAGATACGCCTTTTTCGGGTTTCCCCCTGTTCCGTCTCGGCAGCAGTCGGCGTGATAAGCGATGGCATCAGGGCTTATTGCCGTCATCCGCAGGCGCGGCGGTAACCGGGGCCGCGATGATGAGCCCCAACGCATCGACGTCCAGTCCTCTGCGACCGCATATCCCATAGACGAAGGCGCCTTTACCGTCGAGCTTCGTTTGTGACGTACCGACTTTCTTTCCGAACCACTGGGTCACATACGAGTCGCTTGGGTCCAGGCCGGCCCCCTTTATTTTCATGAATCGAATGCACAGGGCGTTGAGAAACTCCCCAGCATTCACAGTGACGGAGCCCACGGCGTACCCGTCCTTGGCTATCAGACGGATCATGCCGCTTTCCCGTGGTGCCGTGGGCTTCGAATAGAGCGGATCCAGGGCGGAGAAGCAGGCGCGACCCATCCAGTTCCCCAGCCTGATTTGGAAGCCGACCACCGGCTTATGATCCATACTCGCGACAGCGAATGGCCAACCGCCCTGCGTGGTGCCCATGATGTCCGTCTTGAGCATCTCTGCCGGAAGGTTGTTCGGATCCGTGAGCTGCTCATTTGGCGGGAGCATGCCCTGCGCCGCGACTACGGCACTGGCTTGGGCCTCGGACTTGGTGCGGGCCGCCATGCGTTCGGCGAGGGCCGCATTGCGGTCGGCCTCGACGGCATGGCTGTCAGTCCCCGGCGGTGCGGCCTTAATGAGGCCGATGGCATCAACGTTCAGCCCCCTGCGTCCGCAGATTCCATAAACAAACCCGCCCTTGGCGTCCAATTTTGTATTCGAGGCGCCGGATCTCTTTCCATACCATGGACTCGTGTAGGCGGTGCTGGAATCCAGCCCTGTCGGCGACATTTTCATGAAGGTGACACAGGCCGCGTACGCCGACTCACCGGCATTCACTGTCATCCCGCCAACTGCATAACCATCTCGCGCCAACAGCAGCGTCACTCGATCTTCGGGCCCCGCGGTGGGCTTGGCATATAGCGGCTCCAGAACATTGAAGCACGAGTGGCCAAACCATTCGCCGATCTTGATACGGAAACCGATCACCGGTTTGCGATCGGCACTGGCAATGACGAAGGTGCCGCCGCCATTGCCAGCTCCCAGCATCTGCGTTCGTATCATGCCATCCGGGAGGTTCGTGTAATCCGCAATTGCCTCGTCGTCGGTGAGCCGGCCTTGAGCCTTGATCTTGGCCAACTCGGCGTCTTTTGCTTTCTTCTGCGCCGCGATCTCAGCATCGGCGGCGTCCTTCAGCATCGCCAACTCTTTCGGCGTGATCAAGCGTGCATCCACCGTCACGGGGACCGTACCATTTTTGACGTCGGCGCTAAGCTTCCATTCCAGCGACGCGACCCGGCCATGCCGTACGTCAAAGACGTATTGCCCATCGCCGTGAATGTGTTCGTAGCGGTCGCCGGCGTCTTGTGGCGTCGCCAGATCATATTGACGAGTCACAGTCATTTGGTTTCCCACAGGGGGTTGGGCGGCGTAGGTGATCTTTTCGGTCGCTTCGACGTCGCCGGGAACCGGACCGCCGCCCCCGAACGGTCCCCCGCCGAACGGCCCGCCAAAGGGCATACCGCCAAATGGTGAAAGGCCGCGCCTTGAGTCGATAAGCTTGATCGGGCGCTGGGCGGTCCAGGTATTCTGGCCGGCGGTCGGCAATGGCTGCAGCACCAGGCGCCACTCGTTCCCTTGCGATGCTTCGAGTTGTGCGTCCTCCTGCACGTTGCTGGCGTCAAGGATCGCGCCCTGGCGATCGATTGACAGCTGTTTGCCATCAGCCCCTGGGGAATCGCCCCCGAGCCATGAGAGGGACGCCGCCCCGTTTTCGACACCCCAAGAGTAGGCCAAGCGTGTCTCCCCGTCTAAGTTAACAGAAATCGGATGAATGGCGATGAAGGAGCAATTATTTACGGGAAAATGGAAATGGGGACGTATGTAGAATGCGATCACTTGCCGTCTCCCTGCTCCGAGCGCGCCGTATTATTCCGTCGACGGGTGCTGTTCGGATGGGTCCGGGAAGCGAAGCGGGTGGCGGGGACGGGATGACCGCGTCGGACGCGACGTGGCGGGCGGGCGGTTCAGACCCCCGCGGAGCGGGGGGCTAATGGAGGGGTTACCGAAGGTTTGTTTTTGACGGGGGTTTGGCGGTACGATCCATGCCCATGCAGCCGCGCCTGCTCGCGACGATGGTCACAACCACCAGCTACGGCTCGTGGCAGCCCGGCGATCTTCGCGGATACGTGGATCGTGGCGCCATTCTGCCTGGCAACCGGGCTGCCTGCAGCGCCCGGACCCGTCCCGTTGTTCGTCCGGTCGACGGCGACGAATCGGTCACTGAAGGGGCACGATGCGGAGTGAGCCTTCGCGGGCGACGGTGAAGCGGCAGGGGCAGTCTTTCATAACCGCAGCCGGCCGTTGGCACGGTTGAGCACGTGGTAGACCAATCCCCCTGGGCGACACGGGCGATACGAGGCATTCGGGCAACATACCTGCGCCCCTGCTGAAGATGCCCAACCGTTTGACCTGCGGACCTGTGAATCTGACTCTCTCCAGGATCCGCATCGGCACTTTCTTCTGCGCTTCCAGCAGGCACCGTTGAAACTCCTCAATCGACGATTTGCGGCTGTCAGCGGATGCCGTATTCCTGCGTCATGGCGCTGATGGTTGCGGCAAGCTCGTCATCGCTGAGCGGACGATCCCAAAACAGGATTCGACCGATCTCGCCTTTGAAGGACTCTTTGCCGGGATGATTGGTGGCGTCGCGCTCCTGTCCGATGGCCATCTTCGATGAATCGGCTTTCGGATTTACGGGAAACGGCTCGGCGGAAACATGCTTGCAATCGTCCACGAAAAGCTCGACCTGCACTGTTCCCGTGCCGGCGCCCATGCGCCCGGCAACAACATAGAAGCGGCGCACCTCCAGTTTGGGCCCCAGCACCTTTGGATTGTCCGAATTCCAGCGGCCGAAGGTGACGCCGTTGCGGGAGCCCATCCAGAGCGTGTTGTCGTCGTTGAAGCCGGCCCAGAAGCCTTCATAGTTGCCGCCGTTCTTCAGGTTGCCGAAGAAGGAGTTTACGTCCTGCAGCGTGCCGACCTGCTTGTGCGGCGCGATCACCGCGCACCAGGTGTAGCCCGTCCCGCGAATGAGATCGTCGAAGGCGTCTTCGCTGTTGTTGAGAAGCTCCTGCTTCTCGAACACGATCGCGGGGTGTGCGTCAAGTTCGGGCACCGCCCGGCGGAGCGTGGGCCGACCGTCACGCCGTGTCGCCTTGAAAACATCGGCGGCGAAATGCACCTGGTTTTCCCATGCCGCGACGCGATCGCCATCTTCCAACTTCACGCCTTTGTCTGCGTCGAGATCGACGATCAGCCCAGCCGTTGGAATTGAAGTGCTCGTGGCCGCAGCGCTCGTCGGAACCGTGGTTGGAGCGCCGGCCGAGAGCAACACGAGTAGAAGGCAACGACTAACGCAAGGAGTCCGTTTCCGAGTCCTTCTCGATCTTCCTTGGCCGGCCGCGCTCGCGTAGCGGCCCGAGACCCGGTTGCTTCTCCACTTTGGCAGTCCCGGGAGGCGATCCATACGGGCGATTATGCTTGATCGCGCGGGCCACTGCCACCATCTTTGTGGAGTTTCCAATGCCGGTCGTTCAAACCCCGTAAGGTGGATCGCGGTTTTCAGGGCGTGGCGCGGGGTGAGACTTACGCTTTATTTGTCTGTGAGGCCGGTTCGTCGACAAGCGTAAGTCGGAGTCGGAAACCATGCGAACGAGGGAAGGGTGGGAAGCCACGATCCCGATCTCGAGTGCGCGTCAGTGTGCGTGATTCCCGGACCGGGCACCAAACAGACATCCCCGCCCGAGTTGGGCGGGGATGCTGGTGAGATCTGACGTTCTTGTCGCCTCGGACTGGGATTTACTCGAAGGGGTTGGCCGGGGCCGCGGGGGATGGGTTGTCTGCAGGCGCGGAATAGACGCTGTGGATTTTCTGGATCGCGCCGTAGAACTCCTTGAGTTGTGTCATCAATTCGTCGGCAGTCACGCCGGTGACGCGAACGTTGTCGCGAAGCACCAAAACGTTGCCTTCGATGTCGATATACGAGGGGGCGGTCTTGTCATTGGCCTGCAGCAGCGCCAGGAGCACCTGCTGGCTCGGGGCGTCCTGCTGATTCAGTTGTCCCGCGACATACCAGATGTTGAGGTACTTCTTGTTTGGCGAGATCGCGAGCATGATCGTCACCGCCGGGTTTCCGTTCAGTGCCGGAATATTCACCTGGCACGCCGTGTCACCGTTGTCCTGTACTTCGTTAAAGGAAAGATTCAGGCTCCTGAGCATCGCGCCCAGCGACTCGAAAGTGAGTTCGCCGCCCTGGTCAGGGGCTGGCAGACCGAAGTCGGCGTTCGCTGTATGGGCCATGTGAGCGAAGGTCGGGCTGGCAAGGCCAAGACCAAGGTTCAATGACACGACCGCGGCGGAAATGGCTCGGGCCGAACGACTTTTGAGAAAGGTGAACATGGTGGACTCCTTCACGAAACTGGGTTGAAAACCCGTGTGTTTTGGAACTGTTCGCCGTTCCGATTGGCGTGAAAAGCATTTGCTTCTCGCCCGGTGCTACGCAGAGGGGGGCGAAGCCTTACACCGCTTGGAATTTTTCTCCCGACGGTCAGGTGGACAGGGTTCAGGGTGTCAGGGTTCAGGGTTCAGGAAGGAAAGAACTTTCCGGTTCCGTTGCATTTCCTGAACCCTGAACCCTGAACCCTACAATTCTGCCCTGCCGGCGCCCCCGGAACCGCGAAATGGATGGACTCCAGACCCGCTGCCGCGATAAACTAAGCTGCAAAATGTACGTCCTCGAGAAAATTCGCGAGGTGTGCGAACGGCACCACGAGGATCTTGCTGCTGACGGCCCGCCGTGAACTCCACCAATGCAGCAATGATCACCATCTGTCCCAGCGAAGAGCAGTTGCTGGCCGTGGCAAGCGGCGAGGCGCCGTCGGATGAGTTGGAGTCTCACCTTCACGAATGCGACCGCTGTCTCCGCAAGGTCAGCGGATTCAAGCTGGAAGTCCGGGGACTGCAGCAAGCGTTCCGCTCGATCAGGCAGGCCCCGAATCCTTTGCCGCGATCGGCGCCGACGATCTCGCGGTTGTGCTCTGATCCGCCAGCCACCGCGCCCCCGCAGCAAACCGCAGGTGATCCCGAGAAGATCGGCAAATATCTCGTCGTCAGCACGCTGGGGAGTGGGGGGCAGGCGAGCGTTTATCGCGCCGTTCACCCAACGCTGGATGAACAGGTCGTGATCAAGTTGTCATCCCGAACGCTCGACGCCGCAGATGCGGCCGAAAATGATCGTTTGATCGGCGAGGGACGCATCCTTTGCCAGTTAAAGCATTCGAACATCGGTCGAATCTACGATCTGGATTTCTTCGAACGCCGTCCGTTTCTGGTGATGGAGTATGTCCGGGGTCGCTCGCTGGACCAGTACCGGCGCGATCGCATTCGTCTGAAGGCACGGGAGATTGCTGATCTTTCGGCAAAAGTTGCTCGGGCGTTGGAGGCAGCACATCGGTTGGGAATTGTTCATCAGGATGTCAAGCCACAGAATATCGTCATCGACGAGAACGACGAGCCGAAGCTGATCGATTTTGGCATGGCGCGGTTGAACGGCGCGTGGACACAAGGCCAACGTCAGCCACTGGGTGGGACGATCCACTACATGTCTCCTGAACAGGCACGCTCGGAATCCAGCCGGATTACGGGCCTGAGCGACGTGTTCGCTCTTGGCGCTGTTCTTTATTTCCTGATCACCGGCGCTCCTCCATTCGCCGGCACCGCTCGGGACGAGCTGCTTTCGCGGGCCTCAAATTGCCGATTCGATCGCGGCGCGTTGGAAAAAGCGGATGTCTCCCCGCGTTTGAAGCAGATTACGCTCAGGGCGATGGCGGCGAAACCGGAGGATCGTTTCGCCGGCGCGAAGGAGTTGGCCGAGGCGCTGGAGGCCGCGAACCACGCCGCCGCACGACGCCGGATGCTGATCCGCGCGACCCCGGCAGTGTTGGCCCTTGCGGCGCTGGGAGCGACGGCCTGGTTCTGGCCCCGGCAGGCTGCGATTCCTGCGCCGGGCCAACTGCTGATTACGCCAGACGGCTCGAGCGGTCTTGACGGCCATCTGCCGCTGATCACCGGCGAGAAACTGAAGATCGAAGGGGTGGTTCCTCGAGACGCGCCGGCGGTGGTGTTTTGGATCGGCTCAGCGGGCGAGGTCTTTCGCATGTCCGTCGTGCAGCAGCAAGGCGCTGATCAGTTCGATCACGTGATCAGTCCGGGCGAAGCTCGCACGACCGCATTGACGGGTCCGGCCGGGACGGAGTTTCTTCTGATGGTCGCCGGCCGCGATCTGGCCAATTCTCAAAAAGTTGATGCGATGCAGTCCGAATTACAGACCTTCTTCGCCGCTCGTCCCCTGCCCGACCTGCCGCCGACGGGCGCGGTGCTCGTGGACGGCGGCGGGGCGCACGCGCGGTTCCTTGATGGCGGGCAACGATCGCGCGACCCGGGCATGGAAAGCGCGGACGCCTGCGCGGGAGTTTCCGTTCCGCTCGATGAATTGAGGCGACGCCTGAGCGAACGAGGTTACTTCGTCGCCGGCATTGCTGTGCCACATCAGGACCCGCACGAGTGAGGATGCCGGGCTATGCGAGCGTGGACTTTATTGAACCTTCCGGTCCTCTCGAACAGGGCTATGCGAACAGTTCAGAGGGGTGCAGTGCCATGACCCAACGGAAGAAGATCGCGAAGTTGCTCTGTATTGTCGTAGTGATCGCAGCAGGCTTGGTGCGGCCGTGCCCCTCGTCAGCGGCGGAGCCGGGGACGCCGCCATCGACAGGACCGACCACGTCTCCATCGGATGATGAGCTCAAGCCGGCAGATGATCTGCTGGAGGCCGCGTCCAACGATCTGAATTCCGGCAAAGCGGAAGACGCGTTGGCCAAATATCAAAGCGCCTCCGATCTCTACAAAAAATTACAAGTATCAGAGGAAACGACGGAACATGCCGCCTGCCTGAATGGTGAGGGGTTGTGCCTCAATCAGCTCAGGCGAAGTGCCGACGCATTGCCGGTGTGCAAAGCGGCGTTGGAAATCTGTCAGCGTCTGCACAAGAACGAGGACGATTCGGATGTTGCGACGGCGATGGTGAATCTCGCACATTGCCTGGCCAATCTGGATCGCTGCCAGGATGCATTGCCGCTGGATCAAGCGGCGCTGGAGATGCGGCAGCGGCTCGACAAGGGAGAGGATTCGCCGGAGCTCGCGTGGAGCACGACCAGCGTTGCCAAGGATTTGGGGGCACTGGACCGGGGCGCCGAAGCGTTGCCTCTGTACCAACAGGCATTGGAGATGCGGCGGCGGCTCCATAAGGGGGAGGACGATGACGACGTCGCGGACTCCTGTTTCAACCTGGGCGATTGTCTGCAGGATCTTGGGCGGCCGGCCGATGCGCTGACCAACTTCCAAGCGGCGCTGGAGATGAGGCAGCGCCTGCGCAAAGGTGCGGACGACGCCGATGTGGCGACGACGCAGAACAGCGTCGGCTTTTGTCTCTACGCGTTGGGGCGGTATGACGAGGCGCTGAAGGTATTTCAGTCGACGCTTGATATGCGGCGGCGGATGTATCAGCGGGACGATCAGCTCGATGTTGTCGCGAGCATGAATAACGTCGCGCAATGTCTGGACGCCCTGGGCCGGGATTCCGAGGGGCTGGTTCTGTATCAGTCGGCGCTCGCGTCAACGCGCCGGATGTACAAGGACCAGGACAACACCGCGGTCGCTGTGGTGATGGACAACGTCGCCGGTTGCATGGAATCGTTAGGGCGCGGCACCGAAGCGCTCCCGATGTTTCAGTCGGCCCTGGAAATGAGGCGGCGGATTTACGCGGGACAGGACGATACCGATGTCGCATCGTCCCTGAATAATCTGGCGACGTGTCTGGAGTTTCTGGGCCGTGGCCAGGAAGCGTTGGCCAATTTCCAGGCGGCGCACGACATGCTGGAGCGCATTCACAAAGGGCAGGATTCTCCGGACGTGGCAACCGCCCTGGCGAATATTGCCAGCTGCCTCGATGCGCTGGGCCGCTGTGCCGAGGCGTTGCCCGATCACGATGCGGCCCTGGAGATGAGGCGGCGTATCTATAAGGACGCGGATCACCCCGACATCGCCCATTCGCTGAACAATCAGTCGATTTGCTTCACCTCCCTCGGTCGTCATGCCGACGCGCTGTTGGCACAGCAGGCGGCGCTGGAAATGTGGCAGCGGCTCTATAAAGACCAGGACCATCCGGATCTGGCGACGGCCATGAGCAATGTCGCGGTCTCGCTGGATAATCTTGGGCGCTCTGCCGAGGCGTTGCCGTTGTATCAGTCGGCGATTGCGATGAGACGCCGGCTGAAGGACCAGGACCCTTCGGGGTTTGCGATTGACCTGGCGCTGCTGGGCGGATGTCTGATGTCGCTGGACCGTCCCGATGAGGCACTTCCCTACACCCGGGAAGCGCTGGA
>Ga0302325_10030936_pt1 | contig 11027 bp, 8 predicted proteins | sample Palsa_T0_2_FD_201948 | JGI IMG/M metagenome (GOLD analysis project Ga0302325, IMG submission 201948) | Peat permafrost microbial communities from Stordalen Mire near Abisko, Sweden - Palsa_T0_2 | ecosystem: Environmental > Terrestrial > Soil > Palsa > Peat permafrost | place: Sweden: Abisko... | reverse complement strand
GAGCGTTTCCAATCTGGTGCAATATCTGCGGACCTTGATGCAATCCTCCAGCGATGAGGCGCGGCAGAAGAAGTTTGGCCTCACGCCCCGCGAACTGGAGATTGTTTCGGCGGTCGTAGCCGGCTACTCCAACAAGGAAATCGCTGAATATTTCAAAATCAGCGAAGACACCGTCAAGCACCACCTGAGCAACATCTTTGACAAGCTGGGAGTGTCAACGCGCTTGGAACTCGCGCTGTTTGCCGTGAACCAGGCCTTGCCGCTCAAGAGTATTGCCTGAATTACTAGACGCGGAAGTAACCTGTAATGGACACTAGGGTCACCCGTATGGCACTTTTGTGCCATTGGCCGAGCCTTGCCGGGTGATTAGGATTCTCTGCAGAGCCCTCGCAGAGGTTGTGTGTCGGTGTGTAACTGGGAGCCCCCAAGAGGGGAAGTTCGGTTCAAGAATGGAGAGGGAGCTCAATGGCAAGACTCTTACAGCAACTCGGGCAGCAACTTTGGAACGATGACCGCGGTCAGGACATCGCGGAATACGCGGTGATGCTGGCGGTGATTCTGGTCATCGTCGTGGGTACGATTCGGCTGATCGGTTCGAACGCCAACAACGTGTTCTCGAATGTTGGCAGCTCGCTGCAGTAGTTCCCGATCGCTGCCGGTCCGGATCACAGTTCAAGCTGGCGGCACAAGTCACGCGGGCTGATCCCGGCGCTGCCTCGATTCCAACACAATCTTTCGGATGACCTCGCGTGTGCGCTCCGCAAGCGTGCGCTTTGTCGCGTACGCGAATCGTAAGCTCCGCCGGGCTTATTGCTTCGGGTCTGGCTTCTGGTCCCCCGCAGGCGCGGTCAGCGCCACTTTGTCGGCGCCCGGGGTTGAAATCCTCGTCAGAAACGGAAATGGTGGAGTGAGCTCGAAAGGCATTTTCTCGCGCGCCGAGTTCAGAGCAACCGGCTTGCCTTTGGCCATTTCCACCTGATCGCTCCACGGATCCACTTTGATGCGGCCGCCCAGCGGAAGCGCGGCAATCTGGTCGGTGCGATTCGCATCCAGAGCCGGGGCTGTGGCCATTAGGCTCGCCATCCGGATGGTCTTTCGGTCAGCAATACTATTTCCCAGGTGAGAGTGCAGCAGGTTGGGAAGATCCGGCGCTTTTTCCTGCAACGCCTTCAGAAATAATCCAGCGCTCCCCAGCTTGTCTTTGTATGGAGAGTTCTTCAACATCTCCAGGGCTTTCGCGTCGGCCGCTTCTTCTTCCTTTTCGCTGCGCCGGAACGCCAGGTTCCGGAACGAGTCTTCGTCGGGGAAGAACATGCGGTCGTTGAACGCCAGCTGAGTATCGAAACGGTGCCCCAGCACTACATGGGCCAGTTCGTGCGACAGGATCATCGCCAGCGACGCTTCATCCGGCAGCACATCCAGCAAACCACGGCTGATGATGATGGTATGGCCGATGGTGAACGATTCCAGCGGAGCAGTCAGCAGGACCCGGCAGCGGACGTCTCCCTGGAGATCAATGTTGTTGGTCACCAAAAGGTTGTTCACCACCGTGAGCAACACTTTGTCGACTTCTCCGGGAGGCGCGAGCAGGCCGATCTTCTGGATGCGGTCAATGGCATTGTCTTCCGCCTGCCGCTCCCACATGCGCTCGGCAACCACCGGAGTTGCATCTGAGGCGGCCTCGGTTTGATCTTTTACGGACTGGGGCGAGTCCACCACGATCTGGGTAAATTCCTCGTTCCGTGACAAGCCCTTCACGTCGTATCCCCACAGCCGGGTCTGCGCTTTGAAATGCAGAGTCTTGGAAAGGCCGGTCTTCAGGTTCTGCTCTTCCGTGTAGATATACGCCGGCAACCAGGTTCCGGGGCGCATGTTCAGGCGCCAGCTGTCGAAGTGAAAATAGAAATTAATCTTGGGCGGCGGCGCATAGGTGCCGTTGAAACGAACGATGTTGTATTCCTGATCCTCCACCCAGACGCGCCCCTTGAAGCGCGGAATCTTTTCTCCAGCTCGCGGCTCAACATCGATCACCAGGCAGCGCACTTCGCCCAGAAATTCGCGGCGCACAAAAGTGAAGTTGTAATACTTTTTCTGGAAATCAGTATCGAGCACCACCATCTGCGCAAAGCCGAGCGGCAGAAAGTGCATGGAATAAACGCCGGTCAGCTTGGTCAGCATGCGCTGTCCGAATCCAGGCTGTCCCGTGAACGAAGTGTCTTCGGGACCGTCGGTCATATCCAGCCGGCCCAGAAAATAATGGTCTTTGACGGGCTGGGGATTGCCGGCGCTGTCTGGTTTGAGATCCTGAATATAGGTTTCAACCATGGGGTGCATGTGGCGCATCTGGGCGAGGAACAGGTGTTCGCGCTGCACCATGCGGTCGATTACATCGCCGAGAGAGGCTGCGGATTGTGGCGCGGCGGCGGACTCTTGCGCGGGTGGCCCAGCCTGAGCGCTTGCCGGCAGAATCCCAGCCGCTACTAGTAAAAACGCGAGAACACTTGAACGCAAAATTCGCATAGGAATAATAATTAAGAATTTATGCTATCTGAAAGACCACGTGCAGTACCACAGTCGAGTCCGAGGGCTGGCCATCACGCAGCGCGGGCTTGAAGCGAAGCTGCCCTGCCTCTTTCATGGCTTCCTCATCCAGACCGTGTCCCAGACCGCGAACTACGCGTAAGACTCTGACTTTGCCGGAAGCCTCCAGCACCGCTTCCACCAGCACTTCGCCTTCGACTTTTTGCTTTCGAGCTTCTTCGGTATAGATGGGGACCGGCTTCCAAAGGATTTCCGCGGGCACGACCTTGGGCGCAATAGTTTGGGCAGTGTGCGATCCGGAGGTCGGGGGAGCGGGAACATCCGCGTTTCCAAATCCGGCCTGCTGAACCACAGCGCGCTGAACCGGTTGCGAGTTATTGACCGCGACGCCGTTGCCGAATCCGGAGCTGACGACAACGCCACGAGCTCCGCTGGCGCCGCCGGTGCCGTTGCCTGAGCCCGGTCCGGTGGGCATATCGAACGATCCCAGCTGCGCGATCGTGATGGGTTTTCCCACGCTGGCTTTCGCCGGGATGCCATGCGGATCGCCGAAGCCCCCGGTCTGCACCTTCTCAGGCGCGAGCGCGATGGTTGGAGTAGCCGAGCTTCCGCTGGTGAAAACGTTGGTCTTGACCGGAGCGCGCGGAATCACCGGCTTCGGGACCGGCGGTAAGTTCTCCAATTTTTTTGCGGCGACCACAACTTCAGGAGCGGGAGCTTCTTCCATCTTGATTTTCGGTTTCGGCTGCGGAGCGGGCAGTCGCAACGCCTCCACCGGCGGATCGAGTTCGGCCACTTGCGGCGGCGGGGTGAATCTCCGAATCGGCTGCGGCTGATGATTCACCGGCACCGGTGTCGGGACCAGTTCGATGGCGTGATAATCATGAATCGGAGCTTCCAGGATCTCCGGGTGGAGCACACGCACCCAGACCAGCAGCGCCACGGCTGCTGCCTGAACGCCAAAACTGAGAGCTACCTCGGACCATGGCTTTCTCGGCTCCGGTAGGAGGGAAAAAAGGCCTTGCTGGGAAACGGATGACCCCATAATTGCGCCCCTGCGCTTGTTCGTGGTTAGAACCCAATCTTAGAACCCGGGTTGCGAGCGAAAAGCTCTCCGCCAGGTCGAAATTTGTCGGGGGAACCTGTTGGAACAGCTCCCCTGGGAGGACCCAAGCGGGCTGCCGGACCTTGAATAATGCACGGCAAAGGCCACTTTCGGCGTTCCCGGCATTCCGATAAGAAACGCAATATCAATAGTTTACACCTTCTCTCGTCGTTGGTTGGACTGCCTGTGAAGATTAGGGTAGCAAAAAAAATACACCGTGGAGGAGAGATTTACGGTTGACGGCCCAAGGCGATTCCCAATGCGGCGCAGGCGCAAACCGGGATTGGGCCGGCAATGAACGGGGTAGCTGGCGCACGATCTAGCCGTGATCGGGCAATGAACGACCTGGCAATGAACGGCCTAGCAATGAACGATCTTGGCGCTTTTGATACCCCGCGTGGCATTGCGCGTGTCGACCACCAATTGCGCCTCCTGAACGATCTGTTTGTAGTCGTAGTCGGAGTGGTCGGTGACGATGAGCACGCAGTCGTACTGGCCCAGGTCTTTGAGTTCCGAGCGCTTCATCTGCAAGTCGTATTTTCTTCCTTTGCCGATGAAAGGGAAGTAGGGATCGTGATAACTCACCACCGCGCCGTCTTTCTGCAGGAGCTCGATGATGGTGAGCGCGGGAGATTCGCGCAGGTCGTCAATGTCTTTTTTGTAGGCTACGCCCAGCACCAGCACGCGCGCGCCGTTAATCGCCTTCTTGTGGCGATTCAGCGCTCCGGCCACCGAGGCCAGAACGTGGTACGGCATGTTGGTGTTGATTTCTCCCGCGAGTTCGATGAAGCGGGTGCGGAAATCCCATTCCTTGGCTTTCCATGACAAATAGAACGGATCCACGGGAATGCAGTGTCCGCCTAGTCCGGGGCCGGGGTAGAAGGGATGAAAACCGAAGGGCTTGGTGGAAGCGGCGCCGATGACTTCCCAAATGTCGATTCCCATGCGCAGGCACAGCAGCTTGAGTTCGTTGACCAGCGCGATGTTCACGCAGCGATAAATATTTTCGAGGAGCTTGGTCATCTCCGCGGCGGCGGGCGAGGAAACCGGAACCGTGCGATTGAAAATGGCTCCGTAGAGCGCGCCGGCGAGTTCGGAAGCTCGCGGATTCAATCCGCCGATCACTTTGGGAATGTCGCGGCGCGCCACGGTGGTGTTTCCCGGATCTTCACGTTCCGGGGAGAAAGCGACGAAGAATTCGTTCGCCGCCACTTCCGTAACTTCTGTTCCGCGCGCGGCTTTCAGCCCGGCTTTGTTCTCTTTTTCGAGAATCGGTACCATGACTTCTTCGGTGGTGCCGGGATAGGTCGTGCTTTCGAGAATGACAAGTTGTCCGGCGCGCAGATGAGGTGCGATGGAGTGTGTAGTATCGGTGATGAAACTGAGATCTGGTTCGTGATATTCGTTCAGCGGTGTGGGAACGCAGATGATGATGGCGTCCATTTGGGTGATCTGCGCGTAGTCCGAGGTCGCGGTAAAGCCCTGCGCCTTGGCAGCCTGAATTTCGTCGGTCGTGATGCGATAGATGTAGGAACCGCCCTTGGCCAGGGTGTCGACCTTGCGCTGGTCAATATCGAAGCCCGTGACCTGGAACTTCTGCTCGCTGTAGAGCAGCGCGAGCGGGAGCCCGACGTAGCCCATGCCAATGATGCCAACCTTGGCATGGCGCTGCTGGATCTTGCTTTTTAGTTGGTCAACAGTAGTATCCGCGGCAGAAGTCGTCATTGTCTAATAAGCCCGTCGTTTCTTTGAGATAGAGGGGGAAGGTCCTGAATGCGGCGGTCGAAAACTAGTTTTAACGAACCGATTTTAACATGGCGGCGGTTGGGAAACGCAGTTTCACAGCGCCCCAGCTTTCGGTGAGGCAAGAAAGCCAGCAATGCGCGCAGGAGCTTGAAAACAAATGGGATTAGCGGGTAAGCGTCGAAATTGGATGGTCGCCGTGCTGTTGCTGGCGGTGTTCCTTGGACTGTTTGCTGTCAGGGCGGGCGAGCTTCTGGTGGTGGATGCGCCTCGACCCTCCGATGTTATTGTCGTGCTCGCGGGAGAAACCGACCGGCGTCCGGCGCGGGCGCTGGAACTTCTGCAGCAAGGCTATGGAAAGCGGGTGCTGATCGACGTTCCCGCCGAGTCCAATATCTACACCTTCACGCAACTGGACCTTGCACAGAAATATGTGCAGAGCCTCCCCCAGGCTGCGGCCGTCAGTGTGTGTCCGATCGTCGGGCTTTCGACAAAGGGCGAGACCCAGGATGTGGAGAAATGCCTGACGCGGATGAACGCTGGCACGGTTCTGATTGTGACTTCGGAGTTCCACACGCGCCGCGCGCTAAGTATCTTCCGGCGGGAGTTGCGAGGCAGAACATTTTCCGTGGCTGCAGCTTACGACAGCGCGCAGTTCGGCACGCACTGGTGGACGCATCGGCAGTGGGCGAAGACTGTTGTGGATGAATGGTTGCGTCTGCTGTGGTGGAGCGTGGTGGACCGCTGGCATTAAAACTTCTGGCGGTAAAAAAGCTCGATCTCTGCGGCTAAAGCCGGACGCAAAACAGCGCCTTCATCGCAGCGCTGAAAGCGCTGCGCCACCCGAATTCAACCGCAACATCGATCTCGGCGCTGCCGCGGCGGCCGAAATTCAAGGACAGCACTAAAGTCTTCCGCACTTCGTTATCACCACTTCGTCATCACCGAGTTTCCTGGCGGAACAGGGTGGCAATTGCGGAAAGTTTTCCACCGAAGAGCCGCGTCCAGAGCACAAAAGCCATTGACTGGCAATCCATTTGGGGGGTAGGATTCGACAAGGTCACCAAAACAGTTATTAACGGAGTGTGGGAATGGGCGAGTTTTCTTTCCGCAGGATGGTTAGTTACGTGCTGCTGTGCTTGCTTCCCGCTTCAGTGTTTGCCGCTGAAACCAACGCGGCCATGCTCTATACCAACGGGACGGCATGGGTGAACGGCACACACGTACCTCGCTTTTCTTCGGCCATCTTTTCCGGCGACCTTTTGCAAACCCGCTCTGATTCTGTGGCTAATATCACGCAGACTGGTTCCAGCATTACCGTGCTTGCCGATTCCCTGGTGCAGTTCGAAGGCTCGTTTTTGAAGATTGAGCATGGCGGGCTGACCGTTTCAACTTCCAAGGGTGTGGTAACCACGGCCGGAGATGTGAAAGTCGCGCCCGCTTCAAGTGCCTGGACGGAGTTTACCGTCACCGATGTCGATGGCACGGTGAGAATTGCCGCGAGCAAGGGCGACCTCTTGATCACCGACGACGCCGGCTCGGCAACTCTGCAGCAAGGCCAGGACACGACGCGGCAAGAATCGCCCGACCAGGTGAACAACAACGACCAGCCGGCCAAGGAGAAAAGAAAGAAGAAGCGCGCTGCAGGAGCGGCTCCCGCCGCTGGCGGCGGCCTGCTGAATTCTCCCATCGCGGTCGGAGCAGGCGCGGCTGCTATCGTCGGCGTCACGACCTGGGTGCTGCTCCAGAGTAGCAACCCCGCTAGCCCGTCCACTCCGTAGCCACACTCATTTCTCCCCCGTCCTCGTTTTATTTTCTTAGACTGGTTCCGCGAAGACTGGTTCAGCGGAGAACTACTTCAAGGAAAAGCCTGAACCACAGAGGGACACAGAGGTTCACAGGGTATTGCCGAGCCCCTTAGTAAGCTTCCCTGAAACTGCGAACCTAGGCTTTTGTAAGTCAGGTTTTAGAAATCAGTTTCTCAGACCACTTCAGAGGCGGGCAGGGTCTCTTCGGCGGGCGGCTGCACTGGCTTGCGCTTGCGTTTGGGGACCACCATCGGCTCGGATGCGGCGACGGTGCAGAACACATAGAAAAGCGCGGCGTTGGCGGGAATCTCCAGATTAAAGTCGACCGCGCTGTGCACCAGGATGCCGGCGATTCCCAGGATGCAGGCCAGAGTGACCGCTCCGCCAACCTCCGAGGGCCAGTTTCTCATCTTTTTTCCAGCCCTGCGAAACAGCACCACCAAGTACCAGACCACGGTACCGAAGCCCAGAAGTCCCATTTCGACCAGCAGTTGCAGGTAGTCGTCGTGCGCCTGGTTGATGAAGAAATTAGTGTAAAAGGTGCGAAACTGAGGATACGCCACCGGGAAGCATCCCAATCCCCAGCCTAGAACCGGGCGCTTCCAGAACATGCGTAACCCGTCGCGATTGATCTGGAAGCGCATGTCGTTGGAGATGTCGCTATGGGAGCTGTGCAGGGTGGCCAGGCGGCGAGTGAGTTCTTCACCACCGAGCCAGGTCAACAAGCCTGCCACCAGCAGCAGAAACAGCCCAAATGCCGCTGCCCTGCGCCAGTCGTAACGCTGCCTTACCAGGACGACCGCCAGTACGACCAGCTCGGCGAGCAGGGCCATCATCCCGCCGCGCGACCCGGAAAGAAAAATTGTTCCTGCCATCACTGCGGCGGCGCACGCGGCGGCGATCCGTTCCTTGTGAGGAGCGATTCGGGCGAGCGACACCACCAGCGGAATCGGGATCAGCAGTTCCATGAGCCCGGCGTAGTGGTTGTGATTGACGTAGGGGCCGTAGATCCATCCGCCGAGGCGCGGCTGACGCAACCAGTAGAGGCGGCCGTTGGGAGAAATGCCTTGCAGCAGCGCAAAAGCGGCAACCGCGGAACCGTAAATACAGAAAATCACGGCCAGTTTGCGGGCCTGGGCGCCGCGCAACAGAGTTTGCGACGACAGGAAGCAAAGAATGCCGTAGGCGACGAACAACAAAGCGTTCGAGATGGTGTCGTGCGGGTAAGCGCTGCGGCGAAACACGATTTGCGCCAGAACCAGCAGGCCGAAGACACCCATGGGGAGAAACAGGGGATTCGGGATGATTTTGATTTCACTGTCAATCCATTGCTTCGCGATCCAGATCAGAGCCAGCAGAATCGCGCCGGCTTCGAGCGCGAACATGGACCACGGTTCCGTCGCTCCGAAAGCCAGGGGACCGAACATGATCAGGCCAAAAGTTCCCCAGAGCAGGCCTGAGCCGACCTTTTCGGAGAGTGCGTCGGACAGCGCGCGTCGCTTGGCTTCGGCAGTTTGGGCTAAGGGTAAGGGCATGAAATCGGTTGTGTTCGGCCAGTACGGGCTTCGATTGCCTACGCCTTCCTCACCAGGTGGAAATCGCCGACCCAGAGCTTACCACGGATGGGGCTGCCCTCCGGCAGGCGGCGGATGTGCAGCACCACCAGTTTGCACTCTGGCCCGGTGGTGAACTCGCCGGTGGCGGACTTCCAGAATCCGGCATCCTTCAATTCGTCGCTCTCGTAATAGATTGCTTGGCTATACATGTCCTGGACGGTGAAGTGCGGTCCGCCGGCGCCGTCAAAATCTCCAGTCTTGTAGTAACCCGTAAACATGTACGTAGTATTGGGCTGGACAGGAATGTACTGGAAGAAGCCGGCATCGCTCACTCGCGGGCCGTCAAATGTAACCAGCAGGGAACGCCGTCCACCGTGAAAATCGCTGGGATCGAGGGTTAGCTCGACGCTCGGCTGCTTTTCATATTGCCAGTCCAAACCACCGTTGAGCACGTCGAGGTTGAAGTTTCCATTCACTACGAGGTTGTGGGCAGAGGGCAGATAGCCCGAGAGTCCCAGGCGGATGGCCGCTTGCTGCCACACGAGCAAGGCCTGGTCCACATCTTTGTGCAGAATGAGATAGTGAAAGTATTCGAGAACATATCGCAAGTCGGGCCGTTCGTTCACCTGCATCAGGGCAGCCCAGGCCTTGGCGGTCGCCGAGGTCTCATTTTTGGACATCAGCAGGCTGAGGAGAGCGATGTCTGCGTCCAGGTGAGGCGGGACGACGTCACGAAGAAGGGCGTCTACGTCGGGTTCGATGCGCCAGCAGAATTGGATCGCTGACGGGATCAGGGAGGGGTCGGTGCTGAGGACGACGCGGAATTCGCGCAGAGCTTTTTCATTTTCGCCGCGAACCAAGTAAAGGTTTGCTGCCTCCCAGGCCACGTCGGGGGTGGTGGGGTCGGCTTCAATGGCACGCTCCAAAGCGGCAGTCTGGCTGGGAATGTCGCCCAGAACCTGATAGGCGCTGGCCAGATCGAACCAGAAACGCGCGGAATGCGGATTGAGTTGAACGGCGGCGCGGTAAGGCTCGATCGCTGCCGAAGGGTCATGAGCGATGAGGTAGTAGTAACGGCCCAGCCGGTCGCGGTAGTCCGCGTTACCGGGGTCGAGCCTGGCGGCTCGCTGCAGGCCCGCGAGGTCGACGCGCTCGCCATACCAGGAGGCCACGCACTCCCGCCCGGAAAGGCTCAGGTAGGCGGCCGCAAGCCCAACGGCTACGACCGCAACCAGCCACTTCTGACCTGGTTTGTTGAAAGGGATCTGCATATTTATGCCGGGGACACGCCCGGGCTAGGCGCTGCTGGACGAAGCGGGTGGTTCTACCTCGTGATCTTCTTCGTCTGACTCGCCCTCGTTGCGGTAGTACTGCGCATACTTGCCCTGATATTCGTAGTAGTAGTAATAGTCGGGGGAGCTCAAGTCGACCGCGTTCAGCAGAACGCCCGATACGCGAGCATTGACCTGCATCAGAATGTCGCGGGAGCGGCGCAGGGCCTGCTTGGTGGTGCTTCCGGAGCGGATGACAAGCACAATCGCATCGGCGCGCGGGGAAAGCACGACGGCGTCGGTGACCGACAAGGTCGGAGGCGTGTCGAGCACAATGTGGTCATACTTGTCGCGCAGTTCGGCCAGGACGTCGCGCATGTTCGTGGATGCGAGCAACTCGGCCGGGTTGGGCGGTGGAGTTCCGGCAGGCAGAACGTCGAGGTTCGGAAGCGTAGGGGCGACAGTGATGGCCTGCTTCAAAGTGATGCTGCCGGTGAGCACGTTGCTCAAGCCGCTGCGCGGACCCATGCCCAGCGTCTTATGAATGCTGGGACGGCGCAGGTCGCAGTCGATCAACAGAACGCGTATGCCTTTTTGCGCCAGCACCACGGCACAGTTGATGCTGGTGGTGCTCTTGCCCTCCTGGGGCAGGGCGCTGGTGACCATGATGACCTTGGGCGGCGCGCCCAGATGGGAGAGAAGAAGCGACGTTCGCAGAGCGCGATACGATTCCGCCATCTGCGACTGCGGCCGCACGTGGGTGATCAGCTCCACGGCTTCATTCGACGAGGCCAGAATGAGCCGTTTGGAGGACGCGCCTTCGCGTGCGGTCTTCGATCCCAGAGGAATCATACCGAGCGGAGGCAGACCGGAGATGGCCTGGGCCTGCTCGGTGGTGCGCACGGTGTTGTCCAACCCTTCGAGCAGAAAGGCCAACCCAACGCCCGACGTCAAACCGAGCACGAAGGCGAATCCCAGATTGCGCGGCACGTTCGGTTCGACC
>Ga0302325_10030935_pt1 | contig 11027 bp, 11 predicted proteins | sample Palsa_T0_2_FD_201948 | JGI IMG/M metagenome (GOLD analysis project Ga0302325, IMG submission 201948) | Peat permafrost microbial communities from Stordalen Mire near Abisko, Sweden - Palsa_T0_2 | ecosystem: Environmental > Terrestrial > Soil > Palsa > Peat permafrost | place: Sweden: Abisko... | reverse complement strand
AACGTGATGCACCGGATCACGCTCAGTGGACCGACAAGGAGATGTTGCGGATGTGCAAAAAACCTAACCTTGCGTTGTCTGTGATTCTCTGTCTGTCAATGCTTTCGGCGCTCGCAGCCCAGCCGGATGAGCGGTATATTGTCCTCCCACAGAGTAAGGTAGAGCAGCTCCCGCTCTGCTCACGCCTTGGACCAAAGGTCGCGGGCATCTGGTCCCCGTCTGCACAGGACGTACTCGATTTGGAATCAAAACTAGGAAACATTTCCCAGCTTCGAGTTGGCGGCGCTGTAAGCGGGGAACATGTCAAACATCCCGAATTGTCTCTCCGCCAATACCTGGGCATCGTCGTAGGCGATCGGAAACTCATTTACATCAATGGAATTCCGAACGACTTAGCTCCGAAAGACTGGCATGAAAAATTCGTCACAATCTGCGACGGCGGAGCATCCGTCTGGGGCGCTCTGTATGATCCACAAACAAAGACGTTCTCCGATTTAGAAGCCAACGGCGTTGCCTAAATGATGCTGCGAGAAGTCTGGTGCCGTGCGAGAGCCTGGGGTAAGCTAGGGATTAGGAAGCAGCCATGAACGAAATCAACGTAATCGCGCCCTATAAATATCAAGGCCTATGGGTCTTCGACGACCCGAAGGTTGGCTTAGTCCAGGAGCCCTTTGTCGGCGGCGCGGACACCATCATCGACCGCCTCGTCAGCTACATCCCCAATGCCGACGAGGGATTCACGATGATTTTCTCCGCCAAGCCCTTTCCCGGCCACCAATATCGCTTTGAATGGCGCAGACCGGACCGGTCGGGAAATATCTATTTCTCGCCCGACCTGAATCTGGAGGGATGGCTGTGTCCAGCGTTGCTGCGCTACTTCGATGGGCCACCACAGGAGTTATACGTCCAGGTTAAAGCTGCTTGAGCCGCTCTATGCAGCGCGGCGATTGTTCGCTTGACTCTCCAGCGCCCCAATCGACCGCCAACAAACCAGCAGCGGCAAGCAGCCAAACACCCCAAAGCTGCAATCGATCAGCCGCCATCCAAACGGAATCCCGCGAATCGGCCCTGCACTAGCGCGTAAGCATTACTCGAACCATGTAAAATTTACACGATTCCTCCGATAATGCGGCGCAACTCGTGAACTACAAATCGAATAGATTCAGGCGCATAGCCGCATGACCCCATTTGGCAAGCAAAGTGCCACTCTCAAAAGCGAACGCACTTCCGAGAGCCTCCGCAAGATTCACCCCGGGGGCCAGGTTCCCGAAAGGATTTTCCCAATGACGATAAAGAATGTCGATCTGCTGAAGTTTGCCGTACTCGCAGCTGCAATGGCTTCCCTGGCTGGCTGTGCAACCAAGAACTACGTCCGCACCCAGACCGCGCCGATCATCGACCAGACCAACCAGCTCAACCAGAAGACGGCCGACAACAATCGCGCCATCCACGATACGGATGACCGCGCCACGGCCGGCATCCAGAAGGCGCAGGGCGCAGCCGATACCGCGACCACCAACGCGCAGGGCGCTCAGAAAGCTGCCGGCGACGCCGAAACCGCAGCCAATGACGCCGTTCACCGCGCCGACTCGCTGGCCAGCGTAGTTGCCGGACTCGACAACTATCAGGCCGTCGGCAACCTCTCCGTCACCTTCGGCTTCGACAAGTCCACACTGTCCGACGACGACAAGGCCCAGCTCGACACCTTCGCCGGAACGCTCGGCACCGCCAAGAGCTACATTCTTGAAGTCACCGGCGGCACCGACTCCACCGGCAACGCCGACTATAACTACGCGCTCAGCAACCGCCGCGCCGACGCCGTGGTGCAGTACCTGGCCACCAAGTACAGCATTCCCGCGCACAAGTTCTATCTGATCGGGATCGGCAAGGATAAGGAAGTCGCCGACAACAAGACTCGCGATGGCCGCGCCAAGAATCGCCGCGTCGACCTTCGCATCCTCTCCAACAGTCAGAGCACCGCTACCGCCAACGCAACACCCAGCGGCAACTAGGAGATAAGCGCTTTGTAACAGGGCACGATTGGTAGGTCTGGGTTTCAACCCAGACGCAAGATTCCGATAAATTTCTCAGAAACGGGGCTTCAGCCCCGGCAGGATGGCAGAATTCACAGTTGCTTTTGAGTAAGAATGCAGGCCAGTTGGATATCTGGCCTGCATTTTTTTGCGTTTCGAAACCCTTGCGAGCGCCTTAAGCTCACTGCGCCACATGCTCCGCGCGTACGTCGTTCGCCGTAAACAGAGCAAAAAACGGCGCACCTCCCGCAGCTTCTTCCACAGCCGGACGGCCATTTGCCTCCTGCCGTTCGACGAGGCAAACCACCGCGGTCACCACCATGCCCGCGTCCCGCGCAGCCTGAATCGCGTTGATGGTCGAAGCGCCCGTGGTGCAGACATCGTCCACAATCACCACCCGTGCGCCTTCCCGGCAAAATCCCTCAATCCGCCGACCGGTCCCGTGCGCTTTCTCCGCCTTGCGCACCAGAAAGCCCTGAATCAGCGGCATTTCCGGCTTCTCAATCGCCCGCCATGCGCTCGCCGTGGCCACGTTGCAGACGATCGGGTCCGCGCCCATCGTCAGCCCGCCAACAGCCTCGGCTTCAATTCCCTGCTCTTCCAATAGATCGAGCACCGCGTGGCCCGTCAGCCGGCCGCCTTCCGCGTGCAGCGTCGTCGTGCGGCAGTCGATGTAGTAGTCGCTCGTACCGCCGGAAGAAAGCGTGAACTGGCCCAGCCGAAAGCTGATCCTGGACAGAAGTGTGAGCAGTTGCTGTTTGTGGGAGATTTGCGCGGTCGTCATCGAGATTCATCTTACCAAGTTGAGCGAGGCCAGGCAGGACCAGACCTCGCTCCGCTGCCAAAAGAAAAAGGCCGGCAGCGAGACATCCGCCACCAGCCTTCACTCTCCCAGGGGAGGGAAACCTACAGAAAAACCAGCCTCAGTTGTGGGCCGGCAAAAGGTTCATGGGCTCCGTCGTCGCAAACAATAGGATCGAACCCGGCTCCAGCGTCGCCTGCGGATGATCCACCATCAGGTGCGTCGTCACCACGCCCGCGCCAATCAGACCGCCAGTAAGCGCGCCCACCGGTCCGCCCAACACCGCTCCGGCAACCACGCCCGTTCCGACAACCGCGCCGTACTCGATGCCATCCTTCTTGGCGCGCGAACCGGGATTGATCGAACCTTCCGAACCAATCTTCGCCTTGGAACCCGGAGCAGCGGTCGTCTCCGCATGAAGCTCGAAACGCGATCCATCCGGCAAAATCACCGCCTCAGGCCGCAGCCGGAAGCTGCCATGCCCACCCAGATGCCCGGTTGAAACCGCGCTCACCCGGCCCTCAATCGAAGACCCCGCCGGAATCAGCACCTGGCCGTTTTGCATCACGTCCTGCGCAACCTGGCCGCGAAAAGGCTCGCCCTTTTCCGTCTCCGAAGAAGAAATCCGGTCCATCAGGCGCACCCGGATGCTCGTTCCCTCCAGCAGTTCTCCGGGACGCGCCGGAAGCGGATGCACAATGTCGCCGTCTGGATCGGCCGTCCGCGTGTACAGCGGAGCAGGCGGCGGAGCCGACGAAGGATAGGTCGAGGCATAAGAGGCATCCGGACCAGCCGAAGTCGGCTGCGCGGGAACCGTAGCTACCACCGCCGGCGAAGGCTTCGGAGCGGGAGCATCCTGCGTCGTCAGAATCGGCACGCTGGGCGGCTGAGAAACCCCTTGATATGGATCGGGCTGAGCCGGTTGCTGGGCCGTCGCCGCGGTCGCCAGACTCAAAACCGCAGCCGCAATCATGGCGTGGGAAATAGGTAGCCGTTGCATCGCAGAGTTCTCCTCACCTAGAATCACAGCAGCAAATGGTCGGGCCCAAGACAAAAACCTATCCCTACCCACAAGCCGCCTCTATCTTTGGACACCTAATCCGCCGTTAAGTTGTTGCCAATATTTCCCGGCAACGCACTCAGGCCATCGGTATCACACCCCAACATATCGCTTTTCCCCTTTCAAATGGCCCATTTTCACCAATTCGCGCCAGATTGGGTATCACCCGCGGCAAGAATCAGACTCGACACTCCGCACGGTGCCGCGTCTCCAGCCCATCAAAATTCTCCTCAGTTCCGGGCCCAGTCCCGAAGGCCCGAAACGGCACCCTAGCGCCCAATTCCCCCCATGAAACGTGGGCGCTGTCACATTCCCGTCGCCATCGGTTTGTTAGACTACCCAAGGTATTCGTTCTTGAATTTTTCCTGGGGATTACGCATATATGCCAGAGCTGCTGACGACAATTCAAAGCATGGCCGGTCAAGCTCTCGCCGTAGATCGCCGACCCAAATTAAACGACCGGCTGCAACACCGCATTGCGAGGAATAACATGACTGAGATTGTTGCCATCCGCGCCCGCGAAATTCTCGATTCGCGCGGCAATCCGACCGTGGAAGCTGACGTTGTTCTCGAATCCGGCGCGCTTGGCCGTGCCGCTGTCCCCTCCGGCGCCTCCACCGGCGAACACGAAGCCGTGGAACTGCGCGACGGCGACAAGAGCCACTATCTCGGCAAGGGCGTCCTGCAGGCCGTTGAGAACATCGAGACCATCCTCGCCCCCGAGCTCGAAGGCTTCGACGCCATGAACCAGCGCCTGCTCGATCACACCATGATCCAGATCGACGGCACCGCGAACAAATCCAAGATCGGCGCCAACGCCATCCTCGCCGTCTCCATGGCCGCAAGCCGCGCCGTCGCTCAGACGCTCGAAATCCCGCTCTACCGCTATCTCGGCGGCGCCAACGCCTGCATCCTGCCCACGCCCATGATGAACGTCCTCAACGGCGGCGCGCATGCCGACTCCAGCGTCGACTTCCAGGAATTCATGGTCATGCCCGTAGGTGCCGAGCGCTTCTCAGACGCGCTGCGCTGGGGTACGGAAGTCTTCCACACGCTCAAAGGCGTGCTCAAGAAAAAGGGCTACTCCACCGCCGTAGGCGACGAAGGCGGCTTCGCCCCCTCGCTCACCTCTAACTCGGAAGCGATTGAAGTTATCCTCGAAGCTATCACCCTCGCCGGTTACAAGCCCGGCGAACAGATCGCCATCGCCCTCGACCCCGCCGCCAGCGAGTTCTATGACAAGGACAAGGGCAAATACATCTTCAAGAAGAGCGACAAGAGCGAACACACCAGCGAAGAGATGGTCCACTTCTGGGATAACTGGGTCCGCCAGTACCCCATCGTCAGCCTCGAAGACGGCCTCGCTGAAGACGACTGGGATGGCTGGAAGCTGCTCACCGACAAAGTCGGCAGCAAGATCCAGTTAGTCGGCGACGATCTTTTTGTTACGAATGTGAACCGCCTGCAGCGCGGCATCGAAGAAGGCGTCGGTAACTCGATCCTCATCAAGCTCAACCAGATCGGCACCGTCACCGAGACCTTTGAAGCCATCGAACTCGGCCGCCGCTACGGTTACACCAGCATCATCTCGCACCGCTCTGGCGAAACCGAAGACACCTTCATCGCCGACCTCGCCGTAGCCACCGGCGCGGGGCAAATCAAGACCGGCTCTGCGAGCCGCACCGACCGCATCGCCAAGTACAACCAGCTCCTGCGCATTGAAGAGGAACTGGGCCAGGGCGCAAACTTCCTCGGCCTCGAAAGCCTCAACTACAACGAGTAATTTGCATCGTTGTCAACAAATGCGGAAACCCAGGTCTCGAACTTGAGACCTAGGTCTCCGTCTAACTCCGCCGGGTGCCGGGTGCCCCACCCTCGCGACGCAGTTGTTTTTGTCGCTAGGGTGGGAACAACAACTGCCAGCTAGTCGTTGCCGTTGCGTTTGCCTTTCTTTCTGTCATTCCTGCAGGGAATCTGTTTCAAATCGTAGGGAGAACTATCGTGTCCACCCCAAGACGCCCGCTCGTCCTAACCATCCTCGACGGATGGGGCTACAGCCCGCAGGTAGCCAACAACGCCATCGCGCTGGCCCGCAAGCCCACCTACGACAAGCTCTTGGCGGAATACCCCAACACCCTCATCCGGGCGTCTGAACATTTTGTCGGCCTGCCCGACGGCCAGATGGGCAACAGCGAAGTCGGCCATCTCAACATCGGCGCCGGCCGCGTCGTCCGCATGGACATCACCCGCATCGACGCCCTGATCGCAGCCGACGAATTTACGAACTTCCCCGCCATCGCCAAAGCCATGCAGCGCGCGCGCGAAGCCGGCCGCAGCCTGCACCTCATCGGCCTGCTCTCCGATGGCGGCGTCCACGCTCATCAGGAGCACCTTTATGCGCTCCTCCGCGCCGCCAAAATTCACGGAGTGACCCGCGTCTTCGTCCACGCCTTCCTCGACGGCCGCGATACTTTGCCCACCTCTGGCGCAGGCTATGTCGCCAAGCTGCAGCAGAAGTTCGTCGAATACGGCATCGGTAAACTGGCCAGCGTCAGCGGACGCTACTACGCCATGGACCGCGACAAGAAGTGGGACCGCGAGTTGAAAGCATTCAGCGCCATGGTGACAGGCCACGCGGAAGGCGGTGCGACCAATGACCCCGTCGCCCTCATCAAAGACCGCTATCACAACGGCATCACCGACGAGTTCACCATCCCCTTCGTCGTAACCGACGAAGCGGGCAAGCCCAACGGCCTCATTCGCGATGAAGACGTAGTCATCAACTTCAACTACCGCGCCGACCGCGCCCGCCAGATCACCCGCGTCCTCACCCGCGAAAGCGGCCTCAATCAGGCCGGCGGACGCAACCTCGACGCCTGGGAAGCCCTCGACGAAACCATTCCCCGCGCCGACGTCCCCAAGAAGCTCTACTACCTCTGCATGACTCAGTACGACAAGAGCTACAGCCTTCCGCTGGTAATTCTGCCGGAATCCATGGATAACATCCTGGCGAACATCTTAGGCCAGGCGCAATTGCGTAACCTGCGCGTCGCGGAGACCGAAAAGTACGCGCACGTGACCTACTTCTTCAACGGAGGCATCGAAACTCCCTTCCCCGGCGAAGATAGAACATTGATTCAGTCAAAGAAGGTTGCGACTTACGACCTGGCTCCGGAAATGTCCGCCGAAGGCATCGGCGACACCATCGTCAAAGCCATTCACGACACCGCCTTCGACCTGATCATCGCCAACTTCGCCAACGCTGACATGGTAGGCCACAGCGGCCAGTTAGAGCCCACCATCAAAGCAGTAGAATACGTAGACGCCCAGCTAACCCGAATCTACAAAGCCCTGCGCGAAAAAGGCGGAAGCTGGCTTATCACGGCCGACCACGGCAACGCGGAGCAGATGGTAGACCCAGTCACCGGCGGCCCACACACCGCCCACACCACCAACCCCGTCCCCATGATCTACGTAGGCGAAGAAGCCAACCAATACACCCTGCGCCCAGACGGCAGCCTGCGCGACATCAGCCCCACGCTGATCAACCTGCTGAACCTGAACCTACCCAAAGAAATGACCGGCGGCGACCTGCGCGTGCCAATCGCCAAATAACTCGGCTGTCGCCGCAAGCCAACTGCTTGTCATCGCTGAGCGTAGCGAGGGATCCGCTTTTGCTTTTGCCGTTGTTCTTGCTTTTCTTTCTGTCATTCCTGAAGGGAATCTGCTTGGGCCTTATCTCCCACCAGCGATGGCCGCCGCACTTGCTTTAAATCAGGGCACGACTGGTAGGTCTGGGTTTCAACCCAGGCTGCCGCTAAAGCCACCACAATCAACCGGGCTTTAGCCCCCGAGGGAATTCAATACTTGCGGCCCTCATGAATCAGATCGCGAATCTTCAACCCACCCAGCGAAAGACGATTTCTCCGCTCCCGGATTCTGTCCACAGCATCCGCCACTGCGTCCGCACTTGGAAGACTACGCGCCAACTGAGCCTCGCGCGCAACCGCCTCTTCAACCAAAGAAACAATCTCAACGCCTCTGGACTGCAACAAGGCGGCTGTCTCATCAGGAATGTCGATCGTAAGCTGCATGGCACCAGTATATCCATTTTTTGAAACTACAACGGTGCATAGACCAACAAGGTCACCCTCTGATCGGATCGCAGCCTGCGCGACATCAGCCCCACTCAGATCAACCTGCTCAATCTGAATCTACCCAAAGAAATGACCGGCGGCGATTTGCGCGTCACGATTGCCAAATAGCTTTGGATCGGCTCATAATCGCAACAAGGAGTTATGTGGCGACTGTCGAAGAGTTTGAAGGCTGGCTGAGGAAGGGCCTCGGCCGCACTGTGATTCACCTGAAAAGTCACGATGGGATCTCCTATCGAGAGGCCTTGTTAAACGCCTGCATTCTTAATGTGGCCTACGACAGCCAGAGCGAAGGGAGCCGTGAAGAGTATCTCAAAGAGATCATTCGCGCTTCCGGACAAGAGTCTTTCATCCGCGATGGCATGATTCAGGCACTTTCTCCCGAAGAGATCGACACTGAGCGCGTCGATCTAGACCAAATGATCGCCGTCGCGCGAATGTTCGCCGAGCGTGGAGACATCGCAGTCAAGAGCGCCATGTACGACGCACTACGCCGCGTTGGCTTTGAGCAAATGGGCGAATGTTACACCGACCTGATCGCGTTGGACGGCGTAGACGCTCTAATGATCGCGTCCGAAGATTTTCCTGATGCAATGAACGAGTACGCCGTGTGGATAGTCGATGAATTGTTAGCCGCGCTGGAAGCGCGCGACGGCCCGGCGGAAGCGCATCGGGCGATTTACGAAGCTTTGCATGAATCGCCAAAGCTTAGTATCGTGGCTGACCGAGTAGGAAGAGCTGAAGAGAAACGAGCTTTCATCGATGAAACAGACGGCTGGGACTACGCGTTGCTGAATGCGAAAATTCAAAGCAGTACGAAGCTGTTGCACTTGTCTCGATGGGGCCAATCCGCCAGCGCTGAAGAGCTAAAGGCTGCCGCTATTGACCTGAACGCAGAATCAAACCGGAGTCGGCTACTTTCTTACCTAACAATCTTCCGCAAGGCCGCATTTCCTGGGCCTATTGGGCGACTGCTCGAACTCGCCGAATCTGATGACCACCGTCTTGCCTGGGGAGCAATTCAAATTCTCGCGACGATGAGCGACCCTCGAATTCGCAGTTTGTTGTTGAGGCTATTGGGCGAATGGGGCACCTGCGGGCGTGCTGTTGAACTGATGATCGGCAACTTTTGCGAAGGAGACTTCAGCCTAATCGAGCAACTCTTGCATGAGACCCACGACCCGGATGTCTGGCACTCGATTGGCATAGGCGTACGACACTTGGTGAAGAAGCATAGTCTGCCTGAATCCGTTGGGTGTCTCCTCTTTTTGTATGAGCACGGCCCTTGCGCCCTGTGCCGAGGCGAGTTGGTGGAATATTTGCTCAAGCTCGACGCAATGCCATCTTGGATGCGCGGGGAGTGCATGTTCGACTCAGACCGGGAGACTAGAAAACTAGTAATGAGTTAATTTGCAAGACGTCTCGTCAGGCACGTCGTTTGTAGAATTTAGCTCGTCAAAAGTCCCAGCTCACTTCGCCTCGCGTGAATGCAGCGCTTCAATCACTGCCCCCGGATTCCGGGCGATTACCGTCAAAAACGCCCGCGCAGAAGCCTCAGGCGTACGCCTGCCGCCCTCCCAATGCTTGACGGCATCGAGGCTGAATCCGAAGGTATCCGAGAACCTCGCCTGCGTCATCTTCAATCGCTTGCGAATGCTCTTTACATCGATTTCGGCTGGCAAAGTAACTTTGTATCCTGCAGATTCTCCAGCTAGAAAGGCGTTGACCTCTTCCAGCCCCCTCTTCATATCTTCAAACATCTTGCTCATTGGATCCTTCCATATTGAGCGAATATCCAGTCTGCCATCCTGGACAAGTCATTCCGCTCCTTCTGAGTTAGGTTGTCCTTCTCATTCTTGGCGTAAGCAGCAGTAAGAAAGACCGGGAAGCTTTGGTTGCGCAGGATATAAACCACCCGAGCTCCTCCGCGCTTCCCCATTCCACTCCGTGCAACTCGTACTTTGCGAAAGCCGCCGGTTCCCGGAATCACGTCACCACATTCCGGATCTGCAGCCACCATTTTGACGATCTCTTCGCGCTCTGCCTCGCTGAAGATTTCCTTTGCATCCCGAAGATAACCGGGCGTTTCAACGACGGTATGCATGCAATATTTGTACTCCATTGGACACTATTTAACAAATCCGTCGCTGGAAATCAGAACTTCCCCGCCATCTCCGCAAGCTTGGCCACTGTATTCATATTCCGCGCCGTTCCAGCCTTCGCCGCAGGGATTTTCAGCTTTGAATCACCCATCCCCACGCCGTAGTGGACGTAGATCTCGCGCAGGCCCAGCCGGCATTCTTCGTCCTGCTGGCCCGTGATGTTTTCAAGAGCATTCGCTTGTGGCGCAGCATCCAGGAAGATCGCGACCGTTGCGTTCGTCGCACGTTCCGGGAAGGGATTCGCCTCCAGCACCGCTCGCATCTCCGCCGCGGTCCGCACCATTGCGCCTACCGGCTTGCCAGCGTAATCCGCTAGCCCCTTCTCCAGCAGCTTCTTCACCTGCGCCTCAGACTTGGCCGACTTGAAGACCACGTTGCCGCTGGCGATATAGGTCTTTACATTGGAGAAGCCGGCTTGCTCGCACATCGCTGCAAGTTCGGTCATCGGCAGTTTGCCGGTGCCGCCGACATTCACCGCGCGCAGCAAAGCAACATAAGCAGTCATATCAGCCTCCGAATATAAGTCAGCGGCACGCCGCGGGATTATTCTGAGTCAGGAGCAGGTCTGTGGTCAAAACAATCGAATTGCCGGTCGAGACTTCCGTCAAAGAACCTGAATCCACAGGGAAAGACGACACCGGATTTTGCGGCCCTCATATTCGCTGCCCGCTATGCCGCTGGAGACCGCGAAAGACCGATCGCTGGATGTGTAAATGCCGCCATCGTTGGAACACCTTTGACACCGGAGGAGTCTGCCCTTCCTGCCTCTTTCAGTGGCTGCAAACTCAGTGCCTCGCGTGTAAGAGAATGTCCCCA
>Ga0302325_10030934_pt1 | contig 11028 bp, 9 predicted proteins | sample Palsa_T0_2_FD_201948 | JGI IMG/M metagenome (GOLD analysis project Ga0302325, IMG submission 201948) | Peat permafrost microbial communities from Stordalen Mire near Abisko, Sweden - Palsa_T0_2 | ecosystem: Environmental > Terrestrial > Soil > Palsa > Peat permafrost | place: Sweden: Abisko... | reverse complement strand
AAAATTATTAATTATATAAAAAAATTATTAAATAAATTATTTTAATCCTTATATTATTATATTAATAATTTTTTTTATATTAAACTTTTATTAGTATTTTAATGTCTTTTTATTATATTTTTATTAAAATCGACTGCGTAAAATTTTTTAATCAAAAAATATCTTTATTAAAAAATTCAAGTATTTCCTTTAGCTAAATAATAGAATTTGGAGCTTACTTTAAAGGTCCCGAAATATTATAAAAAGTAAAAAGTAGTGGGAGTAAAGCTTGTTTTATATTTTAAATATTATATATTATTTTTGGGTAAATTAAAGAATAATGTTTGGGATAGAGCAATAAAAATTTACTGCGTTTGGTAAAATACCTGCCTTATTGGTCAAGCCCATCCTTGGCGAACAAATCGGAACAGAGCGAGTCGGCACAAAGCGCCGACGAGCTGCCAAGCTTATTAATTAGCGCCTAAGCCCTGTAATAAAGGCCCTAAAGTGGAGAGCTTAACCCTAAAATAAAGTAATGCCCAGCTAGCAAACGAGCCCCGTAAAACGACGCGCTGGAGACGCAACGCCCAAGACACTGCATGGTGCTTGTTCCATCTTTGAATTGAACGTACCAGTGATTACCATTGAATGGGGACAAAGTGATGGTCTAGATGCAATTGCGTTAGATGGAGTTGGTAAGGTAAAGAAATTCCATTCTAGAGAGGTTGAAGGCTGCTTGCCTCGACTCCGACCTCGCTACTTTGCAGAATATTGTCCAGCTGCGTGTACTCTCCCTTGAGATCCCAAAAGATGTCCCCTTTCTTGCCCACTAACACGTAACGCCCCTTGAAGCCAAGATGTCACAGAGGCTGAATCTCCAACAAACAGCTTCTCCTCATTCCTGCGTCATGAAATCTCTCTTTCGAGTCTGCTATCATGGCCAAATCGCGTCTGTCCAATCTACGGAGCGCTGGCGTAGTAAGTCCCACCTGGTCCTAAGGCACAAGTCATTCTTCGGTGGTCCTCATCCGTCCATGTCTTGTGCTCTTGGTACCATTTTTCCAAGTTAGGATAGTTCGATAGCGACCTCGCCGTAAGCATTTTAGGGAGTTTTCATTGGAAAAATTACCCTACACCATAAACCGTGAGAGTTTCCGGCCACTAAATGCTGCAAGAAGGCTGCGAGCCGGGAAGGACATTGAGAAAATCGGTGGACCAGACTGGCAGGGTGTTAATAATGAATCACTACTTACATCTCCATGTCGCGCCATCCTTATCGCTATAGGAAAAGAAGAAATTGCCGCCTGTGCAAATGGCTATAGAGTATACCGCAAACCCTCCAGGTTGGTAGATCTTGTTCACTACCCCCTAAGGCAAGCCAAGGCTATGAGAATCGGCTATCAGTTTATGTCATGTTACAAGTATTGCCACAAAAGGAATTTCCGACTCTCTGTAACGAGGTTTGGACTGGAGATACTCACTTTCCATTAATTTCCTTGGCGTCGAGAAAATAGCTTTCTCGAGCAAAGGCAAGAATGCCGTATGGCTCCATTTTATTCAAGAACCTTCCTTGTTTTGTGTTTGGAAACGATGAGCGGGCTGGATCAAACAACAAAATTCTAGCTGCGATAGGAAGAAGCAGATGAATCGTCCGATAAACTTCGGTACTATAAGTAGCCTTTGCATCATGCTTCCACAAATGACAACAGGCTGTCTACCTGCGTAAAGCAGTAATGCAGTGGCTGCACTAGTGGAGACTCTGTATTTCAGCTCGGCGACAACAGCAATATATGGTTTTGATTCAGGTGGCCTGCCGAGATGAAAAATATTGCGACCTTGCTCCAACCTGTTCGGCCTTTTAGATTGTTTTGTTAACCCCATCGCACCAGTGAAATAACATTTTACTTGCGATGCAATCCTCCGTGATATTCTCGCTCGAGTATTATCACAAGGAGCGAGTAAGCAATGGCCGACTCATATCATAGTGCTGGAGGAACTTTGATAAGCATGAGGGGATCTTATCTGCAGGCAGAGAAACAAAGGACCCCTGTTGAAGATTCGAGACTAATTGCGCTCAACAGACGACGTTGTCATTGCGCTTATGGGGATCACGGGAGCCGGCAAGAGCACCTTCATTCAAAAGGTAACAGGCCGAGCGGACATTCAAATCGGGCATAACTTGACCTCAGGTGAGATACTCAACACAGCTAACGTAATGATGGTCGAAATTTGGTTGACATTACCATTTCTAGAGACTATCGAGTGCAGAAGCTATAGCTTTGAACATGCCGGTATAAAGATGGCTCTCGTTGATACTCCAGGATTCAATGACACCTACCTTGATGATGCAGCGATCTTGGCACAGTTATCTTCGTTTATGGAGACAACATATAGAGCCCAAGTGAAACTGACGGCTATCATCTATTTACACCCCATCACCAACGACCGGCTAGAAGGATCCGCTCTCGACAATCTGTCATTGTTCAGAAAGCTCTGCGGACCAAAGTTTTATCCCAACGTCATTCTAGCAACAACATTTTGGAGCAAGGTTGACACTCAAGTGGGATCTCGTCGAGAGGCGGAATTGATGGAGACTGAGGAGTTCTGGGGCTCCATGTGCAACCGTGGATCAGAGGTCATCCGTCTCCCGGATGATCAGGAGAGTTGCATTAAACTTTTGCTCAGACTGGCTAATAAACCGAAGATATCCCTTCAAATCCAGGAAGAGCTCGTCGATCAGGGATTATCGATTGGCAAAACAGCAGCAGGTGCAAGCGCAAAAAATATAAGGGCTCTAGAAACCTTGCGTGAAGAGTTTAATCAGCGAATGGATAGCTTAGCAACACGGAAGAAGGCAGAGCTAGCCGTTCAGGAAGCAGAGCTTACCAGACTTCGTGACGAGCAAGAGCAAGCCTTTCAGCAGCAGCTACGAAAGCACAAACAGGAGCTGGAAAGAACGAGGCTGGAACACCAGAAATTGCTTGCTCAGACTGAAGAGAAGCAACGGAAGCTTCTTGACGAGCAGGCAGAGTTCGTTCGAAGAACGCAGGCCGAGACCGAGGCCGCCAGGGCCGAGTTAGAAAAGCTCGCTATTAAGGACAAAATGGACCAAGAAGAACGCGAGAGAAAGAGGAAGGAGCAAAGCTTTGAGGCAAGCATGGCTGTGGCTGTCAGCACATTCAAAGCTCAGTTTGAATTGTTTAGCTCAGCTTTAAGCGCCAGGACCGTGAAACAATCCGAAATCAAAACCGATTTCTATAATCTGGGTCTTTCGCGACGCTGCAATATTTGTTTACGTCCATGTTCAACGCTTCTCTCGCATTGTAAGTTTCCTTCTTTGTTTTTGGGGTCGAAATTGTGCAGTGCTGCGACTTGGTTGGCTTTACAGGACTTACCACAGTATTTGCTCTTTAAGGATCATACGTATCTGCACCCTGTATAAATTTATAAATTAGTAACATCACATACTGATCATTTTCGCTCTAGCTTGCACGCAGTGTGAAGACTTTGACGTTTGTTCCGACTGCTTCGACGACGGAGCTCGCTGCTTCAACAAATTGCATACCAGCTTTGCCCGACGAAGTTTAGTTGGCACTGTAGCGGGGAAATGCAAGAGGGGGCGGCATCCCATTGGCACGCGTTTCCGAATCCCGTGTGATTCTTGTCACAAGATGCTTCTGCTTAATAGCATCTACTTTCGTGAGTTCTTCCACTACATATTATGGCATTTACTTACTTTCAAGACTGTTGTGAATGTAGCTCTGATGACTTCGACCTCTGTCTAGACTGCATTATTACGGGCAAAACATGTCGAAATGAAGCACATACCTTGCAGCTGTTTCATGCTTAGTATTGTTTTAGTATCTTAAGTATATATATCTTAGTAAAGAAGACAAGACCAATAGCGAAGCAAAATCCAGCTGCCCACGTACGTCAAATATCAACTAAAAGTGTTCCTTATCATCATTATGTCTAATTTTTGTAGGAAACATATTCTCATTCTGCGAACAAGTCTTTAAGACTTCGGCGCTCTACCGTTGTAGTTCACACCAGCCTTAGCGGTATAATTCGCAAAACAATCGTAGTTGAAATCAATCTCAGCAATACGCTTTTGGAGAACGGAGATGACATTGTCAAAAGAGCACAGGCCATTGGGATCGACAGGACAGCCGGGATGGGAATCCGAGATTGGAACAACTGCGTCGTTTCTGCAAAGTGCTGCATTAGCGGGTTTCGAGAAGCTTTAAAAATAGGCGATCGGAATACGTACACGATGAAGCGTAGTTTCCTGGTAGGCAAGTAGGCCGGGCATTCCAAAATCTGGGTGGTGAAGTGGGTAGCGAAGGGCACAAGCTTGCTTGCTACGAAAGAGTTCCGGTGCTGATTATTCGTGGGACTTAAGGCGGGGCCATTAAACAGGGCGGTTAGATTGAACGCAGTCAGAGTATCCAATACAACTACCTCGTGGGTAGCATCTGCATAAATAGACTGGTTGAGCGGAAAGTAGGTCGTGTTATTGTCGTAGGTAAGGTTCAAAGCTGACTGCGCAGTAGGGTGTGAGTGGGTGAGCCGGGCAACCCACTCCTAATCATCGATCCAGTTAGCATACATAATTCCTAAATTGTAAGAGGAGACTGGGCAAATCGAGAGCTCAAGCCAAAAGACGGTAAATTAGTATGGAAATATGCGCACCTGAAGATACCCTTTCCCTTCAGCTGCAGAAACAGGACTTCCGGGCCCGTTGTTGTAATAGAATGACTGAAACCGGTTACAATGCTACTTGAAGTGGAGATTGGGTCTTGTTGGGATAAGAGTCTGATATAGACTTACTAAATCAAAATAATATTCATAGTTCAAGAAGTCCTCCTCACTGAAGAGACCGCAGAATGCCGAGTAGCCCAGAGCTTGAGTCTCATAGGAGCAGAGCTGAAGCATAGCAATGATGTCAGTAGCTGTGAAGTTCACGCCAGTGATCTGGCAAAGATCTATCAGTAGAGACTTAATTATTTACTTCTAAAATTTCTGCATACCTGTGACTGAAGGCGAGCAATTGTTGCGTTGAAAGCGGTCTTAGCAAAGGCCGTAGCTGCTGTAGAGCCAATACTACCACGACTCGCAACGTTCGAGTTGGTACAGACCTCATACGGTGCACCCGAGTTGTTCACGCCAGGATTCTCGACCAAGATCTCGATGTTGACCTGATTTTGGTACTCAGGTACCCCGAAGAAGCCTGCAGCGAAGTTCAACGCTGTCTTGACCATTCGATCTTGGGATTCGGTGCGGAAGACGGGAAGTGTCCCGGCCGCGGTGAAATTGTTGAGAAGCTCGCCGTACAATTGACGGTAGGCAACGCCGAGGTTGAAATTCTGGCTGCGGCCAAATGGAGTGATTAGCTCTGCACCGAGCTTGTAGGTCCACTGGGACAGAAAGTCCAGCTCGCCTGTCACACTGAAGCCTCCAGCCTGAGATACATTCAAGAACTTCTGGGCAAATACGGAAGGAGCAGCCCCCGTGGTTGGGTAACGGGCCCCATGACGGTAAAGAAGGTACATCTGGACAATATTGCATCTCTCGGGGATCAGAGGGCTGGCATCAGGGAGCCCATAGTCGGCGGATGATACCGAGTACCACGGCGAGAGATTGCCCCAGTACTTAGCAATGTCAAATGGTTGGCCAAATGAACTGCTGCCCCATGGCTGTGGTGATACCAGGGGGAACTGGTTTGATGGTCCATTGTTATACGGATAGGCTGGAGCAGTCTGTGCAGCCGCAGGCTCGACTCCGGTCGGTGTTGGACCCGGGAAGCCAACGACAGACTCTGGTGGGAACAGTATTGGATTGACGGTTGCTATACCTGCAGTCAGCATATGTTTGACATCTTTCGTTGTTGTGACAGAAAATAGAACGAGAGTAAGATAATAAGTTGAAATGGAAGTTATATTGGTAAAGTCCTAGATGACGCAAAAGGCTAAGGTGTTGACCTGAATATAATTACTTACTGCCAGTCGGAGGGTATGAATTCGCTGTCGAGGTCCCAACAAAGCTCGAGGCTTTTAAAGTAGCTGTATTATTACTGATACCGACTTGAGCAACGCCAGCCTGAGCCAGCAGCACCATAATGGCGGCGGTCGAGAAAATTGAAGCATGCATCTTGAAGTTCGAGCAGTAAGGGTAACATGGATGTGGAGTGCGAGGAGTAACCTCCTCTACTTATCTTACACGGAACCGTTCTTGCAAGCTCGAGGTACAAGATCGGGGGGCGTTGCAGGAACGCTAAATCACGAGCCAATCGAGCGCGTAGTTTGCAGCATGTGGGAGGAGATGGGACGGCGCGAACTCCACCAACATACCAGCAATTAGATAATCTGGTTCCTGTCCTGTCCTGCCTGCCTGTTTGAACCGAGAGGCTCTGGTGGCTGGGATGGCTAGATTACCTAAGCCTTTGGTGACGACATGATTCCATCCCGCCTTTCAACAAACCAACGCAATTACTTGAACTCTTCCGACAAACCCCAACACATCAGCACGCACGTGCTTGTTGTGACTGGGCTGGACAGAAAGAAGATGGATTCTCTCCATTTTTAACAGAGCGACCTCTTCTCGCGCGCTTTGAAGAGCTACGGAGTAGGAGCATGGATGAAGGCAAGGATCAGGAATGTCATGACATCATCTGCGCAGCAGCATAGGTAGGGAAGGGTAACTCGATACATAAAAGTACACACAGCTATGACTGTTCAACGCTCTTTACACACAGCAGTTATCAAGAGACGCTTTTCAAATCCTTGCGATCTTCCGACCGGATATCTTTAGTTGAAAAGAGAGACCGTCGTGTGCTAGGTAGGTACGGCTCGTCCCCTGATCTGCCTCGCTTAGGAAAGCCACCCCCTGAGTTTTAAGCGAATTCTGACTACCTGTCGCCCGTCGAAGGGACATATTAATCAAGTGGTGCCTTTGCAGGTATCTGAGAATCTCCAGATGCCTCGTGCGATGGAGACATTGCTGAGAGAAAGGCTGAGATGGAGTGATGTCTCAAGAGAGTGACACCAACTGAGCGGTGCCGCGGATTTTTGAGATAAGGGGCCTCGTGTTGTTGCGGCATAGCGTGCCTGACCGAATACGATAGCGGGCGCTGAAACTCAGCTCGCCTTGGCACCTATGTTGAAACTTGATAACAACACATCTGTTGGCAATCTGGCAGTTATCTACCTTGCGCAGATTCCCCAGCTCATCAATATTTAGTCTTCAGACCAATAGCCCTTGAAAATACCAGGCTACCAATACCATTGAGCTTCGTTCAGTGTACGAATTTACGTATTATTCGAGGAAACTCTGTCCTTGCTATGCTGGCGTGCCGCCCGTGCTCTCTAGAGACAGGGAGTCTCCAAGTCCGTCTTATTGCAGAAGCTTTTGGGAAGTAATGCTTGACTGGCGATCATAGTACGTGTCGATGCGGATTCACAATCAAATAATAACGATTTGATATTTAAGAAGCATTGATTATGCAAGCAGAGTTTATGCAAGCAGCAAGCTCGTCTCGCCGTCCTAATGGAAGCACCCTGAAAACCAAGAAACGCTGGGGGTGCAAAAAGAATGGGGTTTCAACACAACTGCTTCATATATCTTCAACCCTATACTTACGAGTATTTTTTATATCTTTCTCTGCGGCGTAAGTGCCTTTTGGTTGTTGAAGCTCCATCCCTAAGAGTTGAACCAGGTTGATGAAGCCGTTCTGGTGATAGATAGCGGCGTGTGAAAACATTTCATGTTTACAAAAGCATGTGTAGCTTAACCAAGCAGAGGATTAGAGTCATTTTAATCTTGTCCTGTATGAAGAAGCTCAATTTGGTTTAGCAGAAGAAAGGGGTATGCAGTAAGCAAGAGTGTCTGGTTCGCGAGCTGCAATGCAAGCTAGTAGCTTCCCCACCCACTCGATTTACTGCCATGATGAGGTTTAACGAACAGCGACGAGCCACTGAAGCTTCCTTGGCGAATAAAAATTGATGTTCTTCATGAACCAACAGACGCAGACGCGTATATAACCCGGCACCTCCCACATATTTCACAGTTAGCAACCTACTTCTTATTACCTCTTTTCTTGTCAAGCCAAAGCAATGAGCTTCAGCGAACACACGGCATAAATCCTTTATATACATGATGTGCTTCTATGCTGCAAACAATATGGCTTGTAAATGCTGGAAATGGGGAGAATTTCGACATTCTATCTTCAAGAATCCCCTTCGGTTGAAGTTTGTGTCATGAAGCTTGTTATGAATCGCTATTCGCTGCCCAACAAATGCAAAAAAGTGTACGAAAACAGACGAAAAGCAAGCCATTATTAGCCAGGAGCAAGACAAGATTCCTAAGTGGAGAAAGGAGGCAGAGCGGAAGGAGTCATTAGCGAAGGCTAAAGAACATATTCGTCAAGCAACGACGAGGACTGAAAATTTGGTTCAGCAACGAGATGGGAAACCGATGATTTTTCGTAATATCAGACAAAATTAATCTTAGTACCTGAGTCATTTGATGCCGGCTCTACTGCTTGTGAAGGCTTATGGGAAGGCAGGAAAAGAGCTAAAAGTAGCTGGTGAATTGGTAATGAGTCGTAATTGAGTTGGACCACAGTAAGGAGATCTGTGAGGAGGCAACATCGCTATGGTTTCATCGTTTCTGCGCGCCTGCTTTTATGCACGTTCTTATGATGAAAAGAGTGTTACACCTAAAAAATGCCGAGGACTATGCATATTATGAGAAGCAAACAGTGGACGATCTTACTCACGAGTTTTGACACAGAGAACGTCCAGCGATGATAGTACTTGACTTGTTCGAATCAAGTCCAAAAAGGCTGTTGAATCATTCTATTAAAGCTTCGATTATATGAAAGAAGCCTCTCCAAATCGTTCAGCGCTGGCATATGACAACAATGCCTTAGGTCATCCACCTCCCCCTAAGACATAACTCGTCTTCCATGCTTTCGTTTCCGCTTCGTCGCCATTCTGCTACGGCAGCAGGAAAGGTGGTGAAATTGCTCGTGACCCTCGTAAACGCTCGTATGTAGTCGAGTTCTGTCGATACAATTATATGCTAATGTGGATCCGCGTGACTCGTGCTCGTGCTGCTGAGGTCGTATTCGTGTGGGGTCGCTTCTCATGGCGTAAAAAAATTCCGAGATTGTTCCAGGGCAACTGACACAAGCTCACGCATCTGTTCTGTCATCTCCAGCTCTCCTAGCATTTTTTGGCTGGCCCAAATCCCGGTAGAATGCTCAGAAGGGTTCACACGGAATATCGTTCTATGTGTGTAGTCGACCATAATCGCAAAATTCAATTGTATGCACGACTCCTTGATCAATTGTTCGGTTCTATCTTCCCATTGAATGGTCTTTTCCGTGCTATAGGTCATATCGGGAAGCTGTGAAAACACGTGCGTAAGATCAAGTCCAGTTTCTTCTTTGACTTCTCTCGAAAGTGCGTCTCTAATGGAAAGGTCCTCTGGGTCGACCTTTCCACCAGGAATTTCGAAGACATTTGGATAATGTCTTTCGTCTACGCTTCATTTGAGCAATAGGATGTTGGGTTCGTCAAGTTTGAGTCCGGGGCCGTGGCCAGGCGGATTATGGCTGCACCGATGACGATTTTGTCGAAGTGTTGCTTTCGTGTTAAGTAATGATGGTTATGGCATTGCTCTCGGGCCCGTCTCAGCATATCAATGTGTTCATCTTGACGTGGCTGAGCCATCATGGGACCTGGAAACAATACTGGAGACTTACTGGCTAGATCTGTTGCTTGGGACATTATCTCTCTTCGCATTTCGGGTCCTGATAGACGGCTCACCGTCATGCACTTCACCTTGCAGCAACGCGCAGACTCAACGGCTCAGCATCGCAATGGTAGAGGGATGAAGGATAATTCCAATGCAATGCAGTTATCGGGTGCGATTCATGCAATGATAGACCGATGGCTAGCCTTGCCGCCGAAGGAATCTGGTCTGCGCAGCAGGCTCGATTCACTCAAGCGGAAAGGAGGCATTAGTGGCAGCAATATGAGCAAGATACGCCTCACCGAGGACAAGAAAGCTGAATCGACGCCCAGGAGCAGATAAGACGGGATAGACCAATCCAGGCACCGATACATGCTCAGAGCTCGGGCAAGCCTTCATGCGCCCCACACGGGAACGGGCCCCTTGTGGACCGCTGCAGTACTGCCCAGCTCATCGATTGCTAGCGCAATTTTGTTCGGGATAAATGGCATACGCCTGAGTGGTAATATGGGTGTGTAACCCGTACGAAAGTGCTTCTTAAGCTAGCTGAGAGCCACTAAGAAAGCAAGAAGTCTTCATGAATCCTCTAAATGCATCCTTGTCTTAACACATGAATACTTGCACTTTGCGAGAAGGCTGACTTGATACCAGGCCAGGGATTTGAACAAAACTCTGTATAAGTTGCGGAAGAAAGTGTAGTTGATTCTACGGACGAACAGAGGTTTCAATATAGGATAGCCCTTCCTTTAGTAAGGCTTCACGTGGCAGCTACACAATCCCCTGCTTAAAGGTGAATTGGCTTCAATTCACTTAAACCACGATCTAACGAATGTAAAAGTCAGGTGAACCCCCCTTAAGTTGATTTATCCTAAGAATGAATTACTAGAAGAGTGAATCATCGTACTTAATCAAGTGAAGAAAGTTAATCACCTCGTCTAATTAAGTAAAGTATCAGCCAGCATCATGTTATACGGACTTAACTTACCCCATCCTCCCTCGTGGCTTGAAGGAGCGCTTGGTCATGCCCAAAAGAAATGTTATCTAATTCGCCATCCTGCATGTCTTTCACAGACTGAAACATGTACTGCCACTCACAGGTAGCATTGGATTAAAAAGCCACTGCCAGCGCATACTTTGGACCGCATCGTGGCGCCCGAATCCAGCCTCGCGTTAGTATCTCATTAAGCACTACTAGCAAATGAGATGCCAGCGCGTTCACTGGAGTGTAGGATGAGACATTCTGCAGTTCTTTTCACGTTACACAACATTTCCCTGCACAAACACGGGATATCC
>Ga0302325_10030932_pt1 | contig 11028 bp, 9 predicted proteins | sample Palsa_T0_2_FD_201948 | JGI IMG/M metagenome (GOLD analysis project Ga0302325, IMG submission 201948) | Peat permafrost microbial communities from Stordalen Mire near Abisko, Sweden - Palsa_T0_2 | ecosystem: Environmental > Terrestrial > Soil > Palsa > Peat permafrost | place: Sweden: Abisko... | reverse complement strand
TCCTGATCCCGAGCCGCACGAGCTTCCCCGAAGGACTGCCTCTGGTCCTCGAGCACAGCTTGTGCGCGCGGACCCCTGCGGTCGTCTCGGCCCACCCTGCCTTCGCGGGATGGCTCCAGCACCGCACGGATTCGATGCTGTTCCCGCCCGGTGACACCGCAGCTCTCGCCGCGTGCGTGCGGGAGCTGCTCGACGACCCGGCGCTCTACGAGCGCATTTCGTCGGCGGCGCCCGCAACCTGGGGCCGGCTGCAGGCCCCGCTGCTATGGCATGAGCTGATCGAGGCGTGGCTCGCCGGAACTCCCGAAAGCCTCAGCCGGCTCCGGGCCCGGTCCGCTGCCGCCGATCCATAGGCGACGCTTCCGGTCATCATTGAGCCGTGGAGCAGGATGCGAGCAACCTGACCGTGTGGGCTCAGATCCGAGAGGATTGGATTGCCCACGGGCGAGACTGGACGCGCCCAGGGTTCCGCTCGGTGGTGGTGAATCGCGTCGGCAAGCTCCAGGTGCAGTCGCCGCACCGCTCGATACGAGCTCTCACCCGATACGCCTACCTTGCCGCTCACCGCCGCATGCGTAACCGTTACGGGATCGAGCTGCCCTACTCGGTGAAGCTCGGACGCCGTACGGTGATCGAGCATCAGGGCGCGATCGTGATTCACGGTGACGCCGAGATCGGCGACGACTGCATCATCCGGCAGGGAGTTACGATCGGTAACCGTTACCTCGACCGGCCGTTCGACGCTCCCCGCCTGGGGGCCCGCGTGAACGTGGGCGCCGGCGCGAAGATCCTCGGTTCGGTATCGATCGGCGACGATGTGCGAATCGGCGCCAACGCGGTGGTGCTCTCAGATGTGCCAAGCGGTGCCACCGCGGTCGGCGTTCCCGCCGTCGTCGTCGCCGACCGGGGTCCAACCGCTGCCTGAAACATCAGTGTGTGTTTCAAAGCATCCTCTACGCCGCCTCCCCCGCCGCTTGGATCGCTCGCTCGGCTCGTCGCTTGGCCGACCCCCGGCCGTACAACCGGGCGCACCAGCAGTTATCAGCCCCTACGGACCACCCTCTTCTCCACAACTGGAGGGCGTCACGCGAACGCGGCGCTTTGTAAGGATGTGATAACGGAGGAAGTGAGTGGCCGAGGAGAGTCACGCATCGTTTCCTTCGGATAGCGGAGGTGTTGATGCGTTCATCCCCGAAAACTGGGCGGATCTGGGCGGAACGGGGGAAGTCACAGCTCTTGATAACCAACTGTGGTCGGCCAGGCTTTGCGCAACACCCTCCTGTTGGGGTAGATTCATCAGGCTAGATTCTGGCGTGGGCCGATTCGATCTAAAAGTCACACGGATGAGACATGACCGCGACGCGCGCGTGACAATCGCACACCTGGCGACCCGGCTGGCCCGGACCCGCGCCGCCAAACCTGCCAACACCCAAGTGGCGACCTAGCAAAGTGCGGTTAGGGTCATGCAGATACTGACGATGAGCGACCTGGGGTTCCTGCCCCAGACCCTCGCCTTCCACCAGTCGCTTACCGCCAAGGCTCGCGCTTTTCGCCTGACCGTGCTGTGCATGGATGACGCGTGCCTGTCGTTCCTTCGCGATCGACGGCTGTCCTGCGTCGATCTGATCAGCCTGGCAGAGCTCGAGCGCGCTGACCCCGCGCTCGCCGCGACCCGGGAGCGAGAGACCTGGCGGGTGTACTGCTGGACCGCGATCCCGGCCTTTTGCCACCTCATGCTCAGCCGTGTCGCGAGCAGCACCGCCGTCCTCTGGGTTGATTCTGACGTGGAGTTCTTTCACGATCCTGCCGTGCTGCTCGACGAGCTCGGCGCCGGCTCGATCCTCTTGACACCGCACCACTACAACCGTGCCTACCCGATCTCCGCACCGGCGGCTGAGCTGACCTTCCGCTATGGGCGCTTCAACGGCGGAACGATCGCGTTCCGCCGCGACGAGGACGGCGTCGCGGGTGTCCGGCTGTGGCGGGAGCGCGCGCTGGGTCCGGGCGGCTTCGACCGCTGGGATCCCGCGCGCCACGGCAACCAGGTTCACATCGACGACTTCGCCGGGCGCTTCGCCGGCGCTCGGGTTCTCACGGTTCCCGGCGGCGTGCTGGGGCCGTGGAACGGCGGTAGGTTTCGCGTGGCGTCCGGGCCGCACGGGCCGACGGCCGACGGAGAGCCGGTGCTCGCCTACCATTTCCAGTCACTGCGACTCGGACACGCCTCCCCACCGCTGTCGCGGCAGCTGCTGCCCAACTTGTTCGAACTACCGGCGCCACGGCCGCCGCTGCAGGCGCGCGCGCAGCCACACTACCGGCTGTCGTGGAGCGAGCGCCGCGTGTTCTGGCGCCCGTATGTGCGCCGGCTCGAGCAATCGGTCGTGGAGGTCCTGCAGAGCGAGCCGCGGTACCTCGCGGCGCTTGCGCCACCGCCGTCGCGCCCGGCGGTGTTCGATGCCAGCCTGAGGCACCTGAGGCTCGAAGCGAGCCGCGTCGTGGTACCCCCGATCCGGCGGTTCGTCCACCCCGCGCGCGACCGCTTGGCGGTCATCGCCAGGACCCGTCCCGGCCGTACCGGCGACGGTTGAAGCGCAGCGTCGCACCGAGCCGTAGGCGCGCGTCCCCTCGAGCATGGTGCCGCGCCTGCCTCGCGGCCAGCCGGGCGAATCGGGCCACGAGCGCGGCCCGCATCGACAAGCGCGCCGGCAGACCGTGCCACTTGCGGATGTACAGGATCCGGGACCATTCCTCGAGTCGCACGCGGAGCTCGTCGACCGGCCTGTCCGCCAGGGGATGGACGATCGTGACCGCCGGCGTGTAGATGACCGACCAGCCGGCTGCGCGAGACCGGCGGCAGAGATCGACCTCTTCGGAGCAGAGGAAGAACCGCTCGTCGAAGCCGCGGGTGGCGGCCAGCATCTCGCGGCGCAACAGCATGCAGGCGCCCATCACCCAGTCGGCGTTGTGCTCGTGGTCATAGCTCCGTGGCTCCCACTCCCAGTCGCAGCCCCGGAGCTCGGCGACCGCTCTCCAGCAGCTCGCGGCGGTCGGCTCGACCCCGACCGAGCAGATCAGCCGCCCATGCTGGTCGACCTGGCGCGGCGCCAGGATTCCGCATCGCGGTCGAAGGTCGGCGAGCTCGACGAGCGCATCCAAGCCGCCGGCGGGAAGGACGACATCCGGGTTCAACTGGAGCACGTAGCGCGCCCGGCGAACGTCCTCGCGCGCCAATGCACGATTGAACGCCGCGCCGAGCCCCTCGTTCTCCCCGGCCAGGAACGGCACTCCGAGCTGGTCGCAGAGCGCCTGCACGCCGTCACTCGATCCGCTGTCGGCGACGAGCACTCGCGCGTCCACTCGAGTCGCCGCGGCGGCGACGGCCGCCAGGCAGCCCGGCAGGAAGCCCTCGCTGTTGTGCGCGACGACGACGGTCATCACATCGGCGGCTAGGGTCCCGGGAGCAAGCGGATCGGCGCGCGAATTGATGGCCATCCCCGGATTATCGACGCCGGCCGGGTGCGCTCAACGTCCGCTATCGTGCCCGTGATGCAAGGAGGAGGAGCCCTGCAGCTGGGCGTCAACGTCACGGCACGGATCGCCGGCGAATATGGTGGGGACGCGCTGCGTCACTCGCTGCTGGAGGCCTCCACGCACGGGTTCAACGCAGTCACCTTCGTTCCCTCGTGGTTCGTGAGCACACCGGCCTCCTCCGACTTGGCACCGGATCCGACCTTCACGGCCAGCGACACCGCGCTGCGGCGGGGGATGGAGGTGGCCGGCGAGCTCGGACTGTCGGTCGTGCTCAAGCCGCATGTCAACCTGCCTGGGTATTACGAGTCGCGCGGCAACATCGATCCCAGCGATCGAGCAACCTGGTGGGAGCGGTACGACCGGATGATCGGGCATTACGCAGCCCTTGCCCAACAGGCGGGAGCGACGACGCTGGTGATCGGCACCGAGCTCGAGCGTTTGACGGGTGACGCCGACGCCGAGCAGTGGCGAGCGCTTGCCGCCAGACTGCGTGCCATCTATGGCGGTGCGCTGACGTACGCCACCGACGCGCACGACGATCCCGACAGGGTGACGTTCTGGGACGAGCTCGACTATCTCGGGATAGACCTGTATGCGAGCCTGACCGATGCGGAGGACACGGCGCCCAGTGTCGAACAGCTGGTGGAGGCATGGAATGTTCCCCTGGGCCACCTCTGCGCGCTGCATACGCGATGGTCCCGACCGGTGCTGCTCACGGAGATCGGATTCCGCAGCACGCCGCGCGGCCTGAGCGATCCGGCCGACTGGGCACATGTGGGCGATCCCGATCCGGCAGCTCAGGCCCGCGCGTACGAGGCTGCGTACCGGGTGCTTTCCGAGCAGAGCTGGCTGGCGGGTATGCACTGGTGGGACTGGCCATCGGATCTCGGGGCTGCGGCTGGGGACATCACCGGCTACTGCCCGCACCGTAAGCTGGCGGCCCACGTCGCGACGAAGTGGAACCGTCGCCTCGGCTCCCGGACCGAGCAGGCGCGCGAACCGGGGCCCGCTTTCGTGTCGGTTGTGGTCCCGGTCCGCAACGGCGAGCGCACGATTCGTGACTGTGTGACGGCGCTGATGGCGCTGGACTATCCCAGCGATCGCCGTGAGGTCATCGTGGTCGACAACGCCTCCACGGATCGGACCGGAAGCATCCTCGCGAGCTTACCCGTGACCACGGTCCACGAGCCGGTCGTCGGGCGCTCGCATGCCCGGAACCGCGGGATCGAGGAGAGCCGGGGGGAGATCGTTGCTTTCATCGACGCTGACTGCATGGCCGACCGCCACTGGCTGCGGGAGCTCGTGGCAGCCTTTGAGCGCGAACCCGTGTCGGCCGTGGCCGGAGAGATCCTCGCGGATCAGCCGACCACCACCGCACAGATCTTCATGTCACGCAAGGAGCCACGCTGGCAGAGCGTTGTGCTACAGCTACCCGAACCGTTCGCGATCACCGCGAACGTCGCGTTCCGGCGCGATGTGCTTCGTTATGTCGGACGGTTCGATCCGGCATTCGTGACCGCCGAAGACGTCGACCTCGGGTGGCGGTTCTTTGCCGCCGGCTTCCAGATGTCCTACTGTGCCACCGCCACGGTTTCTCACCGGCTGCGCAGGACCGCCTGGGAGCTCTTCCGCCAGCAGGAGGGCCTGGGGTACGGAAGAATGCTGCTGTGCGAACGGTACGGCATCCCGCGAACCAATCTGCCGACCCGGAGGCAGATCCGACTGGCGGCCGGTGCTGTGCTGCGTAGCGCATCCGCGCGCTCGTCGAAGGAACAGCTGGCCTTCGCCTCATACGAGCTCCTCCTGCTGGTCTCGCTGCGCGTTGGGGCGCTGCGCCGCGAGTTGATCCGCTCTCTCCCCGTCAGCTCAGCGGCGTGATGCTCTCGAGAGGCGAGCTTGTCCTGCAGCGATTCGTGCTGCGTACTCGGACCTCACCGCTGCGTCACGCATACCGGGCGCTCTACGGCGCAGTAGCGCGTGCCGCCGCCGCGTGGATGGGGCGAGGTGGAAGCACCGTCTACCTCACGGGGAGCCTGGCGAACGGCGAGCCACTGTACGGGTTGTCCGATATCGACCTGGTCGGCGTCGCACCGGCCGGGGGCCGCGAGCGGCTCGCGCGAAGCGTGGAGCGCATGCATCGCGTGGTGCCGCTGCTGGCCCGGCTCGCCGCACACGTTTACGTCTACGACCAGCCGGAGTTCGCCGCCGCGATCTCGAGCCCGTTTCTGACCTACGGGCTGGGCGGCGGCCGGGCCGCGTTCACCGGTGGCCACGCCGCGCACGACCCGGCGGCGCTGCTCGAGCGTCCCGGTCTCCACGGCCCGAGGGACGGATGGCGCCGTCTTCGGGGGCCGGAGATCGCGGCCGCCGGGATCCGCGAGCGACAGGACGAGCGCATCGCCGCCTGGCTGGAGCTGCAGTTGCGCTGGAGGTTTGCTTACCGCACCTGTCTGGACGAGCCGGACGTCGCCATTGGCCCCCGCGTCGGCTCGCTGGTCGCCGAGGCGGCCCGCATCTGGCTGTGGCTGGCTGCGAATGAGAAGCTCACCGGCCGGCGGGCCCCGCTGCAGCGTGCGACCGGGCTGCTGGAGGATGAGGCCGAGCCGCTCCGGCTTGCGCTGAGGACGCTCGAGCCCCGTTCGTCCCGGCCCCCGGTGCGGGAGCTCTGGGCGTGTTTCGCGCGTCTTTCGCGGCGAATCGCTCAGTGCATCGAGGACGAGCTCGCATCCTCGACGTCCACCGAGGTGCAGCTCGACGGTGACTGCGTTGGTCGTCGCATGCCCCTGCGCGATTGGCGGGCGCTCGTGCTCCCCGCGGTCGACTGGTCCACACCGGGGGTCCCGGCGGCGCTCCCCGAGTACTTCACGCTGGGGGACGAGGACCCGACCGATCTCGACGCAGTGGCACGAGCCGCGAGGTCCACCGGCGGCGGGCACTGGCGATCGCTGCGCTCCGGCCCTCTGCTCGCGCGACCGACCCTGAGGGTTTGGGAGGACGGGCGCCTCCGCGGCCTCGAGACCCCGGCCAGCGATCCCGTCTCGTTCGCGCTCGCCGACGGCCGTGCGAGTGCTGCATTCCCGGATGTACGCGGGTGGTCGGCGCTCGATCGGTCGCGGCGAGCGGTGGCCGAGCACCGTGCATGGCTCCGCCAGGAACTGGATCCCCTGGACCGCCGTCCGGGGTGGGTGGGCCCGTGGCCCTCGGCGAGCTGGGAGACTCCGGCATCCGTTTCGCTCCTGCTCTCGGCCGCGCGCGCCGCCCTTTTCCTTGAGAGCGTGGAGCGCGGCGCGGCGCGCTTGCCGCTCACCGACGAGGCGACGGTCAGGTCGCTAACTGCCTGCCACCCCTCGACGACGGAGGTGGCGGAGCAGGGGCTGGCCGCCCTGCGAGCCTCCGAGCGCGAGCGGCGACCGCCGGGCTGGGTGCCCTTGATGCGGCTCCGCGCGGCCATCATCCGCCTGCCCGCCTACGCGACCGCCGATCCCGACCGGACCCCGTGATGGCCATCCCTTTGCCCGAGCGCAAGCGAGCTACGATCGAGGCGCCCGCCAGCGGTTTGCGGGTTGCGGCGCTGTTCTCGTTGGTCCGGAACCCCTACGGGCAGCTGCTCTATGCGGCGCTCGCCGAGCACGGCGTTCATCTCGTCACGGACTCGCGCCTGGAGACGGGCTGGCTCTGGCGACAGCGCCGGCACGTCGCATTCCTGCATTTCCACTGGGATGAGTGGCACTACGAACCCCGCTCTCCACGACCCCGCTTCCGGGCGTTCCAAGCATGGCTCAAGATGGCCCACTTCGCGTCGATGCTCGCGCTCGCGCGCATCCTCGGCTACCGAATCATCTGGACCGTGCACGAGGTCCTCCCGCATGAATCGCCCAGTCCACGCAGGGACCTCGTCGCGGCGCGCATGCTGGCCAGAGCCAGCCATGTCCTCATGGCCCATGACCAGGCCACCGCGACCCGCGCCACCGGCCTGCTCCGGCCCGCAGTCAAGATGATCGATGTGATTCCGCATGGCTCTTACGTAAGTGCCTACCCGCCTGGTCGGCCTCGCTCCCTGGTACGCGAAGAATGGGGGCTCCGCGACTCGAGCTTCGTATTCCTGGCGTTCGGCAATCTGCGCAGCTACAAACGATTGGACCTCCTCCTCGATGCCTTCGCTCGCGTTGCGGATCCCGACGTGGCACTGGTGATCGCAGGCGAGTTCGTGTCGAGGTTCCCGGAGCCGGAATGGGCGCGATGCACACTTGCCCACCTCCAAAGCGCGGCTGAGCGCGACCCCCGTATTCGCTGTCGTATCGGTACCGTTCCGGTCGCGGAGGTGGCCGAACTGCATGACGCGTGTGACGCAGCCGTGTTCGCCAGGTCCGATGGCTGGACATCGGGCTCGATGATTCTGGCGCTTTCGCAGGGCTTGCCCGTGATCGCTGCACGCAGGCCCGCTTACGTCGAGCTTCTCGGCGACAGCGCCGCCGGCTGGTTGTACGAGCCTGGCGACGTGAACTCCCTGTCGGACACGCTGACCCTGGCTGCCGCCGAGCCCGACCGGGCTCGAGAGAAAGGACACCAGGCGGGCCGCCGCGGGGCGGCGCTCGGCTGGCAGGGCATCGCCGCCGGCACCGCAGCGGTGATGATGTCAACCCTTTCGGACAGGCACTCGTAGCGAGCGGCCGCCCCGGCCCGGTTCCCCCGTACCCCCAGTGCTCCCCCCAAGGTGACAGGCCCATCAACGTTCAGCTCATCGCACCGACTCGTGCCTGCACGCGAGACGGTGGTCACGGCAACGCACATCAGTAAGTCGTTTCGCCTCCCACACCAGAAGTACACCACCGCCAAGCAGGGGCTGTTACATCCTCTGGCGCATCGCCGTTTTGAGGTGCTCGACGCACTCGAGGATGTGAGCTTCGACATTAATCGGGGCGAGGCGTTCGGCGTCGTCGGGCGCAACGGTAGTGGGAAGAGCACGTTGATGAAGTGCCTGGCGGGGATTTACCGGCTCGACGGCGGGGCGGTCGCCGTGAGCGGCCGGCTGGCTCCATTCATCGAACTCGGTGTCGGCTTCAACCCAGAGCTGGCGGCGCGTGACAACGTCGTCACGAACTCGGTGCTGCTGGGTCTCACACCGGCTGAGGCCCGTGCGCGGTTCGACGAGATCATTGCCTTTGCCGAGCTCGAGCCGTTCGTCGATCTGAAGCTCAAGAACTTCTCCTCCGGCATGATCGTTCGGCTCGCCTTTGCGGTCACGACCCAGGTCGACGCCGATGTGCTGCTGTTCGACGAAGTCCTCAAGGTCGGAGACGCCGCGTTCGAGAGCAAGTGCATCGAGCACTTCGACCATCTCAAGCGGGCTGGGCGCACGATCGTGCTCGTCACGCACGACATGACGGCGGTCAGGCGGCACTGCGATCGGGCCATGCTGCTCGACCGAGGCCGGATCGCGGCGATCGGAGCGCCGGACGAGGTCGCTCGCGCCTACCAGCAGGACAACGACCGCGAGAAGGGCGCGCCGCGGGTCAGGCCACGCGGGTCATCGAGGAGCCGCGATCGTCCCGGCTCGGAGCCAACGCGCCTGCCCGTGCGACTGCCGTCGTGGCGCGACCTGCGCCGGGTCCTCATGCTGACACGGATCCTGGCCGTAGCTGATTTCAAGCTCAAGTATCTGGACGCGTGGCTGAGCTACATCTGGAGCCTGGCGAATCCGCTTGCTTTCTTCGCGGTTCTCTACTTCGTCTTCACCCGGATCGGGCATCTCAACAGAGGCGTCGGCCACTATCCGCTGTACCTGCTGTGCGCGTTGATCCTGTGGATCTACTTCGCCGACGCGAGCACCCGGGCGGTCTATTGCCTCGTCGCCAAGGACTCGCTGCTGAGGCGAATTCCGTTTCCGCACATCGCCGTACCCCTGTCGGTGGTGGCAACCGCGCTGGTCGATCTCTGCATGAGCGCGGTTGCCGTGCTCGCGTTTGTACTGGCATCTGGAGTGACGCCCCGACTGAGCTGGCTCGCGGTGATCCCCATCGTCGGCCTGCTCACACTGCTGGTCGCGGGTATGGCGATGCTGCTGTCCGCACTGTACGTGCGCTTTCGCGACATCGATCACATCTGGACCCTGACGCGACAGATGCTCTTCTATGCCTCGCCGATCTTCTACGTCGCCTCCGATTATCCCAAGGCGGTCAGGCCTTTCCTGGACGCGAACCCGCTCGCCGCCGCATTCACCGAAGTGCGTCACGCGGTGATCGATCCGACGGCGCCCTCCCTCACCCGTGCCGACGGTGGCCTGCTGGGCGTGCTTTTGCCGGTGGCAGTGGTGCTGGTCATCTTCTCGCTGGGCCTGTGGATCTTCCGGCGCGAGAGTCCCAACGCGCCCGAGAACATCTAGCCCTGAGCGTCCGGGGCGGGCCGGCGCTGAAACAGGGTCGAGTGTTCGATCGGCTCCGCGCCGGGCGGCTGCTCGCGCGTGTAGTAGTAGAGAGCGATCGACTTTCGAGTCCGATCCTGCGGACAGGTGACCGGCTCGGGGTTGCCGTGGTATGACTGGTCCGTGGTGGTGAAGATCACGCAACGATTCGCGATCGGCAGGACACGCTGCTCGCACCTGGACATATCGCGGCTCCACAGCTCCAGATGCCCGCCGTATGAATCGGGCCAGTCCGGATTCAGATAGATGAGCACATTCAGTCGCCGGTGAAGGCGAAGGTGATCATGCCAGTTGAAGTCGGCATGTACCTCGAGCATGCCGCCAACCGGCAGTTGATGCAGTCCTCCGCCCCAGAAGTACGGGTCGGGCATCAGGCCCCCGATGCCGGTCAGGCGCTCGAGAAAGACCAGAAACGAGGCGCCGTTGAGCTCGGCCAGCTGCATCCGCGTGAACGGCCCGAGGTCCTCGAAGGATTTGCTGGCGAGCTTCTTCTCACGAGGATTCTCGAAGCGCTGCCAGTCGATCTCCTCGGGTCCGGGAAATTCACTGATCAGCTGGTCGACGCTGCTTGCCGGCAGGAAGTCATCGAGCACCACGTGGGGAAATGGCTTCGCCGCCTGATACGCGTCGGCGTGGCGGACCGCCAGATCGGCGAGACGCGCGGAATCGAGAAACGGCAGCGGATACGGGTCGGGTGACAAGCCGGAGGTGATGAGATCAATCGCGCCGGGCGATGGTAAACAAGCGCCTGTGGTCCGGAGCGTGCTCCACGTAGGCAAACTCGACCAGGCACAGCCCCACTCTCCCCAATATGTCTCGGATCTCGACGCGGTCGTATTCTCGGATGTAGGTGACTCCGTCATCTTCGAAGAAGCGATTCTCTCCTTCCAGCAGGTCGAAGCAGACCAGCCCACCCACGTTCAGGTGTGCGCTGCAACGCGTGAGCGCGCGCTCGAAGGAGGGGTACAGGTGCTTGAAGACGAGCGACGAGACGACGAGGTCGAAGCACCGGCTCGTTGCCAGCTTGTCCACGTCGGCGAGTATGAACTCGACACGGGCGTCGTCGAAGCGCTCAC
>Ga0302325_10030930_pt1 | contig 11028 bp, 8 predicted proteins | sample Palsa_T0_2_FD_201948 | JGI IMG/M metagenome (GOLD analysis project Ga0302325, IMG submission 201948) | Peat permafrost microbial communities from Stordalen Mire near Abisko, Sweden - Palsa_T0_2 | ecosystem: Environmental > Terrestrial > Soil > Palsa > Peat permafrost | place: Sweden: Abisko... | reverse complement strand
CGTGATCCTGCAGCTGATCAACCTCGGCCTGTTCGCCCTGCTGGGCGAGCTGTCCGCGACCGCGGACTGGCGCTGCATCGCCGAGGAGATCTGGCCGTTCGTGCAGGCGCCGCCGTGCACACCGATGGGTGCGGCCGAGGCGACCTGGCGAGCGGCCCGGCGTGACTTCGGGGAAGCACGCCGGGCCGTTCGGTGAGAAAGAGAAGAACACCGGCCGTTCGTTAAAAAATCTGTTGCTTGGCGGGCCCGGCCGTCAGCGGACCGGCAGTTGGCCCCGCGGCGAGAAGAACAGGTCGAACGGCCGCAGGTAGCGCGCCGGGGTGTAGCTGGTGAAGGCCGGTGCGGTCGGGTAGACGGTCCCGTTGAGCGAGTAGATGTTGTACTGCGGACCGAGCGCCGCGGCCTCGGCGTTCATGGCCGCCGGAGCGGGGACGTTCCACTGCCCGGTGGACAGGCGGTTCTCCAGCGTCTGGACGGCGGTGATGGTCTCGGCCGGGGTGAACGCGCAGTGCCCGGCGCGGTCCACGAAGATCTGCCGCAGCAGGGCGCCGTGGCCGGCCCGGTCGACCACAGCCTTATAAGCCTGCTCGTTCTCCGGCACGACCAGGCCGTCGCCGGTGGTGTGCATGGTCAGCACCGGGACCGAGATGTCGCCGTCGAAGGAGATGTTCCTGGCCAGCCAGGCCACGGCGTTCGGGTTGGCGCTGATCCGCTTGGAGGCGTTCAGCGTCTGCACGTCCTGGCCCAGGCTGAGCCCGGCGCTGCGGTAGAGCGCCTTGACTTCGCTCGCGTCAGTGGACTTGGACAGGTCGCTGAGGTAGTTCACGCCGGTGTTCCAGGACGGGTTCCCGCCCGCCTTGGCCTCCAGGTCAGCACGGAAGGCGAAGATGAACGGGAAGGTCACCTCGGCGTCCCAGAGGTCCTGGTTCTGCTCCTGGGCGGTGTAGTCGGTGGCCGCGGGTTCCGGGGACAGCGGCGTGAACCAGCCGGGAGTGTCGGCGAGCGCCGCCACCAGGGCCAGCCGGGCCCGGCCCTGCGGGGTCGCCTGCGCCGCCGCCAGGGCGGCCTCGGCGTTGTCCAGGTTGGCCGTGGGGTTGGTGATGTCGACGATCTGGACCGAGGGGTCGATCAGCTTCTGGAACGCGAACGCCCCGTCGAGTGCGGTGTTCCAGGTCGCCACGCCGCCCGACAGCACACCGCACATCGGCAGCGCGGCGTCGAACCGGCTCGGGTAGTCCTGGATCAGCCCGGCGGTGATGATGCCGCCGAGCGAGTGACCCCAGGCCACCGTCGTCTTCGGCTTGCCGTAGGTGCTGTCGAAGGTGTTCAGGGTGCTGATCTGGTCGGGCAGTGCCTGCTCGATGGCCCAGCCGGTGGTGGCGTAGGAGGAACCAGCGAGCGCGTAGCCGTGCGCGAGCATCCAGCTGGCGGTGACCGGATCACCGGCGTCCTCCGCCGGGTTGGCGGCACCGGGAGTGACGTAGCCATGGCTGTAGAGGTACAGGGTCCCATTCCAGGCGCCCGCCGGGCACTGGATCAGGTAGGTCGCGCCATCGGCCAGCGTCCCGTTCAGCGTGCTCACCGCGCCGGAACCGCCGCAGGACGCAGACGCCGACGCGGCCACCGATCCCGCGGTGAGCCCGCCGATCACCAGGCCCGCGGCGAGCGCAACGCCCGCTAGCCTCGTCAACCTTTTCCCAGACTGCACCATGGACCCACGCTCCCAGGAGCCAGCTACACGATCGTCGGACGCCAGGCAACTTACCGTAACGCCGCCTCAGGAGGGAGGCCCCGCTTCGAGGTTGCCGAAATTAAACTGAACTAACACTGAATCGCGTTTTTAACAAGCACTTCTGAGTCTTGTGGGGTTGCTGCGGTTCTTGCCGCGGGTTGGTTGCTGCGGTCGGTTCTTGCCGCGGGCATGAGGTTTCAGTCCACGCGGCGTCATGGAGGATTATGGGGTGGTGGCCGATCAAGCTGACGTGCGCCGGATCGCGCTGTCGCTCCCTGGGACCATCGAGTCGGAGGACAGCTTCGGATTCCGGGTACGGAACTCCTCGAGTAAGAGCGGTTTCAAGCAGTTCGCCTGGACGTGGCACGAGCGCGTGACGCCGGGCAAGCCGCGCGTGCCGAGGGCGGATGTGCTCGCCGTCCGGGTGGCGGGCCAGGGCGAGAAGGCCATGCTGCTGGCTTCCGACCCGGACAAGTTCTTCACCGAGCCGCACTACAACGGCTTTCCGGCCGTCCTGGTCAGGCTGCCTGCGATCGGCGAAGACGAACTGCGGGAGCTGATCACCGATGCCTGGCGGAGCCAGGCACCGCGCAAGCTAGTCCGTGAGTCCGGCCGCTAGCGCGGTCACGGAGCGCGGTCACGGAGCGCGGCTCCTTCGGCCAGCATGGTCCGCGGCTCCTCGAACGCGGCCGGCGGATCAGGGCGGGCCAGGAAATCCAATGGTGCTGTTTGGCTCGGGGCGACCCGGGCGCTGATGCCGGATCAGATTACTTGGCGCCGGGCCGGTTATTGGGTGTCGGGCCAGTTACTGGGTGCCGAACCAGCCGGGGACGTCGAGCCGGAACGTGTCAGCTCCGGACATGGCCCGCAGGTCCGCCTCAAGCGCGGCTAGCTGGTCTGGGCCCAGCGCGCCTTCCCACCTGGACCGGATGTCGTTGAAGATCATCGCGGACATGGTCAGGGCCGCCACGCCTCTCGGGGTGAGCCGGATCAGCTTGCGCCGCCGGTCTGTTTCGTCACCGGCCCGGTGCACGTAGCCGAGTTCTTCGAGCCGTTCGATCGTCTTGCCCGCCGCCTGCTTGGAGATGCCCAGCCGCCGGCCGGTCTCGGTGGCCGTGGCCCCGCCATGGCCGATCGCCTGCAGCGCGAACCCATGCGCCGGGCGCAGGTCCGGATGCCCGCGGCGAGCCAGCTCGGCGTGCAGCTCGTCGATGATCGACCGGAACCCGGCGAACAGGAGCATCGGCAGCTCGAAGCCGTAAGCGCGCGAGGCTACGGGCCACTCGTCATTTGACATAGATCGACAACCTCGTTTACGGTTTAGACAACCTTATTGTCTATCTTAGCGCGAGAAGGGCATGTCATGTCCCAGAGCCCATCGGCCAGCAGCCTGTTCGCTGATCACACCATCGAGTCCGCACCTCCGGGCGCCCGCAGGTCGATGACCGCCACCCAGCAGCACCTCGGCTACCTCCCGGCCGCCGTGGCCCGGATGGCAGCCTCCCCTCACCTGCTCGACGGTTTCATCAAGCTCAACGCGATCTTCGAAAGCTCGACGCTCGACCCGCTGGCTCGCGAGGCGCTGGTTATGACGATCGCCACGAGAAACGGCTGCCATGTCTGCGTGGCCACGCACACTGCCAGGCTTACCGCGCTCGGCGCCGACTCAGACATCATCTCTGGGCTGCGACGCGCCGAGCCCCTCGCCGACGAGCGCCTCGAAGCGATCCGGATGTTCACCCTCCGGGTCCTCGACACCGCCGGCGACGTCGGCCAGCAGGCGCTGAGGGCCTTTCTCGCCACCGGGTACACCAGCCAGAACGCACTCGAGGTCGTGCTCGGGATCGGCACCTACACGATGTCTACCCTGGCCAACCGGCTCACTGGCGCCCCCCTCGATGACCAGCTCAGCGCCTTCGCCTGATCGCGTATCGCCACAACCCCTGGGGCGCGTCAGCCAATAAGGTGCGCGTTCTGAGCGTGGGTGGCCGGCGGCTGCGGTTTCCGGCGGCTGCGGTTTCCGACGGCCGCCCGAAGGCCCGCCTCCCGCTCCTCTTCCGTCCCCATAACCCCACCCGCAACGCCGCAGCGCCCAGAAGGTCGCAGATTCCCGTGATCACGAAGACTTTACCCCGGCGGGTTTTTTTTTCGGGTAAAAGTCTTCGTGATCATGAAAATCAAGTCTTTGTTCGGACGCGAAGGGTTCGGCTCCGGTCCGGACAGGCCCGCCCGCCGCACACGGGCCCTGACCCCAGCCACGACAAGCTGCTCTCTACCCGGGAAGAACCACCACACGGCCACACCCACCGACCCCGGACCGCCAACTTAATTCTCCGGCACGCCCTTGTGAGGGTAATTACGACACACAATGCGGTCTGTCGCCGACATTAGGCGTATTCCGACCTCGGGTTGGCGGATGCTCCCTGATCGTGTGCAGTTACCCCCACTCGATGGGGGGTAACTGCACACAGTGACCAACCCGGCCCAATTCAAGCTGGACGAAAGGGGTATTTCGTCCTGAGCATGTCGGCTGCGGGTGCGATCGCGCGTGGCGGCGGCGTGTCAGCCGACGTAGAAGGCGGCGTGTCAGCCGACGTAGAAGATGCCTAGGCCTAGGGCTACGCAGATGCCGGCGATGATCCAGAAGCGCACGACGATGGTGGTTTCGGCCCAGCCTGCCAGTTCGAAGTGATGCTGCAGGGGCGCCATCCGGAAGACCCGTTTACCTGTCAGCTTGAACGAGCCGACCTGGATCACCACCGAGAGCGTGATGATCACGAACAGGCCGCCGAGCAGGATCAGCAGCAGTTCGGTCCGGGTGGTGATGGCCAGGCCGGCCAGCGCGCCGCCCAGGGCCAGCGACCCGGTGTCGCCCATGAAAATCTTGGCGGGGGGCGCGTTCCACCACAGGAAGCCGGTGCAGGCACCCATCACGGTCGCCGCGACGATGGCGAGGTCGAGCGGGTCGCGGATGGGGTAGCAGTTCGAGGCGAGGAACACCGTGCAGTCGTTGCGCAGCTGCCAGATCCCGATGATCATGTAGGCGGCCAGGACGAGGATGGCGGCGCCGGTGGCCAGGCCGTCGAGCCCGTCGGTGAGGTTTACCCCGTTGGACGTCCCGGACACCATGAGGATGACCCAGACCACGAAGAGCACCGGGCCGATCGAGACCCCGAAATCGGCATAGAAGGACAGGTGGGTCGAGGCCGGGGTGAGGTCATAGCCGTTCGGGAACCTGATCGCGAGCAGCGCGAATACCCCGCCCACGACCGCCTGGCCGGCGAGCTTGGCGCCGCTTCGCAGGCCCAGGCTGCGCTGCATGTACAGCTTGATGAAGTCGTCAGCGAAACCGACCAGCCCGAGCCCGGTCATCAGGAACAGCACGAGCAGCCCGGACGCGGACATCGGGTCGCCGGTGACGAGGTGACCAATGAGGTACCCGGCCAGCGACGCGATGATGATCACCGTGCCGCCCATGGTCGGCGTGCCGCGCTTGGACAGGTGCCCGGCCGGGCCGTCCGACCTGATCTCCTGACCGTAGCCGCGCTGGGTGAACGCCTTGATCGCCAGCGGGGTGCCGAACAGCGCGATGAACAGCGAGACGGCGGCCGACAGCAGGACAGTCTTCACCGGTCGGCCTCCTTGAGCAGGTCGGCCGCGACGCCTTCCAGGCCAGCAGCGCGGGATGCCTTCACCAGGACCACATCGCCCGGCTTCAGCTGGTTCGCGAGCACGTCAAGCGCGGCCGGGCCGTCGGGCACCCCGACCGCCTCACCGTGCCAGGACCGCACCCGGCGCGCGCCGGCCAGCAGCGGGGCCGCTTCCTCGCCGACCGCGATCAGCCCGGCCAGTCCCGGTCCCAGCACCTGCGCGGCGAACTCGCCGGTCTCCTCGTGACGAGCACGCGAGGTGTCGCCGAGCTCGGCCATGTGACCGAGGACCGCGAACCCGCGCCCGTCCCGCGCCAGGTGAGCGAGGGCTTCGATCGCGGCCCGAACGGACTCGGGGTTCGCGTTGTAGGCATCGTTGATGATCATTACTCCATCGGCGCGCCGGCGGACTTCCATCCGCCACCGGCTGCGCGCGACCGCGCCGCAGAGCCCATCCGCGATGTCGGCGAGGCCGAGGCCGAGCTCACCCGCGAGGGCCGCGGCGGCCAGTGCGTTCGGCACGTTATGCGCGCCGTGCAACCGCAGGGTGACCGGCGCGGAACCGGCCGGCGTCTGCAGCGTGAAGCTGGGGCGTCCGAGGTCATCCAGCCGCACGTCCACGGCCCGCACCGACGGCTGGGGCACGCGTTCCGGAAGGGACTGCTGCGACGGGTGGGATCTGTGCAGGGGCTGGGAACCGTGCGGGGACTGGGAACCGTGCGGGGATTGGGAACCGTGCGGGGATTGGGAACCGTGCGGGGGGTGGGATCCGTGCGGGGGCTGGGAACCGTGCGGGGACTGGACGCTGAAGGTGACGACGCGGGCGGCGGTGCGGGACGCCATGGCCAGCACGCGGGGGTCGTCGGCGTTCAGGATCGCTACGCCGCCGGCGGGCAGCGCCTCGACGAGCTCGCCCTTGGCCAGCGCCACCTGGTCCAGGCCGCCGAACTCCCCGGCGTGCGCGTGCCCGACGTTCAGCACTACGCCGTAGCGGGGCGGCGCGATGCGGCACAGGTGAGCGATGTGACCGACGCCCCGGGCGGACAGCTCGAGCACCAGGTACCTGGTCGCGAGGTCCGCGCGCAGCACGGTCAGCGGGAGGCCGAACTCGTTGTTGAACGACCCGGCCGGGGCGATCGTCGGCCCGAGGCGCTCCACCAGCTGCGCGGCGAGGTCCTTGGTCGAGGTCTTGCCCGACGATCCGGTGATGCCCGCGATCTGCGCCCCGGGCAGCGAGTCCACCACGAATCGGGCCAGCGCGGCCAGCGCGGCCGGGACGTCCGCCACGATCACCGCGGGCACCGGGACCGGACGGGTGGCGAGCACCGCGACCGCGCCCGCGGCCACGGCGGCGGAGGCGAAGTCGTGACCGTCCGAGCGCTCCCCCGCAACCGCCGCGAACAGCCCGCCGGGGCCCACCCGCCGGGAGTCGATGACGACCTCGCCGGTGACTATGGCCCCGCGGCCCAAGGCCGCGGCGTCCCCGTTCAGCTGACCGCCCGTTATCCGGGCGATCTGCGCTAGCGACAGCGGGATCACCGGTTCACCACCCACGGATCAAGCTCCGAGGTCAGCGGCCCCGACCCCGAAGCCCCCAGAGGTCCCAGTGGGTCCGGTCCCGGCTGGTCACGTTCTTGCTGGTCACGTTCTTGCTGGTCACGTTCTCGCTGGGCGAGGGCCGCCGCGGTGACCTGCCGGTCGTCGAACGGCAGCACCGCGCCGGCCACGTACTGGCCGGTCTCGTGTCCCTTGCCCGCCACCACGATGACGTCGCCCGGCGTGGCCAGCGCGACCGCCTGGGAGATCGCGGCCGCCCGGTCAGGTTCGATGATCACCCGGGCTCGTTCATCCTGCGGCACGCTCAGCACGCCATCCAGCATCGCCGCAAGTATCGCCAGCGGGTCCTCCGAACGCGGATTGTCACTGGTGAGAATGGCCACGTCGGCCAGGGACGCGGCCGCCGCGCCCATCATCGGGCGCTTGGCCCGGTCCCGGTCGCCACCGCAGCCGAGCACGATGATCAGGTTCTCCTGAGTGACGGCCCGCAGCGACCGCAGCACCGCCTCGACCGCGCCCGGCTTGTGCGAGTAGTCGACGAAGGCGGTCACCCCGCCCGCCTCCCCGCCGGCTACCCGCTCCAGCCGCCCGGGCACACCCGGGCACGCCGCCACGCCCGCCACCGCATCGTCAAGCCCCACACCCGCCTCGACCAGGGCGACCAGGGCGCCGAGGGCGTTGGCCACGTTGAACGCCCCGGCCAGGCCGACCGACACGTCGGCCTCGACCCCGCCCGGACCGATCAGCCGGAACGTGCTGCCGTCGGTACCCGAACGGACGTCTACCGCCCGCCAGTCGGCCTCCCGGGCGCCCGCGGCCGAGAACGTGGTGACCGGCACGGGCGCTGACGAGGCGAGCCTGCGCCCGTAGCGGTCGTCGATGTTCACCACCCCGACGACGGGCGGGACGAACAGCGACGCCTTGGCCCGGAAGTAATCCTCGAGATCGGCGTGGAAGTCCAGATGATCCTGTGACAGGTTGGTGAAGACCGCCACGTCGAAGCGGGTGCCCGCCACCCGGCCCAGGCTGAGCGAGTGGCTCGATACCTCCATCGCGGCGGCGGTCACCCCGCGCTCGACCATGACCGCGAGAAGCGCCTGCAGGTCGGGGGCCTCCGGCGTGGTCAGAGAGCTGCTCACCACGTCCTTTCTGATCCTGATCTCGACCCCGCCGACCAGGCCGGTCTGGTGGCCGGCTTCGCGCAGCCCGGCCTCGATCAGGTACGTGCTCGTGGTCTTTCCGCTGGTCCCGGTCACGCCGATCAGCCCGAGCTTGCTCGACGGGTCCCCGTAGACCCAGCAGGCGATCTCACCCAGCCGGGCCCGCGGATCGGCGACCACGAAGACCGGCACCCCGCTGGCCGTTGCCCTGGCTCGCCCGTCCGGGTCGGTCAGTACCGCGACCGCCCCCGCGGCCACCGCGTCGTCGCAGTACACCGCCCCGTGCACCCTCGCACCAGGCAGAGCCGCATACAGGTCGCCCGGGCACACCGCCCGCGAGTCGAGCGTGACTCCGGACACGAGGCCCAGATCGTTCGGAAAAGGAGAATTTCCCACCACGGTGTCCGGGTCCAGCCGGACACCCAGCAGCGAGCTAAGCGCGGACAGCGGCCGCTGCGGTTGATGAGCGGGACGGATCGCCACGGGGTGAGGGTACCTCCAATCATGGCGCGTTAAGGCGTACCTTGGCAGGTACGGCTCCGTCCGGCGGGATGTCAAGGGCCGCGAGCGCGTCCTTGGCGACCTGATAGAAAACCGGGCCGGCGATGACATCACCGTAGTATCCGCCCTTGCGCGGGTTCTGCACATTGACCGCGATGACGAGCTGCGGGTCGTTGCCCGGCGCCATGCCGATGTAACTCGACCCGTAGACGCACAGCGCGCATTTGGGGCCCGCTTCCTGCGAGGTGCCGGTCTTGGCCGCGATGGCGTAGCCGGGGATGATCCCCCAGGGCTGGTCGCCTGCCTCGTCGACCGCGGGCACCTGCTGCAGGATCTGCAGCAGCTCGTGCGCCGTCTTGGCCTGAATGACCCGGCGGGCGGCCGACGGCGCGGACGGGGTGTACTTGCCCGCGGAGTTCGTGGTGCCCTCGATCAGGCTCGGCTGCACCCGCACGCCGCCGTTCGCGATCGTCGCGTACACCTCGGCCATCTGGATCGCGGTCGCGGCCACCCCCTGCCCGAAGGACAGCGTGTACCGGGTGTCCGCCGCCCACTGTGACACCGGGGGCAGCAGGCCCGCGCTCTCCCCGGGCAACCCGATGCCGGTGGGCTGGCCGAGGCCGAACGCCTTCAGGTAGTCGTACTGCGTCTGCTCGCTGACGTGGTTGGCGACCTGCGACATACCGATGTTGGACGAGTGCGCGATGATGCCCGCGATGGTGTACCGCTCGCCCGGCGCCCATTCCGCGTCCTGGATGACCTGGCCGCCCTCGACGATCTCGGCCGGGATGGTGTAGGCGCTCATCGGCGTCTGGCCGCCGTGCTCGAACGCGGCCGAGGCGGTGATGACCTTGGCGGTAGAGCCCGGCTGGAACACGTTCTGCACCGGGATGTCCGTGGCCTGGGACGCGCTGGTGATCGTCGAGGGGTTGAACGTCGGCCACTGCGCCATCGCCAGCACGTGCCCGGTCTTCGGCTGGATGATCACCACCGTGCAATTGCTGGCCTTGGTCTTGGCGACTTGCTTCGCGCACGCCTGCTCGGCCGCGTACTGCAGCGCGGGGACGATCGTGAGCCGCAGGTCGCTGCCGTTAACCGCCGGCTTGATGCTGCTGCCCGCGAGCGGGATCGGCTGGCCCTGGTTGCTGGTCTGCACCTGTTCGCTGCCCGGCTGGCCGGCCAGCAGCGCGTTGTCCTCCAGCTCCAGGCCGGCCCCGCCCTTCAGCACACCGTTGTCGGCGCCGGTGAAGCCGATGATGTTGGCCGCGATCTCGCCGTCCGGGTAGGACCTGGCGTAGCTGGGGGTCATCGCGATTCCGGGCAGGCCAAGCGCCGTGATCTGGTTGCTGACTTGGGCGGAGATGCCGTTGGCCAGCAGCACGTACTGCGGGGAGGTCGGGTGCTGGACCAGGTTGAGGATCGCCGCCGAGGTCATGCCGAGCGGGCCAGCCAGCGCGTTGGCCACCTGCTGCTGTTCGGCCGCGTCGGTCAGCTTCGAGCTGGTCATCGTCAGCGGGTCGGCGTAGACCGTGTAGGTCTCCACCGTCATCGCCAGGACTTGCCCGTTCGCGCCGGTAATGCTGCCGCGCAGCGCGGGCAGGGCCATCGTGCGGTCGCGCTCCTGCGATGCCAGCTTGCGGTAGGTGCCGGACTCCATGCCCTGGAGCTGCACCAGACGCCCGCCGAAAAGCGTCAGGACGAAGATGATCGCGAGCAGGGTCACCCCCAGCCGCCGGGTCGGGTCGCCGCGGGGCGCGAGACGGTTTCTGGGTCGAGCCCGCGGCGGCCGACCCGACGGGCCGCCTCCCGGGCCGCCTCTCGGATCGGTCGGGCGGCCCGACGACCTTTCAGTCATCCTTTCTCGGGAACGGGGCGTGCCTGGCGCCCCCGGCCGGCCAACCGCCGACGGCGCCCTGCGCCGCGAGTCCGGGCCCAGCGGTCCTGGCCGGGCGGGCCGTGACGGGTCGCCACGCGGCTGCGGACGCCGGTCGTCCCGGCGATTCGCCTGTGGCCTGCGGGTGGGGTCCTGCGGTGTCACGGGGTATACCCGGGGACGTTGATCTCCGCGTCAGACTTGGAGACCTTCCCCGAGACGATCTTCCCGGTCTTGGTGTCGATGAAGCTCAGGTTCGGGTCCTGCCGCATGCCGAACTGCTCAGCCTCCTGGGCGATCACCGCCGGGTTCGCCGCCTGCGCCACGGCGTTGTTGAGGGTCTGCTCCTGGCGGGTCAGGTTGGCGTTCTGCTGTTGCAGGCTGGTGATCTGGAACGCTCCCTGGGCGAGCGTGGTGCTGATCACCAGCAGCGATACCAGGGCGCCGCCGAGCAGCCCGATGAGCAGCAGGATGAATGGTGTCCGGGGGGACCGCGGGCGCGGCGTCGCGCCGGTGACCGGCCTGGCCTGCGGTCCGGTGACCGGCGAGGTGACG
>Ga0302325_10030929_pt1 | contig 11029 bp, 18 predicted proteins | sample Palsa_T0_2_FD_201948 | JGI IMG/M metagenome (GOLD analysis project Ga0302325, IMG submission 201948) | Peat permafrost microbial communities from Stordalen Mire near Abisko, Sweden - Palsa_T0_2 | ecosystem: Environmental > Terrestrial > Soil > Palsa > Peat permafrost | place: Sweden: Abisko... | reverse complement strand
CTCCAGGAACGGCCCGAACTTTGCAGTGGCTCGGAATTGCGGAACCGGGTCGAGCTGCTTCAACGCCGAGGTGAAAGCATTCGAGAGGCTCCACATCGTTCTCGGGGCGAACTCCTCGTGTTCGGGATTGAAATACAGGTTGTGGACAGGAGCGGCCAGGTGCTTCGGGAGGTCGATGTCCCCCTCGATGAAAGCCTGGTAGATAATGAGCTTCGCTGACACGTCCGTAAGCTGGGACTCACGCCAACGCGCAACCTGCTTCGTCATTGGATCGAAGTTCCGTTGCATTTCTGAAACGCCGATATCGAGCGAGTGGATCAGGTTGAAATTCTTGGAGTGCTTGGCGAGCACCGGCGTGAAGTCACCGGAGAATGCCATGTTGTCGCAGACGAGTACGCGATAGCCGACGGTCATTGCGAGCCGCATGGATTTGTCGTGAGCATTTCTGATGCCGAGGGCAAAGCGGCAACCTTGGAACGTAGTTTCAAGCTCCATGATGCCGAACATCTTCATGCCATCCTTCGATACAGCGTATTCCTCGCGGACCGGCGCGATGTGCCGGAGCGAGAGCGTGTCCACGAGGGCGTTGATGACCTCGTGATGAGGAATGACTTTGTGCGTTGCGGTTCCGGACGGTGCCGGCACGAGTGCGAGTTCCTCGCGGCCGATCTTCGCAGTGCCGCAATGGGCGAGTAATGTTCCTTCCATCTATATTCTCCTTTTTGAAATGAGCAAATTCGAGAAGACGCGAGCGTCACCTCGCGGATGGCGGCTATCGGGTCGGCATGCGCGAAGGGGCAGTCGTTGTGTTGGATCGGAATTTGGATGAGTCAGGAACCCTGGGACTATAGTTTAGTTACCCGCGGCCGTCAAGCGTCGGAGGCATGAGTCGCCGCGCATGAACAAACGGTATGATCGGACGAGTGATAGAAATCACGCCCGATGAACTCGAGCGGATTGCCATTTCAAATAGCAATCTCCGGCAAAGAGCACAATGGGGATGTGACTGACCAAGATCTCCTCTCGATCCGGAGTGCGGTGCTCGATGTGCTATTTCGTGCGATCCGCTCTTACAGCGCGACAAGTAGTCTTGCTGCCGTGAGTTTAGCTGCTCCCGAAGGTCTGCTGCCAGTTTTTCGGGCTAGGTCGGATCAAGTGGTTCAGAATTTCGTCTCAAGCGGAGCACCGAGCGAGTTGTCAAGCATGATGGCCAAATTCAAAGGACATGGTGACGAACAGGCCCTTACAGATGCACAAAACGCAATCGCAGGTGCATGTATAGTGTTTTCCCACTCTCTGGCAGACGGCGGTATCCAAGAATTCTGTTTGTTAGCAGCGAATTTCGACATGAAGTATTGGAGTAAAGTCGCGGCTAATAGAACGTTCACAATCGAAAGTCTCGTCCGCCGTGGAGAAGCGGATATTTTGCGGACAGCAGTTCGAGCCAAGATCACGACGATGTCTCTGCCTAGCAAGATGAGATATCTTCTCCAGCAGGCAGGACCACACTCCAAGGTTGACTATCCCCTGTTCTCCTACGATAAAGAACGTCTGGCGGAGTTCGACTTGCTGAGGCACAAGATCGTACATGGAGAAGGGATAACATTATCGATACCCACCAAAGATTCTCCGGAGTACTTTTTCAACCTAACCATTTACGCTGGCCTTGTTACATCGTCGCTGCTCGGTCTCGGCATCACATACCCACACATATTTTTCGAGTGGGTTCAAAGCGTTCTACGTCAGCCTCAAAACGGCCCGACTGTGCCGTCATCGCGGGAATAGAGCTTTCGGTGACACGGTCTGAGGGCGAAAGGATAGCTTCGCGCGAGTGCCCTTACGTGTTCATTTGGAGGCGGTCCCGCCACGTCTGGGATAGGGGCTAATACGTGTCTTCCCTGCGGAGTCCGCAATAGGAAAGCAGTACGATCTGGCCTAGGATGTCGAAGCGGAAACGCCAGCGGCCGAGCGAGAGCCGGTACTGGCCTTCGCCGGATGGCACGCCTTCCAGCTTTTTAATGTTGTGCGATCGGGAACGGTTATACGGATCTGTGGAGAGAACAGCTACCGCGCTCTTTTCGGTCGATGCGAAATCGCGGTGGCCTTTTTGAAGTTTGGTGGACAGCCGCTTATACCGGGAAGTTGGATGAACGGTGAAGGCCGGTGTGCTCATGCTCCCGAGCGGCGGCGCGGACGTTTCGCACTGCGCGGGTTCCGGTCGGCAAGGAATTCGGCCATCGGCCGGGTCTTCCCGGCTAGGAATTCCTCGTAGCCCTCCCGAATAGTTGCGCGGACTTTGGGGTCGCGGATCTCACGCTCGTCTTGCAGCTCGTCGGGCGAGAGTTTCGGGGTAATGTTGATCACGCGGCCAGACACACTAAACTCGACCTGGTCGCCCGGTTTCATGCCGGCCTTACGGCGGATGCTTTTCGGCACGGTAATTTCAGTTTTGGGTTTGAGGGTGACGGTCATAGTGGTGGTACGTACTGCTCACGAAGATAGGTTTGTTTTAAGTGTAAGAGCATTCGCGACCCTCGTCAAACTCCCTCTCCCCTCTCTGGGCGCATTGCCGGCGGCAAGTAGCATGCGCGGGTAGATCGCGGTCGATGAAGTGGAGCGGATTGCGATCTACGAGCGACTGCCTACATTCATGGGCATCAGGCCAACCGTAGTCAGGTGGCAGGCGGGTTGAGGGGCGAACGCGAACCGGAGTTAAATAAAAATGGCTCTAGCATCACCTTGCTAGCCGCATCAGGTGTAATCGGCTGATTGTTGTGCGTCAAGCGGAGTATGTTAGTTCCGTGCTCAAAGGAAAAGCCGAACACGAGTTCCTGCCCTTTTGTCGCAATGAGGGCGACTGCGCGTTGCTCTGGCTTGAATCTTAATTCGATATACCGCTCGTGCTGGCCGGGCGGAGGAATTGATCGAATCCTCACGCACGTTTCGCTCATCTGTGCACATTCGCAACACTCGAAATCGCGAGTACCTCGACTACAGTAGATAGCGTTGAAGGAGTCGACAACGGCGCAAATGGCATCCCTGAGAGTTCTCCATACCTCTGCGCCATCACGATCAAAAACGGCGTCTTGAGCAGCTCGGAGTTCCAGCCAGTTGGGCATCGTTGCTCCTCGTTTTACTCTATCTCAAGACTGGGGTTTAGGCGTTGTTCGCGGGCAGTCAGCAGGGTATCCCTGCGGGTGCCGCTCACGTGCCCAGCCTCCCCCGCTCGGGATTTGCTCCAGCATCCCTGGCTATTTGTCTAGTTCAACGAAACTTCCCCTTCGTGATATTTTTTGAGCATCTTGATGCTGGACACGATGTGCCATCGGCGAGAAGTGCATCTGGACGAGTACCGCCAAGCGGTGCGAGCCTACAGCGAAGCAGTCCTCTGTTTGGACGCAGATCTAACCGCCAAGGAGTTTGAGATAGCCCACCGACGTGCAGAAAGAGCACGGGCGGCATTTGACCGCGCGCGCAAGGAACTGAAAGAGCATGAGACCGAGCACGGTTGCCAGCCAACCCCCTTGCCCATTAGGCGCATAAGCTAGCGCCTGAAGTCCGCATCACTCGCGCGGAAGCTTTAATTGGGTATCGTTCGGAGGTTGCTTTAGGGTCGGTGTTGTTGCGGGCAAAGCGTCCGAGCAAGGGATACAAACCGGAAAGCCTTGGTGGTACATTTCGATTTCAGTGCCGCATAGGAAGCAAGTTTCCATGATTCGTCCTCTCTGGCTTAAGCACAAGCTGCCACGGCGCGGCCCGACGTTCTGATTGGGTCGTGAATGAATCTGGACCGGGCCACGAGATCAACCTCAAAGACGTTGTAAATCTGGTCCTCGAACATGACCTCGAAACCTTCGGGCAAACATGCAGATGGCCCGAGAATGCGAAGCATCGCTCCCTCAGGAAGGAAAACAATCTGTCCCTTTCCGGCCTGGGGAAAGTAAACAGCTACGAAGGATGTCTTGGTACAGTAGGCTCGCGTGCCGGGAGCTATGCTCTCATCGCTGGTCGCGCTGAAAAGCGTTGCGGTCGAAGACACAACGGGTGTGGTCATCTCTGGCCTCCATTTCAAAGGGTGCGATTCCATTTACACACTTCGACCACGTTCTGTCTGCTCAAAAGTGCTCACGGCAAATGCGGCAGAGAGGCATTGAGGCCAAGAATACCCCCGGCATGCGATATAGTGATTGTCGCGTATCTAGGAGAATCCGCTATGAACCTCATCTTGATTATTTTGATTCTGCTGCTCCTTTTTGGAGGCGGTGGTGGGTACTATTATGGGGGCCCTATGGTGGGAAGTGGCATTGGCGGCGTGCTGCTGGTCATCCTCATTGTCTACCTCCTCGTGGGAAGACGAGGTTAAGGCGGGTCAATAGGTTTTGAAACGCGCGGTCTGCTTTGTGCCAGCTTTAGCGAGGGGTAGGTCGCCTTACGAACCACCGCCCCATCAATCCCCTGGCGGAATCGATTCGGTTCAAGCCTTGGCTAACATTGGCCCCGTATCCGGGAGATTGTCTTGCTCTGCTCCGATGTTCGGTGCCTCGAAATATGTGACTAACTTCGCTCGATTATGAACTCCCAATTTCAGATATGCATGCCGAGTGTGGCAGTTCGCCGTGTGGATGCTGATGCTCAACTGGTGGGCAACTTCTTTCAGGCTCATCCCTTTCACGAGAAGCCTACAAATCTCCGTTTCACGAGATGAAAGTGAATCCTTGGGGAGGCAGTAGCTGTGGTGGCCTTCCGCCTGTGGGGTTCCATCCTGCATTGGGAAGACGTTGATGTCCGCATCACGCATGGGTTCACGGCCGTGTTGGTTCCACCAGAGGGGGCACACTGTCATATCGGACTGTGAGCGAATTTCTTGAGAACAATAATACCGGGCGTCCACCTATAGGGCTATGAAGGTATCACCATCGGGCCTTATGCGCATTGTCCTGGCCGCCATCCCCTGCCGGCATCGATGGCCGGACAATAGTCTTGCGGTTCGGGCAGCTCCAGGCTGGCTCCGCTGTAGTCTTCGTCATCGGGAATCACGAAAAGCCAGCCACCCGGAGAACTGCTTGACTGCGAATATCGGCTTCGACATTACTCCATTAGTTCCAGGATGCGGTCTGCAAAATGTTCCAACTCGTTATCGCAGTCTATGGCTATATGATGTCCACCGGAATCGACTGCTGTATCCTTGTCTTTGTCGTGCTCTTTAAGAGCTTGGTGAACAGCGAGAACAAATCTCTGACGGTCAAATAACATGGTGTCTCTTCTTCCTTCTTCTTCCCTACATTCGATGCCGAACGAGACTCGCGGAAAAGCTCTTGAGGCATCGGCGAGGGAGAAAACTGTGACGACGGTCTGCCGGAGATAGCAGGGTCGATTGAGACCCTGGGCCCTACGACAATGATGACGAGCTCGGAAGGCACTTGCCTTACTGGCAGGGAGCAGCCGACCAAGGTCATTTTTTGATGCCGGTGTCCGCCTGGCGAGTTTTCCTTTGGAATCTGCCAACTTTATTTTCATCCTTGCCTTCCAGGGTGGGATCATCCATCACTTTTCCCAACTCTTCCTTAGCCTTGCCCTTCACTTCGTGAAACTTGCCCTTGGCCGCAACCTCGGCGCTTGTCTTCATGCTCTTCTCCTGCGTGACAATTGCTCTCACACAAACGTATCAGGTCAGCTCGACGCCGTCTGTTCAAGAACGCTCAGCGGGAACAGACTGTTCGCATTAGGGTTCGAAACGTGTTGGAATTTGAAAAACTTGCGACGGGGCGATTAGGTGTATACTCGGGGCATCCAGAAGACAGAATGGGAATCTCGGCTAAGTCCGGCTAGGCTCCTATGAAAACGAGAATTAAACCGCTTTTCGATCCAAAGGTTTTTCTGGCCAAGATCGGCGAGGGACGGTCGCTTGCCGACTACCAGAACAACCAGAAGGTTTTCTCGCAAGGCGATAGCGCCGATGCCGTTTTCTATATCCAAAAAGGCCAAGTTAAGCTCACCGTCGTTTCCCGCCAAGGCAAAGAAGCGGTAATTGCCATCCTGGGGGGCGACAACCCTTTTTTTGGCGAAGGATGCCTGGCGGGCCAGTCAGTGCGCTTGGCAACTGCCATCGCAATGTCCGAGTGCTCGATCATGCGGATAAAGAAAGAGGCAATGGTCCGGGTGCTCCACGAAGAGCCAACCTTCTCCGAGTTATTTCTGCACCACGTGCTCTTCCGAAACATTCGCATTGAAGAAGATTTGGTGGACCAGCTCTTCAATTCCAGCGAGAAGCGATTGGCGCGGGTGCTGCTCCTGCTGGCCAACTTCGGCAAGGAGGGCACGCCCGAGCTGGTGATTCCGCAGATGAGCCAGGAGACGCTTGCTGAGATCATAGGTACCACGCGCTCGCGGGTCAGCTTTTTCATGAACAGGTTCCGCAAACTGGGCTTCATTCACTACAACGGTGGGCTTCAGGTTCATCGTTCGCTGCTCAACGTTGTGCTGCTCGACTAAATACGAAAGTCGCTTTGGACATCGCTGTCAAGAGACTCAGCAGCCGTGTTCTTCCGTGTGCCGGTCAAGTACTCGCCGCGCCGCTTCTGAAGCTGCTCTCGCTTTCTCTGTCACGGCTGCGAGGCGAATATACTCCTGTAGTATTATCTTGCCGCGCGTGAGGGTCAGGTCATTGACCGCTGCGGAGTAGGCTGCAACCTTGGCCCTGTAAAGAGTGAGCAGCCGGTGTTGTTCTTCGCAGGCCACGTGTAGGTACCTACTCTAGCAGCCGCGCTCTTTTTGGTGGCGCTTGGGAACTGCGTGACTCGGGTTAACTCAAGTTGGTCGGTATTTTGAGTTTGAAAATCCGCCACCGCGCCGGGAGTGGTTGTTGGGACAAGAGGACAGTTGCGAATGCCGGGACACGAAAGTTCGCAAGTTGAACACAAACGCAATTTAGCGGCGAGAGAAAAATGGCCATGCGAACAAATAAACTTGACTACTTCTTCGTTTCCCAGTCGCAATGCTGCTTGAGTGCTGTCCTTCATAACTTAAAGTGTAGGTGACTTGATGCGGATAGCGCACTAAGGATATGCGCCGACCACGCCTGGCAAAGGCCCTACCTACGAGACCGTAGGTCTGAGGTTGCTGCGTAGTTCCCTTGTAAAGAGGACGTTGTGCAACGACGCCATCGGGCGAAGCGATATAATCTCCCAATGCCAGCCGACCAGGATGACCCTTTCTACTTGAGCGACCTCATGAGTGAACTGGATGGCAAGATACCGTTCGACATGATGGGGATCATGGAGCGAATGCATTACCCGTTGGCCCTTTTGTGCGTCGATGCTTCGGGTGAAGAGTCGCTGTATGCCGGGTACGTGAAGAATGTCAGCTATCAGGTGTTGGAAATTGCGAACTTTGACGAACGGCAGCTCACTCTTCCGCTGGGCGGGGCCGATTTCTACAGTCTCGAACGCAAGCAGGCGCCAGCCTCGCTAAAGGCGATCACGACTGATGCGTACTGGTACGGCTCGTCCTTTCACACAGGGAAAAAGAAGTGCTACCTGTTGGCCCGGATGGCCCAACTGGCAACGCCTGCGCTACCGCCAAAAGCATAATTCCACAACAGGCAAGGTCTGACCGCTCCGTCTGTCGCGCCAAAAATGGCGCACGCGGGGGGGAAGTTAGCCTCTACGAGAATACTTGGTGCCATTTCACGCAGCCGGAGCGGAAGCGACACCGCATCGCCCCAGCCATTAGCGCGGGCTGACAGCTCTTTCTTCTCGAACTCATCGATCGCATGCTCAAATGCGATCCCGCACTTTGCGCGGGAACTTCGAAAGTTGCTTTTCGGCTTCGTCCGAAACCTCAACGCGGAAGTGCATGTTTTATGACGCGCCAGGGTTTCGACTCACCGCGCTTGAGCTGCGCTTCGCCTCGGCGGACGATCTTCGCCTCCTCGGGCGGAAGCGTGTCGACTGGATCAACCGCTCGTTTCGGTTTGATAAGCACGCCGTTCTTTTGTTCGGCGAACGCCACTAAGTCCCCTGCCTGAAGCTTGAGGGTTTCGAGAATTTCGCGCGGGATCACGACCTGGCGGCGCTGCCCGACGCGTCCGACTCGCTCCTGGGTTGGGGTTGTTTTCATAGTTAGTACTACGTTAGAACGTTAGCTTTGCTTACAGTGTAAAGGCATTCGCCACTCTGGTCAAACGCCTTTCGGTTCCTCATGGTTGGTGGCGGCAGTTAGCCGCCTGCCGGTAGTTCACCAGTTAGCGCGCACCCGTTTGCCCGGAGGCGGTCAGCCGTAGCCATCATCCGGCCTGAACTCTGGCCGGTGATGGGGCGATAACCGTGTCACCGCAAACCCCTCCCCCGGTTGACGTTCAGCAATTCGCCGATCTCAGTTTCCTCCAAGACTTCGCGAAATGGGGCCGACGTTAGCGGACGGAAGCGACCGATTAAGGGGACATCCCCAACAAATCTCGGCTGGAGTCCTGAACAGCTACAATAAATTGGGCGACACTCGTGCGCCCCTGGCCCTGCTGACGCGCGTGCCGGTGGCGAAGCCTGCTATCGCTCCGCCGCTCTTTTCCGCTTCTTGCCGTGTGGCTTCTGCCATTCCTCTTCGCGGAACCACACAGATTTAGCGGATTGCCTAAAAGCGGACTACCTAAGATGGTTTAGAAGCGAGGTGTCGACGATGAGAACCGCAATCGGGTTATGCGCGTTGGTCGCCTACGCGTTTGCCCTGGCGGGACAGACCCCGCCGCGCATCCCGGCGACCACGAAACGGAAACAACCAGCGGGCACGTGTATCGGCCCACATCGGCTCGGTGAAACTTTCAATGAATGGCTTGCCGTCGAGAAGATCGAGCTCGATGCTGTCTGTAAATCTGGGGTGAGATCGGTGACTATGCCGGAGAACGGTATGAATGCTCCCAAACATATTATGGGAAAGTACGTCTGGGATTCATTCCGACAGAAGGATGACGCCACAACTTGCTCTGACCTAAGCCCGATTAGAGAGACTGGAAGCGGAGAGTATGACGATCATCGCGGATTGGGGACTGGTTATGTGCATTCCTGGACCTTTGAAAATCGCATACTAGTGGAAAAGCAAAGCGTCTATGACGTTAACATCACCTCCAAAGAGCTTGGGTTTCTCAAAGAAGCGTATGGGCCGCCTGCTTCGATAACCAAACTTCCGCAACAGAATGCATTTGGTGCAAAGTGGAACGACACGCTGATAACGTGGCATCTGCTAGGCGGAACCACCCTCTACATGAAGGCCGTTGGCGGCCCACAGGCCGATCTCATTGTCACATTCATATCGAGAGACGACGCCAAGGCCCCTGGTAGATAACGAGGATGACCAGCAGCACGTCGCTAGCTTAATTTGGCCTTCGAGCGGGTAGTGGGTCAATTTGAACTTGCTCCCTCTTGACTGCCAAGCGTGAAGCATGTCACGCTCAAAGCATGCCAAAGCGCAATAGTACTAAGAAACTTGATCCCGTTCAGAACGCTCGTCGCGTGGTTCTGGAGTCTACAGAGCAAGCCAGTCTTGATGTGGTTTCTAACCCCTCCCTGCTGTCTCAGGTCATGGCCGAGATGGGGAGACGCGGCGGTAAGATCGGTGGCAAGAGACGCTTGGAAACGATGTCTGATGCCCAAAGGACCGATGTCGCACGCAAGGCTGCTAAGGCCAGATGGGGCAAAAAGTCCAAGAAAAAGTAGCACCTCGCTTTGCTATTGACTATGCTAAAGCGGTATGGCATAATTTGGTCATGGCAAACATCCTCAGCACGGCGAAGAAAACGGCGGTAATCACCGCGTTGGTTGAAGGGTGCTCGGTTCGTTCCACTTCGCGCATGACTGGCGTAGCAAAGGGGACCATCCTTCGCCTGCTGGAGACGGTCGGAAAAGCGTGTGCTGAGTACCAAGACGCCGCCCTTCGCAACATTCCAGCCAAGCGCGTACAGATCGATGAGATTTGGTCCTTCTGCTTTGCCAAGGCCAAGAACGCCAAGCCGCACCATTTTGAGAATGGCGGCTATGCCGGAGACGTGTGGACCTTTGCCGCGATTGACGCCGATACGAAGCTGGTTATTAGCTGGCTCGTTGGTGGGCGTGATGCAGGCTCCGCTTCTTACTTCCTGAGGGACGTTGCGGATAGACTCGCGAATCGAATCCAATTGACTACGGACGGCCACCGGATGTACCTCACGGCGGTACCGCACGCCTTCGGTAACCAGATCGACTACGCGCAATTGGTTAAGGTCTATGGTAACGATCCTGAAGCACAAAAGCGCTACAGTAAGCCGGTGGCGAGATGCGCCGCGCGTTATGAAGTGATTTTCCTGGCGAATCGATGCCGTTTTCGTTCGCATGCACCCCGTTAGCCGGGCGCACTGGGGGAATCCTTAAACGAGCAGGCCCCCATGCCCGAGGCCGGCGACCTCCCACTTCGAAACACGGTGGCCTGCCAGCAGCGGCGGCAGTATCAAGTCCAAGACGTTTAGTCTGGCGGGCCGAAAGCAGCCGGGCGCGCTCACGATGGGAACCGGGTCCTTATAACCGAGCAAGAGCAGATTGCCAGGCTCCACCGGCGCCAGGAAGCACTCGATCTCGACTCCAGTTCGAACCAAGGCGCGGCCGATGACATCATCCGGCCGTGCAGGGGCGGTGGTTGAAGCGATCAGGACAGTGGTTGGTTTGGCGCTCAACAGATGCTGAAGGGAGTCGGTTACAGCGCCTTCCTCTTCGACTGAAGAGAGGGTCACGCTGGCGCTGGTCCCAATTCGATTCAGACGCTGGCGCATGACGTTTTCGAACAACTGCCTTGCACGTTCTCCACCCACCGGATCGGTGTATAAAACTGCCACGGACGGACTGCGGATGGGCAGAGCCTGCAATATCGGACGCGTCCGTTCGACGACAGACATAAGGACTTCAAGCTCCGGTTTGGCCACAACGAAAGGCGCGCTCTTCACGCTGGCTACCCGATGGCCCGCAGCCGCGAAGGTAAAGTTCCGAGACGTGGCGACGACCATACCATG
>Ga0302325_10030927_pt1 | contig 11029 bp, 9 predicted proteins | sample Palsa_T0_2_FD_201948 | JGI IMG/M metagenome (GOLD analysis project Ga0302325, IMG submission 201948) | Peat permafrost microbial communities from Stordalen Mire near Abisko, Sweden - Palsa_T0_2 | ecosystem: Environmental > Terrestrial > Soil > Palsa > Peat permafrost | place: Sweden: Abisko... | reverse complement strand
CTGGCCCGGGACCCCTACGGCTTCCTCTCCCACACGTCCAACCAGAACCACGAGCGACGCATGCGCCGCGCCGCGCAGCTGGCGGCGGCGGCCGGGCAACCGGTCGGTGAGGCCACGGCCTCGCCGCTCAGCTCGGCGGTGATCGCGGCGGAGGACGCCGCCATCTCGACGGAGGTGGAGCGGCACGGGTCCGAACTGATCTCTGCCGGCGCCATGCGGGTCTCGAGCGATCCTGTCGACGAGGCGCTCGGGATGCTCTCCATCAAAGGGCTCCGGGTGTCGTACGGGGACGTGGAGGTCCTGCACGGGATCGACCTCTCCATCGCCACCGGGAAGATCACCGGGCTCTTCGGCGTGAACGGCAGTGGGAAGTCGACCCTGTGCTCGGCCATTTCTGGGCTGGTTCCGGCGAGCTCGGGTTCGATCACCCTCGATGGCGCCGACATCACCCACTTGGCGGCTTACCGGCGGGTGGGCCAGGGCGTGATCGTCGCCCCCGAGTCGCGTGGCGTGTTCCCCGGGCTCACCGTGGAGGAGAACCTGCTCCTCCGGCTCGACGCCGAGCATCGGGACGAGGTCTACAAGCGCTTCCCTCCGCTGAAACAACGGCACCGCCTCCCGGCGGGGAGCCTGTCGGGGGGCGAGCAGCAGATGCTGGCCCTGGCGCCGGTGCTGGTCCAACCGCCGAAGGTCGTGATCGCCGACGAGCCCACGCTCGGGCTGGCGCCGCTGGTGGTGGCCCAGGTGCTCGATATCTTCCGCGAGCTGCGTGACCTGGGCACGACGATCCTCTTGGTGGAGGAGAAGGTGCGCGACGTCCTCACCGTGGCCGACCGGGCCGCCTTCATCGAGCTGGGCCACATCGTGTGGGCCGGGGAGCGGGCAGATCTCAATGATGAGGAGTTGGTCGGTGCCTACTTTGGCGCGAAGCTCTAGGCCTCCGGTCGGCTAGGAATCGAGATCATGACCAACAACGCCAGCGAGGCCACGCTCGACCAGACGATACCGGCGACCAACGGGAAGGTTGCGACCCCGATTCTCGAGGCGAGCGCGGTCACCATGGCCTTCGGCGGGGTCAGGGCACTCTCCGAGGTCAGCGTTTCGTTCGCAGCCGGGGAGATCTGTGGCCTCATCGGTCCGAACGGCGCCGGCAAGACGACGCTGTTCGACTGCCTCACCGGGATACGCCGCCCGACGTCGGGCTCCATCCGCTACGGCGGGGAGGAGGTGACCGGTCGGAGCGCGACCTGGTTCGCCCGCCAGGGCATGCGCCGGACCTTCCAGCGCCAGCAGATCTTCGGGTGGCTGCCGGTGGAGGACAACGTCCTGGTCGCCCTCGAGTGGCGGGGCGGCGGCGGCGGGTTGGCGGCCGATCTGCTGTCCCTCCCGTCGCGCCGCTCGCGCGAACGGGAACGGCGGGCCCGGGTCGACGAGGTTCTCGAGCGATGTGGCCTCGAGGCCCTCCGTCTAGAGCCGGCTGCCAACCTCCCCATCGGCCAGGCCAGGATGGTGGAGCTGGCCCGGGCGGTGGTCGACCGCCCCAAGGTCCTCCTCCTCGACGAGCCGACGTCAGGTCTCGAGGAGTCCGAAGTCGAGAACCTGGCCGTCGTGGTGAGGCGGCTGTGCGAGGAGGACGGGTGTGCCGTGGTCCTGGTCGAGCATGACGTCGGCTTCGTCATGCGGGAATGCCATAGGGTCGTGGTGCTCAATCTGGGCTGCGTCATCGCCAATGACGTTCCCGAGGTGGTGCGAGCCGATGCCGCGGTTCGTGCTGCGTATCTAGGATGAAAACGGAGGACACCATGGCCCTGCTCGACCATTCGATAGCGACGACGGACGTTGATCCACTCTTGCAGTTCGCACCGGAGGCGAGCACCGTGATCGCCAGGCTGATGGCCAACCTCTGGGGCGCCACCGATCCGGAGCTGTTGGAACTGGTGCAGGCCAGGATCTCCCAGCTCCTGCGCAACGAATCGGTCCGCCAGGGCGAGGGAGTCCCGTCCGCCAAGCTGGCCGCACTACCGCAGTGGCCGACCTCCCCACTCTTCTCGGATGCCGACCGCGCCCTCCTCGGCTTCGCCGAGCAGTTCATCATGGATGTCGCCGGGGTTTCCGCAGAGCAGAGGAAGTCCCTCGGGGAGCATCTGGACCCCGCCGAGGTAGGCGGCTTCGTCACGGCCCTCTATCTCCTCGACTACGGCCAGCGCACGCAGATGGCGCTCGACCGGCTCTTTCCGGGCTCCCGGTCGGCCGCCTTCGCGCCGGGCAACGCGGCGGGAGCGTCGGCGCCACCCGCCCGCGGCCTCTCCCTCCAAAGTGACGTCGACGCCCTGCTGATGGCCGTCGCCCTCCTCAATTCGCTCGACATGGTCACCACCGAGGTGATGCGCCTGCGCGGGGCGCGGCGTCACAACTGCCGCATCTGCCAGTCGACGCGCTCGGTCAAGGCGTTGGACGCCGGCGCCGACGAGGCCATGTTCGACAAGATCGACCACTACGAGAGCAGTGACCTCCTCGAGGCCCACAAGGTCGCACTGCGCCTCACCGACGCCATCATCACCCAACCGACCGAGATCGACCCGTCGTTGGTGGCCCAGGTCCACCAGTACTTCACGCCGCCCCAGGTCATCGAGCTCGTCCTGGACGTGATGCGCAACAGCTGTCAGAAGGTCGCGGTGGCCCTGGCCGTCGACGATCCCCACGTGACGAGCGGTGTCGAGCTCTACGCCATCACCGCCGACGGCGACGTGGAGTTCCTGTAGTCGCGCTCATGCCGTCACCGTGACCGGGAGCGCTTCGAACGAGCGCAGGCTGGGGAGGCAGGCGGTGTGCAGGGCCGGCTCGGCGTCCTCAATGGTGATGTCGGCGAAGCGCTCGACGAACCTCGTGATGGCGATCTCGGTCTCGAGACGGGCAACGGCGGCCCCGATGCACGAGTGGATGCCGAAGGCGAGGGCAAGTGAGCCACCGTCGTCACGGCCGATGTCGAGCTGATCGGGGTTCTGGTAGCGCAACGGGTCGCGGTGGGCCGCGCCCAGCACGCCACAGACCAGTTCGCCCGCCGGAATCGTGACCCCGCCGAGTTCCACGTCCTCGGCGGCGACCCGCGGGATCGTGAGCTGTGCCGGCGGTTCGAAGCGCAGCAGCTCCTCGACGGCCGCCTTGCCACGGTCGGGCTGCCCCCGCAAGAGCACCAGTTGCCGGGGATGGTGGAGGAGCGTCCAGATCCCGTTGGCAATGGCATTTGCCGTGTTGTGATAGGCCGCCCCCACCAAAATGGTGGTCATGGCGAGAAACTCGTCCTCACTCAGCGTTCCGGTCCGGTCGTTCTCGGCGACCATGGTTCCCATCATGTCGTCCGCCGGTCGGTCCCGCCGGTCCTCCATGATGCGGCCGAAGTAGGCGCGGAATTCGTCAGCCGCCGCATCGGCCCGCGCCAGCATGGCGTCGTCGGTCACGGGCTGGCTGGCCTCGACCAGGGCATCCGACCAGGCGCAGCAACGCTCCTGGTCATCGGTCGCCACTCCTCCGAGCATTTCGCACATCACGGCGATGGGAATCTGCCGGGCGAAGTCACCGAGGAGATCGCCGCCTCCGGCGGCTTCCATCTGGTCCAGCAGCCGATCGATCAGCTGGGTGGCGAACCCCCGCAGGTGCTGCACGGCACGAGGCACGAAGAAGCTGCTGACCGACCGGCGGACCCGGGTGTGATCCGGCGGGTCGAGGAACGGCATCATGTGGCCCAGGAGCTGCAGGGACGAGCTGTCCTCGAAGCGGGGATTGTCCCGCAGCCGGAGGCCCACGCCGAAGGCGGGGGATCGGAACAGGGTCTCGCATGTCGCATACTCACTGGCGAACCACAACCCGGACTCGCTCCGGTAGACCGGGGCGAGAGTCCGCAGCCGGTTATAGAGCGGATAGGGGTCGGTTTGGAAGGGTTCGGTCAGCAACGCCCCCACCAATGCTTCGGGGTCGTCCGCCCGGTCGAGCGCCTGGGATCCTGAGCCTTCGGTTGTCATCGATCAGTGCTCGCGCAAGGTGACCGGCAGAGAGACGGGGCCCCGGGGGTTGGGCCCGAGGTCGCACGCCTGGCGCATCGGTGGATCGTCGTCCAGCAGCTCGATGGTCAAAAAGCGGCGGGCCACCGTGCCGATCGCCAACTCTCCCTCGAGGCGGGCGACGGAGGCGCCGAGACAGTGGTGGATACCGGGTGCGAAGGTCAGGGGCTGGTTGTCGGGCCGGTCGAGGTCGAGACGGTCGGGCTCCTCGAAGCGTTTGGGGTCGCGGTTGGCCGCGCCGATGACAGCCCCGATCATCGCCCCTTCGGGCAGCCGGACACCCTCGAGCTCGACGTCGTGGAGAACGAACCGGGGCACAGCCGTCTGCACCGGCGCCTCGTAGCGGAGGATCTCTTCGACGCCGCTGCGGATAAGACCGGGGTCGGCCCGCAATTGGCTCAACTCGTCCGGATTGCGCAGGAGCGCCAAAATGCCGCTCCCGATCAGATTGCGCGTCGTCTCGGAGCCGGCCCCGATGATCTCGGTGGCCATGGAGACCAGCTCCTGCTCGCTCAACTTGTCGCCCTCGTCTTCGGCCTGGGTCAGGAGGGTCATGACATCGTCCGCCGGGTGCGCCCGCTTCTCGGCGGCCAGGGCACGGAAGTAGGAGTCGTACTCGAGCTGCGCCCGGTCGGCCCGCTTCATTTGTTCGTCCGATACGCCGGGCTCGACCGAGAGCCCTACCTCTTCACTCCAGGTGCGGCACTGCTGATGGTCGCTCGGCGGGACACCCAGCAAATGGCAGACGACGGTCACCGGAATGTGGTCGGCGAACCCCGTCACCAGGTCGCCTCCGCCCTCGCGGACCATGGGCTCGAGCAAGTCGTCGACCACCTGCGCGACGTAGTCACGGAGCCGGTCGATCACCCGGGGCGAGAACACGCGGGAGACCAGCCGTCGCAAGCGGGTGTGATCAGGGGGGTCGATGAAGGTGATCATTTGACCGAGCGCCTGGAGGACGGCACTGTCCCCGTAGCGCGGGTCCTGGCTGATCATCCTGGCACCATCGCCCTGTCCGAATGTCGGTGACCGCAGCACGGTCGCCGCCGCCTCGTAGCTGCTGGCGAACCACATCCCCGACTCGCTCTGGTACACCGGCGCCAGCTCACGGAGCTCGGCGTAGAGGGGATAGGGATCGTGGGGGAACGGGGGAGTCGTCAGGGCCCGGATGATTTCGTCGGCCGACCTCGTCCCGGAAGCGAGAACCATCGCATCCCCCTTACTCGCCCAGCTCGCCCCGATGCAGGCGAACCGCAATGTAGCAGCGCGTCGCGCCGTGGCGCGCCCATACGTGCCGTGGCGTGCGCAACGGCAGCTGTCGTTCGTGAGGGCTACCATCACGAGAAACGCTGGAGCAGGACGATGATGGTTGGGGGAGGACGACGATGACGGAGACCGGCCGAGAAGGCTCTGCGCAATGCCGCTGCTGTGACGAGAACGCGGTGGCCAAACTCCTGTACACCTACGCGGAGCGGATCGACGCCGGCGACTTCGACGGGTTGGCCGACCTGTTCTCCGAGGCCGTCATCACGTTCGAGGAGACCCCGGAGCGGGTCGTCCACGGCCGTGACGAGGCGTACCAGATGTACGACGGTTTCACCCGGCGTTTCCCCGACAACGGGACACCGCACACACGCCACGCCATGACGAATGTCATCGTCGATGTGGCCGATGACGGCTTGCAGGCGACGGCGCGCTCCTCGTTCACCGTCCTGATGCGCACCGACACCTTCCCGCTGCAGCCGGTGATCGTCGGCCGCTACCGCGACGAGCTGGTCAAGAAGGACGGGGATTGGCGCTTCGCGCACCGGCACATGTTCAGCGACCACGTGGGCGATCTGAGCCAGCACATGCTGGTGGATCCATTCTGAGCCCAGAGCCCTCAGCCCTGAACCGTACGCGTCGGGAGAATTCATGAGGACGCTCTGCTACGAGTCGATCCAGTGGTCGCCGTTCATCGAGGACCGGCCGGTCGAGCTCATCGCGCAGGTGCGGGTCGCGGCGGCGGCCGGCTTCGATGGGTTCAGCATCGACGTGTGGTCCTTGCGCCGGCATCTCGCGCAAGGGGGGACAGCGGAGGAGCTGGCCGCGGCCATCGCGCAGCACGGGCTGCGCTGTATGGAGCTCCAGGCGATGGTGGTGACCGAAGACGAGCAGGCCACCCTGGCCGAGGCGGACGAGTTCGCCGGGCTGATCGATGTGCTGCAACCGGACTACCTGATGACGGGGTTTCCCGGCGAGCCGACCGACCGGGCGGTGGCCAACTACCGGGCCGCGGTGGCCCGCCTGCCACACGGGCTCCGGGTGGGTCTCGAGTTCCTTCCGAACCTGCCCATCCGCGACATCAAGGCAGCCCGTGCCGTCCTCCGGCGCGCCGAGCTTCCCCACGCCGGGGTGGTGGTTGACGCCTGGCACTTCTTCCACGGCCCGAGCCAGTGGTCCGATCTGGAGGAGCTGCCGATCGGCGAGGTGGCCTTCGTCCAATTCTCCGACCACCCGGCCCTCGAGTCCGACGATCTGGCCTACGAGATGCTGCACCGTCGGGCGCTGCCTGGCCAGGGCCAGCTGGAGCTGGGACGGTTCGTCTCCGTGTTCGACGACAAGGGTTACGACGGAATGGTGGCGGTCGAGATCATGTCGGCGGCGCTGCGCCAGCTCTCCTACGAGGAGTTCGCCCGGCAGGCCTACGACGCCTCCGAACCGTACTGGCGCTGATCGGGGTCTGCGACGTATGCCAGGGTTCGAGGGCAAGGTCGCCATTGTCACCGGAGCCGCCCATGGGATCGGGCGAGCGACCGCCGCTGCGTTCGCCTCCCAGGGTGCCCGGGTGCTGCTGGCCGACATCGATGTCGAAGGCGGCGAAGCGGCCGTGGCGCGTATCGTCGACGACGGGGGGACCGCCTCGTTTCTGCGGACCGACGTGTCGATGTCGAGTGACGTCCGCGCCATGGTGGCGACGGCAGTGGACCGCTATGGGCGGCTCGATTACGCCCACAACAATGCGGGCATCGTCGGCGGCGGCGCCACCGTGGTGGACATGCCCGAGGAGACATGGGACCGGGGGATCGCCGTCATGCTCACCGGCGTGTTCCTTTGCCTGAAGCACGAGATACCCGCCATGCTGGCGCAGGGGGGCGGCGCCATCGTCAACACCTCCTCGGGTGCCGGGATCATCGGGTTCCCAACCATGGCCAATTACGTGGCCGCCAAACACGGCGTGATCGGCCTGACCAAGACCGCCGCCCTCGAGTACGCCACCTCAGGAATCCGCATCAATGCCGTGTGCCCGGGTACGGCCCGCTCGAAAATGGTCGAAGACTGGATCGGCGGGGACCCGGCCCACGAGGCGGAGGTGGCCGCCCTCCATCCCATCGGGAGGATCGCCGAGGCCGAGGAGATCGCGGCCGCGGTGCTATGGCTGTGCTCCGAGGCGGCCTCGTTCATGATCGGCGCCGCACTGGTGGTCGACGGTGGGTACACCATCCAATGAACTCGTACCACTTCTGGTACCACCCCCAATTGAACCAACGGGACGTGGAGCCCGCCGCTGGGAAATAAACGCGTCCTAACTCGCTTCGTTGCCGGCTCCGGTGAGCTGCACCTTGGCGTTGAGCCCCCCGTCGATCACCTGAATGGTTCCGTGTACCCACTTGGCCCTGTCACTGAGGAGCCACAGCACTGCCGGCGTGGTGCCCTCCTCGGGGCGCATGGCACCGGCACCGAGCAGGTCCAGACCCTTGAGCTGGTCGACCAGGACCTGGCGGTCGAATCCGTTCGCCTCGGCCGAGGAGTCGATCATCGGGGTGTCCTGTGCCCCGGGGACCAGCATGTTGAGGCGGATGCCATACGGGCCGAGCTCGTTGGCCAGGGTGAGGCCCAGGCCGATCACCCCGTGCTTGGCGGCGCAGTAGTCGCTGCCGAAGGGGAAGGCGTCGATGCCCGCCCCTGAGGACACCATGATGATGGCACTGCCCGGACCGCGTTCGATCAGGTAGGGAATGGTGTATTTCAGCGTGAGCCACTGACCGGTGAGGTTGGTCTCGAGCGACGCCCGCCAGTCCTCGCTGGGGATGTCCCATGACTGCTGGTACTTGGCCAGAATGCCGGCGTTGGCGATGACGAAGTCGAGGCCTCCGAGCACCTCGACGCTCTTCTGCACGGCCTGTTGGACCTGGGTCTCGTCACGCACGTCGCAGGGGAGCGCGACTGCGGTGGCGCCGGTCGCCTCCACCATCCGCAACGTCTCGGCCAGGTCCTCCGCCGTGGCCACCCGGGCCGGTGGGTGGGTCCGCTCGCCGTTGGCAATGTCGAGCAGGGCCACGCTGGCCCCCTCGCGGGCCAATGCCACCGCATGACTGCGGCCCTGTCCTCGGGCGGCACCGGTGATCAGCACTACCTTTCCGTCGAACTCCGCCATGTGCCCTCCCTTGTCTGTGACGAATCCGCAACACCCGGCTGCGCGGCGCAGCCGACATGCACGCGATGACCGGCCCCCCGGGGCTGCACGCATCGTACCGTCGTTGCGACAATTGCGAGGGGACGAACACGGCCTTGGCGCGGTCGGTTCCACTACATTGTGGGCAAGCGCGGAGTCGAGGGGGCGCCGAAGTGAACGTCGACGTCGTGGTGGTGGGGGCCGGTTCATCGGGCATCGCCTTGGCGTGCCGACTGAGCGAGGACCCCGGGCGTTCGGTGTTGTTGCTCGAAGCAGGTCTCGGCGCGCCGCTGTTCAGCGATGCCGACCTTCTCTCGAATGTCAGTTTCGCCACCACCCAGCGGGACTGGGCACTCCGCGCCCTGGTGTCGGATGGGAGGGAGTTGGACTATCCCCAGGGAAAATTCGTGGGCGGCGGCTCCTCGGTGAACGGGGCGCTGGCCTTTCGAGGCGCTCCGGAGGACTTCGAGGGGTGGTTGGCCCGAGGTAATCCCTCCTGGGGCTGGGCTCCCATGCTCGATGCCTACCGTCGCCTGGAGCACGATCTCGACTTCGGCCCGACGTCGCTCGTGCACGGCAATGACGGGCCGGTGCCGATCGTGCGGTGGCACGAAGAGGAATTGGTCGACATCCAGAGGGCCTTTCGCCAGGCCTGCCTGGACAATGGGCACCCGTGGACCGAGGACCACAACGACCCGACGTCCACCGGAGTCGGTTCGTTCCCCATGAACCGCGCCGAGGGACGAAGGATGTCGACCGCGCTCACCTATCTGCAGGCGGCGGAAGGTCGTCCCAACTTGAACCTCTGGCCCAGTGCGCAGGTGCACCGGGTGGTGCTGTCGGGATCTCGCGCCACCGGCGTGATCGTGGACCGGGGGGGCAATCTCGAGGAGGTCAGCGCCGGCGAGGTCGTGCTGTGTGCCGGGTCGATTCAGACCCCCGCCTTGCTCTGGCGCTCGGGCATCGGGCCTGCGGAAGAGCTGTCGGCGCTCGGAATCGAGACGACGGTCGCCAACGCAGCCGTGGGCGCCAACTTGACCGACCACCCGGGGGTGTTCTATTTCGTCTCGGTAGGAGCACGGAAGGCGCCTTTCTCGGAGCCCCAATACCAGCTGGGTGCCCGGTACACCTCGACGAACGCCACCGACGTGAACGACATGTTCCTCTCCATGATGAACTACTGGGATCTGACGGGCTCACCCGACTTCCAGGCGACGTTGGGTGTCGACTCGGTCGTGGTGTTCACCTGTGGGGTGCACCAACCCGAGTCGCGGGGGCGGGTGTGGCTCACCTCAGCCGATCCTGCCGTCGCCCCATGCCTGGACTTGAACCTCCTCCATGATCCCCGCGACGTGGGCCGGCTCGTCGAGGGCGTCCGCCGTTGCGCCGCGTTGGCCCAACACGATGCCCTGGCGGACTTCGTGGGCGATCTTCTTCTATTCCAAGGCGATCTTGCCGACGATGAGGCGGTGGCGGCGTACGTCCGGGCGGTGGTGGCCCCGTGGTACCACCCGGTGGGCACGTGCCGCATGGGGCCCGACGGCGATGCCGATGCCGTCGTCGGTGACGATCTCAGGGTGCACGGGATCGAGAAGCTTCGGGTGGCGGACGCCTCGATCATGCCCCGCATCACCCGTGCTCCGACCAACCTGACCGCGATCGCCATCGGCGAACGGGCCGCTGCGTTCATCGCCGCCGAGTGATGGAGGCCGATCAATCCGTGCAGTTCACTGTGCAATCCACCGAGTGAGAGAGGCGCCATGCTCGAGTACGACAGGTTGTTCATCGGAGGTGACTGGGTTCGATCGGTCGACTCCGACGTCCTGGAGGTGTGCTCGCCGGCCACTGGTGAGGTGGTGGGGCGGGTTCCCATGGCCTCCTCCGGTGATGTGGATGCGGCCGTGGTGGCCGCGCGCAAGGCGTTCGACGAGGGACCGTGGCCGCACCTGTCGATGGACGAGCGAGCCGAGGTACTCGAGCGCGTGGGGAAGGTGCTGGTCCCGTTCGGCCCCGAGCTGGACCAGCTGGTACCCCTCGAGAGCGGGATCCCGGTCTGCTTCATGTCGGGGAGCAGCTCCTTCCCCTTGTTCGACTACTACGTCGATCTGGGCCGGACCTACCAGGTCGAGGAGGTCCGGCCCGGGCGCCCGGGCGGCTCCGGCCCGGCCATCATCCGTCACAGCCCGGTCGGCGTGGTCGCCGGCGTGGTGCCGTGGAACGGGCCGGTCATGCAGATCCTGATGAAGGCGGTGCCGGCGTTGCTGGCCGGGTGCTCCGTCGTGGTGAAGACCGCTCCCGAGACGCCGCTGTCCTCGTACCGCGTCGCCGAGGCCTTCGCGGCGGCGGGCCTCCCTCCCGGCGTCCTCAGCATCCTGCCCGGCGATCGGGAGACGGGCGTGGCCCTGACCCGGCACCCCGGTGTCGATCGGGTTTCCTTCACCGGGAGCACGGCCGCCGGGGCCATGATCGCCGCCGACTGCGGACACGACCTGCGGCGGGTCAACCTCGAGTTGGGGGGAAAATCCGCGGCCATTCT
>Ga0302325_10030926_pt1 | contig 11030 bp, 7 predicted proteins | sample Palsa_T0_2_FD_201948 | JGI IMG/M metagenome (GOLD analysis project Ga0302325, IMG submission 201948) | Peat permafrost microbial communities from Stordalen Mire near Abisko, Sweden - Palsa_T0_2 | ecosystem: Environmental > Terrestrial > Soil > Palsa > Peat permafrost | place: Sweden: Abisko... | reverse complement strand
ATGCGTTTACTTATTGCTTGCTTGCTTGGTATCCGAGAAACGTTCTTGTAGGGCCTTTTCTTCTAGCTAAGGTTCGCCCCCCTATAATATACCCTACAAATATTAACCCGGATAACAGCTAGCCTTTTAGTAATTGCATATACATTAATAATGCCTTTAAGCTATAAGCTAACTATATTAATTATTTATATAAAAAAAGTATAGTTAACAACTAGAGAATTGCATTTATTTAAGTCAAATAAGACAAGTATATAAATGTAATTTTTTTTGGGTAGCAAGGGGTTTAGCGTTTACTAAATTACAAATAACTAATAATATAACTTATCCTAGCATTTTATTAATATTTCAATTGCTATTAAAGCAAAACTTGTCTTTATCCTAAACAAATCAGCTAAAAAAGAAAAGTATAAACACGCATTAAGCTTAATTATCGTCTTCTAGCTAATCAATGCTATTAGTGCCTTTAAGGAAATATAATAAGTGATAGCAGATGTATTAGCTAAGCTACTCAAGAATAATGGTACAATAGCAGCTAAACAAAACTTAATTCTTAATTATATACTTATATATAAATATAACTATAATATGCTAATATATAAACTCTTTGCTTATATAGCCTTGTCCGGATATACTTATATAGCTATATACTATATTTATACTATTAAGATGCTCAAAGTATTTGAAGATAGCAAAGAGGAAGTTAAATCTGCCAACTAACTAATAAACAACTTAGCAGCTTAAAACTTGACACAATTAGCAGACAAATTTGTTGCGCAAGCAAATTAACTAGTTATTAATATTAGCAAATCCTTACAATAAATGCAATAGAGAGTAGTTTAAAATGTCTTGGCTATAAAAGCTATAAGGACAAAGCTTAACAAGATAATAAAAAATAATCCTAAAGTGGAAGAGATCCTTTGCAAGCTACTTAAAATATCAAGAATTTTAATTATAGTTGCAATAAGCTACTACTTGTTTATATATAATTACTTTATTATACTAGAATCTTAGCTAAACTATCTACGCTATAGTGTTGCATAATGCAATTAAGCATTTAAATTATTCAAAACTTTATAGAAAAGAAAGATAAAATAATAGGTTATAGCTATAATAATAATAGACTTTATATAAGGAGAGTTAGTAGCTAATTATAAAAGTGGTTAACCAAGTTGCAAAATAGAAGTAGTTAGCCAAGTTATAAAAGCAGTTTTTCTTTTTTCCCCTTCTTTAGTAGCTACTAAAGTAGCTTTTTTTGTCCCTTAGGGGGGGGGGATGTAAGGTAGAGCCAAGGAAGGAGCCATATATCAATTAGTCAGCTGGCCAAGCCAGCTATTAGGGCTCGGCTTGGCTTAGCCTATAAATAGATTGTCCTTCCAGATATCTTGCATCTTGACAAGTTGTCACTTTCACCTGGACACCCGCCTCTTGAATAAAAATTAAGTAAAACGCTTACAAACTAAGTAAATTACTTTATTTCTCACCTTGCTAGAGATTTTAGTTATAAGAATATTGTTAAGGTGTCAAAAATTCCCGTGTAGTATAAGAAGGTCAGGTATAAAGATAATTAAAGCATGATTGGCAAGCCTCTATAAAAGCTCTATTAGATATATATATAGTTATAAATAAAAAATAGTTGAAATTTAGTATTAGGGAGCTGCGAGCCTAATAATGTCAATTTATATTAAGATTTTCGAAATGTACCTATATACTAGGGGATTCTCGCTACGCAGGGATGTCGGTTAGTTGCAATGCAGTTGCCTTCTCTCTTGCCTCGGCAGCGGTATCAGTGCAAGTAGGTTAACATAAGTCTTCCGAAGACATTCTGCAGCGAGATTATTCTGGATACTGATAAAGGTGGATGGCTTTCGATGTTTCTTTGTTAGCTAGATTGCATGTTAGTTTTCTTGAGCTGTCGTGTAGCTCAGTCTGTACTTAAGCCCTAAGAGATCTAGTGCCATTCTGCCATTTCAGTGACGTTGAACTGCGCACGCCCTAGAACACCCCAAAGATATTTAACAGCATAACGCGTTTCAAACTCCTTATAAAATAGAACATGGCTTATTAAAGTACTAATATTTACTTTTGCTAATTTTTAAGAATTCTTTACTTTTTTATTGTGCTACAGTATAGGAGGTTTTTGTAGAAATCTACCTCTTTGATTGGCCAGAACACACAAAGCTTAGTTATACATAATATCGATATAATCAAGTGGAGGGCATTATATTATATTATTATATATCGAAGTCCTATTTTATATAATATGGCAATCCCTAGCCCAAGTGCACACATGAATGCCAGAACAATTTTAGTCAATAGATACATCACAGATTCAGAGCTCTTTGGGAGCTCAAGATGAGTTAGACAGAGGAAACATTCACATCGAAAATGAGACCGATAAATGGGCGAAGTAAAGGGGGGTTTCCAGGTTTTGCATCTGACTCTATCTCTGCTTCTTGCTCCCCTTCCCACCCCACCCCTTATTCTGTGAGCCCTTGTTTGCAGAGCCACCCGCAGATCCACCAGCCATCATCACCCTAACCTTACTAACCGGCACCGTGTTCGTGACCTCCTCAACCTTCCATCCCTTCAATAGCTCCACCTCCCTAGGCCACATCCTCTCCGTATCCGTCGAACTCTCATCCAACTTTCCCTTCGCCGTCATATCACCCACCCACCTCCCCAAAATATCCTTAACCGCCTTCCCTTTCTTCTGCGCCCCCGGCTGTAACTTAGCCTTATACTTATACTTCCCCATTGCCGCCCAAGGCGCACAAACAGGAATCGCCTCAAGAATCTCATCACCCTTCAACGGCATCCCAACCAAAGCCTCAAAACTAGTCATCTTCTCTTCCTCGCCCTCATCCAAAACATCCTGGCCCTCTTCCAGCATCAACCTGCGAATCTCTTCATGCTCAGCAGTTTCCTTTTGCGTCCGCTGATGCTGTGCTCGTCGTCGCTCTTTCTGAAATGCGAGTTCTGCTTCTCTTGCTGCTTTGGCCATGGCTTCTGCTTCAGCCTTCTCAAGACCAGCAGCTGCGCCGATCAGCTGCTGGGCAGCGAGACGGTCTTCTTCGTCTTGATCCTTGTACTTTGTGGCAATTTTCTTTGCCTTGCCTTTCTTCCCCCGTTTGAGTGGTGCGGGACCTTTCTTAGCGACTCCTTTCTTACTAGGTGTTTGGACGCCCGATGATTGAGGAGGAGTTTCAACAGGGCCTTCATCTTCAGACTCAGGCTCTTCGTTGTCTTCGACTTCAGGTTGCTCTTGCGATTTTGTGGTGTCGTGCACTTGAAGCTCGGAAACTTGCTCGGTGGACGGCTCGTCACCTCTATCAGAAATAACTGGTTCGGACTGCGGCTCGCCTTGAAGTGGGTTGGAGGGAGCATGGTCCTCCTCGGCATCAGACTCATCGTTATCAGCGGCGGCGCTACTATCATCTTCCTCCAGCTCATGAGTATCCGGCCCATCGCCTGCAACCGACTCAGCTACAGATGGTTCAACGGAAGCACCGACCGCCGAGTCGTCATCCTGAATGCGATATTTTACATGTCTGGCCTTACTCCCTTCACTAATCTGAAACACAACACCAAAGCCCAATAACAACACAGCAGGTGGCAAGAAGTTTTTCTTTCCCCGAACCATGAAGCTACCAGTAGGCAAGAATTCTCCAGTAGGTGCCGATTTCGATACTTGATCAGCATGAACCCACCAAGCAGACATTCCTGCTTTTGAATCCCAGGCACTGGAGCAAGCTACGGCTAAAGAGCCAGCTTGTGATAATGTGGAGGGAGGAATAGGAGAGTCGGGCGTCTTTGGGTTGTTCCGGATGACGACGGTTGCTGCGCCGTGTAAATCGGCATGAACATAAACATCGCCCTTCTTCAAATACTTTTTGTAGAGAATCTCATTCTGCTGGGCATCTTTTCCGCCTAGAACGAGGTACCCATCAGAAGAAATAAACCAACTAAACTTTTCGAACCACATCTGTTTGCGGACTGGTCGTAGAACAGCTTTCTCTTGCTTCAATCCCTTCTTCAGATCTTGAGCAATTTTTGCTTCTTGACTCTTCAGCGCTTTTGTTGAGGACTGCAGAGTCTTCTGTTCCTTGTCCGCAGCGAAGCGTTTTTGATCATAGTACTCTCTCGAGTTGGCCCAGGGAGAGAGATCAAGATTGACATCTATAATTAGACTCTTTTCGGGCGTCTTTTGCTTCGATTCTTTCTTGGACCCTTCGTCTTCGCTGTCTGAAACATCGCTATCGGTCTCATAGGCCGAGTAATTATCGTCCCCAAATTCTTCCTCATCTAGCAAAAGGGTGATTGTATTCTCCTCAAGCTTTAGAGGCAGTTTAATGATCGCTGCAACCGGATTATTTCGTCTTTGTTCCAGCTCGACGAGCTTTCCAATCTCAACCCAATCCATTCCCTGCGCAATGAGTCCATTCACAGCATCCATAGCCTCCTGGACTCTTTCCACATTTACTTGTAAAGCCCCTGCTTTTCGTTCATTCAAGGTCTGGACTTCTTGCAATCCATCAAGCCGCTTAGCCTGATCCTGCCGAGCAGCTTCAATTTTCTTCTTGGCAGTAAGCTCTCTCTCCTGTAGACGTGATTCCAATTTCTGGCCCTCAATCGAAGAGAAGAACTCGTCAACGGTCTTGTTGAAGCCGTCGAATTCTAGGAATACCGAGGTGGAGTCACCCTCGAACTGTCGGGGCCGGAATGGGTGGAAATCATCGTAAATCAGGAACTTGCGAGAGTCTTCGGTCTTTGAAGCCTCGTAATAGCCATCCCTTTTCTTTGCAATAATGTATCCTTTCGCTACCTCGGAACTTGTGATTTCCTGGATAACCCTTTGGGCTTCTTGCAATGATCGCATGAGGTGATCCAATAGAGCCTCATTCTGCAAAACATCGGCTGGTTTAAGAGAAGAATCGAAGTCCGTAACTTGCATTGCGTGGTCTACCAACATCGGTGGAAATTCTGTGATAGAAACCGCCAGTGCTCTCCTCAGCGCATCTGTTGTTTTCTTCTTGGATTTTTTGCCGGCAACCAGGCCATCGTCCCCTCTATCCACTGCCTTCTGCAACGCATTTTGAAATCGCTCCTTCGTTAGAGCAGGAGTGCCTCCAAAATTTTGCCGGTTTTCCAACGAATATGTCAAACCAACTCGCTGCTCTTCTTCCCCCTTTTCTTCCGAGACAATTCGTAACAGTCCCAAAATCCTCAACTCCTTGTCCGTTAGAATTATGTTCCCGCCTGCATAGAACTCCAAGAACAGCCTGTATTGTCCATCACTGAATTGGAACTCAATAATCCGGTCTGTGCCAACCTGCGAGACGGATGTGACTCTTCGTGTCTTCAGGTACTTCCGTAGCCGGGTGACGAACATGGATGGCGCAGCAGCAGTAGCCCGCGAGAATTGTGTGAGATGACATCGGAATCCAGATTCGATGACTATCTGCTGCTTGTTCTCGGGCTTCGCGAATTTGATGAGGAAGATTTTCGAGGAGAGATCGTAGATGTTCGAGACTCGGAGAGTGAGCAGGGCATTTGACAGCTCGTGGGCGATGACCTAGGCTCTGTTAGTTATCAGTGAATCTTTCACGGGTAAGAACAAGTATACTTTGACATCTAGGGAGGAGAATCTCTGCTTCATATTGTGGTGTTGAAGCACGATGTTGTGGCGGGGTGCGTTATAGTGGGGCAAATCGCGAAGTCCTCAATGATGTCGTTGTCCACACCAATCTCGGCTGTCTGGATTTTCCGAACGCCGCCAGTCAGCCTCCTCTCTCCTCTCTCTCTCCAACATCACTCTCAGTGCATCTTCAAGTATAGGACAGCTACTTGAAGTCATGCTTCAGACATCGGGAGTCACTCCATCTCGGACAATTCAAAAGTGCAGCTCTTGCGCAAGGAACATGATTGGACGCGGATCAACCTCCCCGAAAATCCAAGCAGAGAAACGTCGTCCTCGTCGCATCTACGATTTTTTTCCACTCAAGATGCATCTCTCAAGTGTCAAGGACGCACCTCGGGCACCACTTCTCCCACAATTTTCTGAATTCTAGAAAGAAGCCAATAATGTGTCTGAAATTTGTCCTTACCGTTCCATCACTTCCCCGCTGTGGCTTTTCGTTCAGCTCTCCTCCAACCGTCCTAACTTCATCACATTTTCTAATCGAGCTATCATATTTTCAACCAATTTGTAGTCTTAGATTAGCCTAAGGCTTATAACCCCGCATCCTCTTATATGTGGCATGTCTAGTGTCTGGCTTAATTGGGCTGCGGTTTCACAGCTGAAAGCGCCCAAATATTTCAAGCCTCCATATGGCATGCTTCATAGGGTTCAGCTATGTTCAAACTTTTACTCTGACTGGAAGGTTGCTGGGTGGTGACTGATGCTAGTTTATTCTCCTTCCATAAGTTCAGCTGCTCAATAGAGTCCACTGGCATGTCTGGAGCTCGGCTGTCCGGCACACTCCCTCTCCAGGTATTCAGAACTTCTATAAATTCGGGCATTTTCTCGAATTATCTACTTTTATTCTTGCAGTTGTCTGAATAAAAGTCAAGTCTGACTTCAAGTCTCAAGTCACACAAACTACTCAAAATCAACATGTCTTCTCCCAAACACTTCAACCCCAAGGCTGGCTCTCCACCTTACAAGGGCCTTTTCCACAATGTCTCAATCGTTCCTCCCAACACTTCACTCGCCTATATCTCCACACAATGGGCGGCCGATCCAACAACTGGTGACCTTGTTGCAGGTTGTGAGGGGGACATCGGAAAACAAGCTGAAATAATTTGGACGAACATCGTCGCCATACTCAAAGAACTTGGAGCAGAGATGAAGGATGTTGTCCTCAGGACGGTCAATTTTGTGTAAGTCATCCAGCGGCAAGCACGCGAATTTTACTAATGTCCCCTATAGAGGGTACTTCACTGAAGAGCGTGGAAAGGCTGTCGTAGAGGCATCGATGGCTGCGATTCCCGACGAATGGAAGGCCGACGCCCTAAAAAGCGCGTTGAAGTATAATGGTGTGAGCCATTTTCATCACCCTGGCATTGTCTATGCGGTAGATATCGTGGTTGCTGTCCCTAACCCTAAGTGAAGTCGCTTGCCTGCTTCGTTTGCAATAGTTTTCCTACCGCAAATTGAACACCTTTTCCAAATGTCCTCATCTTTATGAAATTATATTCACGAAAGAACGAAATAATACACTGGCACCGTATTTTAAGTCCTATTGTTCCATTATATTCACGGCACTCTCTGGTGCTTTCTCCAGAAGGACTTTCACAACATGCCAAGTCACAGCACCTTCCAGTGATTGAACAACCCCAGAATTGATTTCAGTTTCTTCGTATCTTGATTTTTTTTAGTTCCTAATGGAAACATTTATCAAGGAAAGAATGATGAGTCGGAGCTTACATATGATGGAGAAGCCTCACTCAGCACTTTGTATTCGATACAAGTGGACGAGAAGATACTTAGATAAGCACGTGCATGCTGTTGAAAAGGTCCGTCCTCAAGCCTTATATAAATCGAGTATGTACAACACAGCATGAAACTTGTCTCCCTCATACTCTTCTAGTCGATCATAGGTTCCATAAAGAAAGCCTACTTCGATATTCCGGATGGCTAACTCCATTACCGCTATCTCCTCCCGACGCAATCCCCCAAAAAGGCACCATGCGTATTCCTACACATGTCGGCCAACAGCTCCCGCCATTTCGAGTCTCTAATGAAGCTTCACGCAGCCAGAGGTCATGCCTGGGTTCTCCATCCCTTCCACTCCCTCTTTCATCTATCTACTGACTTTATCCCAGATTCGGCAACTCATACGACCCCGAGAGCCAACCACGCAACACAGGCTACTACTTCAATGTCTTCATTCTCCTCTTCCGAAGCTTAGGATTGTCCAAATTCCACCTCCTAGGCTACCACTCGGGTGCCGGTCTCCCCACCGAAATCGCAACCGAGCATCCTTCCTCCGTCCTAACCCTCTGTCTCATCGGCGCCGCCATCATGACACGCGCCCACGTAGGCATGACTTTTCCATGCTATCGGGAAGTCATTCCGATAAGGAGTGAGGTTGGGGGGAAACTCCGCCGTCAGATTGTGGGAGGTAAAGAATTGCCTTCGAAGTCGAAATATATTGCATGGCAATTATCGCAAGTGCGATACATATAGACTTGCAGCTCTGCTAAAGGCTCGACCTTGGTATTGAGAAAATATGCGTTTAACGTGTACCTGGACCCTCTATATAACATCTGCCTAATTGGCACTTGCTGCAACCGGCACAGCCCTGTAGTGAGCGGTTGGTGGGATTTCTAATTTGGCGGAGAAATAAAACAAAGCACATTGTATAGAGTCCCTTTTCTGATTTGCCCTGATCGTTAGCATGATTCCATGCTGAACCGGGACTTCGATTTATGTTATTTCGCAGCACTCTCTTGAGTCTCATCCCATGTGAGATAATCCGTATACCCAACCTCTCTCTTACTTGTCGGACCATAGAACTTCGCTCGATTATACATAGTCAGTTCCCTCTCATGTCTCAGTCTATAATTCGTCAATCTTAGACCAAATTCAGAGCACAGAATCACCTACTTTTCGACCAAATCCGGGTTGCTAACAAACCACCGGGCAAACACACATGCATCCACCTTTCCATTCTCCACAGCACCCCAAACGCTCTCTCCGTCCCACACTCCGGCACTGAGGACCGGTATACTCCCCAAGCCCTTCCTGGCCCATTCAAACCCCAGTTTCCTCCCCACGCCCCAACTCTTTTCCCACTGGGTCCTCTCATCCTCCCTCGCCTCAACAAAATGCGCATAACTCAACCCTCCTAACTTCCCTAACAACCCACACAGTGTGCTCCAAGTCTCAAACCGGTCATCGTCCTGAATATCATTATACACACCCCAAGGACTCATCCTAACCCCTACATTCTCAATCCCAACTTCCATCCCCACCGCCTCCGCAATCTCAACCACAATCCTGCATCTGTTTTCAGCGCTTCCACCGTACGCACCCGTCCTCTTATTAACCCCCGAGCCCAAAAACTGCTCGAGCAAGTACCCATTCCCAGCATGCAACTCCACCCCATCGAATCCCGCCTCCATCGCATTCCTCGCCGCCGCCACAAAATCCCCCACCGTCCGCTTCAAATGCTCCTCGCTCAGCTCAATCGGCGGGAAATCCTTCAAATGTACCCTCGAGCTCTCTCCAGGCGGCGGGTAAGGGTATTTCTCATCCGTAGACCAAGGCGTAGCGCTCGCCGAAGCTGTAGGCAAGCCCGTGAACTGCGGCAGCGCGACGCGTCCATGATGGCACAGCTGCGCATAGATGATGCCTCCTTTTGCGTGTACTGCAGATGTCACGAGTCTCCAGCCTTCGATGTGTTGCGGGAGCCAGAGGCCGGGGACGCCGGGCATAGCGCCTGCTTCGGGGCTGGTCATTATGCTTTCTGTGATTTGGAGACCGCCGGGCGTTGTGCGTTGCGAGTAGTATGTTGCCATGAGAGCATCGGGAACCCAGATTCGGGTTGGTGTTGAGCGGTCGGAGGGCAGGAGAGGGATGCCGCGGTTGCAGGTCATGGGGGACATTATTATGCGGTGTGCGAGGGTTGTCTTGCCGTTTGCGATTTTGAAGGGGGTGAAGAGGGCGGAGGGACCGCGGGGAGGTAGTGATGGCATCGTGGTAGTTTGAAGGTAGAGTGAGACAGACTACTTCTATAAAATGAAAATCAGAAAAGAGAAAATTTACACAAGAGGAAAGAAATGAGAAATTGACAGAAAGAGAAAAAAAATCTATAAACAGGGAGGGTGAAATGAAAGGAAATATGTTGTGATAACGCAACATCAGCACGTAATTGCAGAAGTGGGGTCACAGGGCCTAGCTTTCAGATGGAACAGAGCTCCATGTAGAGATCAGCAGGGTCGGAAAACTTTAATCGTTGCGACGGTCGACGGAACCGTTATGTGATCTAGAAAATAGGATATCGAGATAGATTATAATAATGCCGAGACAGGGGAAACTTCCGCCGTCAGATGCTTTATTCAACTCCCGGATCGCAGCCGCATGATGGCGTTGCCGAATAGCTCCGGATTGGACGAATTTCAATCATTGTTCAAACATGGTTACACGGGAGCTTGGGGATAGAAGTTCTCCTTCTCAAAATCATTCACAACACATGTTCAATGGAAAACCTGTCTTCCACACCGGAAGTGACCCAGTCTTGGAATTACAAGTCAGCTCGGAGGTGAGTGTGGAGGCTTAAGAACACATCAGCACACTAATACTCTACGGCCTTTGAAATTGCTCCCACCATTTCATAGAACACATCATAAAGATCTTATAAATAGTGAATACGGACTAACACGACGTCTTCATCGGTACTGAGAGTGAATACTTTGCCATGCTCTACCACGTTTTTCCCACGCGGTTTTCATATGCTTCGGTAAAGAAACACTTCTCGTTAAGTTAATTTCAACGTCAACTGTAGGTGCGATGTGCAACAAAAATTGTAGAGACCCGAGTGAATGCTGGATTTGGTGAGGTGGTAAATTATAGAATCGTGAACGTGACTTGAGTTTGAGGTAAAAATAGGGTGAGGAGAGGATTGAGAGGAGCCAGTCGAGTCGTGAGAGGACTTCAAAGGAAAGGAAACCCATAGTACTAGAAGAACGAGGAATACAATTCCGTATAGCAGTAGAGCTTGTGGATGTTCGATATGTATTTTCTCTAATATTCCTAAAGCTAGGTCTCTCATTTCAATTCCCTACTCTCCATGCTCCATTATTTTAAACTTGCTTTGTAATCTCGAACTGCTTGCTCAAACGAAAAGTCTGCCTTGAACCCCAAACTATACCCCAACGTATTGTCGAAACGATCCGCTCAACTCCGCAATATCTTCTCCGTACCGGGATCCATCTCTTCTTTGATATAATTCAGTTTGTCCTTCCCTCCCACTTTCTCTAGCGCATCGATCATATCCCGAATCGTCACAAAGTTCGAGCACATGAGG
>Ga0302325_10030925_pt1 | contig 11030 bp, 7 predicted proteins | sample Palsa_T0_2_FD_201948 | JGI IMG/M metagenome (GOLD analysis project Ga0302325, IMG submission 201948) | Peat permafrost microbial communities from Stordalen Mire near Abisko, Sweden - Palsa_T0_2 | ecosystem: Environmental > Terrestrial > Soil > Palsa > Peat permafrost | place: Sweden: Abisko... | reverse complement strand
AAAGTAATGGCGGAGAATTATCAGCTCGATTTTCTGGAGCTCGTGGATAAACGCGGGGTCATTATTTCTTCCGCGCAGTGGCCGGCGAAGTTTGGGTACCCGGACGGCGCGTTTGAAAGTCTTGCTCCGTCAGCAGAGCAGGCGGCGTTTTTGAAGCAGGAGGAACTACAAGATTCGACCGCGCTGGGGCTCTTCGCCGTGCGTGCGTCGCGGGTGGGAGAGCGTCCGGTATATGTAATCGGAGGCCGGCGCCTGGACAAAACTTTTCTGACAGGCCTGAATCAGTCCGCGGACATGCGTACGTTGCTTTACCAGAATCGGGGTGAGCATTTTGTTTCGGAGCTACTGATCGATCCCGGCAACAGCGCGGCAACAGGCACAGCGCGGCCTGCCGACAAACTCGCTCCGCTGATCGAGGCGGTCCGGCACTCTAACCAGGAGATGACCTCGGTGGTGCACTGGTCGGCGGACCAGGCCGACGATGAAGTGTTTCACGCGATCCCCTTGCGCGGCGCCGGCAAGGACAGGCCGCTACTGGGAATTCTTCTGGTGGGAAATTCGCTGCGCTCGTATGTGGAGTTGAAGCGGCATATTCGGTCATCCGCACTGCTGGTCGGGAGCGGGGGAATTGTATTGGCGATCCTGCTGAGCAGTTGGGCGGCGGCGCGGGCGACGCGCCCGGTGGTGGAACTGGCGCGGGCAGCGCGCGAAGTAACGGCGGGAAATTGGAACACGAAGGTTGAAGTTTCCGGCAATGATGAGATGGCTGAACTCGCCACGTCTTTCAATCGCATGACTGCGGAGCTGCTCACGCAGAAAGAACGGCTGGTACAAGCGGAGCGCGTGGCGGCCTGGCGCGAATTGGCTCGCCGGCTGGCACATGAATTGAAGAATCCGCTGTTTCCTCTGCAACTCACTGTGGAGAATCTGGTGCGCGCGCATGAGCAGAGCCCCGAACAATTCGATGAAGTCTTCCGGGAGAGTGCAACGACACTGCTGAGCGAACTGTCGAATCTCAAGGGGATCGTCGGGCGCTTCAGCGAGTTCTCTAAAATGCCTCACCCACAGTTACAAGCGGTGCAGGTGAACGAAGTGGTACGCGGCGTAGCGCAGCTTTTTCAGGCCCAGTTGCAGGCGCCTGGACGTGCACCCATCAGTTGCAAGCTGGATATGGATGAAGGCCTGGCTCCAATCGCGGCCGACGCAGAACTCTTGCATCGCGCGGTTTCGAATCTGGTGCTCAATGCCATGGACGCGATGCCCCAGGGCGGCGCTCTGACACTGCGCACGCGGGGCGATGGGACGAAGGCAATAATCGAGGTTTCAGACACCGGGTTGGGATTGACGCCGGAGGAGTGCGAACGGATTTTCACTCCGTATTACACCAGCAAGCGGCACGGAACGGGGCTGGGCCTGGCCATTGTGCAATCGGTGGTCAGTGATCACGGCGGCAGAATCAGCGTGCGCAGCGAACCCAGCAACGGTGCGACGTTCCTGATTGAGTTGCCGCAGAATGGAACCGGCCTACGAGTCGTGTCTGCCACAAGGCAGATCGGCGAGGCAGACCAGTGAGTGGAACTTTCGGCGCAAGCGCTGAAGAGGAGGATGGTTGGCTACAAAAGCGCACCTGCTGATTGTAGACGACGAGGCCAACACGTTGGCGTCGTTATCGCGCGCCTTCCGTCTGGCCGGACACGAGGCAATAGTCTGCGACAACCCTGCCAAAGCTCTGGAGCTCGCGAAGAGCCAGCATTTCGATCTGATTTTTTCCGATGTCGTCATGCCCGGCAAAGATGGCCTCACGCTGCTCGAAGAATTGAAAGCTCAAGGCGTGACGGCACCGGTGGTGATGATGTCCGGGCAGGCGCACATCGAGATGGCGGTGCGGGCAACGCGGCTGGGGGCGCTGGACTTTCTGGAAAAACCGATCTCCAGCGACAAGCTTTTGCTCACGGTGGAAAACGCGCTGAAGCTGCAGCGACTGGAGAGCGAAAACCGGCAACTGCTGCAGCGACTTGGCAAGCACGAAATCGTGTGGAAGGGCGAGGCCATGCGGCGGGTGATGACACAACTGGAGCGCGTGGCCGCGAGCGAGACGCGGGTGTGCATCCTGGGCGAAACGGGAACTGGGAAAGAGTTGGTGGCCCGAACCGTCCATGAAAGAAGCGCTCGCGCAGGCGGCCCGTTTGTGACGCTGAATTGTGCGGCGGTGCCGGCCGAGCTGATTGAGTCGGAACTCTTTGGGCACGAAAAAGGCTCGTTCACGGGCGCGGCGGGACGGCACATCGGCAAGTTTGAGCAAGCCGATCGCGGGACGATTTTTTTGGATGAAATCGGCGACATGCCCCTGCACATGCAGGCCAAGCTGTTGCGGGTACTGGAAGAAGGAGAAGTGGAGCGCATCGGGGGCGATAAGCCGGTGGCCGTAAATGTTCGAGTGTTAGTTGCGACCCATCGCGACCTGGAAGCTCGAGTGCGCGAGGAAAAGTTCCGGCAGGATTTGTTTCACCGGGTTTACGTTTTCCCACTGGTTTTGCCCCCGTTGCGGGAACGGCGGGACGACATTCCCGCGCTCATCGAGCACTTTGCCGAACAAGTGAGCGCGCAGAACGGGTGGAAACCGATTCCGTTTAGCTCCGACGCGATGCAGGCTTTGCAGGCCTATTCCTGGCCGGGGAATGTTCGTGAGCTGCGCAATATGGTGGAGCGGCTGATGTTATTGGCAAATGATGGCGGGGTGGATCTGGCCACCGTGCAACTGGCTTTGCCCAAAGCCACTGGCGTCGCGCAGCCAAGTGTCATGGCTTCGTTCGGTGCGCTGGCCAGTCGTGTGCAGTGCTTTGAGCGCGAAGTGATTCTGGTGGAGTTGAAGCGCAGTCAACATAACGTCAGCGAGGCAGCGAAATCTCTTGGCCTGGAACGCAGTCACCTGTATAAGAAAGCGGAACAGCTGGGGATCGATCTGCGCGCGCTACGCCGCGAGCAAGAACCCCAGGATTGATTTGCGGTCAGTCTTCGCCCGCACTTTTCTGGAGACCTCTTTGGCAAGAACAATGACCGTCTGGTTTCGCTGGCTCGTACTTAACATCGGCCCTGTTTACGTTTTTCTCTTCTGTGTTTCCACGTGCGAAGTTTCCGCTAGCGAACCGCCGACACCCCCCACCTACGGTGTACGTATGGAGCAGGCATGGATCCCCATGAAAGACGGCGTCCGCCTGGCTGCGACACTCTACATGCCAGAGGGTGCCAAGCCGACTGAGAAGTTTCCAGCCCTGCTCGAGTACCTGCCGTATCGCAAAGATGATGGTACGGCGGCGGGCGATTATCCGAAGCACGCGTATTTCGCGCGGCGCGGATATGTGAGTGTACGCGTGGATATTCGCGGCTTTGGCGCGAGTGAGGGCACACCGCCGGAGCGGGAATATTCCGAGCAGGAGCAGGTTGACGGCGAGCAAGTCATCGACTGGCTGGCGCACCAGACGTGGTCGAATGGAAACGTGGGCATGTTCGGCATTTCCTGGGGCGGGTTCACGGCGTTGCAGATGGCGATGCGGCATCCTCCGGCATTGAAGGCGATCATTGCAGTCCACGCTACGGCCGAACTTTTCCACGATGATGTTCACTACGTGGACGGGATCGCACACATCGACGAATTCGAGTTGAACATGGATATGGCTGAGGGTTGGGTGGGCGCTCCCGATTACTCCCTCGATGAGAAGACTCTTGGGCCGCGGTTTGATTCGCCACCGTGGTCGATGCTCTATCTCAAACATCAGCACGATGGGCCGTTTTGGCGAGACCGTGTGCGGCCGCTGAGCGAAATTACGATTCCCAGTTTTCTGATTGGCGGGCTGCAGGATGGTTACCGAGACAACGTTCCCGATATGCTCATGAAATCCAAGGCGCCGATCAAAGCGATCGTCGGCCCGTGGAATCACTCCTTCCCCAATGAACCGGACTTCGGGCCCCAGGTGGAGTGGCGCGACCAGGCGGTGCGCTGGTTCGACCATTGGCTCAAAGGCCTCGACACTGGCGTGGAGCACGACCCCAGGCTTGTGATTTATATACAGCACTGGCATCCGCCCGATCCGAACCTGCGGAGCGTTCCCGGCGAGTGGCGGCGCGAAGATGTGTGGCCGCCGCCAGATGCGACAAACGCAACATTATTTTTGCAAACAAATCACACGCTCGCTGCGCCCGCCGCTACTTCCGACAAACACGAGTTGAAATATATTCCGTCCGTTGGCGTGGAAGCCGGATTCTGGTGGGGCGAGCTGTTGAGCGATCCCCGTCCGGTGGACGCGTTCAGCCTGGTCTATGATTCCGCGCCGCTCCAGGATGAACTAGCGATCCTGGGGCGCCCACATGCCCGCTTGCGGGCTTCCGCGAGCGCGCCGCTGGCCGATTGGTTTGCGCGGCTTTCCGACGTCGCGCCTGACGGCACGGTCACGCAGATCACGGGCGCGGGACTGAATGGTGCGCAACGCGACTCGATGAGTGAACCGCGCGATCTAGAGCCGGGAAAAGTTTATCCGCTCGATATCGAGATGCATTTGACGTCGTGGGTTTTTCCCAAGGGGCACCGCATTCGCGTCGCTATTTCGAATGCACTCTGGCCGATGATGTTGCCAACGCCATATTCCATGACCACGTCGCTGGAACTGGGCGGGAACGATGGTTCCAGGCTGGTGCTCCCGGTGGTCCCGGTGCATGGCGCGGTTCCGCCGGCATTCTCGCCCCCTGAGCCTTCTGACGAGCGCGCTGACATAAAGAGCGAAGGCTTCCCCTGGCCCGGCGAGTGGACTATGGAGCGCGACGAAGCCCGGCAGAAAACGACGGTGCACTGGAAGGGCAAAGATGGATATGAATACCCATGGGGGAAACAAGATGACTTTGAGAACCTGACTTACGACGCGGATGACGCGCATCCCGAGACTTGCTCAGTTCGCGGTGAGGCGGAGAGCATCTTTACTCTGAAGGGGCGCACTCTGATTTGGCGTGGACACCTTCTGGTTACCACCGATCAGAAGAATTTTTATTACAAGTACACACGTGAAGTTTTGAAGGACGGCCAGATGATTAAGTCGAAGACGTGGCAGGAGACCATCCCGCGGGATCATCAATAGTTTTCTGCAGGAACGTTGCAATCACGTCCTCTACGATTGCCACGACCAACATCGGAAGCTTATGACTTAGTCCGCGGCCGCCGTCGACGGCGTAGACTTGAATCGCAAATCTGCCGCCAGCAATTGGTGGAATAATTGTTCTCCAGCCTCGCGGCGTACAGATAGGCGTCCGGCGCCGTAGGCCCGAGATTTCAACCCGCGCTGCACGTCTTCGCAAATACCAAGATCTTCTTCCTGCACGCGGTTGCCCACGTTAACCGACTCCGTGTTGTAGGCGAGCTTCGACTCGCTCACGTCGGCGAAGTAGAAATCGAAAATTACTGTGCAGTGGTCCGCGTCAACAGGGACGACATAGTTTGTGTCCATGTACCCCTCGTAGCAGTTGATCATCAGGTTGGGATATTGCCAGAAATACCACGCGCGATCACCCTTTCGCGTAGCGCCGGTGGCGGCATCTTCGTCCGAGGAAACCATGGGACTCGACTGCAGACAGTAACGATCTTCGTTTTCGATCGTGTATTGCTTGTAATCGAGTACGGAATTCAATCCTTTGTGCAGGTGCGGCACGTGGTAGCCACCGTCGAGATAGTTATCGACGAATACTTTCCAGTTGCAGTGGATGTTGAATGTCCGGCGATCAAAGTAGTGAAGCTTGTTGATGCCGAGAGGCGCCACGCGTCCGACCAGCCCACCGAGAAACTCGCGCAGGGGCCGGGCCTGCGGGTCGAGATTCACAAAGATAAAACACTCCCAGGCCTCGACACGGATGGGAACGAGGCCATTCTCAGCACGATCAAAATTCTGCACCCCGTCGAACTCGGGCATGCCTTTCAGCGAGCCGTCCAATCCGTACTTCCAGCCGTGATAAGGACATTGCAAAATGGCCGCCTGCCCGCACGGCTGCGTAACGACTGCAGCCGCGTGATGGCGGCAAACGTTGTAAAAGCCGCGCAGTTCGCCGTCACTGCCGCGAACGACGACGATAGGCTCTCCCGCTAGAGTGGTCGTCACAAACGTTCCTTCCGTCGCAACTTGCTCCGTCCGCGCCACGAGTTGCCACGTCTTGCCGAATACCTGCAGACGTTCAAGTTCCGCGATGCGAGGGTCGACATACCAGGGCGCAGGAATGGTTGACGCTTCCGCAAGTGGAGCGCGGTCGTCGTAGCTCGCGAGAATGTTCTCCAGAGAAGCTTGCATTGGTCTAGGCTCGATTCGTTCTTGCTGACACTTTCACAATATGCCTTCGCCGGCTCCGTCCAGCGGACGACGCCTTGGCGGCACTCTCCTTGACACCTTCAGCACGTGAAGCGGGTGCCGGAGCGTCCCCGATGGCCCGTTGCAACACGGACAGGAACTGCTGAATTCTAGCTTCTTTCTTCTCAGCCAGCTCCCCTTGACGGCGAAACAGTCCGGGATCCAACTCGGCGGTCAACAGCGCATCCTGGAAGCGCTCCATGGTCCAATCCAGTATGGAGACGATCATTTCCACGTCCATGTCTTTGCGAAGCTCGCAGCGATCCAAGCCGAAGCGCACAAACAACGCGGTACCGTAAGGATCCTCAGTAATCAGAAAGCGATTAATTTCACGCCTCAGATTCAGATCCGTTCCGTAGTTCCCCAGCAACGCGATGCGGTAAGGCATCCAATCCTCGCGTAACAGATGCTCGGTACGTGTGAGCCAATAATGCAGCACGGCGAAGAAGCCGCCAGCCCGAACCTCCAGAGGCGCATCCAGATATTTAGGAAAGGAGCGCACGGCCCGCTTGTAGACCTCGAAGAACAAACCATCCTTGCTGCCGAAATGCTGGAAAACCGAACCCTTGGCGATACCAAGAGCCAAAGCGATATCGCCTACGCGAGCCGCATGATAACCGTGCTCGGCGAAATGCTGCATCGCGGCCTCCACGATGCGGCTGCGCTTGGCATCGGAGCGCGGACGGGCTGGGATGACAGCCTGGTATAGTGGCGGCGTGGATCGATTGCTGGCGATTCCTGACATAGAGATGACTTTAGGTCACACCAGCATATAGGAGACGGTAACGAATTTCAATTTCATTTTCATTCACGATTCCGGTAATGTGGTCGAGTTCACGAGTACACGCAGTGACCATAGGTCATAACGCAATCCAACCTACGACGAAGGCTTACGACGCGATTGTAGTCGGCGCCGGCCACAATGGATTAACTGCGGCGGCGTATCTGGCGCGCGCCGGACTCTCCGTGCTCGTGCTCGAGCGCCGGGAAATCGTGGGCGGATGTTGCGTCACCGAAGAGATCGCGCCCGGCTGCCGCGTTTCCACCACATCTTACATTGCCAGCATGCTACGTCCGGAGGTGATTTCCGAACTGCGACTGGCCGATCACGGGTTGCGCATGATTCCATGTGACCCCGCGATCCAGGTTCCCTTCCCCGACGGCCACATAGTGCCGTGGTGGGCCGACCGCGAACGGGCTCGGCAAGAGTTCGCCAGGATTTCCCCGAAAGATGCTGCGCGCTTCGTGCAAGTGGATGATCAGCTCAAAAAGCTTGCACGCTATTTGCAGCCGTTTTTCATGGAACCCCCACCTGAGGTCGACGCCTCTACGATGAAAGGATGGATGAGTCTGTTTCGCACGGGCCGGCGCTTTCGCGGAATTTCGAATGTGGAAGTTGCTCAACTGGTCTCGTTCCTGACCGGCAGCCTGGGGGAGTTTCTCGACCACAACTACGAGTCGGAGAAGATGAAGACCATGTTTCTTGCCAACAATGTTTATGGCAAGCATGGCGGACCTTACCAACCGGGGACTGCGATCGGATTGCTTTTTCACCTGCTTAGCGGAGGAGAGCACGAGTCGCAGGGCTTCTACGGACACGTGATGGGCGGCATGGGGTCGATCACGCAGGCGCTGGCTGCGGCGGGACGCAAGCTCGGAGCGGAGATTCGAACATCGACCTCAGTCGCGCGAATTGACGTCCGCGACCACCGTGCTCGTGCCGTCGTGCTCGATGATGGCACTGAGTTGCGAGCACGCATGGTTTTATCGAATGCTGACCCCAAGCGAACTTTTCTTGGCCTGGTAGCGGCGTCGGACCTGCCCGAGGATTTTCGGTCGGCGATTCAAGGTATCAAGATGCAAGGCCCGTGCGCGAAAGTAAACATGGTGCTCGCGGAGGAACCGCGTTTTACCGGGACTTCTCCGCAGGCCACGCCTCTGGAGCGCACGTTCTACACGCTGGTGCCTTCACTCGAGTTTGCTGAGCGCTGTTATGACATTGCTAAGTTTGGCGAGATCCCGGAGGAACTTTGGGTGGACTGCGTAGTCTCATCCAATGCCGACGATTCGCTGGCGCCAAAGGGCAAGCACATCCTGACCTGTTTCGTGCAGTACGTTCCCTATCATTTGCGCGAAGGTAATTGGGACGATAAGCGCGAATTGCTGGGCGACCGCGTCGTGAAAAAGATTGCTGAGTACGCCCCCAACGTGCCCAACGCGATTGTGGCGCGGCAGGTGCTGACCCCGCTTGACCTGGAACGCACCTACGGCTTGACCGAAGGAAATATTTTCCACGGCGATCTGCGCCTGGAGCAACTGTTTTTCATGCGACCGGTACCGGGCTGGGCACAATATCGGACGCCGGTCGATGGGCTTTATCTCTGCGGGGCTGGGGCGCATCCCGGCGGCGGAGTAACGGGAGCACCGGGACGAAACGCTGCGCATCAGGCATTGCGCGACTGGAAAAAAGGGAGATTCAACTAAATCGGGTCGACTTTAGAAAGCAGCAATTCAGGAGCAACGAACATGAAGAAGAAGGGCATTCTTGAGCGTCTGAAGGAAGGCCCCGTCCTGGGCGACGGCGGATATTTGCTGGAATTGGAAAAGCGCGGATGGGTGCGTGCGGGCCCGTTTACGCCGGAAGTAGTGTTGACGCATCCGGAGGCGCTGCGCGAACTGCACGTGGAATTTCGCGAGGCGGGAGCGGAGGTGTTGCAGGCGCTCACGTTCTATGCCAGCCGCGATAAGTTGGCCACTGTCGGTCTGGAGAACCGAATCGATGAGCTGAATCGGACTGCGGTTCGCATTGCCCGCGAAGTTGCCGGAGACCGCTGCCTCGTCGCGGGAAACCTCAGCCTGACGTGGATGTACGAACCTGGCAGCCCGTCGGCCGCCGATCGAGTACGCAAAACTTTCGACGAGCAACTTGCCGTGCAGGTCGACGAAGGCGTGGACTTTATTATCGGCGAAACGTTCTCCTGGCTGGGCGAGGCTCTCATCGCCGTCGAGCGCGCGAAGAAAACTGGGTTGCCCGCGATGGTCACCATCTGCTTTGAAAATAAAGATGAAACCGCCGAAGGCAAGACCGCAGCCAACGCGGCCAAAGCTCTGTTCGACGCCGGCGCCGACATCGTCGGCATGAATTGTCTGCGCCCTCCGCAGCACATTCTGGGCCCGATGGAGCAAATGCGCCAAGCGGTGCCCGGATATCTGGCGTGTCAACCGGTCGCGTATCGCACTCCTTCGGACAAACCTGATTTCACCAGTCTGCCCGAGTTTCCCTACGCGCTCGATCCGTTACAGCTTACGCGCAAGGAGATGGCAGATTACGCGCTGCAAGCGCGAGATGTCGGGATCAACTTCATCGGCGCGTGCTGCGGAACCGTGGCCATGCACATCCGGGAGATGGCGCGCGTGTTGAACAAGCTGCCGGAAGATTCGCGCGTCTGGAAAAAAGGCGGCGAGAAACCGATGTCCGCGTACGAATACTACGACCACGACAATCTCAAAGCTGATTCCGCGAAATAGACCCGCTCTCCAGACATGTGGGTCGTCACTGGGACTGTGCTTCGGAAAATAAGGGCCCGGATTCACCGGGCCCTTTTTGTGTCGCCGTTGGTGTTAGCGCCTCCGTGTTACCCGGCGTTCCGCACTCGCGGAGCTTCCGCCCGCACCAGAGGAGCATCCACAAGGTGCTCGCTCAGAAACCAGGACTGCAGTTCGTTGGACCGCAGCACGTTGCTCACCACCAGGTCATTGGTGCCGTCATCGCCGAGTTGGGAAGCAAGACGCGCCAGCGTGCGACTATGGCGAACCAGAATCTGATGCGCGTCCAGCAACCGCGAAATCTGGACGGGAACCTCTTCCCTGCCTCGCGGTGGACGTTCAATGCGAGTGGTTTCCGCCACATCCGCAGCCATGGCCAATGAGACGCCACCGAGCAACTGTATCCGCTCAGCGATGGCGTCTACAATCTCGACCTGCTCGTCATAATGCTTGTCGAAAAGAAGGTGAAGTTGATAAAAAGTCGCTCCCGACACCTGCCAATGCGACTTTTTATACAGATCGCGCAGGGTCATGGTATCGGCCAGCAACAGGTTGAGTTGCTCCGTCATTTCCAGCCGCACCGGTTCTTCCAGTTCCAGCGGTTGCATGTGCGAAACCGTGCCGTAGGCTTGTAGCTCTGCGGCAGTTTGATGAAAGCGGGGTTCGGCGCTGATCACTGCTTGGCGCGTAGAAGCGTTCTTCTTGGGCATGTTTATTCCCTCCGTAGTCCTACTGGAATTCTAGTCCCGGTGCGCGATCCGCAAATTAGGTCGCGTTTGAGCTCTCTCGCGAAACTGGTCTAAAGCTCTGTCGCCTCTGGCGTCCGTTTCTACCTATCTCTAGCGACGCCCATTTAGATGCTGCGAAACGTGAGAAGGTGCTCCGCCAATCGAAGCAACTCGAGCCGAAGTCGGACCCGCGATCTGCCACGTATCGCAAACGGGCCATACGACGCCAGTTTATCGGGCATAGTATCCAGCAGTTTTTCACTATAAAGCTTTGTTCTGGTTTGACGATGGTGACAGCCGTTGCTATGATCGAAATGCGGGGTGGAGCAGTCTGGTAGCTCGTTGGGCTCATAACCCAAAGGTCGGTGGTTCAAAT
>Ga0302325_10030924_pt1 | contig 11030 bp, 10 predicted proteins | sample Palsa_T0_2_FD_201948 | JGI IMG/M metagenome (GOLD analysis project Ga0302325, IMG submission 201948) | Peat permafrost microbial communities from Stordalen Mire near Abisko, Sweden - Palsa_T0_2 | ecosystem: Environmental > Terrestrial > Soil > Palsa > Peat permafrost | place: Sweden: Abisko... | reverse complement strand
GGAGGCCGTCGCTATCCGGTACCTCGGCGAAGAGGGCGGACGCGCCTTCGTGAAGAGCCTCGAGGGACAAGAGAGCGTGCTGTTCACCATTCGGCCCGACCGATGGATCACCGCCGACTTCTCCGGCGAGGTGTGAAGCCGGAACTATCGGTGGTCGCCGTGTCGCAACCGGATCACGACTTCATTGGCCATAGGCTGCTGTTCACTGCACCGGTACGACGCCCGCGAGGCGGCCGAAACCGATAGGAAGCAACTCGATGGACCTCGATCGCATCACCAACCCGCTGCGCCTGGCCAGGGGATCGCACCAGCCGGGCTCGGGCAAAGGGTGCGCCATGAACGTGATTTCCTACATCAACGGCGACGAGCAGATCACCGATTTTCCGGCCACCTCCGCCCGCCCGTTGGCATCGTTCATCCAGCTGTGCAACGACCTGCTGGCCGGCGCTGACGGATACCTCTCGCCGGAGGACAGTCTGCTGGTGCTCGACCTCGGCTGGCTGACCGTGGGAACCGCCGACGTCGCCGACGCGATCATGCACATCTGGGTGACCAAACTGTTGATCAGCCCGCCGTGGGGAGTCTCTCGATACGCCGGGGGCGCGGCGTACGAGGCGATCGCCGGCATCGCGGAGTTGCATCGCAGATTCACGCCTGGCGACATGCCGCCGATCGCGGAGTGGGACAGCGCCGCCCGCGCGGGTCGCAGCGCCGCTGAGGCCTCCGAGGGCGCCGAACTCTACGCGGTGCGCGCCGCGTGCCAGTCCACCTCGCTCGTCGAGACCGACGACTGGGACACCCTGGACGCGGTCACCGGCAACGCGTTGCGCGCACACCGGCTGGCCAACGGGGACGCCGGAGCGGCGCGGATCCTGGAGGTGACCCGTAACGCCATCCGGTCGTGGCGGCGGCTCGCCGGGCTGAGTGTGGTGGGCAATGACCCCATCGCGGTTGCCGACGTTCGGACCCGCAAGGTGGTGGCCGCTTGATCGGGCCGGCCGAATCAGCTCTGCCGGTGAGCGTCTGGTCGTAGCCGCAGCGTTCGACTGATCGCGGCGGTCGACGCCAACACCGCCATTGCCGCGAGAATCAGTTGGGTGGCTTCAGGTCCTGCGGTGGTCAACAGCAGCGGTAAGCCGAAGCCGATGTAAGTCACCGAATAGAACACACCGGTCAGCGTGCCCCGGACACGTTGCGGTGCAGCCGCCTCCAAGTCAATCAAGCCTTCGCGTAATGAAAGACCCGCGGCACAGCCGAGAATCAGCAGCAGCGGCAGGCTCAGCGCCACCGTCATAGTGGGCGGGGCCACCGCGATCAGCGCGTAGCTCAGTGCCGCCAGCACGGCGCCCGCCGTGCCGCACTGCGGCCCCCACTTTCCCACCCGGGCGACGACCTGGATAACCCCGCTCGCGCCGTTGACGATCAACGCGGCCAGCCCGGCCGCCACTGGCGCGGCCAGCCCGGTTTGGACCCGGGCGGGTATGGTGACGAATCCCAGTGTCGCCGAGGCGAATACCCATGGTGCCATCGGCAACGCCCAGCTCAGGGCCCGTGCGATGCTTTGCTGCGGCGCAGCCGCCGGCTCAGGATCACGCGAGTCCGCCGCGACGGTTTCCGCGGGCCGGCGCGCAACCACGATCGTGACAGCCATCGCGGCCACGACGAGAGCGGCGGCGACCGCGAACGAGATCCGAACACCAGGCTCCCCGGCGCCGGTGATCAATCCGCCGGCGAATGGCCCGATGGCGAAGCCCACGATCAACACGGCCCCTGCGCTGGCGGCACCGGCAGGACCCTTCAGGTCGGACGCCCACGCGGTGCCCGAGCTCATCGCCAGACCCACGCCGACTCCGACGATGAACCGTCCGACCGTCAGCACTTCGGCTTCCTGGGAGAGCAGCATCGCGACCGTTCCCACGACAGCGGTCGCCGAACCGGTCATTGCGACCGCGAGCCGCCCGAAAACGTCTGAGGCGCGGCCGCCCAACAGCAGGCCGGGTAGCAGTCCCACCGCGTAGATACCGAAGATCGCGTCGAGGGTTGCCGTGCTGAGGTGCTGGCGATCGCTGATTGCGGGCATCAACGCGACGAAGTGATTGGCCACCCACCCGGTCACCAGCAGGACAGCCAAGACCGCACCGAACTCGACGTTCACCCGAGGCGTCGCGGCCGACGCCGGTCGCGACTCGGGCAACACGCCGGATGACCCGCTTGGCCGGTTCATGGACTGCCTTTCTGCTAGAGGTCGCGATCTGACACGACGACGCCGCGTGGAAAGTTATTCCCGGTCGGACGGCGATCGCAACGCATATAACCCAGCAGCCAGGTCAGCGGGCAACTCGTCGCCCAATACCGCTCGAGCCAGCAGGTCGCCGAGCAGCGGACCGAATTTCATCAGGTTGGCACCGACGAAGGCGACGACACGGCCGCGGCGCGCCACCCTCCACCCGTCGCCGCCCCCGTCGAGCCAGGGCGCGCGCACCGACACACAATCCACCCGCCCGACCGGAGCCAGCGACGGGAAGAGCTGGTGGGCAGTCGCCGGGTCAGGCACCTTCGGTCCGAAAGCCCACTGCCCGGTGCTGCCAAGCGGCAACCCGTAGCCCTCGGGTGCGGAAATGCACGCGGCGCCGGTCGCGTCGGCGCCCCGGTAGGTGAAGCGGGTGTGCGGGACGAAATCCACGTCGAGTGGTCCGAACAGCTCCGGCGTCCGTACCCCGGCGCAGATGAGCACCCGATCGCCGCGCAGGACGGTGCCGTCGGTCAGCGTGGTCACGCCGTCGTCATCGACGTGCGCAACCTCGCCGCGGCGGATCGTGACTCGCCGCGCCAACTCGGTCTGTGCTCGGCGAATGCGCAGGCTCCCGCCGAGCGGATCGAGAATCCCGCTGTCCCAGGGCGCACTGGCGAACGGGATCCGCGCGGCGATCTCTGCGCGATCGAGCGGGGAGAAGTCAGCACCGGCCTCCGTCATCGCCGCCGCGACATCCTCGGTCTCGCCGACGCTGATGTAGCCCTCCGCGCCGAGGAGTCGGCCGGCGTCGAACTCTGCCTCCCAGCGCTGCCAGCCCGCCCGTGCCCGCATCGCGAGGACGCATAACTCCGGGCGGCGATGAGCGACCCGGAAGATGCGTGCCAGTCCCACCGACTGTTCGGCGAACGGTTCACCGCGCTCGATGACGATCGTCGCAGCGCCGCGTAGCGACAGCTCATAGGCAGCCGCAAGCCCGCAGATACCTGCGCCGACGATGATGATCATTTGTCTTCCATCCACTGTTCCACATCGGCGTTAGGATGCGCACGTGCCGATCGGTGATGCTCAGGCAACTTTCACGCTCATGCCCGGAAAACCCGCACTCCTGTTGGGCGCCTTCGATATCGCCGACGTGGGCTATGCCGCCGAGGAATTCGTCATCTCCGGAACTGCCTCGTCGTACTCGTCGGCAACGGAGCTCGATGCGGACGGCCGATGGACCGTGACACCGGCGGACACCGCTGACTTCATCACCCGGATCGTGGTGCTGACGCCGACCGAACGCGGCCGGTTCAACGGGACGGTGCTCGTCGAGTGGCTCAATGTCAGCGGTGGCATCGATGCACCCGCGGTGTGGATGATGGCCCATCGCGAGATAGTGCGCGCGGGCTACGGCTACGTGGCGGTGTCCGCGCAACGAGTCGGCGTCGAAGGCGGCACGAATCTCATGGGCCTGAACATGTCGCTGAAAAACCAGAACGCACAGCGATATTCGATGTTGACGCACCCTGGCGACGCCTACTCCTACGACATCTTCTCCCAAGCCGGGCGACTCATCAGAGATGTTCTGAGTGAGCTGCCAGTTGACGACGTCATCGCGCTGGGTGAGTCGCAGTCGGCGATGTTCCTGACGACCTACATCAACGCCGTCGACCCGCTCGCCCAGGTCTACGACGGCTTCCTGGTGCACTCGCGATTCGGGCCGGCCGCCCCATTGGACGGCGGTTCGGTGTTCGATGCGCTGGAGAGCCTCACATCGCAGGTGGTCAGGTTTCGCTCCGATCTACGCGTCCCGCTCGTCACGATCATCACCGAAACCGACCTCTTCGGCGGCCGGCGAGCGGGGTATTATGGCGCGAGACAGCCTGACAATCAACAGCTTCGAGTGTGGGAGATCGCAGGCACCGCCCACGCCGACAATTACACGATCCAAGTAGCCCCGATCGACACCGGGACCGCGGCGCTGGCCGACATCGTCGCGGCGTACGCGCCTACCGACATGCTGATGGGCCAGCACCTCGATCACTGCATCAACTTCGCGCCGCAGCATCACTATGTGCTGCAGGCCGGGCTGTCGCATCTTCGCGAGTGGGTGCGCACCGGGCAGCCACCGCCCAGCGGCACGCCAATCGAAATGCGTGACGGCGAAGCCGTTCTCGATACGTATGGGATCGCGACGGGCGGGGTCCGGACGCCGTGGGTCGATGTGCCGGTTGCCCGCACCTCCGGCGTCGGGGGAGACGACAGCACGATGTCGTCGATCTTCGGCTCCGGCGAGCCGTTCGATGCCGCGACCGTGCACCGGCTCTACCCGGGCGGGGCGACGGAGTATCTGGAGCGCTTCGCGGCGGCGCTGGACTCGGCGATTCAGGCAGGGTTCATTGTGGCCGCTGATCGCGAGGAAATCGTCGATCTCGCTGCCGCGACGTTTCCGGGCGTCGACAATTAGAGCGGCGAAGCCTCGAGGGTCAGGCTGAACAGGGCGTAAGCCATGCAGAACAAAAAGTTCAGCGTGACCAGCACCAGGCCCACGAAGAGCAGCGATCGCGTGCCGCGGCGCTTCATGCGCTGGACCCGGGCGCTGAATTGTTCCCGCTTGAGTCGCGTCGCGATCAACGCGAAGTTGAAGTCAGCCACCTCGGCATAGGCAACCGGCGAACCGGCCAGCATCACCCGAAGCCGGTCGGGTGGGGTGCTCACTCCGACGCGCGCAAAGCGCCGACTCAGCCGGCGTGCCTGCCGGCGACCGGCGATCTGATTGTGCAGCTGCAGGCGCTGCGGAAAGTGCCCACGTTCACTTCCCCAAGGAGTTGACGGGGTCATCACACGCCGGATTCTAACTAGCTCGCGTCGGATATCGGAAGCTTCTCACTCAATTATCCGGCCATCTGTTTACGAAATAGAACGTGTTACAGTTTGGCGATTAGGAGGTTGAGATGATTGGTCCGTCGTCATCGCAGTCCCTCAACCTGGCGAAAAAGCCACACCTTCAACGACATTCCGGTTCACCGCGGTGAAATCGGCGACGGCATGAGCGGCAAGCGCGTCGTTGTCGCCGGGCTCGGGGATGTCGGCGTCCTCGCCGCGATGCGGCTATCGCGCCACGCCGACGTCGTCGGGATCTCGGTCAAGCCGGGACTGGTCAGCGGTCAAGAACTCGGTGTGCGATTGTCCCGGCCGCGCGACTGGGCCCGCGACTACTGGATTCCCTTCGACAGATTCCGCCGTCTGGACGGGGTCCGGATCATCCAGGGCAGCCTGACCGGAGTCGACCTGGCCGCCAAGGCCGTTTCCGGCCGACTCGACGACGGCGCGACATTCACCGAAAGCTACGACGCGCTGGTCGTCTCCACCGGGGTGAGCAACGGTTTCTGGCGGCGGCCGACGCTGCAGTCGGCCGCCGAGATCGGCGGAGATATCGGCGCCGCACACGGCCGGCTGGCTGCGGCGCGGTCGGTGATCGTCCTCGGCGGGGGTGCGGCGGCCGTCAGCAGCGCCGCCAACATGGCAGCCACCTGGCCGGACAAGCGAATCGACTTGTACTTCCCCGGCGAGCGGGCCCTGCTCGGCTATCACCCGAAGATCTGGCAGCGGATCAGCAGCAGACTCACCGCCCTCGGCGTGGGGCTGCACGCGGGGCATCGCGCCGCGATCGACGAGGGCTTCGCCGGCGATGAGATCACCAGCGGTCCCGTGCAGTGGACGACGGGACAACCCCCGGTGTCCGCCGAGGCCGTGCTCTGGGCGGTCGGGCGGGTGCAACCCAACACCGAGTGGCTGCCCGCGGAGTTGCTCGACGAGCACGGCTTCGTGCGCGTGACGCCTGAGCTCCAGGTGCCCGGCCATCAGGATGTGTTCGCGGCCGGCGACGTCGCGGCGACCGATCCACTGCGCAGCTCCGCGCGCAACCGGGGGGATGCGCTGGTCGCCCGTAACATTCGCGCCCAGTTCGCCGATCGCCCCCTGCGCACATTCAAAGCTCCGGGCCGACGCTGGGGTTCGCTGTTGGGGATACAACCCAACGGCTTGGAGGTTTTCCTGCCGGCGGGTCAGCGCTTCCGGCTGCCGTCGTGGTCGGTGCAACGGATCGTCATGCCGCTGGTCGTCCGGCGCGGCATGTACGGGGGAGTGCGCGAAAACCAGCCGTCGATCTGACGACCGCGGGTCAGCCGCGCTTGCCGCGCACCCCTTGGAACGTCCCGACGCCCTTGGTACGCACGCTGACGAAGCCGTGGTCTTCGAGGATGTCGCCGACTTCGTCCTCGCCGAACACGTGTGCCCCACCGGTAGGCAAGCTTTCCCCAGAGGTCAAGCGGCAGACGCAGGGTCGGCACCGTCACCGCGAGGCGTCCAGCGGGGCGCAGCACGCGGGCGATCTCGGACAATGTCGCGGCCGGATCGGGTATCAGCTGCAGCACCGCGATCGACACCGCGGCATCGACGGTCTCGTCGCGCAGTGGGAGTCGCTGTGCGTCGGCCCGCAAGAAGCCGACTTGAGGGCCCGCCGCGGCGCGCACCGCGCGGGCCAGCATCGGCTCGGAGATGTCCACGCCCAAGGCCAGCCCCTCGGGTCCCGCGGCATGGGCCAGCCCTATGGGCTCGACGAGCCGTCCGCCGGACTGCACCCCGCGGACGCCGAACCGCTACTCGACGTGCTTGATCGCCTGCGGCGCGCGGGCAATTCGTTATTCGTGGTCGAGCACGACATGGACGTGTAAGAGCTCACCGGCGCGGCCAGAACGATCGCATCGCTTCGATCACCGCGAATTATCGCCGGAGTAGCGGATGATTGCGTCGCGGCCCACCGAACGAGGTCTTACCGGATCGGCGTTTCCGCAGTGCGAAGGATGGATAATCATTCTTATCCATCAATGGCGGTTGAAACCATTGTGCGACAGTGACTTCCGTTACATAGCTAAGGGAGAATTGTGATGGTGACGAACCGCGCCGGACTACTCGGCTAAAGTCGCTGGCAGGTCCATTCGGCGGGAGTCGCCCTCACGCCGGCGGGACCGGGCCGACTTCCAGCGCCGCGGCGACAGCGCATTGATGAACGCCGCTTGTGGTCTGGATGCGGGTCTGGCCGCCACCCATTCGAGTACGCTGTCGTCGCTATTTATCTGTATGAATGCACGACTCGATCGGCGGCGCTCTGGGCCGCTACCAAATGGGACGAGGCGATCACTTTCGTTTATTGATAAATAAACAGATTGGCGGCCTCAGGGTCGGGAATTCGTCTTCGGGCGGTGGTGTGCCTGCGTGCCGCTGCTGCCGCCGAAATAGCTACGGCGACGGCGCAGGTTGGCGGCCGCAACGCGGATCATCAACTGCGGCTGCAGCAGTCGGGTGGGCGGGTCGACGAGCGCGACGACCTTCATGAATTGTTCGGCCACGGCGAGGTCGGATTCGGCGGCGGCCTGAAGCCGGTCTACGTATTTGTTAGTCAGGCGCAATGACAGTGACCTGGCGCCTTCGACCTCGGGAAGATTGAGGTCACCGCCGACCGCGAATCGCCACGCGACCCCGATGGGTTTGGCCGCGGCGCGGAAATAACGCTGCGCCAAGCCATTCGCGCCGCGCTGCAGAGATTGGCGCAGCGCCTGCGCCTGCAGGGCGGCAACCGTCATGCCCTGGCCGTAGATGGGATTGAAGCTACAGATTGCGTCGCCGACAACCAGCAGACCGGCAGGGAACCGCCGCATCTTGTCGTAGCGTCGCCAGCGACTCTCCGGGTAGCGGAAACGACAGACTTCGCTCAGGGGCTCGGCGGCCCCGATCGCCGCAACCACATGCTCTGGCACCAACCCTCGGACGAAGGCAAGCATTTCGGCCGGCTCGGACGGCGGTTCGACACCCACCATCCCGCCTACGGTGAACATCCAGGTGTCGTTCTCGTTGCCGGCCAACGCCATTGCGATCGGCCGGCCAGGGCGAGGAGAAACGAGTACCACTTTTTCCTTGAGCACGCCGAGCGGAATGCGCAGCAGTTGACTGGAGTACACGACACGCACACCTACGCGCTCTTCAGCCGGGCGCCCGTAGCCCAAGGCGTCCAAGAACGCCGGTGTTCGCGCACTGCGACCGGTGGCGTCAACCACCAGATCCGCTTTCAATACACATTCGCTGGCGCCTCCGCGTGAACGGACCCGCGCGCCGGTCACCCGATTCCCAGCCGCGGTCGTCGTCAAATTAACAACGTCATGGTGTTCAAGCAGCGTGATATTCGCCGTCTCACGTATACGTCGCCGAACAAGACACTCCAGCAGCGCTCTGCTGGGGAAATAGGCGGGCGGGATGTCTTTGAACCCTCCACTACGCACAAGCTGATGGCCGGCAACGTCGAACAACGCGTCGGACAGGTCGGTGTAATCGTGCACGGGGGCCCCGGCCGCGACGAGGTCATTAAGGAACCCGGGAAATAGCTCGGCCAGGATCTGGGATCCTCGCCCCAGCAGGGCATGGGCGTGGCGGCCTTGTGGGACCCCCTGCCGGTTCACTGGACCGTCAGGTAACCAGTCCCTCTCGACGACAATCACCGTCTCATAGAATTCGGTCAGCACCCGCGCAGCCAGCAGACCGGCCATGCTTGCACCGAGAACCACCGCATGCTCACCGATCTTCGGCATGAGCCACACCACCTAACCACCCCGTTAATTGGATGCAAATGATGATCCATTGCTTTCGCGGCCTCGTCGTGAGTAGCGCACTACTCGTTTTAGGAGAGTCAGTGGCGAAGGACGTGTGGTGGTGCGAATTGGCTGACGAGCTGTGCGAGCTCGGTTCTGGTAGCTGCGCCCACGCGCGCGCATCCCAGGTATAGGGGGCCCCCGACGGCGCGTACCGACAGGGTGAGGGCCAGTTCGTGCAATTAGATCGCCGGCTGTAGATCGTGCGGGCCGTGGGGGCCAAGAGTGGGCCAAGCGAATCGTGGGTTGACGCCGCTTGGTTACCGCATCGCGGAGACGACGATCGCCGCCGGCCTCAACGACGTGATGATGGATTACCTCGTCGACGCTATCGATCACGGTGGCACGACCGAGTCGATGCTCCGTGGCGGGGCGAGCAAGGCGATCTCGCCGGGCAGTTGGAGGGTGAACTGCACCGGATACGTTTTTGGAGCGACCCCACCACCTCGCGCGCCCGCACCAGCGTCGCTATCTCGACGCAGTGCGCGAACGATTCAATGTTCGCTGCGTCCCAGTGACCGAATGGAGTGATCTGCCGTACTGCAGTCGGTGATGAGTTGTCCGAGTTCGGTTCTGGTGGTCATACCCACCCGCGAACAGGACCGGTAGATGTGGCCTTCGATGGTGCGTACCGACAGAGTGAGGGCTTCAGCGATCTCGCTGTTGGACAGGTCATAGTGTTGAGGGTGTCACCGAAACACGTTGCTCGAACTGATGATTGGTCCAATTAGTTCAGAGCTAGTCATTGTAAATACGTCACTGTGACAAATCGGGAACTGTCGGGGCCGGGCAGCTGAATGGAGAACGGCAGGCCCGAAGTCTGTCCACGCAGTCGTGGGAACGGTCGTCCGGCGTTTCGACCCAAGGTCGAATCGATCGTGACGGCCGTTGCGATACAGGCCACGGTATGGCGGCATGTCTGAGCTACGGGGTTCGTCACTGTCAATTATCATGTGAAACGTGGGCGACCAGACACCTTCCGCGTTTTTCGTAGACCGGTCAGACGGTCGCGAAATTAGCTTTAAATAAACATGATTCGCGTAAGTATTGATTGCCGATAAGCTAGATTATGTCAACAACCACTCGGTACTACCAAAGATGCCGTTTAACAGAACATTTCAAGTATTGGCCAATTTTCTGGTGTCGAAAGGCACTGTTGCACAACGGAACTTGACCTGTCAATATTGCCCGACCGTATACGCTGCGGCTGTGGTTATCGGCGAGCCGGCGCATCGCGCCGCTCCCCCTGCGGGGTACTGCTGCACTCATGCGCGCCAAACATTTCAACCAATCGGAGGAGTTGCCGCACAGCGACGGAGTCAAGCTTAGGACGTGGGACATAAGATTTCCGAGGCGGCTTCGTGTCACGAATGAAGTTCGACGATGTCACCTTTGATAGCCCAGCGGTTGTCGACTGGCTCGATGGGAAGCAGTTCGCCCGCGACGCAGAGGTGGTCTGGGGGATCCCACTTGACGCCGTTGCGGTAGGGGTAGACCAGACGCGGCACCGCGCCGAGCACAGCCTGGCATTGATCGAGCAAGCGCCGCTCGATCATCTCTGGCGGCATGGGAATGTCTTCGGAGAGCCGTGTTGTGACCTCGGGTAGGACGACGGTGTCGGTGTGGGCCTGAAACGCGCAAACTACCCCGTCGAAGATTCCTTTCACCAATCCACCCCAGATCGGTGGACGGCCGTAGGGTCCGTCCCCGCGGCACCCGCTTTCGCCAGCGTGTTGACCATCCGCGGCAGCCCATGCCGCCAGTGCGTTGCTTCGCTCAGTATGCAGCCCAGATCGTCGACCGCCGGTAGATCACGCGGTTGCGAGGACGTGTCGGTGACGTCGTAGTCGGAGGCCCAACCGATTGCGGTCGCCGGGCGCGTCAGTCAGCCACGGCGTGGTTTGCCGCGCAGCGCCATCGCGGTGCCTTTGCGCCGGGACCGGCTTCAGCAGGTGGATGTCGGCTGGCAGCGTGATTCCAGGAGGTACCCAGCCGTGCAGCGACGAGGTGATGGAACCAGGGCCGGAGCCGACGTCCAACGCGATACCGCCCGGTGGGATGTCCAACCAGTCGATGGGCAGTTGCCACGC
>Ga0302325_10030923_pt1 | contig 11030 bp, 6 predicted proteins | sample Palsa_T0_2_FD_201948 | JGI IMG/M metagenome (GOLD analysis project Ga0302325, IMG submission 201948) | Peat permafrost microbial communities from Stordalen Mire near Abisko, Sweden - Palsa_T0_2 | ecosystem: Environmental > Terrestrial > Soil > Palsa > Peat permafrost | place: Sweden: Abisko... | reverse complement strand
CTCAAAGTGGGCGCGGTGGGGTTCGTGCTGAATCGCGTAGGACTGGCCAAGGCCGATCCGGCGTTCCGGGCTTCCATTGAGGCGGTGGAGAAGCATCTGCGGGCGCAGAGCAGCCACGCCGCGAGACGCACGGAGAGAACCGGCTCGTTTGCCCAGGAACCGTCGAAGGGCAGAGAAGCCTTGGTTCAGGCGTCGTCCGCACGCTCGATGTTTGAACCGGAGTTGGCGGCAGCAGCGGCTGCGATGGCGCGATTCTCACCGCCCCTCGTTTCCAAGCCGGCGGCGCCGGCACCAGTTTGTCTTTCTTCACCCATGGCTCCTGCGCCTGGCGCTGAAGCCGCGAAGGGAATCTCAGCGCTATTGGCTGTTGCGGCGGAGCCGGAAGCTCCACCGGCTGTTCCCCCCGCGAAGACTGCAGAGCCTGTGGCGCCCCCTGCGCCGGTTGCGGAGGCGGCGGCTCAAACCGCAACGGCAGACACATCGCCTGCGAACTCCGATCCGGTTCCTATCGCAGCGCCAAAGGATGCAGCGCCGTTTATGGAGGCGGCAAAGCATTTTTCATCGACTGCGACGGCGGAGACAGCGATTCCGTTCTCGCCACGAGCGGTCTCGCCACGCGCGGTTGCGCCGGCGGCTTCCGAACCCCCGTCCGCCGCGCAAGAAGAGCCATCTGCCGTTGCCGAGGTTGCGTCTGTGCCTGAGGCTACGCCTGCGAAAGAACCGGAATCCGTGCCTCCCGCGGCGAACCCGGCGGCAGATATTCCATGGTGGCTCAGCGATGCGCCGCGCAATGCGGAGCCGGCGCGTCCGCCGGTTCTTTGGCAGCCGGCAAAGGTTTGGAAATCTCGCGGGGCAGCTATGGAAGAAGCGGCTCCGCCCGTTGCACCGATGGCGACCGCCGAGGCCCAACAATCCTGGGGTACAGCGGACGGGAGTCGAGCAGAGGCGACAGGGAAGCGCGTGGGCCCTGCGCAGGAGTCGCAGCGGATGGAAGCCGCAGCCGCACCCGCAGCGGAGCAGGCGCCTGCCGAACGGACTTCGCGCCTCAGCGGGCTGAGAAATCTGCTGTTTGTGCTGGGCGTTAAAGATGCGCAGAGCGGAGATGACGCGGGCGAGCAACCGCTCGGCGGAAGACCGAATCTCGATTCTCGAAGCGAGCGGACGATTGGGGAAAGTGCCGCGAGCGAATTAGCCCGCGTGGGCGGAGCCTCGCCCCAGCTCGTCACCGCGCCGCCGGAGTTCCTTCCGCCAAAATCCCAAGTGATTGAGTTCGACAAGGGCGATGCGCGGCTGGGAGATTCCTCAACGCGTCAGGATCGCCGGCCCGCGGCGGACAGGGTGGAGATTCTTCCCTCGAAGCGGGGGCAGTACAAGAAGATCTAATCGGAGCCTCTGAGGAAGGATCACGGAGAAGCAAACATTCCCTCAGGGGCTAAAGCCCGCGTTCATTTCTCTGCCTCTGCGGCACGACTGAAGTCGTGCCCTTTCAAAGCAGCAACTTGGTCGGAGATTCCCTAAACCAAACCAGCGCTCAAATCAGCTTATGCGGGCCGGATGAGTTCAATGCGCTCGCGGGTGCGGGCCCAGGTGTTGCCGGCCATGCGGCCCACGGCGTCCAGGCCGGCCGGATCGACGCGGAAGTTGTCCACGAGATCGGCGCGCAGGTGAAAGCGCACGATCTGGCCCAGCACCACCACGCCACCGCCGGGCTCATGGCTGGTGTAAACCACCTGGAGCAGCTTGCATTCCATTTGCGCGGGAGACTCGGCCACGCGCGGGGGCCGAACCACTTCGCTGGCCTGGGGCGTTAGGCCCGATAAGACGAATTCGTCCACCTCAGGTGGAACCTCGGCGGCGGTGGCATTGGCCGCGGCGGCAATCTCGTCGCTCACTGCATTGACCACGAACTCGCCGGTCTCTTCCACGTTGCGCAAGGTATCTTTGCGCATGTCGGCAGCGGCGCCGCTTGCCCGTACGCCGGGGCAGAACAAGACCGTTGGAGGGTTCGAGCCCACCCCCGTGAAAAAACTGAACGGGGCCAGGTTGGGCACTCCGTTGCGGTCTACCGTGGAGACCAGAGCGACCGGGCGCGGTACGATGATGCCGGTCATGAGCTTGTAGACCTGGCGCGGTTCGTAGTCGGCCGGATTGAAGGAAACCATTGCGTCGTGCGGAGCGTTTCGAGAAGCCATGTTGTTAGCCTAGAGCATCCTCCCGGCCTTGGTCGCGTCCAACACTGCGGGATTCTCCATCGCGAACGCTACCACTTTGGTAATGACGCCCGAGGGTATAACAAACGTGGTGCAGACGCGGAAATTTGTCTTGCCGTAACATTGAATGATGCACAATCGAATGTGAGGGAGAAACAGGCGTGCCGCGTATTCATTTTCAACAGCAACTCGCCGAGCTCAAGGACAAGCTCCTTGCCATGGCTGCCCTGGCGCAGCAGGCCGTCGAGTCCGCGGTGGACGCTTATCTGCAGCGGGACAAGGGTCTGTGCCAGTATGTGAAACAGAATGAGACGGCCATCAACACCGCGCAGCGGGAGCTGGACGAGATGGCCTACGAGCTGCTCGCCAAAGAACAGCCCATGGCCATCGATCTGCGCTTCATTCTCGCGGTGATCAAGATCAACGGCGACCTGGAGCGGATTGGCGATCAATCGATGGGGATTGCGCGGCGCACCAAGGAGATTTTGAAACAGGGCGAAGTGGACTTGCCAGTGGATTTCGCGGCCATGGGGGAGTTTGCCGGACGCATGATCCGCTCGGCGGTGCAGTCGCTGCTGGAGGGCGACGCGCGCCTGGCCGAATCGGTGCGCGAGATGGACGACGAGATCGACCGCATGAATCGCCGCGCGCATGGGGATCTGCTGCAACTGATCCAGGAGAAGCCGCACTATACACAGCAGGCGATGAACGGCATCCTGGTGTCGCGCAACCTGGAACGGATCGCGGACCATGCTTCGAATATCGCTACGGATGTGATCTTCTGGATTCGCGGCGCGGATGTGCGGCACCAGTTGAGCATGTCGATGGACTGAGGCCACGGCTCAGCCCCTGTTACTTTCAAGAATCGGTCCAACAACCGAGTTCAAGGAAGGCCGCTTGAGGTTTTGTGGCCTCCCACCCATTCGCAAAAAACGCGAATGGATGGGGCACGGAGCGTTTGTACCTGGGTGGGAGCGGGCAAATCCCAGTTCTTGGACAGGTTCTAAAGGGTGGTCACTCAACCGGAGATCGGGACTGACCTTCCGGCGGACGCGAGCCACTGGCCCTCGAATTCTTCCAGCGGCAGAGGGCGGCCGAAGAGAAAGCCTTGAAATGCGTGGCAACCCATGCGGGCGAGGCAGTCGCGCTGCTCTTCCGTCTCCACGCCTTCGGCAATGACCGGCAAACCCATGGCGCGGCTGAGCGAGATGATGGTCTGAGCGATGGCGGCGCTGCTTTCTTCGGTGAGAATATCGCGGACGAAAGAGCGATCGATCTTGACCTGGTCGAGGGGCAGTTTCTTCAGGTAAGCCAGCGACGAGTAGCCGGTGCCAAAGTCGTCGAGCGAGAACCTCAGTCCATGGGACTTGAGTTCCTTCATCTTGTCGCTGACGTCTTGCACGTTTTCAACCAGAATGCTTTCGGTGAGTTCGAGGCGCAATTTGGCGGGGTCTGCCCTGGTGCCATCGAGAGCCGCCAGAACCTGCTCGACAAATTCAGGCTGATGGAATTGCCGGGCGCTGATGTTGATTGAAACCGCCAGCCGGGCGGTCTGCTTGTTGTCGGCCCACGCGGCAATCTGGGCGCAGGCTGCATCGAGCACCCATTTTCCCAGGGGCAGAATCAGTCCGGTCTCTTCGGCCAGCGGAATGAATTCGCTGGGCGGCAAAATGCCGCGCGACGGATGCCTCCAGCGAATGAGAGCTTCGGCCCCGATGAGGCGGTTGCGATCGATTTGAGGCTGATAGTAGAGGACGAACTGGCAGGTCTTGATGCTCTCGCGCAGGTCTTCCTCGAGCGCGGCGCGGGCATTGACGGCTGCCTGCAAGGCGGGAGCGAAAAAGCGCATGGTATTGCGCCCGGCCGCCTTGGCCTGGTACATGGCGATATCGGCCTGCTGCAGGATCTCGTTTGAATTCTCGCGGCGGCCGCCGAAGACGGAGATGCCGATGCTTGCACTGCTGCGGCACTCGCGGCCATTGAGCTGGTAGGGCTGGGTAACGACGGAGAGAATTTTTTCACCCACCGCCTTGGCCTGCGCGGCTGCATCCTCGGGAAGATCGCTCAGGTCTTCGAGCATCAAGACAAACTCGTCGCCGCCCAGCCGGCCCACCGTGTCGGCTTCACGAACGCAGGCGGTCAGGCGCTTGGCGGCTTCCTGCAAGAGCAGATCGCCGGTTTGATGACCGAGCGTGTCGTTCAGGGTTTTGAAGTTGTCCAGGTCCACAAACAACAATGCTCGCAGGCGGCCGGTGCGGGAGCTGGAAGCAAGGGTTACGTGCAGGCGCTCCATCAGCAGGCGCCGATTGGGCAGTCCGGTAAGCGGGTCATAGAAAGCGAGGCTGCGAATTTCGTCCTCGGCCGCCTTGGCGCTGGAGATATCGCGGGTGACCGTCAGCACGCACTGCACCCCGTCGATCTCCATGACCGACGACGACATGAGCCCCCAGAGCGTCTCCCCATCCTTCTTGCGGAATTGGATCTCCACATTGCGGCATTGCAGAGTCTGCTTGAGGATTTCGTCCACGTTTTCGAGATCGCGCGGATCGGCCCAGAGGTTGAGTTCCAGGGAGGTCCGTCCGATGACTTCGTCGCGCTTGAAACCCATCACATCGAGAAAGGCCTGGTTCACATCGATGAAGCGGCGGTCGCTGGTCCTGTTGATCAGGATGGGATCGAGGCTGGTCTGGAATACGGTGCGGTAGCGTTCTTCGCTCACGCGCAGGGCTTCGGCGGCCTGCGTCAGAAGCTGCTCGGCAGCCTTGGCAGCGGAGATGTCGCGGGTGATGGTAAGGACGCATGGGACGCCCTCGATTTCAATGAGCGACGCGGACATCAATCCCCAGAAGACTTCGCCGTTCTTTTTTCTGAATCGCGCTTCCAGGTCCCGGCAAATGGAGGTTCTGGAAACCTGGTCCACCATGCGCTGCCTGTCTGCGCAGTCAGCCCAGATTGCCAGGTCGATCGAACTCCTGCCGATGACCTCGTCGCGTGAAAAAGCGACGATGTCAAGGAACGCATTGTTGACGTCGATGTAGACTCCGTCACTCATGCGGTTGATATTGATGGCATCGATGCTGGTCTGGAACGCGGTGCGATAGCGTTCTTCACTGTGGCGGAGAGCCTCCTGCGCTGCGGTCAGGCTCTGTTCGGCGGCTTTCCGGGGGTTGATGTCCTCGACAAAGGAAATCAGGTGGATCGGTTTTCCCTGGCTGTCGCGTTCGGCAGACAAGCTAATTTTGACCCATGTCGGGGTTCCGTCCTTGCGAATATATCGTTTCTCGAGGCTGGCACGCTCCACGGTCCCGTGAGCGCACTGCTCGAGGAGCGGCACACATTCCGGAACGTAAATCGGGTCGGTGATGTCAATTGTATTCAAGCCGAGCACTTCTTCCGGGGAGTAGCCGACGATCTCTGCAAAACGTGCATTGCAGTGCAGAAACGCTCCATCGAAAGAGATGTGTGCAATGCCGATCGCGGGCTGCTCGAAGGTTGCGCGGTAGCGCTGCTCGCTGGCGCGCAACTGCAACTCCACCTGCATGCGCTCGGTAATGTCTTTGATGATGCCGCACATCCTGGTGGGCTTCCCGTGGACATCGAATTCCATCCTGCCCATCCCGTGCAACCAGCGAACGGCGTCGTCGCTGGCGCGGACGATGCGGTACTCCTTGTTAAAGGGCTGCCGTTTTTCCATCACTTCCGTGACGAAGTACTGCAGAACCATGGCCCTGTCTTGCGGATGGACAAGATCGTTCCAGGAGGCGGCAATGTCGGTCTCCTTGTGGATGCCAAACAGTTCGTTCAACGTATCGGAGGAGGTAAACACGCCGGTTGTGAAGTCGAAGACATAGGAGCCAAGCGCGCCGATTCTCTGCGATTCTTTCAGGAACTCCGCGGTCTCGCGAAGCTCCTTTTCGTTGCGGTTGCGTTCTGTAACATCCTTTCCGAAGATGGAAAGCCCGGTCGCCTTGCCATCGACAACGATGGGATTGAACGACATCTCCACAATGCGGTTATTTGGGAAAGGAATCTCGGTGCGAAACGGACCCTGGGTCAGCGCTCTCTGAAAAAGCGGGGGCCAGATTGCCGCCCTTTCCGCCGGGAGCAGGTCCTTGGGCCGTTTGCCGATGGCGGCCTGCGTGCCCCAGTGGCGCTCGACGTGGCGCTGCAATGCGCGGTTGAAGGTGAGCAGGCCGAAATTGAGGTCGATGGACCAGATGAGGTCTTCCGTGCTCTCGATCAGGGCGGTAAGGTTGGCAGCGGCCTGATTGTCGGGTTCGGCGGGTGCCGGCTCCATCGATGCATCTTTCCGCATGGCAAATTCTCTTCTATCCAGTTTGCACCAATGAACGTAACCCTCTGCATAGCGCGAGGTTCAATGAAACAAGGCGTCGACTGTCTTCTATCGGAACAAGCGGCAATTAACTTCAACGAATCAGGGAAGATTGCCTATGAGTGTACGACGGCTGCGGGGGCGGTGCACGATTTTCGTTGGGTGGGAAAATCGAGTAAGAAGAATGGGCGCCACGGCAGGCTGGGGCCGTGGCGCCTTCTGTATGGGTTTGAAGTTCCTTCAGAATGGCTTAGCGGGTGGCTTCGAAGAGGAACCAGGCGCGGCGTTCGGCTTGGTCGATCCAGACTTCGATGAGGCTGGTGGTGGCGTAATCATTGGCTTTGGAGGCGACCTCGTGGGCTGCGCGCAGACTCTCCACAAACGCCTTGTTATCGCCGTGGAGTTCGAGGAGCATGTCCCGGGCGGGCACGAATTCCTGGTCGTTGTCGGTGATGCGCTGCAGCTTGGCGATGTGGCCGATGGAGCGGATGGTGGTGCCGCCGATTTTGCGGACGCGCTCAGCGATGTCGTCGCCGATGGAGAAAACCTGGTCGGCCTGCTCGTCGATAAGCAGGTGGTAATCGCGGAAATGGGGTCCGCTCATGTGCCAGTGGAAGTTTTTGGATTTGAAATAGAGGGCGTAGACATCGGCGAGCAGGGCGTTGAGCACGCTGGAAAGGTTCTTGACTTGTTCCGATGGGAAACCGTCTGGAACGTTGATTTTAGCGGCTTTGGTGTCTTCGTGGGTATGGCTGGACATGGGGAGAGCTCCTTTTTGCCGGGGGGCCGTCAGGACACGCCGGAACGGTGCGTCCGCAGCCCCCCTCACGTGCTTGGATGCCAGGAGCGCAGAAGTAGGTTCCGTAGACTTTTCAAAGCGCCGCGTGGGGCTGCTTGCCTGGTCGAACGAGGGCGGGGACGTGGGCGGGGGTGGGGGCGACGGCGTCGGCCTGGGCGCACTCCTCGGGTGGGCCGTAGCCCCAGGCGGCGGCCAGGCAGGGGATGTGGTTGGCGTGGGCGGCCTGGATGTCGAAGATGCGGTCGCCGATCATCCAGGTGTTGGCGGGGTCGAGGCCGTGCTGGCGGAGCAGGCTGGCGAGCAGGTCGACTTTGCTGTGGCTGGCGTATTCGGCTTTGTCGCCGTAGAGGGCGGTGAAAAGGCTGGAGAGCTCGAACATGTCGAGAATGCGGAGGGCGAAGTGCTGCTGCTTGGAGGTGCAGACGTAGAGGGGAAAGCCCTCGGCGTGAAGCTCGAAGAGCATTTCGCGGACGCCGGGGAAGACGGAGTTGTTCAGCCAGCCTTCGCGGTCATAGCAGGCGCGGTAGTCGCGGGCGAGCTCAACGCGGGCTTCTTGGGATGAGTCGGGCAGCAGTTCGGCGGTCCACTCTTCGACGGGCGGACCGACGAAGCGCTCCAAAGGCCCCCGGTCGCCCAGATTGCGGGCGTCGAGCACCTTGCGCAGGCAGCCGACGATGCCAGGCATGGAATCGGTGAGGGTACCGTCGAGGTCGAAGATGAGGGCGGGCTTGGCGAGAGGCACGGATTTAGTTTCGCAGAATTGGGGCGAGGGGCCCGCGGGGCATTGAGGTTTCCCAGGTCTCAAAATCGAAATTCTGGTCACCGGACTCACCCACTGAGCGTAAGAGGAGGGAAGCCTCTCGCAAGCGAGAGGCTCTCAATTTGCGGAAAAAATGGGGGAGGGACCCAAGTGCAGGGGTGTGAGCAGAGAACTGACTCTACTCGGCTTCAATGCGCAAAGATGTTCAGTTTTGACCGTTTGCCAAGGTTTTTTTGGTACTTCTGCAGGTCTATCCGGAATTCAAGCCTGTTGCAGGGTGCAAGGGCTTGCTTCGACATCTCTAGGTGCTGTTGGCGGGAGAAGTTGGGGATGTTGGTTGGGGAAGGAGGGGCGGCGGCGGCGGTTGTCTATTTCACTCTCGATCCTCCAGCTTTTTGATGGCTTTCAGAGTTCATCTGCTGGGGGTGTTCACGGTAATCGGGGAGCACAGCGGGACGACCCGGGATTGAGGTTCGCGGTGTCCCACCCTTTCGCCGGAACGAAGGCGAAAGGATGGGGCACGGGGCTTTATCTCAAGAAAAGTCGCAGAAGCTGAGTCGCTACACTTTTACTTGCGGATGCGTGGCGTAGTGGAGCAGGACGGCTACGGCGCAACTGGTGAGGCGCGTCTCGGCGGAATCTGCCCGGCTGGTGAGGATGGTGGGCACGCGGGCGCCGAGGACGATGCCGGCAAGTTGCGCGCCGCCGAGGTACTCAAGCTGCTTGGCGAGCATGTTGCCGCTTTCCAGATCAGGGACAACCAGAATGTCGGCCTGGCCGGTGACGGGGGAGACGAGCTTCTTGATGCGGGCGGCCTTGACGCTGACGGCGGTGTCGAAGGCAAGAGGGCCGTCGAGGATGCCGCCGGTGATCTGGCCGCGGTCGGCCATTTTGCAGAGGGCGGCGGCGTCGAGGGTGGACTTGATCTTGGGGTTCACCGTCTCGACGGCCGAGAGCAGGGCGACCTTGGGCTCGGGAATGCCCAGGGCGTGGGCCAGGTCGATGGCGTTCTGCACGATGTGGACCTTGTCTTCAAGCTCGGGCGTGATGTTGATGGCCGCGTCCGTGATGAGCAGGGTGCGGGCGTAGGCGGGCGTATCCATGATGAAAACGTGAGAGATGCGGCGGGCGGTGCGCAGGCCGGTGTCGCGCTGCATGGCGGCTTTCATCAGCTCGTCGGTGTGCAGGCTGCCCTTCATCATGGCCAGGGCATTGCCGGAACGGCACATGGCTACCCCGAGCATCGCGGCTTTCTCTTCGTCGTCAGCTTGGAGGATGGGGTAGGGGCCGATGTCGAGGCCGATTCTGGCGGCGAGGGCTTTCATCTCGGCTTCGTCGCCGATGAGGGTGGGCTCAATGAGGCCTTCGACGGCGGCTTCGACGGTGCCGCGGAGGGCCACGTCTGACAGCGGCCAGACGACGGCTGTGGACAGAGCCGGAAGATTCTTGCAGCGCTCGATGAACTTGTGGAAGACGTGGTAGTCGGCGGGGTGGCCGACGAGTGGATCAACGGCAACGGCTTCAGCCAGCGGGGCTAGATCGCTCATGGGTGGTTTTCTCCATGGCCAGCGCGGGGTTGGCGGGCTGGCCTTACGGATTCATTTTCAACCCGACGGGGATGGAGAACTGTGCTTTAGGTCACACTGCGGGTTGATGTGCCACATAACGGTATGTTCTGGAAGCGCATTCGCGGGAGTCCCGACTCGGGATTTCTGAGATGTCCGATGAGAACATACCAATGAATCGTGGATGCGTCGCGGCTGCGGATTGGCGAAGCGCATCGTATTTCAATAGAGACCGTTCTTTGCGCCGAGATAACCCTTTGCCGAGTTTCCCAAAAGCTGACTGGAAGGCTCCCGCTTCCTGGCTTCGGAGCCACACCGGCGCCCGGTCGCGCAGGAGGAGAATCTGCCTTTCCTGTGGGGGGATGTGCGCGACCGCGTTGATTGTGGCGGCGGTGATTTTCATGAACGCGCATTGGCCTTACCGGTATCGCGAAATTCAACCGATGCTCGAGGAGGTGCTCGCAAGCCAGGTGAAGATTGGGCGCTACCATCGCGTTTATTTTCCCAACCCCGGATTCATGGCTACGCAGATTACCCTGCAACGCAAGACAGGGCCGAATCTGCCGCCGCTCGGGTCAATCGACAGCGTGCTGGTCGAGGGAACATGGCGAGATTTGCTCGCGATGCGCAAGCGCGTGAGCCAGGTGGACATTACCGGAATGCACATTGTTGTGCCGGCGCTGGGAAGCAGGGAGAACCATGAGGATTTTCCGCCGGGAAGCAGCGCGAGCTTTGGAGGACCGAGCGCGGTGGTGGAGGTGCTGCAGGTGCACGATTCGCTGCTCGACATCCTGCGGAAAGACGGCAGCCGGTATTCGTTTCCCATCCAGCTGCTTACGGTTCGCAACCTCGAAAAGGGGCAGGCGCTTGGTTACTCCGTGGACATGCAAAATGCCAAGCCCACTGGGCACATTTTTTCGACGGGAAGCTTTGGGCCGCTGAATGCGCAGAACATGGGCGCGACTCCGTTATCGGGCGATTTCACTTTCGCTTCCGTCAACCTGCACGACCTTGGCGATATCGGCGGAACGCTTATTTCCAAGGGTCATTTTCAAGGGGAACTGGCGGACATTGAGGCGGACGCCACGTCGTACACGCCGGACTTTGCCGTTGGCGGCGGCAGGGCTACGCCCTTTACAGCGGCCATCCGCTGCGCCATCAACGGAGTCAACGGGGACGTAACGATCCGCGGGGTGGATGCGAAGACGGGGGCGTCGACCATCCATGTGGAAGGCGGCATTGCGGGCTCGCCCAAAGTCATCGATGTGCACCTGGCCGTGGCCGGGGGCCGCGTGCAGGACGTGCTGCGGCCCTTTCTGCGCAACGACGTTCCGGTCGAGGGCATGGTGTGGCTGCGTAGTCA
>Ga0302325_10030921_pt1 | contig 11031 bp, 10 predicted proteins | sample Palsa_T0_2_FD_201948 | JGI IMG/M metagenome (GOLD analysis project Ga0302325, IMG submission 201948) | Peat permafrost microbial communities from Stordalen Mire near Abisko, Sweden - Palsa_T0_2 | ecosystem: Environmental > Terrestrial > Soil > Palsa > Peat permafrost | place: Sweden: Abisko... | reverse complement strand
GGTGTTAGACAATGCGTTTGCGGGATCTTGGGACAAGCGGCCTACGGGTGGGGGTCATCGGACTCGGCTGCGCGCCGATGTCGGGGTCGTACAATCTGGAGGACAGGGACGACCGCGAATCAATTGCTGTGATACGCCGTGCTGTCGAGCTGGGTGTCACGCTGCTTGATACATCCGATGTGTATGGCCCGTTCGCCAATGAGTTGCTTCTCGGCCGGGCTACCCAGGGAATTCGTGATCAGGTGGTAATCGCCACCAAGGGAGGTCTTGTAAAGCCTGCCGACGGATCCTACGTCTCGTCCAATGACGCTCGCCCGGAGAGCCTCAGGCGGGCCGTGGATGCCTCGCTCAGGCGCCTCAAGACCGACTACGTTGACCTGTATCAGCTGCACCGCGTCGACCCACGGGTACCCCTTGAGGAGTCATGGGGCTCGATGAAGGAGATCGTCAGGGTCGGTAAGGCCCGTGCGATAGGCCTCTCCGAGGTCACCGTCGAGCAGCTAGCGCGGGCGGCGCTGATACACCCGGTCGCGACCGTTCAGTCCGAGCTCTCGCTCTGGACACGCGACGCGCTTGTCAACGGCGTGCTCGACTGGTGCAAGGACAACGGTTCTGGGTTTCTCGCCTACGCTCCGCTTGGCCGCGGCTTCCTGACAGGGAAGGTTCGCGATGCGCAGTTCGGCGCAGGCGACTACCGGTCCGAGATGCCGCGCTTCCGGCAGCAGGCGATCGAAGAGAACAAGAAGATTCTTGAGGTTATCCAGGCGATCGCAGGGAATCATGGCGCGTCGCTCGCTCAGGTATCACTGGCCTGGATCGTCGCCCAGGGCGGCAATATCGTCCCGATACCGGGGACGAAGCGGCTGCGCTGGCTTGAGGAGAACACGGCGGCGGCCGCGCTGACCCTCGCGCGAGAGGAGCTACGTGCGCTGGATAACATGCCCGAGCCGGCTTCGCCTCGGTACTAGCCCCGTTCCCTCCTTCAGGATCGCGACCGGGCGCCGAGGAGACCGTCGATAATAAGCTCCGCGTAGAGATCCGCGAATTCATTGATCCCCATTTCCGGGCGCGGCTCGAACCAGCGGCTGAAATGATTGAGCATGTCGAGGAGCGCGCGCGTCGCGATGGCCGGATTACGGACATTTAGGCGGCCCTCGACGGTGCCCTCGGTCACGAAGTCCGTCAGCTTGTCGACATAAGACCGCTGGGCCGCGCGGATTTCCTTCCGGTGGATGCCCGACAGCTCCCGGCTCTCGCGCTCAACCACCCGCTGCGCTAGCTGATGATCGGCGAAGTACTTGACGTAGTGCCGGACGATGGACTTGAGGGACCCCACCCTGTCCCCGGACCTCTGTAGGGTTTCGGTGAGGGATTCGACAAAGTCGTTCGTCGCCCGCAAGGCGATCTGGAAGAGAATCTCCTCCTTAGAGGAGAAGTGATAGTAGAGCGAGGATGGCTGGATGCCGACCTCGTCGGCGATCATCCTGATCCCGACGCTCTGGAAGCCATGTTCATAGAAGAGCCTAGTCGCGATCTGCAGGATCTCTTCCCGCCGATCCTGGCCGAGAGCTGACACGTTGAACCTCCAGTCGCGGAGTGCTGCCCGTTAGCGCGAGTCGCGGCGCTAATAGCTAGCCGCCGAGAGCTAACACTACCGAACGATCAATCGCTAGCCATCTACATCGTGGCTTCGCTGGGATTGCTAGGCGCCGGTCCACTGCGGCTCACGGCGCTGAGCGAAGGCAAGGGCACCTTCCTTCGCGTCCTGCGAGGCCCCGACGATGCGGAATGCGTCGTCTGTCTGCCGCCATGCGGTCTCATCGCTGGCACCGACCGAGCCGAGGATGACTTCGCGGGACATCTGAAGCGCAAGCGGCGCGTTCTTGGCGATGACCTCGGCTAGGTCAAGCGCCCGCTCAAGGAGTTCCGCCGGGGGGTGCACGGCGCTCACCAGCCCGGCGTCGCGAGCCGCTGCCGCGCTCAGCGCCTCACCGGTAAGCGCCATTTGCAGCGCTACCCCCAGCGGAACGCGCTGCGGCAGCCGTATCAGGCCGCCCGCTCCGGCAATGAGGCCGCGCTTGACCTCAGGGAGGCCGAACACGGCGTCTGCCGACGCGACGATGAGGTCACATGCCAGGGCGATCTCCAGTCCGCCGCCTAGCGCACTCCCATTCACGGCGGCGATGACCGGCTTAGTGAATCGCCGCCGGGTAACTCCAGCAAAACCACCGCGCTTGGTCGCCATACCGCGGACGCCGGTACGTGCGAAGGCCTTCAGATCCATGCCAGCGGAGAATGCGGTGTCGCCAGCGCCGGTCAGTACCGTGGCCCTGACCGCGGTGTCCGCCTCGATGCTGTCGAACGCCTCCTCAAGCTGGTGGGTTGTGTCGGCGTCGATGGCATTGCGGATGCGCGGCCGGTTGATGACCACTAGCGCGACCTTCCCGCCGCGCTCTCGCCGGACCTCAACGTTTGCCTCGGAATTAATTTCGCTCACAGTTCCTCCTCCGGGACCTGCCCGCGGGCATCGTGATGCAGGACATTTACTGAATTGGCTTACTCAGTCGGTGGCCGGGTTGTCGGCCGTGCCGTCGTAGGTCTGTACCACGCCGGATCGCAGCAGTTCCGCGATCTCCTCGGGCGGCACGCCAAAGTCGTGCAGGATTTGCTCGCTGTGCTCGCCGAGGCGTGGCGGCGTCTGCCGGACGGAGATCTTTCCGTGTGAGAAGTGCACCGGTGAAGAGACATTGCGGACGGTGCCAAGCGTGGCCTCCTGGAATTCGAGGATCATGTCGTTTTCCAGAAGCTGAGGATTCTCCCAGAGCTCATCGAACCCAAGCAGCGGGCCATAGGGCAGCTGGCCCGCGATCTTCTTATCCAGGTCCGCGATCGTGTACTCGCCGATAACCTCCTGCACCGCCGCCACGGTCGCCGCCATGTGCTGCTTGCGCGAGCGGTTCGTCTGGAAGCGCTCATCGGCGGCCAGGTCCTCGCGCCCCATGATCTTGCACCATTTCTGGAAATGATCATTTGTGTAGAGCGCGAGCATGACGATGTGGTCGTCTTTCGTCTTGAAAGCCTGACCAGGTACCGCCTGGCCATGAGCTGTGCCAAGCAGCGCCGGAAGCTGGCCGCTGAACTGGAACTCCGTCTCCCGCATGGGCATCATCGACACGACGGCGTCCAGCAGCGAGCTGGTCACCCGCTGACCGGTTCCGGTCCTTTCCCGTTCATACAGCGCGAGCAGGACGCCGAATGCTATGTGGCGACCCGCCGATACGTCGGCCACTGCCGCGCCGACCTTCACGGGCCCGCTCTCGGGCGTGCCGCTCAGCGACATCAGGCCACCGATCGCCTGCGCGATCGGGTCCATCGCGGCCCAGTCGCGCATCGGCCCGGATTCACCGAACCCCGAGACCGACGCGTAGACGAGGCCCGGATTCTCCTGCCGGACCTGCTCATAAGCTAGGCCGTACTTCTGCCACAGGCCAGGACGCGAGTTCTCGATGATAACGTCGACGGACCGGGCGAGCTGGCACAGCAACCGCTGGCCGCCCGCCTCCCGGTAGTTAACGCAGATCGACCGCTTGTTGCGGTTCAGCGCCAGGAAGAACGTGCTCCAGCCGCCGGGGAACGTGACCCCGAGCCTCCGGCCGGGCTCTCCGCCGGGCGGCTCGACCTTGATGACATCCGCACCGAAATCTCCGAGGATCATGGATCCCAGGGGACCTGAGGCGTAGTAGGTGAGGTCGAGGACCCTCAGCCCCGTCAACGGCCTGAAGCCGTTATCCGGCGAACCGCTCATTGTGGCACGAACTCCAATACCGTCTCGTCGTCATCTGTACCGCCGTGCCGGAACGCGGCACGCACCGGAAGGCCGATGCGTACTTCCTCCGCCGCAACCCCGCGGAGAACCCCGGCCATGCGCACTGTTCCCGGAACAGGGAACTCCACGACGGCCACGATGTACGGCGCATGCTTGTCGAAGGCGAACCCTACGCGCTGGTGCGTAACGGTGTATGTGAAGACGGTGCCCCGGGGGTCGACGGACTGCCAGGCAAGGCGCTCTGCATAACAGCTGGTGCACGCGGCCCGCGGGAACCACTGGAACGTCCCGCATTCCAGGCACGCCTGGAGCGCCAGGTCTTCGCGTCGCAGCGCCTGCCAGTAGGGCTTGTCAAGGCCTGTTGGCCGGGGTCTCGGATAGCGTTCTTCCGCTGCCATCAGCTCTCCCTCCGCAGCACGAGCACCGAGCCATCACCGAAATCGCCGCTACCGGTTACCAGTCCGGCCTCGGCGCCAGATACCTGGTTGGGCCCTGCGTCGCCACGAAGCTGACGCACCGCCTCGGCGACGTGATTCATGCCCCACAGGTGCGCCTCGGACAGCAGCCCGCCATGGGTGTTGACAGGGAGCGCGCCGCCGAGCCGCGTTTCCCCGCCGAGAACGAAGTCCCCGCCTTCGCCGGAGGGGCAAAAGCCGAGACTTTCAAGCTGCCAGACGACGTGGAAGGTGAACGGGTCGTAGATCTCGGCGAAGTCGATGTTTCCTGGCGAGACGCCTGCCATCGCCATGGCACGGCGGCCGGCCGGAGCCAGCGCGCTATGCAGGAAGTCCTCACGCGTGATGCTCTGGTCGGGGAATGGCGGCTTGCTCTGCCCCCACCCCGCTACGGTCACCCGTGCCGCTCCCTGGGCTAGGTCATGGTCATCCGGCCTGGTCACGATCACCGCGATCGCCCCGTCGGTCTCCTGCGAGCAGTCCAAGAGCCGGAACGGGGAGCTAATCATCCGTGACGACTGATGATCGGCGACCGTGATCGGGTCGCGGCGCATGGCCCGCGCGTTCTTCGCAGCGTACTCCCGCTGAGCGACGGCGACCGCGGCGAACGCCAGCGTGTCTTTCCAGCCGTATTCATGCATGTAGCGGGTCGCCCACAGGGCGTAATACTGAGCAGGCAGCAGCAGGCCGCCCGATGCCTCGTAGTTCCGCCGGTAGGTGACGGACTCGCCGAACATGATCTGCGGTGGCCGGAAACCCAGCCGCTGCTCGCTGTAGCCGTTGTACCCGAAGCTGACCAGCACACGGTTGCATAGACCGGACTCGACGGCCTTGGCCGCGAGACCGATGGCGGAGCACGGTCCGGCCCCGCCGGTCACCATCGTCGCCGAGAATGACAGGTCTGGAAGATTCAGGCTGGTGCACAGGTCATCGATGGTCGCGCCCAGAATGGCTGGGGCGATGATGCCGTCGATGCCTTGGGGTTCGAGCCCCGCATCGCGCAAGGCGCTATGGATCGCGCGCAGGTTGAGCGTAAGGCTTGAGACCGTTGAGTCGCGCGAGAAATTCGTCTCACCATATCCGACAATTGCGGCGGTCTTAGCGGCCGTCATATGTTGCGTCGCCTCCCGGCTTACCGAAGGGATGACAGCGGGCTCCTGGCGTGCTAGCGCCCGGCGACCGCGGTATGAGACGGTCGCCGGCAGCAGCCGGCTCCTTGCTACTTCTTGTCGCGCTCGCTGAGCAGTCCGCCCATGTCCGCGTCGAGCAGGCCGTCGTAGCGCGCGTCGCGCTCGTGCAGTGCTTCCCGCAGGCCGATGTCAGAACGCCGCTTGAGGAGGTTCCAGTCGGTCGGCTCCAGCTTGATGTTGCTCCACCAGGCGTGGCCGTATGCCATGTTCATGAACCCGGAGGTGAAGCCGAGCCGGTCGTAGGCAAGGTGGCTGTACGCCTGGCCCATCACGATGCCGTCAACCGGCATGAGCGCGATCGCCTTTGCCATGCGGGCCACGGTGTCCTCAAGGTCCTCATCCTTCACGGCCCGGTTGATGAGCCCGATTTCCTCGGCCTTAAGCCCGCTAATGGTCTCGCCCGTCAGCAGCAGCTGGCGAGTGCGCTTATAGCCAATGAGGTTGAACAGCATGGGCAGGAGCGAGAGTCCGGCGTCTCCCGCACGCTGTCCCGGATACCCGAGGACCGCGCTTTCCGAAGCGACGGTGATATCGCACAGCATGGTCAAGTTCATCGCACCTTCAAGGCAGTGCCCATGAATCTGGGCGATCTTCGGCTTGAGGGTGTAGAAGATCCGCGGGTATGCCTCGAAGAAGAAGTCGCGGTCGGCGACCGCACGCGGCCGCTGCGGCGGCCTGACCCCTTTCTTCATCCCGTACTGCTCGCCCCAGTAGCTCAGGTCATGGCCCGCCGAGAACGAGCGACCAGCCCCCTTGATGACCACCGCCTTGACGTCGTCGTCGCGATCGGCGCTGTGGAGCACGGTAATGAGCTCTTGGAGCATCGTGTGGCTGATCGCGTTCAGCTTGTCGGGCCGGTTGAGCGTGATGGTCGCGTACTGGTCGGGGTTCTTCTCGTACAGGAGAGTCTCGAATGGGCCGAGATCCTGATCGTCTGCCATGTCTGAGCTCCTTAAGCGTGGGCGTTGAAATTGTCCGGACGGAACATGCGATCGTTCACGGGCCCTGGCAACTCAAGCTGCTACGTCCGCGTGGCCGTCTCTAGTCCCCTAGTCGTAATCCAGCATCCCTAACGATCGTTCGGCTGATTACCTTTGTAGTCGGCTCGCAGTCTGGAAGTCAAGTCCGCCCGCAACCGACTCCTCCCGGGGTTACGGCGAGTGACTCGCGCTGCCGCGAGCCCGGCGCTCCCGAGCAGCGGACGGATGCTGGGGCTTGACGACCGGGCCCGGCTGGAGTAGGAACTTGCCTATCCACTGATCGCTCGTTAGGTAAGCAAGGGACCACAGCGATTGGGGTACACACAGGTGCCGCGATGGACAAGGGTGAACCATGGGAGGACCCGTGAGGAAAATCATTCCAGCTGCCGCCGCGATCGCGGTCGCGGCGCTTCTGACCGCAGCCTGTAGCAGCTCAGGGAGCTCGCAGACTAGTGCGGGAACCACACCGGGCAACGGCTCGAAAGGGGATGCGGCCGGAGTCGCCCAGGCGAAGGCGTTCATCGCTCCCTTCGCCAAGGGAACGCAGGTCACGCTCAACATTCCCCTGAAAGAGCGGCCAGCTCCCGGAAAGCAGATCTATTGGCTGCAGAACAATATTCCAGACGAGCTGAGCGTGACGTCCGGCTTCAACGCGGCGGCCAAGCTACTCGGGTGGCACGTTCATACGCTGGTCGTGTCTCCCGGAGATCCCTCCCAGGTCAATTCGGCCGTGCAGCAGGCCGTGACGGCCGGGGCGGGCTTCATCGCCGTGGACACGGCTCCGATTCAGGAGTACCAGCAGGCCATGGACGCGGCGAAGGCTGCGCACATCCCGGTATTCGGACTTTTCGGAACCGACCAGCCCGAGGGGGCCACTAACGGCCTTTACCAGCAGATCGGTCCCAGCGACTTCTCCCTCTTCGGCAGCATTACCGCCAACTACAACATCGCCGCCTCGAACGGGACGGCTCACGAGCTCCTGGTCGATGTGCCGTCCTTCACGGTCCTGGGCCCCATGGTCGCGGCCGAGAAGGCGGCCTATGCCAAGAACTGCCCCACCACGTGCAGCCTGTACGTCTTGAACCTGTCGCCCGCCCAGGCGGACAACTCAAGCGAGGCCGCGAGCATCGTCGTCTCGTACCTGCAGGAGCACCCCCAGACAAAGTACGTGCGGTTCGCCTACGGTGGCGTGCTTTCAACGGACTTCACCGACGCACTGAAGGCCGCCAACCTCGGATCCTCGGGGATAGTGGTGGACGGCTCCAACCCGGTCCTGTCCAATCTGCAAGAAGTCCTCGCGGGCACTCAGCAGATGTGGGTCGGGCTGCCGCTCGCCTTGTCCGCCTGGTACACGGTCGACGCGATGGCCAGGTACAGCGAGGGCATGAGCCTGGCATCATCCCAGCTACCGACGCTCCCGACGCAGATGCTCACCAAGAGTGACGTGACACAACCGATCAACCCCCAGGGATATGCCGGGCCTCCCGGATACGAGAGCGTATTCGAGAATCTCTGGCACGTATCCTGAACAGCTGCTATTAAGCGTAAGAGCTTGCTGGCTGGCAGCGTAAGCCAGGTGACGGCGCTACCAGCCGGCAGGCTCTTCGGCAGGATTGGATCGAGGACGCGAAATGCAGGTGGGCGAGGCTGCCCTTGAGGTGTCCGGTGCCGGGGTCACTTACCCGGGGGTGCGGGCATTGCAAGGCCTTGATATCGACGTCCGCGCCGGCGAGGTGCATGCGGTCATCGGGCACAACGGTTCTGGTAAGTCAACGTTCGTCAAACTGCTAGCCGGTCAATGCCGTCCCACTCAGGGAACGCGGATCCGCGTGGCGGGCGAGGAACTGCCTCCGCAATCGCCTCTGGAATCGGCCCGGCTTGGCCTCAGGTTCGTGCACCAGGACTTGGCCCTCGTGCCCAGCCAGTCGGTGACCGAGAATCTGGGTTTGAGCGTAGGGCTCGGCGTACGCGGCCTGAAGCGGATCGACTGGCGTGCGGAGCACGCGGCGGCACGATCGCGTCTCGCGGAACTCGGATACGCGGTTGACCCGAAAGCCCTGGTGGGCGAGCTGTCCAGATCCACAAGAAGCGCGGTGGCGGTCGCCAGGGCCCTGCGGGATTTCGTGGGAAGCCCCGCGCGGGTACTCGTGCTCGATGAGGTTAGCGCGGCCATGACGGCGCCGGAAATCGCCCGTCTCCTCGAAATGCTGGCCCGGCTGAGAGCCACTGGGCTTGGCATCTTGTACGTGTCCCATCACCTCGAAGAGGTTCTCCAGACCGCGGACCGGGTGACGGTGCTGCGCGACGGCGTTCGCGTTACGACATCTTCTGCGCACACGCTGACCGGAGCGCAGCTTGCCGACCTGATCATCGGCACCGAGCAGGCGCACAAGCTGCGCGAGGGCCGTGCCGCGGAGCCGGGGGAACGCGATCTCGCCACTGGGCAGAGCCGGCACACGGGCGCCGCATTCACGGTGACCGCGCTGAGCGGCCAGATCCTTCGCGATATTTCCTTCCAGGCGCGTAGCGGCCAGATTATAGGCGTGGCCGGGATCGCTGGATCTGGCCGCGAGGAGCTTGCCGAGCTACTGATGGGTAGCGTCCCGCGAAAGGGGTCCGTGCTTATCGACGGCGCGGAGCTGCCGCCTTCCCGGCCGGACCTGTCGGTGCGCTACGGGATGGCCCTGGTGCCTGCCGACCGGTCAAGCAATGCCGTCATACCGACCCTGCCGGTGCGGGACAACATGACGCTGGCCCGCCTATCGCCCTTCTGGCGCCGAGGCTGGCTTTCCCGGCGCTCAGAAGCGAAGGAAGTGTCGGCCTGGATAGAGCGCCTCAGCATCCGCGGCGCCACCGTGGATGGTGCCGTATCGACGCTCAGCGGCGGGAATCAGCAGAAGGTCATGGTTGCCCGCGCCCTCCGGACGCGGCCTAGGGTGCTCATCCTCGATGAACCGACCCAGGGCATAGACGTCGCCGCAGTGGCGGACATCCACGCGATCATACGCGAGGTCGCGGAGACCAGCGCCGTCATCATCTTGTCGAGCGACAGCGATGAGCTAGCGAGCCTTTGCTCGGAGGTTCTCGTGCTGCGTGCCGGGCGAGTGGCCGCCCAGCTTGCCGACAGCGACGTCATGAGTGCCGCCATCATGCGCCTGGAGCTCGCGGGCGGAGCGGGAAGCCTGGTACAAGGTGCCGAATCGGAGGCGAGACAGTAATGCCTAAGAATGCCGGGGCCATCGGTGCCGCGGGACGCGTCCTGAAGCTTTCCGTGCAGCGCTTCAGCGCGGTATGGCTATGGGCCCTTTTCTTTATCACCTTCAGCATTACTAATCCCTCGGTCTTTCCTACTGTGACGACTATCCGGGTTGTCCTGTCCGGGCAGGTTGCCCCAGGGCTCCTAGCCCTCGCGGTGCTTATTCCGCTGGCCGCGGGCGCTTTCGATCTCTCGGTCGGCACCATGCTGGCGATCGCGATGGTAACCATGGCGTGGTTCGAGCAGAGCGCGCATCTCAACATTGTGCTCGCCGCTATCGTGTCGATCATCATCTGCGGGGTGATCGGATTCATCAACGGCTTTCTGGTAGTGCGGATTGGCATTAACTCGTTCATAGCGACGCTCGGCGTGAGCGAGATCCTGTCGGCGGCGATGCTATTCACCACGCAGGACAATGAGATCGACAACGCCTACTCCTCGGCTTTCCAGCAGTTCACGCAGCATCGCCTCCTGGGCATCAGCCTGGACGTCTACTACCTGGTCGTCCTTGCCCTCCTGCTGTGGTACGTGCTTGAGCACACCCCGGTGGGCCGCTATCTCTACGCGACGGGCGGCAATCTTGCGGGGGCCCGCCTAGCCGGCGTTCAGGTGGATCGGATGATCTGGGGCAGCTTCGTCGCGTCGGCCGTGATCAGCGGCTTCGCGGGTGTCGTCTACGCTTCAGAGGTTGGCCTGTTCAACCCGAGCTTCGGTCCGCCGTTCCTTTTCCCCGCCTTCGCCGCGGTCTTCTTCGGCGCGACTCAGATCAAGCGGCGGCCAAATGTGTGGGGCACGGTGATCGCCTTGTTCGCGCTGGCATTCGGGGTTGAGGGTCTCCAGCTGCGGTTCTTCGGCAACAATTACTGGATCACCCCGCTCTTCAACGGTGTCGCGCTCGTCGCCGCTGTCTCGCTGGCCAGCTACACCGGCGCGACTACCACCTTCCGCCGTCTGCGCCGCGTCCGGGCTGAACCAGCGGTCGTCCCGGACAAGGCCGACGACCAGACGTTGGCTCACAATGGCTAGCCGGCCAGATGGAGGTTCCGTTAGTTGGCCCGCATATGACGATCTCCCACGGCATGAGGCTACCGGAGAGGCGGTTTCATGGGAGGCCTTCGGGCCCGCGGATGAACTTGGAACTGTCAACTTCATGACCCCTGGGTCTGTACGCGAGGCCGCCTCGTACGTTCGCGACGGATCCGTCTTCCCGCTCAACCTTCCGCTCGATTATCTCGATCCTCCGCTATTCGCCCGCGCGCCAGCGCGTCGGGTCATGGTGCGGACCAGTTCCGGCACGGATGACTATTACGATTCCTTCTACCCG
>Ga0302325_10030919_pt1 | contig 11031 bp, 4 predicted proteins | sample Palsa_T0_2_FD_201948 | JGI IMG/M metagenome (GOLD analysis project Ga0302325, IMG submission 201948) | Peat permafrost microbial communities from Stordalen Mire near Abisko, Sweden - Palsa_T0_2 | ecosystem: Environmental > Terrestrial > Soil > Palsa > Peat permafrost | place: Sweden: Abisko... | reverse complement strand
CAACGAAACGCTTCCCGCGACCAAATGCTGCGAGTTGAACCCCGGATTCACTTGCAGAAGATTCCAGAACGTCCGCAGCAACATCCCCGCGCCGACCAAAAGCATCAACGACAACGCGACTTCCGCGCCAATGAGCACCTGGCGGACTTTGCTGTCGTGCCGCGATCCGGAACTGCCACGCTCGCGCAATCCGGAAAGCGATGGTTCCACCTTTCCGGCTTGGAACGCCAGCACCAGTCCGAAGAGCACGGTGGTGAGCAAGGAGAGCGTGAGAGAAAACGCCAGCACGCGCGCGTCGACATGAATGTCGTTGAGGCGCGGAAGTTGCGACGGCAACGTGGCGATCAGCGATTGCAAACCGAGCGTCGCGACACCGATGCCGGCGGCCGCCGCCAGGATGCTCAACACCGCCGATTCGGTGAGCAGCTGCCGGACAATTCTCGCGCGGCTCGCTCCCAACGCCAGGCGCACGGCGATCTCCCGTTGCCGCGCGAACGCGCCGGCCAACAGAAGATTCGCTACATTCACGCAGGCGATCAACAGAATGAACGTCACCGCCAGCAAGAGCGAAATCAGCAGCGTCCGCGTATTGCCGACGACAACCTCCTTCAACGGAGTCACGGAAAGCGTCCAGCCTGAGCCGGCCGGATAATCGCTGCCATAGTCGCGGCGCAGCGAATCACTGAAGGTGGCCAGCTTGGCCTGGGCCTGGGCGAGCGTCATCCCCGGTTTCAACCGGGCGATGAGGTCCGGCAACAATCTCGCGCTACGCTGCGCCGGCGGAAACGGATCGCCGCGAAAGCCCGCCGAAACGTATACCTCCACCGGAACAGCGCCAGCCGATGAGGGATTCCGAAAGTCCGGCGGAAGTACGCCCACGATGGTGTACAGATCGGTATCGAGCCGCATTTGATGGCCGAGGACGGAGCGTTCTCCTCCGAACTGGCGGCGCCATAGGCCGTCGGTGATCACCACGGCATCGGCGAATCCTGGCGCGGTGTCGCCGGGGTCGAACAGGCGGCCGAGTTGCGGGCGCACCCCGAGAATACTGAAATAATTGGGACTGACCACCCCACTCTCCAGTCGCTCGGGATGCTCACCACCGGTCTCGTTGCCCGGCCCTTGAAATACAACCGAGACCGCCGAGAAAAGGCCGGCGCGATCCCGCAGGTCGTCGAGCTCCGGAACGGAGAAGCCGACGCTCCGTGCGCCCAGCCCCCGCAGATCAGCGTGCAATACGACCAATTGCTCCGGATCATGAAACGGGAGGGTCCGCAAAAGGGTCGCGTTCACTACACTGAAGATCGCGGTATTGGCGCCGATCCCGAGCGCCAAGGTGAGCAACACCGTCGCGGTGATGCGCGGCGACGTCCACATGGTTCTCAACGCGAAGCGGACGTCCTGCCATAGATCCATGGGGCCTCCTAGGGACAACTATTCTTGCGATGCAAGTTGGGTTCCTTCGTCGCCTCCAGCCAATCAGTGATTTTAAGGGATCGAGATGCGTCAAGCAGATGTGGTGATGTCCATTGCCGGGATGGCATGTTCGGGATCGGACAGTACCAGTGGGGCAGGCATCTCTGCCTGCCGCTATTTTCATGGGCGCAACTGTGAAGGGCTGTCGGTACTCAACCGGCAACGGTGGCGCAGCCCGTTATCCAGTGGTTATCCACTGCCTCACTGGATAACTAAGTTGCTGAGGAGACTCCGGCTGCCGAGTGGCGGGAAAAGTGAGTTCACTGTACTTTTCCTAGAAAGCTTGGGTATCAGCCGAAGAAGGGCTCATCGGCGCCCGAATGACCATAACGTCTTCTGGGCGCCAAACTCGCGCCTTGGTTTCGTTCGCGCATTTCCGCGGCCCGTCGTTCTAATTCCGGAGACCACATCAAGATAGTTGAAGCACACCCAGTTGACGATAGCAATCTTTCGTCACAGGTTTCGCGCGGAGCGATCAAGCATCCGTTAATGCGCCATATCAGGCTGAATTCTCGCTCTCGGTCAAATGCTCACCGGACGGCCTCCGTGCGCAGCCCAATGTCCGTATCGCGCGTTATACAGGAAGTGAGCGTTCTGCTGCGCTAGAATCGTTCAAACGCGACCGCGTGCACCTGGCCGTGAAAACAACAAGGTGTCGGGGAGGCAGAATGGTTATCCGCACCATAGGTAGCTTGTTTCTTTTTGCGCTAGGAATCCTTGCGCAAAGCGAAGGCGCTATTACCGGCACGGTTGTCAACCTGTCCGGCGATCCGGTGAAGAACGCCGCGATTAAAGTCAGGAATGCAGAGACCAAAGCCGTCTACAAGGCGACCACTTCGGCCGCGGGTGTTTATACGCTCGCGCCGTTGCCGGCGGGGACTTACGAACTAACGAGTGCAACGCCTGGGTTCTCGCCCTTCGTCCAAAGGAGCGTCAAGGTGACGGCGGCGGCAACCTTGGAAGTGAACCTGCACTTCGAGGACACCCAGTTAAACACGTTGGGGGATAACTTCGATATCCTCAGCGGCCTGTTCAAGCCGCACACGACGCCAGCCGGACCAACTCCCCGCTTGCTGGATGGCAAGCCGGACCTCTCCGGAGTCTGGTATTCCCAGAGAACCATTGATCCTGGAAAACCGGAGATGAAAGCATGGGCGGAGACAATCTTTAAAGAGCGCGCGGAGAACAATCACAAAGACTCCCCTCAGTCGCGCTGCCAGCCGCTGGGCGTAGTTTACAGCGCAGTGCTCACGCACGCCTGGAGAATCGCTCACACTCCCACGTTCATGATGATGATCTCTGAAATGGACGCCCCCGGATATCGCCAGATCTATCTGGACGGGCGCGCTCACCCCAAAGATTTGTTTCCCACCTGGACTGGGCACTCCATCGGACACTGGGACGGCGACACATTGGTGGTGGATACGGTGGGGTTCAACGATAAGTTTTGGCTCACGCCCCAGGGACAACCGCATACCGAAAGGATGCATCTCACCGAACGCTACCGCCGCCCAGATTTGGGTCACCTGGAGATCGAGTTCACCATCGAGGATCCGGACACGTTCGTCAAGCCGTGGGTGATCAAGAGGGTTGCCGATCTCGCTCCTAAAGAGGAGGTCGAAGAGGTCATATGCACCGAAAACGAACGCGACAGCGGGCACATGGTCGGCAAGTGACGCGCTAATTCACACCCATGGCCCTTATCGCCGGCACTCGCTTGGGACCCTACGAGATCCTTGCGCCCATTGGCGCGGGCGGCATGGGCGAGGTGTGGAAGGCGCGCGATACGCGGCTGGGACGCATCGTCGCGATCAAGCGGCTGAAAGGCCCTCACGGCGACCGCTTCGAGCAAGAGGCACGCGCCATCGCGGCGCTGAACCATCCGCATATCTGCACCCTGTACGACATCGGGCCCGACTACCTGGTGATGGAATATATCGAGGGGGCGCCGCTCAAAGGGCCGCTGCCGGTCGATGAAGCGGTGCGGCTCGCGGTGCAGATCGCCTCGGCCTTGGAAGCGGCCCACGCCAAGGGAATCTTACATCGCGACTTGAAACCCGGCAACGTCCTGGTTACCGCAGCGGGGGCCAAACTTCTCGACTTCGGCCTGGCCAAGCTGACCGCCGACGCCGACGCGACGCGGACGGTGGGAACCTCGGGAACCCCGCTGTATATGTCGCCTGAGCAAGCCGAGGGCAAGGTGCTCGATATCAGGTCGGATGTGTTCAGTTTCGGCGCGGTGCTGTATGAGATGATCTCCGGGCGGCGCGCGTTCGACAGTTTGGGAGCGGTGCTGCGTGACGAGCCCATGCCTCTCGAATCGCCGGTCGCCGACATCGTGAGGCGATGCCTGTCGAAGCAAGCTGCGGGGCGGTTTCACAGCATGGCGGAAGTGAGGGCAGCGCTCGATCAAATCGCCACGAAACCCGCAACTGAACCGCAACCCTCCATCGCGGTGCTGCCCTTCGCCAACATGAGCGCGGACAAGGAGAACGAATACTTTAGCGACGGGCTGGCCGAGGAGATCCTGAACCTGCTCGCCAAAATCCCCGGTCTGAAGGTGATTGCCCGCACTTCCTCTTTCGCGTTCCGGGGCAAGGAGCAGGACATCACCAAAATCGCCGAGGCGCTGAGAGTGCAGAACATCCTGGAAGGCAGCGTGCGCCGAGCCGGGAACCGCATCCGAGTGACCGCGCAGCTCATCCATGCCGCCGATGGCGCTCATCTTTGGTCGGAGCGTTATGACCGCGAGTTGGCGGATGTTTTCGCGGTGCAGGACGAGATTTCGGCCGCCATCGCGCAGGAGCTTCAACTCAAGCTTTCGCCGCAGGCTGCCGCGAAGCCACGTTACACGCCCAAGCTTCCCGCCTACGAAGCGTACTTGAAGGCCCGTCATTTCCACTGGAAGGTGACAGCGGAGTCGATGGCCCGAGCCGATGAGTTTTACGAGCAGGCCATCGCGCTCGATCCGCAATACGCCTTGGCCCACGCTTTCTACGCGGATTATCTTTTCGGCAGAGCAGTCTTGGGTATGACGCCCATGCGCGAGGTCGCGCCGGCCGTCCGTGCCGAGGCGCAAAAGGCGCTGGAACTCGACCCTTCGCTCCCGGAGGCCTACGCTGTCCTGTGTACTTTCGCCGCCGCATATGATTACGACTGGAAAGAGGCCGCGCGCCGGTTCACTCTGGCGACGGCCGACGACGCCCTTTCTCCGTGGGCCCTCGCGTACCTCGGGCAGTTTTACCTTGTGGCATCGGGCCGGAAGAGGGAAGGCTGCGATCTAGTCGAACGCGCCGTTCAAGGAGACCCGCTCCACCTGACGATACGGATCCTGACTGCGGGCTGCCTCGGTGCGGATGGCCGATATGCGGAGGCAGAGGCGCACCTCCGCCAGATCCTGGATTTTGATGCAAACTTCAGTTTGGCCTACAGCGTACTCGCTAGCCACTACGCAGCCGGCCGGATGTTTGTGGAAGCGCTTCCTTTCGCCGAAAAGGCGTATTCCCTGGCCCCCTGGTACACGCCGAATGTTGGCACCTACGCGGGGCTGCTAGTTCGCGCGGGCCAGCAAAACCGGGGGAAAGAGCTGATCAAAAGGCTTAGTTCGGGACAGGTGTACGGAACACCGATGGGCCTGGCGATCTACCACACCTGCTGCAATGAGATCGATCTGGCCGCGGATTGGATCGAGAAGGCGATCGAAGAACGATTCCCTAGTGTCGCTTACTGGCTGCAGACCGGGATCGCAGAACCGCTACGCGCCAGCCCGCGCTGGCCGAAATTAGCGGCGCTGATGAATCTGCCGGAGGGGGTCTGAATCATCTATATGTCTCTGACGGCAGGTGACCGGCTCGGACCTTATGAGGTTCTTGCGTCCCTCGGTGCGGGTGGCATGGGCGAAGTATATCGCGCACACGATACCAAGCTGGACCGCGACGTAGCGATCAAAGTTTTGCCAGCAGCCCTCGCGCAGGACCCCGAGCGCCTCGCACGCTTCGAGCGTGAAGCCAAGGTGCTGGCCTCGCTCAATCACCCCAACATCGCGCAGATTTACGGCATCGAAGATCGAGCGCTGGTGATGGAGCTGGTCGATGGTCAGACACTTCAAGGACCGCTTCCGCTCGACACCGCCCTCAACTACGTGCGCCTAATCGCAGACGCCCTCGAAGCGGCGCACGACAAGGGCATCATTCATCGCGATTTGAAACCGGCCAACATCATGATCACGCCCGCGGGAGTGGTCAAGGTGCTAGACTTCGGCCTCGCAGCGGTGGCGCAATCTTCCGATCCCTCCAATCCGGCGAACTCGCCTACGCTCACCATCTCTCCCACTCGCGCGGGGATGATTCTCGGTACCGCTGGCTACATGTCGCCCGAGCAGGCTCGGGGGAAGCCGGTCGACAAGCGCGCCGATATCTGGGCGTTCGGCGTGGTGCTGTTTGAGATGCTGACGGGCAAGCCATTGTTCGAAGGCGATACCGTTTCAGACACGCTAGCGCAGGTGCTCACCAAGGAGCCGGATTGGGCGCAGGTTCCGGCGAAAGTGCGGCGATTGCTCAAGAAGTGCCTGGAGAAAGATCCCAAGAAACGGCTGCGCGACATCGGCGACGCATGGGAGCTGCTGGAGGACGCGCCCGCTTCAACCGCTTCCTCACGGTCGCGGTTCAGTTGGGTGGCGTGGGGTGTGGCTGGGATGCTACTCGTTGCGCTTGTCGCGCTGGTGTTCGTGCATTTCCGCGAGAAGACCACCGTCAAGGAGATGGTGCGCTTCGATATTTCCGCGCCCGCCAACACCACGTTCGGCAACGACGCCGCCACGGTCTCGCCGGATGGCCGCAAGATCGTCTTCGTCGCGACTCGCGCCGACCGCAAGCCCATGCTCTGGGTTCGGTCTTTGGACTCTGAGGAAGCCCGGCTGCTGGCCGGCACTGAAGACGCTACGCTCCCGTTTTGGTCTCCGGACAGCCGCTTCCTCGCGTTCGCGAGTGGGGGAAAACTCAAGAGGATCGAAGCGACCGGCGGCCCGGCGCAAACGCTGTGCGACGCTCCGACCGTCGTCGGGGGATTTTGGACCTCGGACAACAGGATTGTTTTTGGAAGCTTGGGGCCCTTGCAGCAAGTCTCAGCCGCCGGCGGAATACCCACGCCGCTCACTGCCCTTGACCACTCCCGCAACGAACAGTATCACGTGTTTCCGGCGATGCTTCCGGACGGGCATCACTTCATCTACTGGCGAGCATCGATACCTCAGGAAAATGGCGGCATATACGTCGGTTCCCTGGACGCCAAGCCGGAGCAGCAGAGCACCAAAAAACTGCTGCCCGACGCTACCCCCGCAGTGTACGTGCCATCGCCGCTGGCGGGCGATGCACCTGGCTTTTTGTTGTTCGTACGCGGCGCTGAGCAGTCATCTGCTGCGTCAGGCGGCACGTTGATGGCGCAGCCGTTCGATTCGAAGCGGCTGGAACTGAGCGGCGAGGCCGTTTCCATCGCCGAGCAGGTTCTCGCCCGCGGAGGTTTTTCGGCGTCGGCCACCGGTGTGCTCGCCTTCGGGATTGGCGGAATCCAGGGGAGTACTCAACTCGCCTGGTATGACCAGAAGGGCAACGTTCTTTCCACCGCCGGCGAAACCGGCGAGTACCAGAGCCTGGCGCTTTCTCCGGATCAGACGCGGGTCGCCTACGAGCGCGCCCTGGACCTGTGGCTATTCGATTTTGCGCGCGGCGTGAATACGAAGTTCACGTTTGGGAATCCCTCATACACTCCGGCTTGGTCCGCGGACGGCAGCCGTATCGTGTTTATGTCGGTTCGCGGGAACGGGTGGGGCATCTACCAGAAAGCTTCCAATCTGGCGGGCCAGGAGGAGCTGCTGTTCCAGTCACCGGATCCCAAGGGCCAACCCCCTGATTTGACCCATGACGGCAAGTTCCTGATGTACAATGCTCTGAGTTCGGACGGAAAACAAGGCGACCTGTGGATTCTGCCCATGAGTGGGCCCGCGGCGGATCGCAAGCCGCGTTCTTTTTTGCGTACGGAGTTCGAAGAAGGAGCCGGCCGGTTCTCTCCCGACGTCCGCTGGGTCGCGTACCAGTCCAACCAGTCTGGGAAGACCGAGGTCTACGTACTGCCGTTCGACGAGTCTAACCCCGGATCTTCCGCCGCCGGTGGCCTGCACCAGGTGTCGAAAGACGGCGGAAGAGACGTCCACTGGAGCGGGAACGGCAAGGAACTTTTCTATCTCGCGCCAGATGGCTACTTGATGTCGGTGGAGGTAAACGCAGCGGGCGGGGCGTTCCAGACCGGAGCGCCGCAGCGGCTCTTCAAGTCGCCGGGGGCGGGCCGCGGGTCTTGGGATGTTTCCGGGGATGGCAAACGATTTCTCATCGCCGCGCCACCGGCATCCGGCGCCGCCTCGTCCGCCTCGCGCCCGTTTCACGTGGTGGTGAATTGGACGCAGTTGCTGAAGCGGTGAGTTGGCGCCATTCTCTGACCCGCCGCGATAGACTTGGTTGATCATCATGTCGCTTAGCGCAGGCGAGAGACTGGGGACGTACGAAATCCTCGCGCCCATCGGCGCGGGCGGAATGGGTGAGGTGTATCGGGCCCGCGACACCAAGCTCGACCGCGACGTAGCCATCAAAGTTCTCCCTCTCGCCCTCGCCCAAGACCCCGAGCGTCTCGCGCGCTTCGAGCGCGAAGCCAAGGTGCTCGCCTCGCTCAACCACCCCAACATCGCGCAGATTTACGGCATTGAAGATCGAGCGCTGGTGATGGAACTCGTCGAGGGTCAAACGCTCCAAGGACCGCTTCCGCTCAACGCTGTTCTCGACTACGCGCACCAGATCGCCGACGCGCTCGAAGCGGCGCACGACAAAGGCATCATCCATCGCGACCTGAAGCCCGCCAACATCATGATCACGCCCGCGGGCGTCGTCAAACTGCTCGACTTCGGCCTGGCAGCGGTGGCGCAATCTTCCGATCCATCCAATCCGGCCAATTCGCCGACGCTCACCATCTCTCCCACTCGCGCCGGCATGATCCTGGGGACGGCGGCCTACATGTCGCCGGAGCAGGCTCGCGGCAAAACGGTCGACAAGCGCGCCGATATCTGGGCCTTCGGCGTGGTGCTCTTCGAGATGCTCACGGGCAAAACATTGTTCGAAGGCCAGACGGTCTCGGACACCTTGGCGCACGTGCTCACCAAGGAGCCGGATTGGGAACAAGTTCCGGCGAAAGTGCGGCGGCTGCTAAAGAAGTGTCTGGAGAAAGATGCCAAGCACCGCTTGCGCGACATCGGCGACGCGTGGGAACTGCTGGAGGAGCCCGAACCCGCAACAACCGCTCCCTCACGGTCACGGCTCGGTATGGGGATTTGGATCGTGGCGGCGGTCGTGCTGGCCCTGGTGGCGGCGGGCGCCTCCTGGATTGCCTATCGCGCAACGCGCCCGGCTGAACTGAAGCCGCTGGTGCGCCTGGATGTTGATCTCGGTCCCGACGTGTCGCTCGGCCCGGGGAGCGTCGGAACCGAGGTGATCCTTTCGCCGGACGGTACTCGGCTGATGTACGTATCGAAGGGAAAACTCTTCACTCGTAAACTCGATCAGTCTAAAGCCACGGAACTTGCGGGCACCGACGGAGCCTCCGCTCCTTTCTTCTCGCCGGATGGGAAGTGGGTTGCATTCTTCGCTGCATTTAAATTGAAAAAGCTTTCCGTGGAGGGTGGCGCACCCGTAGTTTTGTGCGACGCTACCACGGGTTTCGGCGGAAGTTGGGGCGAGGACGGAACCATCATCGCGTCGCTCTCCAGCGCCCTGTCGCGGGTTCCTTCGGCTGGGGGCGCGCCCACGCCGGTGACGGACCTGGCTCCCGGAGAAGTCTTGCAGATCTGGCCGCAAGTCCTGCCCGGGGGCAAGGCGGTGCTGTTCACGTCGGTAGCAGCCGGCGTGGGCAACATCGAAGTCATATCTTTAAGAGATAACCGGCGCAAGACGCTCCTGCGGGGCGGCGCTTTCGGGCGCTACCTTCCGAGCGGCCATCTGGTCTACGTGGACAACGGTACGCTGTTTGCTGTGCCTTTCGATCTGGTCGCGCTGGAGCTGCGCGGCGCTCCCGTTCCAATGCTGGAGCAGGTCGCCTACGTGCCCACACCCGGCTCTGCGCAACTCGATGTTTCGCAGACCGGAACGCTCCTGTACCAAAGCGGCGGAGCCGAAGCGGGAATCGGCGGACTGGTCACAGTGCAATGGCTGGACGCTGCGGGCAAGACGCAACCGTTGGTGGCGAAACCCGGCGCCTATGCCCTTCCACACCTGTCGCTGGACGGCCAGCGCCTGGCACTGGAAATTGCAGAGGGTCCGAACCGGGACATCTGGACCTACGAGTGGCAGCGGGACCGCATGACGCGACTGACTTTTGACGCCGGACGCGAACCGGGTATGAATCCTGTGTGGAGTCCCGACGGCCGCTTCATCGCCTTTGAAGGTAAAGGAGGCATGTTCTGGACCCGCTCCGATGGTGCGGGTAAGCCTCAGCCATTGACTCAGAGCAATAATCAGCAGTTTCCTTCTTCTTTTGCGCCGGACGGCAAGCGGCTGGCGTGGTTTGAACTGACTGCAAGCGGCGGATTTGCTTTGTGGACCATGCGCGTGGAAAACGACGGCGCAGGGCTGCGGGGCGGTAAGCCGGAGCTTTTTCTGCAAACGCCTTTCGATGAGCGGGCTCCCAGGTTTTCTGGAGACGGGCGCTGGCTGGCGTATACTTCCGCCGAATCGGGAAGCATTCAGGTATACGTGCGAGCCTTCCCGGACCGAGGGGGCAAGTGGCAAATCTCAAACGCTGGCGGCACTTTTCCCGTTTGGTCGCACAATGGGCGTGAGTTGTTCTTCCGGTCCAGCGACAACCGGATCATGGTGGCGTCCTACACGGTGCAGGGCGATTCGTTCGCGGCGGACCAGCCGAGGGTCTGGTCTGCGAAGCAGGTCTCCGGCCGGCTTGGGAGCTACGATGTTGCGCCCGACGGCAAGCACATCGCCGCGCTGATGCCGGTGGAAACGCCGGAAGCTCAGGCGCAGAACCACGTGATCTTCCTCGAAAACTTCTTCGACGAACTGCGACGGCGCGTGCCGATGGCTAAGTGATCCATCCCGTCAGGACAAACCATGGAGCGACTGATCAAGTCCTGGTTTGTCCCCTATACTGACATTGGCCGGAAACGCCGTTTTGGAAGCTTCCGATAATGATGGATATCGGGCGTGCTCTCGCTTGCGGCCCCGACCAGGTGAATCCTTGGTCGTTTGCTGGTGGCAAGGGGATTTCGCGACAGGAATCGGGTTGGCACCTTCAGTTCTAAGGTTTGCACGTTACCCGTCAAAGTGCGATAACCTCCGAGTACGCGCGTTACTCAGGGGGAGTCAACTTCCTTTGAATTCCTCACCGCATACTCCAGCAACATGATGCCGGATTGGTTGTACAAACGGTGCCGGATGAGTGTCAACTGTGTTCGGTTTGCAGTCGCTGGCAGCAGCGGGACTCCGCCGCCGAGCAGCACCGGAATGA
>Ga0302325_10030918_pt1 | contig 11031 bp, 10 predicted proteins | sample Palsa_T0_2_FD_201948 | JGI IMG/M metagenome (GOLD analysis project Ga0302325, IMG submission 201948) | Peat permafrost microbial communities from Stordalen Mire near Abisko, Sweden - Palsa_T0_2 | ecosystem: Environmental > Terrestrial > Soil > Palsa > Peat permafrost | place: Sweden: Abisko... | reverse complement strand
CAGCCTCTCCAGTCTCAAGTCCGTCTCCGACAATCCGGATCTCTGGGAGAAGGTGGCCACAAAACTCCGCGACGGCACGATGCCTCCCAAGGCGATGCCACGCCCGCCGCAAGCCGAAACCGATGCCGTGGTCAGTTGGATCAAAGCGGAACTCTCCCGCGCCGAGCTCGCCTCCAAGCCCGATCCCGGCCGCGTCACCGCGCGCCGCCTCAATCGGACGGAATACAACAACACGATCCGCGACCTCACCGGCTTCGCTTTCCGCCCCGCCGACGATTTTCCCCAGGACGATTCCGGCTACGGCTTCGACAACATCGGCGACGTGCTCTCCATGTCCCCTGTACTGCTGGAAAAGTATCTCAAAGCCGCCAGCACAGTTATTCGCGCCGCCACTTACGGCCCGGACAAACTGAAACCCACGGTCCTCCGATCGCAACCGCCTGGCCGTGAATTTCCCCTGATTCCCAAGGCTCTGACGGATTACGACCTCACGGGTCTATCCATGCCCAACGCCCTGCACGCCACCATGCGCTTCCCGGCCGACGGCGATTACGATGTTCGTATTGCTCTCGAAGGCCGCCGCCCCAATGGAAGCGAACCGCTCCACATCGGCTTCTGGATCGACGGCACGCAAACGGCAACTCTTGAGATCGATGCCCCTAGCGACGGCGGCAGTATCGACCTCTTCGGCGCTCAAAAGAATATTCGGACCCACATATCCGCCGGCGACCACTGGATCGCGGCGTCTTTGTTGAAGCTCTATGAAGGTCTCCCGCCGAGTTATGCCGGCCCGAACCCGACAAAGCGCCCTGTTCCGCCCCCGCCCGACTTCAGCAGGTTTCTCAAAATCCCTGAAGGCGCCACGCCCAAAGAGATCGATGACCTGAAGAGAAAGCAATCCGAGCGCATCGAACTAAACAAAGTTCCTGCTAACCGGGTCTGGGTGCACTGGCTTGAAGCGACCGGCCCATTTAACGTTCCTATCAATCCGGCTGCCGAAACGCGCAAGAAGATTTTCATCTGCGCCGAATCGGAGCAGGGCTGCGACCGTAAAATCGTTTCGCAGTTCGCGAGAAAAGCATTCCGCCGCCCCGTTAGCGCCCAGGAACTACGGCCGTACCTCGACCTCGTTGCCAGTGAGCGCAAAAGCGGATCTTCTTTCGACGAAGCAGTGGGCGCAGCCCTACAGGCCGTACTCGTCTCGCCCGATTTCCTATTCCGCATCGAACACGTGGAAAAGGCCCCAGCTATCAACGGCGGAAGCCCCATCGATCAATATTCGTTGGCCTCCCGGCTATCGTACTTTCTCTGGTCTAGCATGCCGGACGAAGCATTACTCCGGAGTGCCGAGCAACACACGCTTCGTAATCCGCAGGTGCTCGAAGCCCAGGTTCACCGCATGCTCAAGGACAAGAGGGCGCACACACTTGTCGAAAATTTCGCTGGCCAGTGGCTCGAACTGCGACGCCTTGAATCCGTTTCGCCGGATCGCGAAAAGTTTCCCGAGTTCGACGACTACCTGCGGATGTCGATGCGCCAGGAAACCGAAGCCTTTTTCCAAAACCTCATCGATAACGACCTCAGCGTTCTCGAATTGCTGGATGCCAAATACACCTTCCTCAATCAGAAGCTCGCTGAGTTCTACGGCATTCCCGGCGTTCAGGGCGCCGAATTTCGCAAGGTCGATCTTGCGGGCACTCCACGCGCAGGCGTGATGACGCAGGCAAGCATTCTTACGGTCTCTTCTTACGCCACACGAACTTCTCCAGTGCTCCGCGGCAAGTGGATTCTCGAAAATCTCCTCAACGAACCGATCCCTCCTCCGCCGCCGGATGTACCCGCCCTCGATGAAGCGAAGATCGGCGCCGCGGGCTCCATGCGGCATCAAATGGAAGAGCACCGCACCAACCCCGTTTGCGCCTCCTGCCATTCGAAGATGGATCCGCTCGGCTTCGGCTTTGAGAATTTCAACGCCATTGGCCAGTGGCGCACCAAGGACGGCAACTTCCCCATCGACGCCTCGGGAACGCTTCCCGATGGCCGGGTCTTTCAAGGCCCCTCTGAGCTTGAAACTCTGCTCCGAAAGGACAAGTCCGCCTTCGCCGAGTGCGTTACCGATAAACTATTGACGTATGCACTGGGCCGTGGATTGGAGCGCTATGACAAGCGCACGGTTCACGACATAGCCAAGAAAATCGAGGCGGACGATTACCGGTTCTCAAAACTCGTAATCGAAATCGTTAACAGCTTACCCTTCCAGATGCGGCGCGGAGAGCCGAACAAGACATGATCATCACCGGCAAACACCTCCATCGGCGAACCTTCCTCCGTGGTATTGGGGCGGCCATCGCGCTCCCTATGCTGGACGCGATGCAGCCCGCCTTCGCCGCTGTTACCGAGCCACCCGTCCGCCTCGCCTTCACCTACATTCCCAACGGCGTCACGATGAAGGCGTGGAAACCGGCCACCACCGGCGCTGACTACGAGTTGACTCGCATTCTACAGCCACTCGAACGCTTCCGGAACGATCTCTTCGTACTCTCAGGCCTCGATCATCACAACGCCGAATCTCTTGGCGATGGCGGCGGCGACCATGCTCGCGCGGGAGCTTGCTATTTGACCGGCGTTCATCCCAAGAAGACCGCCGGCGCCGATATACAAAGCGGCATCTCTGTCGACCAGATCGCCGCGAAAGCCCTCGATTCCACGACACGCCTCTCCTCGCTTGAACTGGGTTGCGAGGATTCCCGTACCGTTGGCGGTTGCGATTCCGGTTACAGTTGCGCCTATACCAACAGCATCTCCTGGCGCGCGCCCCAAACTCCCATGCCGCCGGAGACCAATCCGCGCGTCGTCTTCGAACGTCTCTTCGGTGACCAGGATTTCACTCTCACTCCGGAAGCCCGCGCCCGAAAAGCCGCCCAGCGAAAGAGCATTCTTGACCTGGTCAACAATCGCGCGCAACGGCTCGCGCAAGATCTCGGCCCCGCCGACCGCCACAAGGTCGACGAGTACCTCACCGGCATTCGCGAACTGGAACAACGCATCGCCCTTGCCGAAAAGGACCAACACCAGTTCACCCCGGATATGGAGACGCCGGCCGGCATCCCCGCCGCATTCTCAGACTACGTGAAGATGATGTACGACCTACAGGTGCTGGCGTTTCAATCCGACGCCACCCGAGTTTCGACGATGCTCTTCGGCCGTGAAGCCAGCGTCCGCACTTACGGCGAGATCGGCGTATCCGATCCGCATCACCCCATTTCGCATCACCGCAACATGCCCGAAACGATCGAGAAGATTACAAAGATCAACACCTATCACACCAGCCTCTTCGCTTACTTCCTCGAGAAGCTGAGATCAACCAAAGACGGCGACGGCAGCCTGCTCGATCATTCGATGATCGTGTATGGCGGAGCCATCTGCGACGGCAACAGCCATTCGCATTGGGATCTCCCGGTGCTTCTCGCCGGGCGTGGCGATGGCCAACTCAAACCCGGCCGCCACATTGCTTATCCCAAGGGCACGCCAATGACGAACCTCTATCTTTCGCTGCTCGAACGCATGAACGTAAAAATGGATCGCCTCGGCGACAGCACCGGCCAACTAGAATTTCTAACGGAGCTTTAACCATGTTCAGTACAGCCGTCCTCATTACCGCGGTTCTCCTTGCCGGAGGCGCCGACGATCGTGCCCTTAAACCCACAGGCGCCAACTACAACATTCCTCTCTGGCCGGATGGCCAGGTCCCGCTGGCGAAGGGCGACGGGCCGCTCGATAAGCCTTTCGTCACTGTCTTCTCCCCTCCGGCAGGGAAGGCCAATGGAGCGTCGGTCGTCATCGCGCCCGGCGGTTCCAACATCATGCTCATGTACGGCGGCGAAGGCATGGAAGTCGCCGAACGCTTTAACGACTGGGGCGTCACCGCCTTCGTGCTTACCTATCGCCTGTCGCCGCACTATGGCGAAGACGCGCGCGTGTTGGACGGCAAGCGAGCCATTCAAATGGTCCGCTCACGCGCGGCCGAATTCAAGCTCGATCCGAAGCGTATCGGATACATCGGCTTTTCCGCCGGTTCCAATCTCGGACGAGCGGTTGTCGATGCCGCAGGTCCGGACGAACGCCCCGATTACCTAGCCCTCATCTACGGCGCCGGACGCGCCAGCGCCAACGAATCGCTCAAGAGTTTTCCGCCAACTTTTCTCTGCGCCGCCGAGTTCGATAAGGGCGCTTCCCTTGGTTCCGCGCAACTCTTCATGGATCTCACAAAGGCCGGGGCGATTGCCGAAGTTCACCTCTACCAGCAGGGCCGCCACGGCTTCGGCACCGGTTTCGGCGATCCGAATTTCGTAGATTGGATGCCTCGCCTACAGCACTTCCTGCAGGTCGCCCGCTTACTACCGTGAAACTCGTTCCTCTCTTTTTCGCGCTCCTTTCACTCTCTCAAGCTGCCCCACCAGCTTCCATCAACGACGGTTTCGGCGACTTCGTTTACGTTCCGGCCGGACCCTTTCGCATGGGCGATAACTTCGGCGACGGAGAAGCCCGCGAACGCCCCGTCCACACCGTCGACCTCGACGCCTTCTACATCGGCAAATACGAAGTAACCAATGCGCAGTGGCGAAAGTTCCGCGACGACCCCGGATACGAGGATCCCAAATTCTGGCCCGGCAACCGCCCCATGCCCAAGGATCAGATCCCTTATTGGACCGACGCAAAGAATCACGGCGGCGGCACACCCAACAGCGACGATTATCCCGTTCTGGGCGTCAACTGGGACGGCGCCGCGGCCTACTGCAACTGGCTCAGCGCGAAGACGGGCAAGACGTATCGCCTGCCCACCGAAGCCGAATGGGAGAAGGCGGCCCGAGGTACGGATCAGCGCCGATACCCCTGGGGCAACAACATTGACCATACCTTTGCCAACTTCGTCGGCGCGCAGACGTTCGATACCGGCCAGATCGTAGGCTCGTATTCGAAAGGCGCATCTCCGTATGGGGCCATGGACATGGCCGGCAACGTCATGGAGTGGTGCCAGGACTGGTATAGCCGCGACTACTACTCCGTCTCACCCCGCAAGAACCCCAAAGGCCCGGAGACGGGCGCATACCGCGTCATGCGTGGGGGCACGTTTTTCGAAAGCCCCTTCGAACTCCGTTCCTATGCCCGCACTGCCGCGTGGCCGTCGGTGCAGTCCCATCGAATGATCGGCTTCCGTCCGGTTCGCGAACCCTAGCGCTACTTGTCCGAACGCATTTTTTCGAACCTTCCCAAAGCCAATGCGGCCAGCTTCGAGAGCGCCTGTTCGGCCTGATCGTCGCGGATTCCCACGGCGCTCAACTCGGCCAGCTTGTTCCCGTGTTTCAACACGCTCAGATGATAAGACTTGTCGTACTTGTAGCCGGGAGGAATCGCATTCCAAAGCGCCCCATCGCCCAACCCGCTCACCTCATGCACGTCCACTCGCTTATCCTTCGCCGCTTCGTGCTTCAACTCCGCGATCGTCATCTGCTGGGGCTTGCCGTCGTACAGTTCTAGATGCACGTTCATCCACGGCCTTTCGCTCACCGTATGAAACTTGCAGCTTGCGCTCGCATAGTCCTCATCGAAGTCATCCGTGAACGATCCAACTCCCTCCTGGAACGGCAGGCCGGGAATCGCGCTCTCGACATCCGCCTTCGTCAGGCATTCGCATGCTGCATTTGTTTTCGGCGTGTGGCCGCACGCCGCAAGCCCGGCTAGCGCCAGTGAAACCAACACGACTCTCACCGCGGACCACCCGACCCGCCGCCCAACAGTACGAACATCAGGCCGAACACAATCACGGCCACGCCTCCACCGATGACGCTCACCGGCAAGGATAGCGTCGCCGAATTCATGCCTAAGTTTCCATCGACCTGTTTCGCGTCGGCGGGGTTGTAGTAGATCGTTCCCGTGCTGCCCACCGGGTGCCGGGCGACTCTCTGCTGCGCTCCTCCGCTCGAAGAACTCCAGCTCTGGAGTTTCCCGGTGTGAACAGCGCCAGCCACTTCGTAACGCACTTCGTACTTCGCGTAATAGTTCGTAGTTTCCGTACCCTCCTCCGACGTCACGACGGACGTTAGTACCCGCGCTTCCACCGGCCGCCACGTCCGAACCTTGTCGATGCGCGTCTTCAAAATCCAGATCCCGGCCACCGCCGTCAACACGCCCGCGCCGCAAAAACAAAGCCCAATGATTCGCAATGCGCTCATATGCTTCACCACTCCGGTGGCTGCAAGCCGTACCAGATCAACCCGCCCACGATCAGAAAAATCAACCCCATCGCCATAAACCCGAACGGAACCGTCAGTGCCGCCCAACCGAACTGCTTCAAGGTACGCACGGCCATCGCTAATCCGGCCAGCATCATTAGTGCTCCGAGGCCGGCGGTCCCAATCCCAAACACCGTTCCGCTATTCATAATTCAAAGCAGCGCCAGTATAATCCGAATCGTTCTCCGCGGATGGATATTCATCGAATATTCATGGCCGGCCAACCGTTCGGCGTGTTAGTTTCGACAGCGTAAGGAGAATTCGCCTTGAACCTCGCTGAACGCCGCGTACTAAATGACTTTCAAACCAACACGCTTCCCGCCATCCAAACCCGCATTTCGGAAGCCGCCGGTGTGGATATCCCGCTGGAAGTGAACTGGGAATCCCTCTGCGTTCCCGGCGAGTCGCATCTCTACGGAGCTTCCTGGACGATGGTTTACTTCGAACCTTTGATCCACGCTCTTAAGACCGTCGGCTCAGATAAGATTGGCCTTGATGCCATTAATGCCGGCCTGAAGAAGATCGTCGTTCAGAACATCGCGGGGCTCTGTTACGGCGACCGTTGGGCATCCATCAGCGATGGTGTTCTTACGCTGGATCATGAGCCGATCACAAATGTCGATCAGGTGGATGACCGGATCAAAGGATTGGTGCAGGTTCTGGAATCCGGCCTCTAGCGGCACGCAGTTCGGGTGTACGGTTGGGACTGGCATTCAAAGCCGATGCGCAAAGAGCGCCAAGGCGCAAAGAAGAAGCTTAGTTGCGCTTGGGGAGATCTTCGTAAACGATGTCTTTGTGGCCGCCGGCGACCTTCCAGACTTCGCGACGGAGAGCGGAAAGGTCCGAAAAGCGGGAGATTTCTTCTGCTGACCAAACGAAGCCAAATTTGGCGGGATCCCAGGGTGTGCGGTCGAGATGGGCTTGCATATCGAAAGCGGCGGCTAGTTGGAACTGCTTTAGTTCCGCGGCTTTGCGGATGCGTTGGCGCTCTTCGAGATCCTTGAGGTCGAGCGTAACTTGTCTGTTCAGGCGCGTCTGGTAGCGGTTGAGCAGGCTGAGATCCTTATGCTTTTCGTTCAGGGTTAGGGCGCGGCACATGGCGGTGACCTTTTCCGGCGGGAAGGCGGCGAACTTTTCGGCGTGGTCCATGCGGCCGAGTTCGTAGATGGCGGCTTCGGTGGCGGTGATCTGGTTCAGGCGCCAACGATTGTCGATGATTTGGTAAGCAGAGGCTTCTTCGTTGACGCCTGCGGGGCTAGTTCGGCTAGGTGCTTTGCTTTGAATTCGCGGAAGGGTTCCTCTTCTTCAGGTGGAAGGAGCAGGGTGTGCCCGGTGAATCCATGTTTCTGGGCGTTTTTGGAAGAAGATTTGAGCCCTGCATCACTTCGGGGACCCGAGCTGAGTTTTGAGTTTTGTTGGTTCGCTTTTATTTGTTCGTCGGTGGCCATAGATGGCTTCTCCTCGCCTAAGATTTATCATCCAGAGGTGCGAGAAACGCGTTGGCGTGGAGGGCAAATATGACTGTAAGTGATTGAGGGGGTTGGGGAAAGTTGGTTTTTTGAAATGCTGTGACTCCTTGTGTCTAGTGCTGCACCGTGATTAGCGTTCCCGCCTGCGTCGTCAAGCCGTTGTACATTGCCGTCGTGGGCTGGTCGCCATTGGCGAGCGTAGGCGGCACCACCACGTTGAACTGAAACTCGCCCGGAGCAACCAGGCCGGCGAAGGTTACCGTCGCCGCCACGCCGCCGATGGTGATCACCGGCATGGGCGATAAAGTTCCCGACTGCGTTTCCGACCCGCTCACCACCGGCGCCGACGTGGGTCCGAAACCGTTGGCGTACATCACGATGGTCTCTCCGGGCTGGGCGGGCGTGGTCAAACCGGGATACAGACTGGTTCCACCGATGTAACTTCCGTTGGCGCGAGTGGCCGCAATATAAGGTCCGCCGCCGAAGACGAAGAACGAAGGAGATTGCGCCTGCGCCTGTACCATGAACTTTGCGCTGACCACTCCATTGCTCGAGATCTGCACGGGCACCGATCCGGACATGGCATTCGGAGGCGTGAGTATGTTCAGCTGTGTGGGGCTGACGTAGTAAACGTAGGCAGGCACGCCGTTTACCGTCACGCTGACTCCATCCAGACTGGTGGGCAACTGGTTATTCAAAAAATCCGGGGCTTGCCAGATGCGCGTATCGCCCGCCGGGCCAAGATTGGAACCTTTGATCTCCACCCACGAGTTCGGCGCAATCGTGGCAACACCGCCCTCCGCATTCGCCACCAGCGTGACCGTCGGGGCGGCCGTGGTCAGAGGATCGGGCGCAAGAGCGACGGTGGTCACCGCCGGTCCGAAAATCGAGGAGTGGGGATCGATCTGGCCGGTGGCAACGTTGATCGTGCCAATTTCGGAACCGGCGGCCACATAATAGGTACCGTATTCGAGAAGCGGCACGGAGGTTAGAAAGCCGTTAGCGTCGGTAGTGCCCACCTGCGTGGCCGCGCCGGTTGCCGTGTTGACGGTGTAAAGATTGCTACTGTTCTCCATGTACAGCGTGCTGGACCCAACGGAAAGCCTCGCATAAAAGCCCGTACCGTTCGGAATGACGGCGGCGCCGATCGGCCCAATCGCCGTCATGGCGCCCGTCTGGGGATTTATCGAAAATAGAGTAGCTACCTCGAAAGAGCCCGTACCGGCCAAGCCGTATAGTCCAGTGGTGGTTGAGCCGAAAGTGGCGAGATTGGGGGTGCCGGTCACTCCTCCTATGGGGGTAAGGTTTGCGTTGGCCGTGTTGACCGAATAGAGCAGTCCGTTCTGTTCGGTGTACAGAACGCCGTTCGCAACGGCCAGGCCGTCGTATCCCCCGGATCCCATATTGCCGATCAAAGTAAACGCGCCCGAGTTGAGGTCGACGATCCCGAACGGATTCGTGACCCCCTGTGCCGCTGTTGCGAGCATATAGGCATTCGCCGTCAGCATGGCCGGTGGTGTGCCTGAGGGCAGAGGATCGGGCGCAAGAGCGACCAAGGACCCCGGTCCGCCGGAAATCGTGGAGCCGGGCTTGATCTGGCCGGTGGTGACGTTGATCGTGCCGATGCCGGAACCAGTGCCGGCGTAATAAGTGCCGTTCTCGAAAAGAGGCACGGAGGTTAGATAATCGTTACTGTCGGTAGTTCCCACCTGCGTGGCCGCGCCGGTGGTTGTGTTGATGACGTAAAGATTGCTGTTGGATTCCATGTATAACGCGCTGGAGCCTACGGAAAGCCTCGCGTAATAGCCTTGACCATTCGGTATGGCGCTAGCGCCGATCGGCCCAATCGTCGCGATGGCGCCGGTTTCCGAATTTATCGAAAATAGAGTAGCCACCTGAAAAGAACCCGTACCGGCCAGGCCGTACAGTCCAGTGGTGGTTGAGCCGAAAGCGGCGAGATTGTTGCCGTTCAGCCCTCCGATGAGTGTGAGATTCGCGTTGCTGGTGTTGACCGAATAAAGGAGCCCGTTCTGTTCGGTGTACAGAATACCGTTGGCAACAGCCAGGCCGGTATACCCCCCGGACCCCATGTTGCCGATCAAAGTAAACACGCCCGTGTTGAGGTCGACGATCCCGAACGGATTCTGAACCCCCAGCGCCGCTGTTCCCAGCGTATAGGCCATATCATCGGCCTCTAAGCTGGCTGCGAGCGTGACGAGAAGTCCAATTGTCAAAAGACTTGAGGTGGCGTGTTCGCGAATATTCAAATTGCCTCCTATTTCCGATCAACTACACTAGCGTAACGCCACTGCCTGCGTGTCGATGCAGGGTGAGTCCGGCAAGGGTGCCGAGGCGGCCCGGAAGGAAGGTGTCAGTCGAACCTCGATCAAGTTGCGTGTGGAGTGGAACGAACTGAAACGGCGAATGAAGGCGGGCCGCGTAATATGATGGTTCGATCGTGTGGCCGAAAGCAATCGACTCCGGCCGTGCGAGAACATTACACGAGAACGCGCAAGCTTTCAGGGGATCGAAAGTAATGGGTCTTCATCCCATGGTCGAGAAGGTTGTCATGGCGTATCTGGACGCCGTCGATTCCGAATCTCCCGGCCTGATTGAGGGCCTATACTTGACCGGCTCTACGGCTCTTGAAGAATTTCGGCCGAACACCAGCGACATCGACTACGTGGCGATCACGGCAGCGCGACCCGACGCAGCAATGCTGGCCGGCATGGCGAGAACCCACTCGCGGCTGCGCCGCTTTTGCCGGCGACCCTCCTTCGACGGTCTTTATGTGACATGGGATGATCTTGCCAGTCACCCCGCGCATGCCGAGGGACTACCATATAGCCACGAAGGCTGTTTCCACTCTTCCGGCAGCCGCGGGGATCCGGTGACCTGGCAGACGGTAGCCCGTCGGGGAATCCCTTGCCGTGGGCCCAAGCCCGAGGCTATCGAGATTTGGACGGAGGCGGAGTTCTTGGCCACTTGGACGTTGAACAACCTCGACGTTTATTGGCGGAAACTGCTGGTTCGAGCGGTGAGTTTTCCCGATCCATGGAGTTTGACCGCGTTCACGACGTATGGCGCCGTTTGGATCGTGCTAGGCATCAGCCGGCTGCACTATACTCTGGCTTCAGGTGAGCTCTGCTCCAAAGAAGCAGCCGGCCGCTATGCCATCCAGACCTTTCCGGAACAGTGGCATCGAGTATTGAATGAGAGTCTGCGCATTCGACAAGCGGACCGGGCCCGCCCTGAGTTGGCCAGCGCCG
>Ga0302325_10030917_pt1 | contig 11031 bp, 9 predicted proteins | sample Palsa_T0_2_FD_201948 | JGI IMG/M metagenome (GOLD analysis project Ga0302325, IMG submission 201948) | Peat permafrost microbial communities from Stordalen Mire near Abisko, Sweden - Palsa_T0_2 | ecosystem: Environmental > Terrestrial > Soil > Palsa > Peat permafrost | place: Sweden: Abisko... | reverse complement strand
GCGAAAACGGCCCGCTAGCTGTGGATTCTCGGCTATGCGGGCCGTTTTCTTCTTGTCCCGCCGTGTGTCACCTTGTAACGCTGCAGGTCCCTGTGTCGCGGTGTCCACGGACACATAGCGGACGGCGGCCGGCCGCCAGGACGGTCGGTGTGCACCGTCGGCTTTCTACGGACGGCCGCGCCGGCCGCGCCGGCCGCGTGTTCCGCCTGGAGGGTCGTCGGGTCCGGTATACCTGGTCTGGGGTGACTCGCGGGACTTTCACCAGGGGTGGGACATTCAAACTCAGACAGCAGGCACGCGTGCTGAAGCAGAAGGCGCTGACGTCGTTCATTACCGCGGCCGAGGCATTAAACTCGCCGCATCAGGCTTGAGTCAGGAAGCCGGTGGCTGACGGCGCGCATCGGCGATTTCGAGAAGTGGCAGGCGAGCCTGCTCGAAGAGTCCGCCAGGCGGCTAGGCGCTGTCCTGGACCCCGGTGGCCGTGTCCACCGCTATGGTTTCGTCGGCTCGCCGGTCATGTTCCGCGGCCGGCGGGCTTGGCTGCGGGTCAGCCCGTTCCTGGAGCACGAGATGAGCCGCAAGGCGTGGCGCGGCACGGCCGAGGCCGCAGCGATCCCTGGGGGGCGTCCTCGGCGCGCCGACCTGCCGATTTGGTATCAACGGACGCGGGACGGACAGATGGCGGCTTTCACGCGGCCCGGAATTTAGCAAGTCAGCGCCCATTCCGACGGGCGGGAATGAGCGGCCTGCACACACCCAGGTTCGATCTTCTCGGGCGGTACAGGATCATGTCACGCCGACCAGCTCTACAGCACAGCCAAGGGCCGGTGCCCGTGACAGTCGCTCATCGGCGGTCAGGAGAGGTGCGGCCAGCGCAACCGCGAGGGCAACGTAAAGGCCGTCATAGAAGGTGACGTTGCTGCGCAGCGCCCACGCGGCTGATGCCAGCGCACCTGTCATCTCGTGGCGGTGATCGACGAGCGGAACGCTGGCATGCAGCAGGGCCTCCGCATCAGCTGCGGCCACGGCGCCTCGCAGCACATGCCGACGCAGCACATTCCCGACCTCAGCATCGATGAGGTGCGGCGCGTGACACACCTCGGCGCCAAGGCGCCGCCGCAGGGCAGCAGCCTCCGAAGACTTCCCCAGGAGGGCGATCACCATTCCTGAAGCGTCGATGACCACGGCCACGACCGGGCCGTCAGCGTCGCTCGGCGGCCAGGTCGGCGACAACCGACGCCGCGGCCGGCTCGCTGGGGCGGGCACGCTCAAGCACGGCTTCGATCTCCTCGATGGCTTCCTCCTTGGTAGGCCGCCCGGCCAGCGCCAGCAACTGCTCGCGCATGTAGGACTGCATCGACTGTCCCGCCCGGCGCGCTCGCCGACGGAGCACCTCGTACAGTTCCTCGGGCACTTCACGTACCTGTATCGTCGCCATAGCGCTATTATAGCGCCATAGCGCTTACTGCACAGTATGGCGCGCTCAAGGAAGTCGCCTAGCCCGGCGTCCGCTGGGTGCAGGACCTCGGCCAAGCCACGGAGAGGTCCGCGGAAGGTCATCCGCAGCTCATCCTGGGTCCGCCACAGGTCAGCGGCAGCAGCTAGCCTGCGGCCAGCCTGCAGGGCGCTCGCGTCGCCCGGCTGAGGGGTTGCTTTTCAGCCGACCGACATCCCGGTCACCCTGCAGATGCTGGCTGCCGCCACCGACTACACACGTCCCGTCCGGCCCGAAACCTGGCGCCGCTACCTGTGGGGGTTCCAGAACTAGGACGGCGTCAAACGATGCGGTGAACTGCCGGCTCGGTCCCGGATCAGGAACCGGAAGCCTGTGGCGCGATCACCTAGATCCATCAGCAGGTTGCGGATCTGCTGGGTGGTCCACGGCCGGTCCGGGTTCGCGGTGACACCGAGAATGTGCACGTACCGGGTGCCGGGCTCGATGACGAACAGGCAGTACAGGCGCTGCAGGGTGACCGCGCAGTCGACGTGGAAGAAGTCGGTGGCGAGCATCGTGGCTGCCTGGGTGTGCAGGAACTGCCGCCAGGTCGTGTCGGTGTGCCGTTGCGGTGCCGGACGGATCTTCAGCGCCTTCAAGACCCGGCGAATGGTGGATGCGCTGACCTGATGGCCGAGCTTGAGCAACTCGCCTTGGATCCTCTTGTATCCCCAGCCGTTGTTCTCGGTGGCGAGCCGTTCGATCAGCGCGGTGATCTCGGCGCTGACCGGCGGCCGTCCCGTCCGGTGCGGATAGGTCCGCTTGCGCGCGATCAGGCGGCGGTGTCACCGCAGGACGGTACCGGGGGGTGACCAGCCGGTGCGCTCGCAGCCGTGTCGGCAGGAACCGGATCAGCGCGGCGAGGACTGCCCGGTCGGCCCACTCCAGCCGGGGCCGCGGATGAGTGCGGCGCAGCACGGCGACCTCTCGTCGCAGCACGAGCAGTTCGACGTCCTTGGAGGCCGATGACCGGCCGAGCAGGACCAGCCAGCCGCAGAGCCGGACGAAGACGCGTGGCAGGGCATCCGGCGGTTTCTGCTCAGCGTCATCGCCTACCCGGCGGCAGCAGCCATAGCATTCGCCGTGCCCCTTGCGGCCCTGGCCGCATTCGCTGCCCTGCCTTTGTTCTTCATCATGACCGTGGTCCGCCCATTCCGCGGCGATTGGCGTCCCGCCCAGACCGGCTGACAGCCCGAAGGCTGGCCTCAGTCGACTACGGCGATGTCGGCCAGCCGCCAGGTGTCCCAGGCCACCGGCCGTTCGGTACGGCAGTGCGCGCAGGTGGTGGCGAGTTCGGACCCGTACGTCGCTCCGCAGCTGGAGCAGGTCCGGTTGGCGATCGCCGCACGGGGGTCTGTCCGGGTGCCGGGCGGCCGGGTGAATACGAGGTCGTACTTCCCGGCCCAGGACAGCCACGACAGGCCAGGGACGGAATTGTTCATCCGCTCGCTCATCGCCCCGCCGAACGACACCGCTAGCGACGACAGGCTGGTGGCCGAGGCCATGGCGGTCTGGCTCTGGGCGCCCGGTGCGACCTCAGCGCGCAGCTGGCTGAACGAGACCCGGATGCACGCGCGCTGCTGGCGCACGTCGAGGCTGATCAGCTCAGGGGCTAGCGCTTGATAGTCCACGGGAAGCCGCGCCTGGCGGCGCGAACCGGCACGCCTGCCCTGCTCTTGTAGGCGCTGCAGCCGTACGGAGCGTGAGGCGCTCCTTGTGTAGCGGCCAAAGAACGTCGACCAGAACGACCGGGCCGCGAGGTAACGGATGGCCTCTTCGTCGCCCGTCGACATCGCGGCGAATATGACCAGGCAGATCAGCTGCGAGGCATCAAGCAGCAGCTGCTCGTCGAAATACGGATCGGCGTGCCGGGCCTGCGCCAGGACGGCGGGCAGGTTCGGGTCGGCGGAAACGACCGGCCCGGGCGCCTCCCGCTTGCGGCTCTGCCTCCTTCCGCGCAGCACGGTCACGTAGATCAGCATGCCGAACAGCACCGCGAACATCAGCGCCCAGCCCGCGATGATGACAAGGACCAGCACCCCGACGGCGGATCTGGCTGCATTCCCCGCACCGGCCGCAAGTACCATCCCGCTTACCATGGCTCACGCTGCCAGGAGACCAGTACCAAGTCGTGATTTCCGGCGGTGACGACTCCCCTGCAGTACCGGCATGCCCCGCCGGGATCGAGGTCGAGGTGCGCGCCGCACGACGGGCAGCGGTTGGCTGGCAGGCCGCCGGAGGCCGGGGTGACCGCGCCAACGGAACGGGTGAACGTCAGGTCTTCCGACCAGCTAGCCACCTCGGGGCCGCCGCGCAGTATGAGGCCGGTGGGCTCGTGCCGTTCCATTCGCCACCCTTGGCAGTGCACCCGAACCCGCACCTCTTCGACGAGCTGACTCCGGGTGGCCCCGACGACAGTGGCGCCGACCGCCCGCCACGCGCCGGCGCAGGATACTTCCGAACGGGCCCGCAGCTCGAGCAGGGCCTGGTGAGCACGGTACAGCCCGTTGGACATGAAGGTCCGTGTGCAGGTCGCGTCGCCCGAGATGAGGCTCTGGCAGTTCAGTGCCGTCGCGGCGACGGCCCAGTCCGTCAGCGCGGTGACGCGAAACCCCGGGTCGCTGTTCGCGATGGCCGCACCGCCGGACCTGATGACCGCGTCGCCAGGAACAGGCAGCAAGATGCCATGCCCCCAGCGTGCTTCGTCGCCAGCGGTGATATCGACCGACGAGCCGTACCGGGATGACTGGCGGCCTGACTCCACGAGTCGTACCAGCATCATCGGCAGCACGAAGATCGGGAGCAGGAGGATCATCAGGAGGAAGAGCAGGATCTTGAACAGGGCGAACGGATTTGCGCAGCCCCGCCGGCGGCCCGGGCTGTCTGGGCGCCTGATCGAGCCGCCGGTGGCCCATCGTGACGCTGCGGTATAGGCGAGGAAGAGCCGCTCGGGGAGCGGGAACTTCTCACGGTCGGCGGGCATGTAAGTCGTCCGCGCGGAGGGCAGCCGGCATGTTGCCCATTATTCGCATGAACGCGCAGTCCCGGGCAACCATCGCTTGGATGAGAAAGGCGGAGTCGCGTTCTACGGGCTGGTATCCGGCCGGGCCGGGAGGGCGTAGGCGACGATGTTGTCGAGGTAGTGACCGGTGTCGGCGTCGAACGGACCGCCGCAAGAGACGATAATCAGACGGGGCGTGACCTGCTGATCGAAGATGGTCGCGGCCGGGAGCTGGGTCTTGAGGTAGGCGCGCGTTGCCTGCACGACGTAGCGGTAGGTACGGCCGGCGGCGGTGACGATGACCATTGCGCCGGGCCGGACGTCTTGCAGCCGGAACAGGGCACCGGGACCGCTGACCGCGCTGTCGATGAGGCCGGTCAGGACCGTCGCGCCCGACGGCTGTCCAGGCGAGCCTCCGCCGGCCCACCAGCCGACGACCGAAGGATCGGCCGGGATGCCGAGCCCTCCGTTCGCGGCCACGCCGACTGAGACGATAGCGGCGCTCACCCCGAGCACGGGAATCTGGAGCCGGACCGGGACAGCCACGGTGGTCATCTGTGGCAGGCCAGATGGGCTGGCGGCCCCGGCCGGCCTGCCCGGCCCGGCGGCGGGCCCGCCACCGGTTCCGGACGCGCCGGCCGGGTCTCCCCGTCCCGCTGAGGCTACCGTCGAGGCAGGGCCGCCGCCCCGGGCGGAACCGGCCGGGACAGTGCCGAAATCATGATTCGGTGGCCTGGTCACGGCGTATCCGGCCGCGGCCCCGCTGGCGAGCAGCACCCCCGCAGCGAGGGCGCCAGCCGACCAGCGGTTCCGCCACGGCCGTGCTAGCACGAGCGGCGGCGTCGCATGACGCCGGTGGCGCCGCCCGCGATGAGGACCAAGCCGGCGGCTGAGGCCAGGCCGAACGGCCAGGCTGGGGTGGCCGGGTCAGCGCCTAGGCCGCCGCTGCCCGCCTGGACGCCTGAGGGCATCCCGCCCAGCGGGTACTGCTGGGTGACGGCGGTCAGAGTATTCCCGGAAGCAGAGCCGATGGCGTACACCACCGTCGCCATGCCCGCGGTCACCGGGACGTTCACCGGGCCTATCACCGCTGCGCTCTGGCCGGCCAGCGTTACCTTGGCCGGTACCGTCCCGGCTGGCACGGTGAGCGCCTGCTGCTGCCCGTTGGTCAGGCCGCTGATCACCTTCGTGCTGGCGGCGTAGACGTCAACCGGCGGGGCCGCCGCGGTATGCCGGACGACCAGCCGCCCGTCACCGGAGCCGACCGCGCTGGTGTCGTTGACGAACGGTGTCAGCGTGGGCTTTCCCGCAGCGGTCAGGTCGGCGACGATCGTGACGTTCGCGCCAGTCGGCACCTGCTCGGTGGCGGTCAGGATGGGCGTGCTGCTCGCCGCCGATCCCGCCTTGCGAACGTCGATCGTGTAGCTTCCGGCGGGCAGGACCAGTGGCTTGGTAACGGTCTTGAACGTGAAGTCCGGCAGGATCTCCTTGCCGTTGGCGTAGACGTCTACCGGCGTGTTCGGTATGCCATGAACGACCGTGACCGTGGCGGTACCGGTGGCCGCAGCAGCGGCAGGCGCTGTCAGGCCTGCTCCTGCGGCCAGGGTGATCACACCGGCCGCCAAGGCCGTAGCCGCTAGCTCGGGCATTCGCATCTGAAGGCTCCATTCCGTTTGGCGGGACTGCCCGGGCTGTGCCCGGTCCCTTCCCCCCCTTACGGCCGGGCCCGTCGCCATGGATGCATCCAGCGCAAGCGCGTTTGACCATCCGCCGTCCTCCCGGAACCGCCGCTGCGTCGCGGATAGCCTTCAAGGGCTTTCCGCCATCATGGTGGCGGTCCGCTGTTCCGGAAGACCAGCTGCGCCGTGTCCTACGCGCACGGACTACCCGACAACGGGCACGTGGGCATTCGCGAGTGGTGCGACTTCTGGCCGGCGGCCGAGCACACTTGGCGGCGGGAACCTGGCTCTCGACCAGACGGTGACGTCGAGCAATTCGCTGGAGGAAGGCGCCTGGGGCGCCGCCAACTGACCGACGGCATCCCGTCAGCGGGCAATCCCCGCGGTCGGCGAGAGCGGGTCCGGTTACTACCGCCTCCGGCTGGCCGAGGTGGAAGTGCTGCCCTGGCCCGAAGTTGGCCGGCACAGGCGGGCCTAGGCCGACACCATGGGCGCTCTGTCCCACAGCCGTGGCATGTGTCGGCATCCGCCGTAGGTGTTGGACGGCCGTCGCGCTGCTCGCGATGATCTACCAAGGACAGAAAGCGAGGTTCCCATGGCTGACGAGCCGACGACAGCGACGATGAGGCGCACGATCCCCGCCGCGTGGGCGGACACGATGATCTCCGCGGCGATAGCGAGGGCAGCGGCGATGTCTGTCGCTGTCACCGTGGTGGTGGTAGACGAATCAGGGGTGGTCAAGTCCATGACCAGGATGGACGGCGCCCCCCTCGTCAGCGTACAGACCGGCATCAATAAGGCCTACGCCGCCGCCGCGATCGGGATGCCGCCCGACGACTTCTACTCCGCCATCCAGGCCGACGGCGCGGCGGTGGCGTCGTTCGCCACCCGACCCGGGCTGGCGCTGATCGCCGGCGGCCTGCCGGTGGTCGCCGACGGGCAGGTAGCGGGCGGAATCGGCGTGGCCGGGGCGATGACCGGTGCAGAGGACCGCGCCATCGCCGAGGCCGCCGTCGCCGCGGTGACCGGGTAGGTCCCCAGCCCGGGTACGAAGCCGAGATCGTGTCGCCGCCGTCGGCGACGAACACCACCTCCAAGGTGCTGCTTCCGGTCGGCAGCGTGGCGTCCTGGGGATCCCAGGTGAAGACCACCCGGTGGGCGGCTCCACGGCCACGTAGCTGGCCTCGCTCTGGCGCATCCTACTTTGGCCTGTGGCTGGCGCCGCAATAATGCAAGAGGAAGAATCAAGCGCATGACCCAGCACTTCGGTTACGCCGTCGACCGCCTGTACCTGCCCGTGCTGCTCCCCTTCGGGTTCAAGCGGGACCGGGACGGCGTGACGTTGACCGACGACGCGCTTGAGGCCACCTTCGGCTTCTTCGGGGTGACCACCGCCCGGGACAACATCACGGGGGCCCACATCACTCGCAACTACCGCTGGTGGACGGCGTTCGGCGTCCGGGGCTCGCTGGCCGACGACGGCCTCAGCTTCGGCACCAACCACGAGGCTGGTGTCTGCATCCACTTCGCCGATAAGGTCCCGTCGCGGCTGAGCAAACGCGGCCACTCGGCGCTCACCGTGACCGTCGAGGACCTCGACGGGCTGACCCGGGCCCTCGGCGGCGCCCCGGACGGAGATGCCCGGATATGACCCGTATTCCGGGCTCTCAGCCCAGATCAACACGGTGCAGCGGGATGACCTCGGTCGTGATCAGGCCCGCCTCGACCAGCGGGAAGCCTGCCAGGACCTGGCCTGCCGCTTCCGCGTCGGCGACCTCGAGCATGAGTACGGCTCCGGGGTAACCGGGGCTCCACGCGCCGGTCAGGGTGCCGCGCGCCTTCTGCTCGCGCATCGCCTCGGTTTCGAACGGGACGAGCCGGGAGAACTCATCGGGGTCCCCGCCTGCGGCGGGTCGGCAGATGACCAGGAATTGCACGCGTCCATCCCTCGCTTACGGCTGGAAGCCGGACTCGGTCCAGCGGCGGAACACCTGGACCTTCTCGGGCGGCCAGGCGCTGTCGCAGGGCATGGTGCCCCTGCTGAGCTGCTCGAGGATGTCGGCGGCGTGCGCCTGGACGTCGTCGCGGGCCCACAGGTCGAACGCGAAGGTCATCGACTGGCGGTCGTGCTCGCGGAACAGCGGCTTGATGTTCGCCTCGAAGGTCACCGTTTCATCGGGCCCGGGCAACGGGATCGCCTCCTGATCGTCGGCAGCACTAGTCTGCGCGGGCGTCTCGTCGGGGGGGCCGGCGGGACCCCAGTCCCACGCCGGCGGGGATGTGCCGGTGACCCGCGAGGTCCACTCCAGGAAGGACGTGAGCGCCCCGCGGAACTGCGGGTCGGCGGGCAGCATGGTCTCGTCGGCGGCCCGCAGGGCCAGCGCGACCCAGCGGGCGCGCTGCTCCTCGGTGAGGGCCGGCCGGCCGGTGGCCCCGTCACCGGCCCGGTCACCGGCTCTGTCGCCCACCGGGGGCCCGCCGAACGCCGCGGCGAACACGGCCGCCTCGCGCTGCGGGAGCCCGGGCGCCATGACCGCGAACACCGGGGCGAGCAGGTCGTCGGCGGGCACGTGCTCCTCGTAGAGCCGGCGGGTCAGCCGGGTCAGCGCGGGGAGCCCGCCAGCCCACTCGAACAGGGTCGGTTCGGCGCCGGGCCGGCGCACCGGGTCGCGGAACTCGACGTACCAGTGCATGCCGCTGCAGAACGGTTTGTTCTGGGAGTGACCGCAGCGGCATAGCGCGTAGTGCTCGCCGGACGAGCCGGCGGCCCGGGGCACGTCGGCGCCCTGGGCGTCCGCCACCGGGAGGCCGCCGGTCACCCGGTACGGGCCGTCCTGGGTGATCTCGATAGCCTGCTCGCGGGTGCCGTGCCAGTCGGCCAGGTCACGGGCCTCCACGCCGTCGAAGGCCAGGCTCAGCGCGCCGGACGGACAGTCGCGGACGGCCCGGATGAGCTCGTCCATCCGGGCGCCGCTGGGGGCGACGAACGGCTTTATCTTCGTCCGGAACGCCGTGGCCAGCCGGTCAGTGCACAGGCCCGAGTGCTGGCAGATGCCCCGGTTGTCGAAGATCGTGACCTGCTCCCCCGGGTAGGTGTCGCGCTGGTCGGGCACCCGCTTGGGGTCCTTGTCGTCGGTGAAGCCGCTGGCCGCGTGCGAGCCGTCGCAGAACGGCTTCAGGGTCGAGGCGCCGCACCGGCACAGGGCGAGCTGCGGAGGCAAGGTGAGCCGCTCGCCGAGCGGGGTGCGCACGGCCGCGACGTTGGTGACCAGGTAGGGGCCGTGCTTGGCGGTCATGATGCCCGGCGGCAGGGCGCCCTGCAGGTCGGCCAGGGCGGCGATCCGCGTAGCCCGTTCGCTGGCTGGGCCCTCGGTGACGGCCAGGTCCTGCAGGGCCGCGGCCGCCTCGAGCAGGCCGGGCGGGGCGGACGGGCCGAACTGGGCCCGCAGCCGGGTGGCGAGCAGCGCCGCGTCCCACAGTGAACGGGGGGCATCGGAGGCGGGTGAGACGTCAGGGGCCGGCGAGGTTTCGGGGGCAGGGAGGGCGTCGGCCAGCGGGCGCAGCACGCTGTTGACCAGGCGCGCCACCGTCCGGGCGTCGCCCCGGCGGTCCAGCACGACCGGATAGCTCAAGCGGATCAGGTCGCCCAGGCCGGAGAGCACGTCGTTGGCGTGGCCGGTGAAAGACTGGCCCGTTCGGTAAAAATCGTCGGCGCGAGCCAGCAGGCCGGCTACGGTTTCAGCCGGCGCCGGGGTTTCGGGCGGGCCAGCCGGGACGAACAGAGCAGGGCGAGGCTGGTGCGCCTCGAGGGACCGGGCGATCTCGTTCAGGCTGGACCGGGTCGCGGCCAGGCCGTCGGCGACCGCGGGGGCGCACGGGCCATCGGGCTCGCAGAACTCGGCGGCCTGGCGGAGGCGCTCGGTGAGCAGGATCCAGGCGGCTTCGCGGTGCGGGAGCACAGTGTCGGACTCGTAGAACAGCTCGAAGCTCGGGCCGGCCGTGCGGGCCGGGTAGTCCGGGCCGGCCGGGAGCGTGGTCACCAGGTCGCCGAGCGGCTTGACGGCCTGGAACATCAGGTTGACGGAGGCGTCGGCCAGCGCCTTGAGCTGGACGTCGGTCTCCTCGGTGTGAGCGAAGAAGCGCTGCAGCATGAGCAGCAGGGCCTCGTAGGTGACGTTGAACAGGTCCATGACCTGCCTGGTCAGCGGATCGGTGACCAGCGGGACGCCGGTGTCGCGCTCGCTGGGCCTGACGTTGACCGTGACCACCGGACGGGCCGGGACGAAGGCCGGGTTGGCCTCGCGGAGCTGGGTGTACTCGTCGAGGATCTCGACGAACTGGCCGAAGTGCGCGTCCTTCCAGTGCCCGCGCGGGCCCTCGCCCTGCTCGAGGATCTCGTCGATGGCTTTTTGCGCCGACCCGGCGTCGGTCACGGCGACCAGCTCGGGCCAGCCGAAGTACTGCTGGGTGGCCTGTGCCCGCGGCGGGCCGACGAACAGCCGCCGCTCGCCGAGCTTACCGGCCAAGTGGGCGATCCCGGCCTCGATCGACCGGTACAGGTGCCCGACGGTCTTGAAGTCCTGGCTGCGGGGGACGATCTCGCCTTGCTGCATGGCCGGGGCCGCGCGGCCGAAGACGGCCATCCCTTCCGCATCGTCCAGGTCCATGCCCTCCGGGCGTTCCAGGAACATGAAGTGCTGGAGCGCTGCCTCGCCGAAAGGCAGCAGGGTCAGATGTACGCCGGCCGGGTAGTGGGTGGCGGGATGAGGGAAGTTCGGCCGGGACAGGTGCGGGGCACCGCCGATGGCGGACAGCAGGTTCTGCACCAGGGACAGGTGCAGCATCTCCTGCGTGGC
>Ga0302325_10030916_pt1 | contig 11032 bp, 6 predicted proteins | sample Palsa_T0_2_FD_201948 | JGI IMG/M metagenome (GOLD analysis project Ga0302325, IMG submission 201948) | Peat permafrost microbial communities from Stordalen Mire near Abisko, Sweden - Palsa_T0_2 | ecosystem: Environmental > Terrestrial > Soil > Palsa > Peat permafrost | place: Sweden: Abisko... | reverse complement strand
GACCAAAGCAATTTTCGCATTTTTGGTCCCGATGAAACGCTTTCCAATGGCCTGGAAAGCGTTTTCGAAGTGACACAGCGCCAATGGGAGGCGGCAACTGTGCCCAACGATCAATTCCTCGCCCCCGCGGGTCGCGTCATGGAAATGCTCAGTGAACATCAATGCGAGGGCTGGCTTGAGGGTTACCTGCTCACCGGCCGCCATGGACTCTTCAACTGCTATGAAGCCTTCATCCATATTGTCGATTCGATGTTCAATCAGCACGCCAAATGGCTCAAGGTCACATCGCGTCTGCCGTGGCGGCGCAGGATTGCCTCGCTTAATTATCTTTTGGCTTCGCATGTCTGGCGTCAGGATCATAACGGCTTTACGCATCAGGATCCCGGCTTCATCGACAACGTCGTCAACAAAAAGGCCGAGATCGTGCGCGTTTATCTCCCGCCCGACGCCAATTGTCTGCTCTCGGTGATGGACCATTGCCTGCGCAGCCGTCATTACGTCAACGTCGTCATCGCCGGCAAGCATCCGGCCCCGCAATGGCTAACTATGGATGCCGCTGTCAAACATTGCACCAAAGGCATCGGCATCTGGCCCTGGGCCAGCAATGATCAAGACGCCGCGCCCGACGCGGTCATGGCTTGCTGTGGCGACGTGCCTACGCTGGAGACATTGGCCGCCGTTTCCATTCTACGGGAACATCTGCCCGAATTGAAAATCCGTGTGGTCAACATTGTTGATCTCATGAAGCTGCAGCCACACACCGAACATCCGCATGGTTTGAATGACAAGGATTTCGACGAACTCTTTACCAGGGACAAGCCGGTTATTTTTGCTTTCCATGGTTATCCGTGGTTAATCCACCGCCTGACTTACCGGCGAACCAATCACGACAATATTCACGTTCGCGGTTACAAGGAAGAGGGCACGATTACGACCCCCTTTGACATGACGGTGCTGAACGATTTGGACCGGTTCCACCTGGTGATGGACACCATCGACCGCCTGCCGCAAACGGGAAGCAAAGGTGTTTACCTCAAGCAGCAACTTCGGGACAAACTCATCGAACATAAAGCGTATATCGACAAAAACGGCCAGGACATGCCGGAGGTGCGGAATTGGAAATGGACAGTGGCCGCAAATGGCGCATGACAAAAATTGGCATTTCGTTGATTCATTTCGGGAGGGGGCGAGCTCCTGCGAGTCCCAAATATTCGGGCGTCGCAGCGCTCCGCCCTCCCGAAAATAGAAGGTAATGACCCCGGAGAATCCCAGCCCGGCCGCGAAGCGGTTGCTGCCTTGGCTCGTCGCCGTCGCCTTCTTCATGGAATCGCTCGATACGACGATTCTCAACACCGCCGTCCCCACCATTGCCAAAGCGCTGCAAGTGGCGCCGTTGAGCATGAAGGCTGTGCTTTCGAGCTACACCTTGAGCCTGGCGGTATTTATTCCAATTAGCGGCTGGATGGCTGATCGCTTCGGCACGCGCCGTGTTTTCTCCGCCGCGATTGGAATTTTTACCTTGGGATCATTTCTCTGCGGCATATCCAGCCAAATCCATGTCCTCGTGGCCTGCCGAATCTTGCAAGGCTGTGGCGGAGCGATGATGGTGCCGGTGGGCCGCCTGACCATGGTGCGGACCTTTCCCAAATCCGAACTCATCCGCGCCATGAGTTTCGTGGCCATCCCAGGTTTGATCGGCCCGATGCTGGGCCCCATCGCCGGTGGACTCATCGTCGGCTACTTCCATTGGCGCGTCATTTTTTTCATTAACATTCCCATCGGCCTGCTTGGTTTGTACATGGTCTATCGGCATCTGCCCGACTATCGCGAAGAAATCACACATCCGCTCGATGTCATAGGCCTCATCCTCTTCGGTTGCGGCATTGCGCTGCTCTCGTATGTGTTGGAAGTCTTTGGCGAACACACCTTGAGCGCGGGAGCCATACTCGGATTGTTGGCCATTTCGGCGACGCTGCTCACCGGCTACGGATTGCACGCCACTCGCGCTGAATTCCCTTTGCTTCGCTTGGCGCTGTTTCGCATTCGAACCTTTCGCGCCTCGGTCAGCGGCAGTTTTTTCACCCGTTTGGGGATCGGCGGCATTCCCTTTATCTTCCCGCTCCTCTATCAAGTGGGCCTGGGATTTTCGCCCATTCAATCCGGACTCTTGATGGCGCCGCAGGCCCTGGCGGCCATGAGCCTTAAAATGACCATGCCCGGCATTCTCAGGCGCTTCGGTTACCGCCGTGTTTTGATTTCCAATACGATCACTATTGGTCTGCTCATCGTGCTCTTCGCGACCATTGGCAAAACCACCCCCATTTGGTTGATCGTCGTGCAACTTTTTGCCTACGGCTTTTTCACTTCGCTCCAGTACACCAGCATGAATACGCTGACCTTTGCCGATATCGAGGAGGAACAAGCCAGCAGCGCCAGCACCATCGCCAGCACAGCGCAGCAAATGTCGATCAGCTTCGGTGTAGCCACGGCGTCCCTGGCCACCGCGTTTTTTATCCCCGACCGCTTCCATACCACCGAGCCTGAAATGATACGCGGCATTCACCACGCATTCCTGTGCCTGGGCGTATTGACCATGCTCTCTTCCCTCGTTTTTCGCGAATTGCAGACTGAAGACGGCGACAGCGTCAGCCGCCATAAAGTCGCTGAGCATGTAGGGTGAATTGGTTCGCCAATAACCTCCCCGCCCCGGCAAATTCCTCCTCCACGAACTCGGAATAGAGTCATTTTTGCCCGTCTAACCGGGTAACCACCCTCCACAGAGGCGAAAATGGGCAAAATGAGCCGTGGCATAGCCTTTGCTAAAAGATTACCTCGGATGACTAAAATTACATGAATACACTAGAACTGATGCCAACTGAAACGCACGCCATCGACGGAAACGGAAATAATATGATCCAACTTCCTTACGGGTTGTTGGGTTTCGAGCGCGTGCATCAATACATCTTGCTCACGCGCCCCGAAGAGGAGCCGTTTATGCGGTTCCAAATGGTGGGAGAAGTCAAACGCGCCTTTCTGGTCGTCCCGCCTCACTTCGTCCTGGCCAATTACGCGCCGGATTTGAGCGAATTGGACGTCGCCTTCCTGGAGCTGAATGACCCTTCCGAAGCTTTTGTCCTTAACATTGTCACCATGCGCGCGCCCGGCGAAGCCACCGTCAACTTGAAGGGACCCATTGTCATTAACCGTCGCACACTCATCGGCAAGCAGATCATCCCTGTCAACGCCGCCGAGTACGCCATCCGACACCCGCTTCCCGTCGCTTAAACTTCCCCAACTTTATCGCTTATGCTCATCCTCTCCCGCAAACCCGGTGAAAGCATCGTCATTGATGGTCGCATCACCGTCAAAATCATGCGTCTGGAAGGGGATATGGTGAAACTGGGTATCGACGCTCCTATAAACGTGCCTGTGCATCGCCAGGAAGTTTACGATGAAATTCAAAAGAACAACCAGGAAGCCCTCAATCAGACCGTAGCCAAGCTGCCGCAGCTCAAGGCCAAATCCAAGCCGACCTCCCCCAAAGCCGCCGCTGCGGCCAAGACCCCGCTCCCTTATGCAAATCAACGCTGATCTTTCCTCGGACTCGATGGCTCTGAGCCTCCTCCAAAAGCGCCCGGATGCTTCCAGCGCTTCCAACCCGTCTCCGACCGCCTCCCAACAAAGTCCTACAACCAGCCAGGCTGATTCGTCGCTTCAGCGTCTGTCCGACGCGTCTTCATCCATTCAAGATAGTGATTCCGAGACGCTGGACAGCTCCGAGGTCAGCACGCTTATGGATTCCTTGCTGCAAAGCATGAGCACGCAGTCGGGAACAGCCCTGGCGTCGCACGCCAACCAAATGCCCGGAAATGTTCTCAGCCTGTTGCAAACGGCCGATTGAGCCGCGGCCTTTGAGCCGACTCCAACCATGACAGACATCGCAAATGCATCTAAAATGGTTCAGACATCCGAACCTGCGATTCCTAAAAAACAACAAATCGTCGTCGTGCTCGGCATGCACCGCAGCGGCACCTCCCTGCTCACTAATCTTTTGCACGTCCTGGGCGTCGATTTAGGCGAAGAATTGCTGGCCGGCGACGCTTACAATGAGATGGGCCACTGGGAAAATGAGGGGATTTACCGCACCCAAAACGATTTGATGAACGAAATCGCCAAAGATTGGGGCGATTATGGATTAGCTTACCCGTTTGCGATTGATTGGACGCGCTTGCCGGATTTGCAGGTTTACAAGGACAAACTCATCTCCATCGTTACCAAGGAAATCGCCAGCGCCAAAGGCCTATGGGGCTTCAAAGATCCGCGCACCTGCCGGCTGCTTCCTCTGTGGAAACAAATCTTCGCCGAGCTTCAATTACAACCACTCTATGTTTTGGCCGTGCGCGACCCGGCGGTCGTGGTTGATTCCTTATTGAAACGAGACGGCCTGGACCCCTTGCACTCCGAGCTTATTTGGTTGTTGCATACCTTGGACGCCGTCCGCGATGTCGGAAGTGAATTACGCGTCGTCGTGGACTATGATCGCTGGTTCACGGCGCCACGCGAACAGTCACAAGCTTTGGCGCGCGCCCTTGATTTGGCGTGGCCCGCTGATGACGCCGAGTGGATGGACCGGTTCAGCACGACCATCCGCTCGGATTTGCGGCGCTCGAAAGCGAGGCGGCCATGTTCGTTGCCGTTCGTGGCCAAAACTTACGAAACCCTCAAACAAATCGCCGCCACCGGCCTTGCGCCCGATAAGCTTGTGCTTCGAGAACTTCAGAGCGCGTCCGACGATCTGGCCGCCGCGCTGGAACTTTCGACCGGCACCGGCCGAATCGCCCTCGCGGTCGGTAACGCAGAATTGAGCGCCGGAAATCTGGAGGCTGCGCTCGCCGCCTATTCCAGAGCCGCGCGCCTCCAACCAAGGCTTGCTTCGGCGCATTCCAGGCGTGCTTCCGCCTTGCGTTCATTAGGGCGTTTGCCAGAAGCCTTCGAGAGCGCCAAACAAGCACTCGCACTCGATCCAACCGATGCTCTTGCCATCAAACTGGTGGACGCGATCCAGATCAAATCCGCATCGACCTTTGAATGCTTGAATCATATCGGCCAGGCGCGCGTGACGAAAGGCACGGCAAAACAAATGGCGGTCTGGGAAATCACCTTTCAGGAAAAGACTTCCAAATCCATGTTTCTTCAGCCGCCGGCCGAAGTGGTCTTTGAAATTCCCACTGGCGCCGCCGGTCGTCTCATCACGGCCGTGATGCTGCACCCTGATGTTTGGGAAAAAACGGAGTCCGGCGGCTGCGAATTTCATCTCCGAGTGGATGGGCGCGTTGCCCTTGTGATGTCGCTGGACCCTTTGAACCTGCCCTTTGACCGGCGCTGGTATGAAATCAACCTTGATATTCCGGAATCTTCCCGCGGACGCCATCAAATCCATTTCGAAACGCGCTCCGTAGGGCGGTCGAATGACTTCCGCTGGGCTTTGTGGCGCGCCCCAGAATTTGTTTGGCAGGCCAGTGTCAATACAAGCCAGGCGGAACTCTCCACCGCAGCCTCAACCCAACCTCAACCCACAAACTTGTGATCACTCTCGAAGCCACTCCCCCCTCCGAACAGATTGCCGAAGAAAACGGCGATGAAACATTTACGGTGGCACAATTTATGGCCGCAGCCAAAGACGCATTGGCCCACGGCGACTTTCCTCGTGTTCGGGAACAACTTCGCGCTGCTTTTAAAATTTCACCCGCCGATGGCGGTCTTGCTCTGGCCTTGGGAAACGCGGAGTTAAACGGCGGAGATATCAAGAGCGCCCTCACTAATTACACCGCAGCGGTGGCCCTGTTGCCGCTGTCGTCTTTGGCTCATGCCAGCCGCGCCCTGGCCTTGCAGTTGTTGGGCCGGTCCAAAGAAGCCGCACCTGCGGCGTCACTCGCGCTTTCGCTCGATGCCGACCAGGCCATCGCCCACAAGGTTTTGGCTCGAATTCATTTAAACGACAGCAAACCTGAATTGGCCCAACAATGCTGCCGACGCATTATTGCTCGCCATCCAGATGACAATGAGGCCCGGCAAATGCTCGAAGAAGCATTAATCCAGCAGACGAGGGTACCCGAACAACCGCCGAAGAAGACCCCGGCACCGGTGCCATCGCCTTCGAGCGTCAGCTTGAAAAAGCTGGAGCCCCTGGCAGGCGATTACGCAGCGCGCACCAGTGCGTGGCGCGCCTTGGGCCCGGAACATTTATTGCAACTGCTCTCCGTCGGCAATTACGAAGCCCCTATCCGGATTGAAACGAAGCCCTCCGCCCCCGCGCTCGCGCAGGATGGTTTTGCGGTGCCGCCTGTTGATTTGACCATGGGTTACGGCGCAGGCGATTTGAGTCATTATCTGGCCTGTGGCGCCCGCTCGGCGAGTATGCTGCGCAGCGTCATGTCTCGGAATGCGGTTACACTCGAACCGGGCGATTCGATGCTTGACTGGGGCGGTGCAGCGGGACGAGTGGTGCGCAATTTCGCGGCCGAAGCCCGCGCAGGAGTGAGTGTGTGGGGTTGCGATGTGCATGCGCCGTCCGTCGAATGGGCGCAGAATCACCTGTCGCCACCCTTCAAGTTTTTTAACAGCCTGGCTTTGCCGCATCTGCCCTTTCCGGAAAATGCTTTCAAATTCATATGCGGATTTTCGATCTTTACGCACCTGGTGGTCATGCGTGACATGTGGTTGCTCGAATTACGCCGCGTCCTGCAAGCCAACGGTTGTCTCGTGCTCACCATCCACGATGAAAACACCTGGGCCTGGTTTCGTAAGAACGGGATGCCTCATTGGATGCCGGCGGAATTGCGAAACCACGCGAATCTGCCGGGCGAACTCGTGGATATTCGCGGCAGTTCCTGGGAATTTTGCTACACGTTTTTCCACTCCGATTACATGCGCCGCGTCTGGGGCCAGTATTTTCACGTCGCAGAAATTATCCCGGGCGCTGAAAGCTACCAAACCGCTGTGGTCCTCAAGAAGTCATCATAATGCGGGCCTTATGAACAAAATTTCTTATCCTCCGCTGCCGCTCTCCTCGTCTGCAACCCCAGCGCGCAAATTGCGTGTCTGCATTGCCAGTTTCGACTTTGTCGGTCCCGTGCGCAATGGCGGTGTAGGCACGGCTTTTACTTCTCTTGGAGAGGCGCTCGCCGCCGCCGGGCATGAAGTGACTTTGCTCTTCGTCTCAGGCCAATTCTGCGAGAACGGCACGATGGAGCAATGGGTTGCTTACTATAAGAAAAAGGGCATCCGGTTCGTTCCCATGCCCGCCTCGTGCAGCATTCCCATTGGCGCTCCCTGGCATGTGGTGCAAAGCTACCAGGCCTATCTTTGGTTGCAGCAACACGATTTCGATGTCATCCATTTTTCGGAATGGAAAGGTCCCGGCTACTACGCCCTCCTGGCCAAGCACCAAGGCACGGCCTTTGCCTCCACCCTGCTCTGCGTCCATTCGCACGGCCCTACCCTTTGGCATAAACTGAGCAACTCGGAATTGGTCACCTCGACCGAAGATCTCGAAAATGACTTTGTCGAGCGCGCCAGTGTCAAGTTGGCCGACGTCGTGGCCAGCCCCAGCCATTACCTGTTGGATTGGATGAAGGAGCAAGGATGGGACTTGCCCGCCAAATGTTACGTGCAGCAATACGTCCGCCCGGCGACCGCGCGCAAACCATTGCCGGGTCCGGCGGGCAAGCCACGGCGCGTCGAAGAATTGGTGTTTTTTGGGCGGCTGGAATATCGCAAAGGTCTTGCGCTTTTTTGCGATGCGCTTGACAAGCTGCGAGGCGAGAGTGAATTGGCCCATATCAAAATTACTTTCCTGGGCAAGCCCGCTGAAATAAACGGCCAACCGGCCACTCAGTATATTGGCGAGCGCGCCCGCCATTGGCCCTGGAAGCACCAAGTCATCGGCGACCGCGATCAAGCCGGGGCCATGGATTACTTGCAGGGCGGTCCGCGTCTGGCTGTGCTGCCGTCGTTGGTTGATAATCTTCCTAACACCGTTCTCGAATGTCTTGGCGCCAGCATCCCATTCATCGCCAGCGACAGCGGTGGGATTCCAGAGATGATTGTCGCGGAGGATTTAGCCCCCACGCTTTTCACCCCACGCCCGGCTGCGCTGGCCGAAAAACTCCGCTTCGTCGTGCGTCACGGCATTGCTCCCGCTCGTTCCGCTGTTGAGCCGGTCGCCAACGAACGCGCCTGGGTTCAATGGCACGAGGCGTTTGGTTTGACGGAGTCATCCCACTCCGTTTCTGTTTCTTTGACGCAAGATCAACCTTTGGTCAGCGTCTGCATGGCGCACTGGAATCGGCCCCATTATCTCGCCCAGGCTCTCGCCTCCATCGAAGCTCAGGATTATCCCAATATCGAAGTCGTGGTGGTGGATGATTGCAGTTCGCAACCTGAAACCATCGCCTATCTTGATTCTCTGGAACCGATCTTCCGCCAACGCGGCTGGCAGCTATTGCGCCAACCGGAAAACCGTTTTCCCGGCGCCGCCCGCAACCGCGCCGCCCACGCCGCCCGGGGAGATTACATTCTTTTCATGGACGACGACAATGTCGCCAAACCTGGCGAAATATCGACCTTTGTGAGCGTGGCGCGCAAAACGGGCGCGGATATATTGACTTGTTTTCTTGACACGTTCGACGGAAAGACAGCGCCCCAGGCGCAGCAAAAAATCAATTCACGCATCGTTTTTCTCGGCGGTTGCGCGGCCGCCGGAGCCGTGCGCAATTGGTTCGGCGACACCAATTCCCTCGTGCGCCGCGAGGTCTTCCTGAAGCTGGGTGGTTTTCATGAACAATGGGGTGTCAATCATGAGGATTACGAATTCATGGCGCGCGCGGTTCTGCGTGGCTACAAGTTGGAAGTCGTCCCGGAAGCACTCGTCTGGTATCGCGTCAACGAAGGGGAAACATCCGTCCTGCGCAGCACGCCCTTCCACGGCAACATCATGTGCAGCATTCGTCCCTACTTGGAATGCGTTCCCGCCGAACTGAGAAATTTAATACTCCTTGCGCAAGGCCTTAGTTTGCGCAGCGGCGAAGCAGATTCGGTCAATGCCCGAAACCTCCAACAATATATGGAACTGACCATTCTCTGGAGATCGAAGCTTGAAACAGGCCTGGCTTTGGCCGGGCTTAATCAGAAAGCGGCGGCGATCAACACGATGATTGAGGCTGTTAAGTCCGTTGAGAATTGCCAAAACGCGAAAGTGATTCTTGAGGCGCTCCTCGTCACTGGCCAGCATTTGAAACCCTTGGATGCCAAGCGCGGCCAATACCTCCTGGAACTTGCTCTTAAGCTGGCTAAGGAAATCAAGCATGCTCCTGCCCAAGGGCAAGCGCAGGCGCTTTTGGAAGAAGGAAATAAAGCCCCCTCTGTCCGGCCTGAGGGAAACGGCCCCGCGCTTCCTCCTGCAAGCATTAAACGAGCTGAAATTTCCGCGGGCCATACAAGTGCCGACTCTTTGCCAAATGTGCCACCGCAGCCTGCTTCAGTTGCTCCAGCCGTCTCAATCATCATTCCCACTTTCAATAAACTCTCGTTGACTCGACAATGCCTTACCTCTTTGCGCGCCAACACGCCCGCGCCTGCGCACGAGGTCATCGTCGTCGATAACGGCTCAGCCGATGGCACCGTCGAATTCCTCAAATCGGAGCAAACGGCCGGACGCCTGCGCGCCATCCTTAACGCTGAAAACGCCGGCTTTGCCAAGGCGTGCAACCAAGGCGCTCGCGCGGCCCAAGGCCGGTTCCTTGTCTTCCTCAACAACGATACGGAAGTCCAAAGCGGTTGGCTCGCACCCCTGTTTTCCCTGGCCGAGACCGATTCCTCTGTCGCCGCTGTCGGCAGCAAACTCCTTTACCCTAACGGCACCATCCAGCATGCCGGAGTCGCGCTGGCAGATTGTTGGGACCACGACCCGTTGCTGGCTTTTCATTTGTTTGCCAAGGAAAAAGGGGACAGCCCGCTGGCCAATCAACGCCGGGTTTACCAGGCCGTCACCGCCGCTTGCATGCTGGCTCGCAAATCGTATTTCGACCAACTAGGAGGCTTCGACGAACAATATTGGAACGGCTACGAGGACGTGGACTTGTGCCTGCGCTTTCAGGAACGCGGCTGGCTCACGGTTTATGAGCCGGCCAGTGTGGTCGTTCATCACGAATCGCAAAGCGGTCCGGAACGATTCCGTCGCGTGGCGGCAAATGTGGAATTGTTCCATCGCAAATGGTTGGAGAAGGCGAGTCCTGATGTGATCATTGACCAATCTGGCAAGAGCCGGATTTCGCCATCCTCTCGCATGCGCCCGTACGCACCGGCAGGAAGCAAGCTCGTTTCCATTATCATCCTGGCTCATAACCAACTCCGCGACACTCAGCAGTGCCTGGCCAGCATCGAAAAACATACTCCGCTCAAGCACGAATTGATTCTCGTGGACAATGGCTCAACGGACGGAACGGGCCAGTTTTTCCGTGGCTACGCCGTCAAGCACAGCCATGTTCGTGTGATCCTTAACCGCGCCAATTTAGGTTTTTCCGCCGGTAATAATCAAGGGCTGGTCTGCGCCACGGGCGAATTCATCCTGTTGCTCAACAACGACACCGTCGTCACTCCCGGCTGGCTGGAGCGAATGCTGGCCATTTTGGAATCGAACGCGGACTGCGGACTGGTCGGGCCGGTTTCCAATTCAGTTTCCGGTCCGCAAAAGATTTCTGTCAATTATTCCAACTTGGAGCAATTGCCCAAGTTCGCCGCCCAATGGAGCGCGGAACATGCGGGCCAATCCGCCGAAGCCGCGCGCCTGGTAGGATTCTGCCTTTTGCTGCGCCGTCAGGTGGTGGAAAAAATCGGCGGCCTTGATCCCCAATTTGGCAGCGGCAATTTCGAGGATGATGATCTCTGCCTTCGGGCCGGACTGGCCGGATTCAAGCTGCGGATCGCGCTGGATTCCTTCGTGCATCACACCGGCGGACAAACTTTCAAAGGT
>Ga0302325_10030915_pt1 | contig 11032 bp, 10 predicted proteins | sample Palsa_T0_2_FD_201948 | JGI IMG/M metagenome (GOLD analysis project Ga0302325, IMG submission 201948) | Peat permafrost microbial communities from Stordalen Mire near Abisko, Sweden - Palsa_T0_2 | ecosystem: Environmental > Terrestrial > Soil > Palsa > Peat permafrost | place: Sweden: Abisko... | reverse complement strand
GGCTGGGGCCCCTCCCTTCTTTTTTTTGTGTTTTTTTTACAAATTTTTTTTTTTTTGTACCCAAACCACCCACGACCCACTCCTTGCGAAGCCTGCGACGGAGGCCATTTTTTATCTTGAGCTTTAGCTCGCCGGATTCCTGTAACACAGATTGTGTTACAGAAGCCGCAACTCTCATGTTCGCGAGTCAAGAGTGAGGACAGAACTATCCACCAGCCCTTTTTTGACAGGGCATGCACTCAATATTATTATCTGGCAAACGAGGTGAAGAGCTGGGCGCGAAGCGTCGTCTGATTATACTCTCATACGCGGGCTTATGTATTTACCGCATTACCATTGGTCGTCGCGGGTCTAACTCAGTCTTGCGTCGGGCACCGATCTTAGGGGATCTGCCCAAAGTTGACGTCGAGTTCTACCCAAACGGAGCCCAGCTCTTCGCTGTGTTTGCCAGAATGTGTTTTATAACCGGCGGGTCGCTAGCTTGTGAGCGGCACGATCTGTCCCATCTCCCATATGAAGGTTGTGAGTTCCCGCGCAACGGCAGAGCAGGCCACCGGTGCCTTTTTGCCGAGAGCGATTAATCGCCGATAGCGCGTGCAGAGGCGGACCTGTGCGCGCCAGGCGACATCCCGGATGCTTTTCTCTGCAACAGAGAGCTGTGGTTCCTTATGCCTGGTTACCCGAGCTGGAAACCGATAACACCAGGCGCCCTGGATCAAGACCCGCCGTGCTTCGCTGTTACCCGCTTTGGTCATCTTGAATCGCTTGATCTTGTCGCCGCTGGAATGTTCGGAAGGTACGAGGCCGAAGTAAGCGCTGAGTTTTGTCGGGGTTGGAAACCGCCTCAGATCTCCCGTGACGGATAGGATTGTTGTTGCTGCAATCAGATTGATCCCCTTCATCAAACAAAGCGCCTGAACCAGTGGTTGGAGCGACCAACTTGGCACCAAAGCCTCGATCTGTTTGATCAGTTGTCTATGACGCTTCTCGGCATCATGAATCGCGTCGATATAATCCTGAAAGACAATCTGATGGGCCTGATGCTCGAACTTCTGGTTGGAGAGCCAGATGAAGTGCATACGTGACCACTGTTTTAAACCGGTGTAGATGCGCCCATGCCGCAACATAAATGATTGCAGGTGCTGCTTGGTTGATCGGAGATGTTCCATGGCATCACTACGGGATCGGACCAGATCCCGCATCGCCTCGTGAGCAACATCGGGCACCCATACGGCATCAAGCTCCCCGGCCCGGTTGAGGCGTGCCAGCTTAATGGCATCGCGGCGATCTGTTTTGATATGCTCACCTTTCTTGCGTGGGATCATGCAGGGTGACACGACCGTGCAAAGATGGCCGGTCGCCACGATCTGCCGCTGCAAGCCATAGCCGCAGCATCCGGCCTCGTAGCAAAAATGGAGTTCATGTCCGGACTTTGCTAGCCGCTTGATCAGCTTGTCCACACTCGCTGGCGTATTCTCGATCGTGCCGTAGGATCGAACTTCACCATGACGGCCATCTTCCGCTATAGCGACAACGATCGTCGTTTTATGCACATCCAAACCGACATACAGCATGCTCATAGTCATCTCCTGATCCAGAGGATTGCTCCAGCCATCCGCGGCAGAGCTGATCCTTTATAGATCAGCTAGCCAGAGGGCCGGTGATGACTGCGAACATTAGGTCTTGCGCTCTGGCTTTTTGATGTTGGCAATACTTTTTTAACCAAACCGAGGGCGGAAAGCGCCGTCATTCTGATGGGAAAAGCTGCGCGCAAGTTGCGCTTTGCGTCGGACAACGTGTTGTCGGACGAAAATCTGCGGGCTGAAGCCCGATCAAAAAAACGTCGGACAACAGGCGTCGAACCAAAATCCGGCAGAACATGCACGGCAGTTTGTGGTGCATGGGCGGGTTTAGAAATCGTGACAAGGTAGGTGACGGTATCCCGTCCCGGCGCACATCCCAAGCGGCGATGTGTTGCAAGGCTGCCGCCGTTGACTGCTGAAAAACATCCTTCGTTGCAGGCTCCGCAAGGAGTGGGTTGTTTAACAAAACCCAAAACGTTTAACGTTGTTAAACGTTTTTACGCAGGGCGTTCGCCCATGCACCAAGCCGCCATTCCGTGCGGGGATATTATTTATAGCTGCTAAAAACAGCCCCCCATCCCGCAACACAGGGCTGCGGGTGAAAAGATTCCGAGTGAGGCGCTGAAAAGATCAGCGCCCCTGTTGTGCCAGCACAGCCTCCAACACTTCCAGCACCATGCGCTGCTTCGGCTTGGGCAGTTCGCTGATGCGTTCGAGATGCTGCTGAAACTTTGGCGCGGGGCCGCGCTTGGAACGGGTCTTGGCGGTATCGCCGAGCAAAACATCTGTCTCGATCTTCAATGCCCGCGACAATGTAGGGATTAAAGAAACAGGGATGCGGCGGTTGCCAACTTCGTAACAAGCGTAAGTCTGCTGTGCGACTTTCAGGGCTTCGGCAAGCTGCACTTGCGTCAATCCCAGTTCGTTGCGGCGCTGCGCGACGCGGCGGCCCATAGCCTTGAAATACTGGTTCTCGTCCGGGTTCATTATGGCAATCCATGATTGATCGAATGGTAAGGACATAATCTATAACCCGGGTTTTTGAGGATGGCGGTTGACACTACCGCAAGAAGCGGTAGAGTTCAATCCAGTTATTTACCCGATTCCCCCCTTGACAGGTTTTTGGAGACCCCCCGGAAATGGCGCGCATCCCCGAATCCGAGCTTGAGCGGCTAAAAAACGAAACTTCCCTTGTGCGCCTGATCGAGGCTTCCGGGGTGGCGTTGCAAAAGCGGGGAAAGGATTATGCGGGGCTGTGTCCGTTCCATGCCGACGATACGGCCTCGCTTGTGGTGACTCCGGAAAAAAACCTGTGGCATTGCTTCGGCTGCGGCGTGGGCGGCGGGGTGATCGACTGGACGATGAAAAAAAGCGGCGTGAGCTTCCGTCATGCGGTCGAGCTTTTGCGCGAGGGTCTGCCTCCGGTCACGGATGCGCCCGTGAAGTATAGCACCGTGCGGACATTGCCGCCGCCGGTGACGCCGGATGCGGACGAACAGAAGCTGCTGAATGAAGTGGTCGATTATTATCACCGTTGCCTGAAACAATCGCCGGAGGCTCTGACTTATCTAGCCGCGCGCGGCATCGGGGCGGTTGAGGCGATAGATACCTTCAAACTCGGCTTTGCCAACCGGACATTGGGATTACGGTTGCCGCAGAAGAACCGCAAGGACGGCAAGATCATCCGTGAACGTCTGGCAAAACTCGGCCTGTACCGGGAAAGCGGGCATGAACACTTCAGCGGTTCGCTGACTGTGCCGGTGCTGGACGAGCGCGGCGATGTGCAGGAAGTGTACGGGCGCAAGATACGCGACGATCTGCGCCCCGGCACGGCCTATCATCTTTATCTGCCGGGGCCGCATCGAGGCGTGTTCAATGTGCAAGCCTTGACGGCCAGCAAAGAGATTATCCTGTGCGAAGCGTTGATCGACGCCTTGAGCTTCTGGTGCGCGGGTTATCGCAATGTGACGGCCTCCTATGGCGCGGAAGGCTTTACCGATGAAATGTTAGCCGCGTTTAAACAGCATCAAACCGAGCGCGTCCTGATTGCCTATGACCGCGACGAGGGTGGCGACCGGGCGGCAGAAAAACTAACGCAAATGCTGACGGCGCAAGGTATCGAATGCTGGCGCATCAAGTTCCCGAAAGGGATGGATGCGAATGAATATGCCCTCAAGGTTCAGCCCGCATCAAAATCCCTCGGCCTTCTTATCCGCAAAGCCGAATGGCTCGGCAAGGGGCAAGCACCCGCGCGCAGCATCGAGCCGGTGATCGAGCAAGAGGCGACTAAGGAAGAAAACGAACCTGATAAAATGGAATCCTCATCTTCTTCTTTAGCCGCCGCTCCCGTTGCGGCCGCAGAACCGGCGCCCGCATTGCCGGCATCACCCGTGCCGCCCGCGCCGCAGCTCGATCTTGCCGCAGAGGTGAGCGCGTCGGAGGTCATACTGGCAATGGGTTCGCGGCGTTGGCGCATCCGGGGCTTGCCGAAAAATCTGGCCGTGGGCGTTCTCAAGGTCAATGTGATGGTGAGCGAAGACAGCGCCTTCCACGTCGATACGCTCGATCTGTATAACGCCCGCGCAAGGGCGCTGTTCCTGCAAGCGGCGGCGAATGAACTGCGGACGCATGAGGATGCGCTTAAAATCGAGCTTGGCCGCGTGTTGCTCAAACTGGAACAGGTGCAGGACGAAACGATACAAAAGGCGCTTGAGGTAACGCAGCCCGCGCACCCTGAACTGACCGCCGCCGAACGTGATGCGGCGCTTGTCCTGCTGAAATCCCCCGACCTGATGGACAGAATCCTCGCCGACTTCGAGCGTTGCGGCGTGGTTGGCGAGGCGGTGAACAAGATCACGGCTTATCTAGCAGCGACATCGCGCAAGCTCGATGCGCCGCTCGGCGTTGTGGTGCAATCGTCATCGGCGGCGGGTAAATCGTCGCTGATGGATGCTGTGCTGGCTTTTATCCCCGACGAGGACAAGGTGCGCTACAGCGCCATGACCGGGCAGAGCCTCTATTATCTGGGCGCGACCAGCCTCAAGCATAAAGTGCTGGCGATTGCGGAGGAAGAAGGCGCGCAACGCGCTTCATATGCTCTTAAACTTTTACAATCCGAAGGTGAGCTAACGATAGCCAGCACCGGCACCGATGCGGACGGCAATCTCATCACGCAGGAATATCGCGTCGAAGGCCCGACCGCATTGATTACCACGACAACGGCGATAGACGTTGACGAAGAACTTATGAACCGCTGCCTTGTGCTGGCGGTCGATGAAGGGCGTGAGCAAACCCGTGCTATCCATGCGCGGCAACGCGCCAAGCGCACGTTAGAAGGTTTGCGCGTGAGGCAGGAAAAGCAGGATGTTCTCGCCTTGCACCGCAACGCGCAGCGTCTGTTGCAGCCCTTGGCCGTGGTCAATCCTTATGCCGATAAACTGACCTTCCTCGATGACCGGACGCGCACCCGGCGCGATCATGAAAAATATCTGACGCTCATCGACACAATCGCTTTGCTGCATCAGCATCAACGCCAAATCAAAACGCTGATCGAAGGCGAACGCACCGTCAGCTATATCGAGGTGACGCCGGAAGACATCGGGCGCGCGACGACATTGGCGCATGAGGTGCTTGGCCGTTCGCTCGATGAGTTGCCGCCGCAGACGCGCCGGGTGCTGCAACTGATACAGAAGATGGTCGGCGAACAATGCGCGGCCAGCCAATGCCGACAGGCTGATTATCGCTTTAGCCGCAAGGACGCGCGCGATTATACCGGCTTCGGCGACACGCAGTTGCGGCTGCATCTGGAACGGCTGGCGGCGCTTGAATATGTGCTGACGCATCGCGGGTGTCGGGGGCAATCCTTCGTCTATGAACTCCTGTTCGACGGCGAGGCCGGAGGAGCGCAACCGCACCTCAACGGCCTGATCGACGTATCGGAAATTATACCTATGACAGAAAGTTCGCGGGGGGAAACACCCCGGTTCGCGGGGTCATTGCGGGGGGAAAATGGGGGTGATACGGGGGGATTGCGGTCTGCTCAATCGTCTGAAAACCCAATCACAGCAACGATTATCGAAGAATCCGACACTTCCATGCCTGAAACACGCGCCATGAACGGCAGCGGCAAAACCGTATCGTACACGCAGCATCTTTCTTTTTTAGCCGCCTCCGGCAAAGCCCCATAAACCAGAGGGAGAAACCCCATGACCAATACCTACAACACCCACTTGCTACGTCACTATCGCCACAAAATCGGCGACAACATCCATCGTATCCGCGCGAGGCTGAAAATGCCTTTGCACAAGCTGGCGCAAACCTCTGACGTGGCGGTTGAGAACCTCGACTATTACGAAATCGGCAAAGGCGAGATTCCCTTCGACCATATCCTCAAAATCGCCTGTGCGCTCGGCGTTGAGATTGAAGCGTTGCTGAAATAATGCGGAAAGGACAACTCCTCAAGACGCGCAAACGCTCGCCGGTAAAGCCGAAAGGCAATTTTGCCAAGCGCGAGCGCGACCCCTTGGCGCATCTGTCCTTGCTGGCTTACATGAATCTGCACTTCGAGGCGCGGTTGGTGAAGGGCTACTCCCCCGACACCGTGCGGACGGCGCGCGTGGCGATACGGCGTTTTATCACATGGTGCGACGAGCGCGGATTGCAAAAGCCTTCCGACATCACCAAGCAGGTTCTGGAACGCTATCAGCGGTATCTGTTCTATTACCGCAAGCCGGACGGCACACCGATAACGCTTGGCAGTCAGGCGGGATGCCTTGCGCCGCTCAAAGCATGGTTCAGGTGGTTGGCGCGGGAAAACCATATTCTCTACAACCCCGCCTCCGAACTGGATATGCCCCGGCAGGGCAAACATCTGCCGCGCGCGTTGCTGTCGGTGCAGGAGGTCGAGCGCATTATAGCCGAAGCGAACGTGAACAACGCGCAAGGGCTGCGCGACCGGGCGCTGCTTGAGCTTTTGTACAGCACCGCCTTGCGGCGCACGGAAACAGCGCATCTGGCCGTTTACGACATCGACTTCGACCGGCGCGTGGTGAATGTGCGGGAAGGCAAGGGCAGACGCGACCGTGTGACGCCAATCGGCGCGCGGGCGCTTGCGTGGCTCGACAAATATGTTCTGGAAGCGCGCCCGCAACTGCTGGTCTTCGATCACGAAACTTTGTTCGTGACCGATTACGGCGAGCCGGTGATGCCGGAGTTCGTGGCCGATCGGGTGAGGAAATACATGGACATCGCCGGTATCGACAAGCCCGGTGCCACGCATCTTCTTCGTCACGCTTGCGCGACGCATATGCTCGAAGGCGGCGCGGACATCCGCTTTCTGCAAGCGATGCTTGGTCACTCCCAGCTCAACACGACCGAAATCTATACCCATGTCTCTATCGAGAAGCTGAAAGCCATCCACGAAGCGACGCATCCCGCGCGGCTGCAAAGGGAATCGGAATCCACCCCCGGCGCGCCGTTGCCGGAAGCCGACCGCGAAGCTCTTCTGGAAATACTGGACGACGATTAGGCGGGCGATGCGTGTACACGCCCTCCCTATCAGGCGGAGAGAGTGTTTAAACGCTCTTTCCATAAAAACGCCCCTTGCGCCGCGCCCCGCAATCGGCAAAACTTCCTTTAAGACAAACAGAATCAGGCGCATCTATGCGTAGCAACGCTCTCGCGGCTCCCTCCTTCGATACCGGCAACCTTCCTGCCTGTCGGGTCGTCAATGACAACCGCCCCATGCCGCGCCTGCGCCTTGTCTCCGGCGGGCAAGAAACGTGTCTGGAAAATTTTTTGCCATTGCCCCATGCGCGCGCCCGTGCGCTAACGCCGCAACCTCAATCCGCGCCTAGGAAAATTACCGTTACCTATGGCCGACTCGCGTCAGGGCAAAGTGTTTACGCGTATGCCAACGGGAATCCGTTTAAGAATGCTGATCCGGCAGGAACGAACGCCCTTATTGACTTGCTGACACAATACGCCATAGGCACACTTCAGGCAACTGTAACGAATATGGGAAATTCTGCCTTACTCCAAAAAGGCCTCTGCCTAAGTAAGAACGTCGCAAATTTTGGTGCCAGCTTATTTTACGATTTGGCTACGGGCAACGAGGCGGCAGCCTTCAAGGACACCTTCCAATTCTCCTATCCGATAACGCCCCTATGGAACGGAGATGAGCAGGGGTATTTGTTCGATCAGGCAAATCAACGTCTTCAGACCATCTCCAACACCCAGACCATTAACACTTTTCTCGGAAATGAATCGGGGGCCTCTTCTTCATCCTTTCAAACCTTGCAACCCATTAATGTCCCTGCAAGTACCTTCTCTAATGGCTTCACTTACACTCCTCTCACCTTCAGCAATGGGCCAGTACCACAATGACTCCGAGAAAACCATGGATCGCCGCCCTCTTTAGCATTCTTGCTCTTGGTGGTGGGCATCTTTATGTTGGTCGCGCCGCGCGTTTCTTTGTAGCCGTTTCTGTTCTTTTATCTGTTTGGACAATATTGTATTTTGCAGGTTATCTGCCCACCTTTGCCGGTTTTGTCGTTGGTCAGGCGAGCCTTCTTCTGTTCTTTTTGTTTGTTCCCATTGATCCCGCGCTTATTGCCCGCAAGACCCAATCCCCGCTCGACGCTGGTACATGAGAACGCCGGTGTATGTTCTCTATGGGGTTGCAGTGCCTCTTCTGATCGGAGCCACCAAAAACCACCTGCTGCCCCAACATTTTCGCACGGACGTATTAGGATATGACATTGGATACGTCGCGACTGATTCCATGGCGCCGTCCGTTCTCGGCGGCGACTATGTACTAGCCGACACAAAGTATTATCGGCAACATGCTCCTACCGTGGGAGATATCGTCATAGCGCGTCCCGTGAGCAAAGAAGATGAGTACGTAAGGCGTGTTCGCGTAGTCAATAACAACAGCGTGTGGGTTTCTGCTGACACACTTCAGGGCTTGGGCGGAACATCTGCCAATTTTCTTAACAATACTGAACTTCCTCTTTCAAACCTTAAGGGACGAGCGACATATGTCGTGTTCTCGAAGGACTTGAAGAGGATTGGAACAAAACTTACGGAACAGGATCAACCAAGCTCTGATCCGTTTACTCTCACAAAAAAGAAGATTGACATTGGACCGGATGCTAAGCCGTAAATCTACATGGTCTTCAAATGCATACCGGTGAGCACATCGTCTTTACTCTTGATAACAGATTTTATCAAGACTAACATGCGCCGATGAATTCGGCCAAAACACCCGTCCAACTGACCTCCAAGACCCGGCTCTTGACCGCAGCCGAGTTTCAACGCCTGGCCGACGTTCCGCCCGAAGTCGAGTGGTTCAAAAATATCCGCAATCCGAACACGAAGCGGGCTTACGAGAACGCGATCAAGGATTTCATGCTGTTTACCGGCATCAAGCGGCCGGAGGAATTTCGGCTCGTTACGCCAGCCCACGTCATCGCATGGCGCGATGATCTTGGAGAAAAGATCCTGAGCGGCACCACGATCCGGCACCGCCTGGCGGCGCTGTCTTCGCTTTTTCAATATCTCTGCGACAAAAATGCGGTGACTCATAACCCGGTCAAAGGGGTTAAACGACCGAAGACCGAAACTGACGAGGGTAAAACGCCGGCCATCGCCGACCATCAGGCGCGGAAACTGCTCGTGGCGCCGGCCGAGAAATCCCTCAAGGGCGTACGGGACCGGGCCATTCTGGCCACCCTGCTCTACCACGCGCTTCGGCGCGACGAGTTGTGCAAGCTTTCCGTACGGGATTTCATACACGAACGCGGTGGGGTGAGACATCTGCGAGTTTCAGGCAAGGGCGAAAAGACGCGCTACGTGCCACTTCATGGGGTGGCGAAGGATCTGATCGAAGATTACTTGAAGCAAGCCGGACATGCCGCCGATGATAAGGGCGCGCTCTTTAGGCCACTACGCAACAGCCGGGGTGGCAGTAGGGAAAAAGCAATCACCCCGGACGGCGTCTACAGGCTGGTGCGAAAGTATTCGGCGCAGCTAGGGTTCGAGATTGGCGCCCACGCTTTGCGAGCAACGGCGGCGACGAATGCGCTCGATAATGAAGCGGATATTGCTAAGGTGCAGGAATGGCTCGGTCACGCCAACATCTCCACGACACGGATTTACGATCATCGAAAGACTAGGCCGGAAGACAGCCCGACTTTCAAGGTCAAGTACGGGTAGTTCCTGTTGGCTCGGGCCAAGCTGTCGTGTGCCGTCACAGCTAGGCTCATGCACCGGCGAAGCGGCGGAAAATGAAAAACGCGATAATTGCAAAATTCAGGAGCGACGCGCTTTCTGGGGACACCTTCCGGTTTATCTGCGGCCGTTTGACATCGAGTTCATGCGTGATTTCACGATCGGGAGCCACTCCAAGCCCGCCGAGATTGCTGACGATGGCACAACAAAGTTCTATCCGATCATAATAGAAACGAAACCTGAGTATGACCTATTGCCAGAGTGGCATGACAAGCAGCTTCGGGAAGGGGTCGATGAGGGGATTAGAAGACATCCCGGAGGCCCACCTCTTATTCCCGCGACCGGTTTCTTCCTGGTGGCGCGACGTCGGAGAGGCCACCCTTCGGGCTACGAAGGGGAACAGGCCAGTGTCTTCAGTGAGCTCACTTTATATGAAAACTGGAGCGGATTGAATTTCGGGAAGAAGGGCCGCCCGGCCTACCAACCCCCGATTACGGAAGCTTCGGATCGTAGGGGTATCGACTCGCTCGGTGGGAATTACAACCCGTTCCCAGACCTGTTCGGGCAGTTGGCCTCGTATCTGCCGACTGCTTGGCCTCGATGGGTGAAAGAGCGACGTCTGAAGCGATGGGCGCCTGTTCCGGACTGGCTTCTTGGGATCAAGGCGCAGCGGCGGAAGCGGCAATGACGTATTCCCTGCAGTCTTAGGGTGCCTATACGAGCGATTACACCCTAGCCCGGTCTCATCCTGTGCATCGCCGGGTTCGGGCCAGCCCAGCGAAACCGGATCGACCTCGCGGACAATTTCGACATCGAAAATCGGATAGGTAAACATGGCTTACATGCCGCCGAGGGCTTGATGCCTCCGGGAAAATGATGCACGCCACGTCTCGACGCTCAGATTGACTGCCCTTTCCAGCGGCGGTGCGATGGTGAAGATGCGAGGCTCCGTCGAGAACAGATGTACACGATAGATACACCAGTGCTCTTGGCGTTCAGTCGCAACCTCGCGCTCGTTACGTGTTAAGAAGAATGGCGTGCGGGCCGATCCATTGGTAGTCTTCACCTCCAACAAGCGCTCTTGTCCGCTCGGCTCGAATGACAGAACATCGTAACCGGCACCATCTCCCTCCTCCATGGAAATCCACCGGATTTTTCGCGCTAGGTCCTTTCGGTCGGCCGCAGCCAGGCGCCTGCGTTCAAGATCGATGACAAATTCC
>Ga0302325_10030913_pt1 | contig 11032 bp, 9 predicted proteins | sample Palsa_T0_2_FD_201948 | JGI IMG/M metagenome (GOLD analysis project Ga0302325, IMG submission 201948) | Peat permafrost microbial communities from Stordalen Mire near Abisko, Sweden - Palsa_T0_2 | ecosystem: Environmental > Terrestrial > Soil > Palsa > Peat permafrost | place: Sweden: Abisko... | reverse complement strand
GAAACGAGGGAGCCGGTGAGCATTGTGAAGCCGGCGCGAGGTTGCTGTTTCATCAACGCGCTTTTGACTGGTTGGATAAGCGGATGCTCAGATGATTTGGATAAGTCAGTTACTCATATCGCAGCGCGACCATCGGATCTACACTCGCAGCCCGGCGCGCGGGTATATAACAGGCCAGAAGAGCAACGCCGGCAAGCACGGCGGCGACTGCCGTCAGCGTTGCCGGATCGCGGGGAGAGGCTTCGAACAGCAAGCTGCCGAGCAGGCGCGTGAGAGCCAGTGAGCCGGCCAGGCCCACCGCGAGCCCCCCGAGCGCCAGCGCCATACCGTGGCGAATCACCAGCACCAGCAAGCCGCCCCGGCTCGCGCCTAACGCCGCGCGAATCCCCAGCTCGTGTATTCTCTGAGTCACGGAGTAGCTGATCACCCCGTAGATGCCAATAGCGGCCAGCAAGAGCGCAAGCGCGGCGAAGGTAGTCAGCAGCATGGTTTGCAGACGGTCGTTGGCAACCGTTTCGGACTTGATTCGATCCAGAGTCTTAACGTCGGAGAGAGGTTGGTCCTTATCGATTTCGTGGACCGCTCGATTGATCGCCGGTGTGAGCGTCTCGGGATCGATGGCGGCGCGCAGCACTATGCTCACATCGTTGGTCGGGCTCTGGTCGAAGGTCACATACGTACCCGCGCTCTTTGTGTCTCCCAGGCTCCCTGTTTGTTCGTCGCTGACGATCCCGACGACTTCCCATGCAATCTCGGGCCCCAGGCCCGGTTGCCCGTAGAGCAGCTCCTGAATGAGTATACGTTTGCCGAGCGGATCTTCGTTCTTGAAGTAACGCTTGGCCATGGCCTCATTGATCACGATCGCGGGCGGAGCGCCCTGGCGATCGCGATCGGTGAACGTGCGGCCGCGCACCAGATGAATTTGCAGTGTACTGAAATAGGAACCGCTGACACGCTTGTAGAAGCAGGATGTGCGGTGGGCGCGATCGACCGTTTCCCGGCCGGCTATGAGGAACGGCATCCCATCGCCCCAGCCCTCCATCGGCAAAGCATTGGTGAAGGCCACGTCGCGCACGCCGGGCACGGAACCGACCCGCTCGCGAATGAGCCGCAAATACCGGAGGAGCGGTTCGGGCTGTGGGAACCTGGTTCGCGGAATGGGGAGTCCCGCGGTGATGACCTTGGTGCTGTTAAAGCCCGTATCGACCTGTTGGAGGCGGAAGAAGCTGTTGATCAGCAGCCCGGCGCCAGTGAGTAGAACGAAGGCCAGGGCGACCTCGCTCACGATCAGCACGCCGCGCAGACGGGCACGCCCCGCGCCGCTGGTAGCCGACCGGCCGCCCTCCTTCATGGAAGCGGCGAGATCGACATTGGTAGTGTGGATGGCGGGCGCGAGGCCAAACAGGATGGCGGTGAGCAGAGAAACCGCCAGCGTGAATAAGAGAATATTGAGGTCGATCGAAACCTCGGCTTCGGACGGAAGCGAGTAAGGCGGCATGAGCCAGGTGAGACCGCGCATCATACCGTAACCTACCGCGAGGCCCAGGAATCCGCCTGCAATCGCGATGAAAAGGTTTTCCGTGAGCAGTTGGCGGATGAGACGCCAACGGCCGGCTCCGAGCGAGGCCCGCAGGGCGATCTCGCGTTCGCGCGCCGTGCCGCGCGCCAGACTCAGATTAGCAAGATTGGCGCAACCGATCAGCAGAATGGCGCCCACCGCGGCCAACAGAACGTAGAGCGAGCGGCGAAGCTGCTGGCCAACCAGTTGGTCCTCGAAGCGCTCCACGGTGACGCCCCAACCTTTGTTGGATTCCGGGTAAGCTTCGGCGATGCGCGCCCCGATGCTGTTCATGGCGGTTTGAGACTGCTTGAGGGTCACTCCGGGCTTCATCCGCGCGTAAGACATGAGCCAGTGATAATCGCGCGTCATATCGCGCGGCTCGAAGGCCAGCGGCAGCCAGAGCTGAGCCCAGGAACGATCGAAGGGTCCATGCGCGGGAAGGACGCCGATGACGATGCAAGGCTTGCCGCTCAAGGTGAGCGTGCGGCCCAGGATCCCCGGATCGGCGCCGAAACGGGTCTCCCACAGGCGATGGCTCAGGACTACGACCTGTGACTTCCCCGGTTGATCTTCATCACTGGCGAAGGTGCGGCCCAAGGCGGCGCGAACACCGAAGATGGAAAAGAACGGCGCCGAAACGCGCGAGCCTTGCAACTCCTCCGGTTCTCCCGTGCCGGTCAGCGTGATCGATCCTCCGAAACTGACCGCGGCTATGCTTTCGAAAACAGTGTTCCGATTCTTCCAGTCGAGATAGTTGAGAGTGGAGATGCCGTTGCGGTGGCCGCCGGGCGGCTTCTCCCAAACCAGCACGATGCTGTGCGGGTCCCGGTAGGGCAGGGGCTTCAGCAGTACGCCGCTCACAAAACTGAAGATGGCGGTGTTGGCTCCGATGCCGAGAGCGAGGGTCAGCAGCGCAATGGCGGTGAAGCCGGGCGAGCGGCGCAGCGTACGGAGGGCGTAGCGCATGGGTGTCCTTTAGACGCCGGCCCGTGAGAACGGATAGGGACGCTCTCGCATGTTCTCTCGCATGAGATGGATACTCCGGTGTGAACGGAAGGTTACCATTTTGGTAGACTGAAATTGTCCCTTGCGGCGGTTTTAGCTCAGTTGGTAGAGCGTCGGATTGTGGTTCCGAAAGTCGTGGGTTCGAATCCCACAAGCCGCCCCACTTTTCCAATTAATTTAAAGACCGATGCCCTCCGATCCTAAGCGCGACCTTCTCCGCCACACCATTGCCACACTGGCCTATCGCGGCGGCAAAGCGGTACGCGGCGCCCACGCCGGATTTGCCGACTACCACGCCGCTGAAAAGACGCGCACGCCGGCCCAGATCCTGGCCCACATTGGCGATCTGCTCGATTGGGCGCTCTCGATCGCAAGCGGCAAAGAAGAGTGGCACAATGCCGCGCCCCTGCCGTGGGACCAGGAGGTCCAGCGCTTTTTCGCCGCCCTCGAACGGTTCGACGCTTACCTGGCCTCCGATGCGCCTTTGGCATGTCCGGCCGAGCAACTCTTCCAGGGTCCTATCGCCGACGCGTTCGCGCATGTCGGTCAGATCGCCATGCTGCGGCGGATGGCGGGTTCGCCCGTTCGAGGGGAAAACTACCATCGCGCGGAGATCGCGGTCGGGCGCGTGGGATCGGACCAGGTTCCGCCGCGTCGTGAGTTCGATTGATTTCGGTTATTCGCGCGTGTTTGGGGTCAGCACTCGTTCCGCCATTGCATAGCGAAGCTCGTCGAGTCCTTGTCCAGTCACGCTCGAAATTCGGAAGAACGGCAGGTTGCGCTGCTCGGCGACCTGGCGCAGCGATTCCACGCGCGCGGGGTCCTGCGCCGCATCCATCTTGGTGGCCACCAGGATCATGGGTTTGGCGGCAAGCTCTTCGCTGAAGCTGGCCAGCTCCGCCATGACTGTGGCAAAGTCGGCAGCCGGCTCGCGGCCGCTCGATTCCGACACGTCCACCAAGTGGGCCAGCAGGCGCGTGCGCTCGATGTGCCGAAGGAACTGCACGCCCAGGCCGTGCCCCAGGTGCGCGCCCTCGATCAACCCCGGGATGTCCGCCACCACAAAGCTGCGGAAGTCGTCCATGGAGACGACGCCCAGTTGCGGCTCGAGGGTGGTGAATGGATAATCCGCGATCTTGGGATGCGCCGCCGAGATGCGGGAGATGAGCGTGGACTTGCCGGCGTTGGGGAATCCGACGAGGCCTACGTCGGCCAGCAGCTTCAGCTCGAGCCGCAGGTGCAGCTCTTCGCCGGGCTTGCCGGGCTCGTGTTCGGTAGGGGCCTGGTGAGTGGAGGTGGTGAAGCGGGCGTTGCCTTTGCCGCCGCGGCCGCCGCGCGCCACCAGAAAACGCTCGCCGGCGGTGGTGAAATCGTGCAGCCGCTCGCCGGTCGCTTCGTCATAGACCACCGTGCCGACGGGCACCTGGAGCTCGATCGAATGACCCTCCGCGCCGGTCCGGTTGCTGCCTTCGCCGTGCCGGCCGCGCTGGGCTTTGTGCTCGGGATTAAAACGGAATTGGAGAAGCGTGTTTTGGTGCTCCGTCGAGACCAGCGTAACATCGCCGCCCCGGCCGCCATCGCCGCCGCTCGGTCCGCCGCGGGGAACATATTTCTCGCGGCGAAAGGCCAGGCAGCCATTGCCGCCGTCGCCGGCCTTCACCAGGATTCTGGCTTCATCGATGAACACTGTGTCGTCGCTCTTTTCAAATCGCGGACTTCTTCACCAAAAACACGGCCACTTCCGCCCGCAGATTCGGCAGCGCCGCAACGCTCTTATGCCCCGCCAAAAAGTATCGCCGCTCAATCGCCAGGCCTTCCTGCCGCGCGAGCTGCTCGAAATCGTCGACCGTCAGGAAGTGAATGTTCGGCGAATCGTACCAGTCGTGGGGGAACAGCCGTGTCTTGGGCGCGCGTCCGCTCAGCAGCATATTCAGCCGCACGCTCCAATGGCCGAAATTGGGGAAGGCCACGATGGCGCGCCGGCCCACGCGCAACATTTCCCGCAGAACTTGTAGCGGCCGCCGGGTCTCCTGCAGCGTCTGGCTCAGTATGATGTAGTCAAACGCCTGATCCGGATAATCGGCCAGCCCCTGGTCGATGTCTCCCTGGTAGACGGAAACGCCGCGCCCGATGGCGCGCTGGACTTTGGCGCCGGAGAGCTCCACGCCGCGCGCATCCACGCCCTTGTTCTCCGCGAGCCATTGCAGCAGTTCTCCATCGCCGCAGCCAAGATCGAGAACCTTAGCGCCCGGCTCCACGATTTCGCCGATGATGGCGTAATCGCTGCGTCCCAGCAGTTCGCCCACGAACGGCTTATGGTGCGGCTGCGGAGCGGCTGTGGTCATGCTACCGCCGCCTTCTCGTAGGTGCTGGCCAGGAAGCCACGCACCAGATCGGTCTGCTCGCCCACGTCCACCAGAAACGCATCGTGCCCGTAATTGGAAGGCAGCTCGCAATAGGCCACGTCCACATTGCGGCTGCGCAGCGCGCGCACGATCTCCTGCGACTGATAGCTCGGATACAACCAGTCGGAGCTGAAGCTGATCGCCAGGAAACGCGCCCGCGCGCGCTCGAAGGCGGATGCCAGCGAGCCCTGGCCGTTGGTCATGTCGAAATAATCCATGGCCTTGGTGATATAGAGGTAGGAGTTGGCGTCGAAGCGGGTGACGAACTCATTGCCGCGGTAGCGCAGGTAGCTTTCCACCTCGAAATCCACGTCGAAATCGTAGCCGAAGCTGTTCTTGCCGCGCAGCCGCCGCCCAAACTTTTCGCGCATGGAATCGTCGCTCATATAGGTGATGTGGCCGACCATGCGCGCCACCGCCAGCCCTCGCGCGGGCGGCTTGCCACCGTAATAATTGCCCTCGCGCCAGTCCGGATCGGCGATGATGGCCTGGCGGCCCACTTCATTAAACGCGATCTGCTGCGCGCTGTGCCGCGCGGTGGCCGCGATGGGGATTGCCGAGACCACCGAATCCGGATAGTACACCGCCCATTCGAGCGCCTGCATGCCGCCCATCGAGCCACCCGTAACGCTCAGCAGCCGCGCAATGCCCAGGTGATCGATCAGCATCTTCTGCAGCCGCACCATGTCGCGAATGGTGATGACGGGGAACGACATGGCGTAAGGGCAGCCGGTGGAGGGGTCAATCGAGGAAGGCCCCGTGGTGCCGCGGCATCCACCCAGAATGTTCGAGCAGATCACGAAATACTTGTTGGTATCGAAGGCCTTGCCGGGGCCGATCATGTTGTCCCACCAGCCCGGCTTGCCGGTCTCGGGGCTGATGCCCGCGGCATGCGCATCGCCCGAAAACGCGTGCAGCACCAGAATGGCGTTACTCTTCTGAGGATTCAGCGTGCCGTAGGTTTCGTAGGCTACGTCCACCGGCGCGAGGGTGGCGCCGCCGTCGAGAGAAATCGAGTCAAAGCGGACGACATGGGCCTCGACAAGCATCGGGGGATGCCTTCATAATAGCAGGCTGCTCATGCTGCCAAGCCACACTGGGATCGACCCGAGGGTTCAACATCCGACGGCGGCTCCTGGCAGCGCTTATAATAGACTCGATGCCCGAAATCTCACTTGACCGGCGCAATTTTCTGCGCGGAGTTTCCGCCGCTACGGCGCTTTCTTATTCCCGCGTGATGGGAGCCAATGACCGGGTCCAACTGGGCTTGATCGGTTGCGGCGACCGCGGCCGCTACGATATGGGGAACTTCCAAAAGGCCCAGGTGGACGTAGTGGCGGTTTGCGACATCTATGGCGCGCACATCGACGAGGCGCGCACGCAGGCCCCACAGGCTAAGGATTTCACGGATCATCGCAAGCTGCTGGAGATGAAAGAAGTAGATGTGGCGCTGATTGCCACGCCGGACCACTGGCACGCCCAGACCGCTATTGACGCGCTAAATGCCGGTAAGGACGTGTACGTGGAGAAGCCGCTCACACGGACGATCGAAGAGGGCCCGCTCATCGTCAAGGCCGCGCGGGTCAACGAGCGCATCTGCCAGGTCGGCATGCAGCAGCGCTCCGGGCAGCACTATATACAGGCCAAGCACGAATACTTCGACACGGGCAAGCTGGGTAAGATCACGCTAGCGCGCACCTGGTGGCACGGCAACTCGTACCACCTGCGGCGCGCCCCGGCATCGCTCGAAACCAAGCCGTCGAACCTCGACTGGGCGCATTTCCTGGGACCGGTCAAATGGCGCGATTACGATCCGCAGCAGTACTTCAACTGGCGCGCGTATCTTGATTTCGGCGGCGGCCAGGTGACCGACCTGTTCACTCACTGGATCGACGTGGTCCACATGTTCATGGGACAGGACGTGCCGAGTTCCGCCTCGGCGGCGGGCGGAGTCTATAAGTACAAGGATGGGCGCACGGCGCCGGACACTATCAATGTCTTGTTGGAATATCCGAGTGAGTTCACTGCTACCTTCGAAGCCACGCTGGTGCCCGGAGTGACTGGCGCGGCGGTCGAGATCTGCGGCACGGACGGGCGCCTGTGGATCGATCGGGGCCGTTATGAGTTCCACCCCGTGGGCAAGGGCGCGCAACCCATCATCGTGAAAGCTTTCAGCAACATCGATCAGGACCACGTCAATAACTTCCTGGAATGCGTGCGCTCTCGCAAACTGCCGAACGGCGATGTGCTGATCGGGCACCGGTCCGCGCAGGCTTCGCACCTGGGCAATATCTCCTATATGCAAAAGCGGCGGATCGATTTCGACGCGGTGCGCGAAGAGATTCTGCCGTTCTGAGCCCGGTGTTATACTGGCTTGTAACGCCTGTAGTGCCAATCCTTACGGGGACTAGGAAAAACTCATGCTTGCTTCAACACAACTGCGTCCGGGCATGGTCGTCAAGTTCAACAACGACCTGTTCTCCGTATTCAGCGTAAACCATCGGACGCCCGGCAATCTGCGCGGTTTCGTACAGGTGAAGATGCGCAACCTGCGCAGCGGCACGATGATGGAACATCGTTTCTCTTCGGAGGATCGCATCGAGCGGGCCGCGCTCGATGAGCAGGAAATGGAATACCTGTACGACGATGGCGAGTACTTCTACTTCATGAACACCGAGAACTACGAGCAGATGCATTTGACCAAGGACCTGTTGGGAGACGGTGTCGGCTACCTGGTTCCGCAGTTGAAGGTACATGTGGAGTTCTACGAGGGCAAGCCCATCAGCGTGGAACTGCCGCCCACCGTCGATCTGACCGTGGTCGAAACCGAGCCTGGGCTGAAGGGCGCCACGGTCTCGAACGTAACCAAGCCGGCCAAGCTCGAAACCGGCCTGGTGGTGCAGGTTCCCGCGTTCGTCGTCGAGGGAGAGAAGATCCGCGTGAGCACGGCGGAAGGCACCTATCAGGAAAGGGCCTGAAGGGCCGCCGCAAGCTCCTCTTCTTCTTCCGGCAGCACCGTTCGCAGATCCAGCAGCAACCGTTTGTCTTCGATGCGCGCGATCACCGGCGGATCGCTCTCGCGCAGCCTGCGCTCCGTCGCGCTCTCATCCGCGCACTCGATCACGATCAGCCAGGTTGCGATGGACTGCTCCGGCGTCGCTCCACCGCCGATCACCGACTGCCCCGGCGCGAGGTGCGCGTCGAGACCGCGTAGCCCGTTGACCAGGCGTTCGGCGCGCTTGCGAATCTCGGCATCGGTTTGACGGATCATGCGGAGCGCCGGCACCTCATCCCATCGTTCCAGCAGCAGATTACGCAACGTGGATTCAAGCGCCTGGTAAATTATCTTGTCCAGCCGCAGCGCCCGAAACATAGGGTTGCGCCGCAGGCGCGCGACGATCTCGCTCTTGCCCGCCAGGATGCCGGCCTGCGGACCGCCCAGCAGTTTATCGCCGCTGAACGATACCAGGTCCGCGCCGGCGCGCAGGCTGTCGGACACTACCGGCTCATCGATGCCGAACGCGCGCAGGTCCACCGCGCAGCCACTGCCAAGATCTTCGTACAACGGAATACCCCGTTCGCGGCCCAGCGCTGCCATTTCCTCGAGCTGCGGCCGCGCAGTGAAGCCCTGCATCCGAAAATTGCTGGGATGGACGCGCAACAAGAGCCGCGTGCGCTCGGTGATGGCGTCGCGATAATCGCCGATGTAGGTCCGGTTGGTGGCGCCGACTTCGCGCAGCAGGGCACCCGAGCGCTGCATGATATCCGGAATGCGGAAGCCGTCCCCGATTTCGAGCAATTCGCCGCGCGAGACAATCGCTTCGAAGCCGGCGGCCAGTTCGTGCAATGCCAGGTAGATGGCGGCGGCGTTGTTGTTGACCGCGATACCGGGGGCGCCGAGCAGCCGTTCGATCAGCGCGCCGGTGTGTACGTCGCGCTTACCGCGCCTTCCCATCGCGAGGTCGTATTCGAGATTGGAGTAGCCGCTATAGGTGGCCTGCGGCCCTAGCGGCGCGCGGCCCAGGTTGGTGTGCAGTACGACGCCTGTGGCGTTGATGACCCGCCGCAACGATGGACGCGTCAGCACCCCGAGCGTCTGCTCCACGCGCGCTTCGATGGAAAGTCCGTTGTTCGCGCCAGCACGGATCTGCCGCCGCGCGTCATCGAGCGTCCGCCGGATCTCCGCAATCACGAGGTGCCGCGGAATCCCAGGAGCCTTCACCCGCTCCGCCACCTCGTGTACGGCAGGAAGATCGCGCAGGTCCTGGCTCTCACTCACGCCTTGATGGTACAGAGCGGCCGCGCCACTTGTCTAGCTGGCGCGCAACGGCTACACTGGTAGCTTCGGGGCGTGGCTCAGCCTGGTAGAGCGCCTGGTTCGGGACCAGGAGGCCGGTGGTTCGAATCCACTCGCCCCGACCACCCTCACTCGTCGCAATTTCATCTAGTTAATCTCTCCTTGGAAATACCTGCTTCGTCTCCGCTGTGACCGCTGTCCCCAATCTCGTCCCTACCCTTGGATTCCTCCATGGCCCAGCGTGCTCGCTCCACGGCTTCCTGCGCTCGGCGGTCCACTTCCTTGCGCGCCCGCGGTCGTTGCCATGTCGCGGTGGCTGGCCAAGCGCATGAGTGTCCATGGATCCATGTGCGGCGCCGCCCGAAGGTCCTATGAATTGGAGCAGCGCGAATTGCACCGCGCCACTTGCTGTGGCGATCATTTCATGTGCCGAGTCATCCGAGTCCCGCATAACGCGTGCCGGAGACACAATGGTATATTGCAAACGATGCTCAACCAGCCCCTGCCTGTATCCACCATGAAGGATCCCCTCACCTGGCTCTACCCGCCTATTGAGCCCTATAACACGGGCCGGCTCCAGGTCTCACCCGTCCACGAGATCTACTTCGAGGAAAGCGGCAACCCCTCCGGCAAGCCGGTCATCTTTCTGCACGGCGGTCCGGGCGGCGGTTCCGATCCCAAACAGCGTCGCTTCTTCCACCCCGAAAAATACCGCATCGTGAACTTCGACCAGCGGGGCTGCGGCAAGAGCACGCCTTACGCCTCCCTCGAAGCCAACACCACCTGGGACCTCGTCGCCGACATCGAGAAGATCCGCGAGCACCTCGGCATTGAGCGCTGGCAGGTGTTCGGCGGATCGTGGGGCTCCACCCTCGCCCTTGCCTATTCCCAAACTCATTCCGATCGCGTCACCGAACTCGTCCTCCGCGGCATCTTCCTCCTGCGCAAACAGGAAATCGAATGGTTCTACCAGCGCGGCGCGTCGGTCCTCTATCCCGACGCCTGGGAACCGTATCTCGCCCACATCCCGGAGGCTGAGCGGGGCGATCTGCTCTCTGCCTACCACCGCCGCCTCACCAGTGATGATCCGGCCGTGCGACTCGCGGCTGCGAAGATCTGGAGCGGGTGGGAGGGCGCCACCTCCAAGCTCCTACCCGATCCCGACTTCGCCGGCCACTACGAAGAGGATGAGTTCGCCCTTGCGTTTGCGCGCATTGAGGTCCACTACTTCTTCAACAAGGCTTTCTTCGAAACCGATGCCCAGTTGCTGGATAACGTTTCGCGTATACGCCACATTCCCGGAGTGATTGTGCAGGGCCGTTACGACGTCGTTTGCCCCATGGAAAGCGCATGGGCGCTCCACCGTGAGTGGCCTGAAGCCGAGCTCATCATCACCCCCGACAGCGGCCATAGTGCCTTCGACCCACCGAACAGTCGCGCCCTCGTCGCGGCGACAGACAAATTCGCCTGAGTGTCGCGCAGGGACACGTCGCCAGTCTTGCTCACCGTTTCCATGCGGTCGTAGAAGACCGCAGCGTGCACCCCGAAGCGAGCGTCGGGCAGGGAGTACCCCATAGCGCCGCGAAGATACCGCTCCGGATAGTCGCGCACCAGCCTGAGGACGAGGTTCGTTTTGCACCAGAGTCGTTGGGCGGGAAAAGTTTACGAAGAGAATAATCACTGCTCACGCGACCGCAGCTTCCGCAGAATAGCGGCGCGTTTGTCCCGGCTCGTGCGCCATCGAGTAGCCCAGCACTCGATCGC